>VYLE01000431.1_pt1 | contig 24574 bp, 22 predicted proteins | sample 5114391 | NCBI WGS metagenome assembly VYLE01 (sample SAMN12291771, study PRJNA351875) | freshwater metagenome | isolation source: freshwater lake | place: USA: Michigan, Kent Lake | collected 2013-08-15
CGGTCTACGAAATGCGTGAGTTCATCGTCTACTTCCCGTTTGATCAATCGATCCTGACGCCGGAAGCCCAGTCGGTGGTTTCGGAAGCTGCGCAATACGCCTCGGCCGGCAACGCCGCCCGCATCGTGGTCGTCGGTCACGCCGACACCTCCGGTTCGGCCAAGTACAACGTCGGCCTGTCGCAGCGCCGTTCGAAGGCCGTCGCTGACGCTCTCGTCGGCCTCGGCGTCGACAGCGGCAAGCTGGCCGTCGACTGGAAGGGTGAAGCTGAGCCCGCCGTCGCCACCGGCGACGGGGTGAAGGAACCCCTGAACCGCCGCTCGACGATCCAGATCAACTTCTGATCTGAGCGGAAGCACTAAAGCGAAGGGCCCGGAGCAATCCGGGCCCTTTTGCTATGGGCGGTGGAGAAGCCCCCTCCGGAGAGGGAGGCGTCACCCTGGAGCGGGACCCGATTTGATCGAATCAAATCGGGTCCCGCTCTAGTTTCTTCGTGGTCGCGCGTTTGATCCGATAACCGGTTCCCACTTATCGGAACGCGCTCTAGCCCGCCACCAGCACCCAGATGCCCACGGCCGCGAAGCCCGCCGCGGCGACCCAGCGGATCACCTTCAGCGGGATCTTGGTGGCCGCCACCTCGCCCAGCAGCACCGCAGGTGTGTTGGCGATCATCATCCCCAGCGTGGTGCCGGCGGCGACCACCGGCACATTGTGGAACTGCGCGCCGAGCGCCACCGTCGCCACCTGCGTCTTGTCGCCCATCTCCACCAGGAAGAAGGCCACAGCCGTGGTCAGGAAGATCGAGCCGGCCTTGAGGGCCGGCGGGGCCTCGCTGTCGTCCAGCTTGTCGGGGATCAGCGCCCAGGCGGCGAAGCCAAGGAAGGCCAGACCCAGCACCCACTTCATCCAGGGGCCCGACAGCAGTCCGGCCGCCAGTTCGCCGACCAGGGCGGCCAGGGCGTGGTTGACCAGGGTGGCGACCAGGATCCCCAGCAGGATGGGAACCGGCCGGCGGAATCTGGCCGCCAGCAGGATGGCCAGCAGCATGGTCTTGTCGCCGATCTCGGCGATGGCCACGAGGCCCGTTGAAACGAGGAAGGCTTCCATCGATGACTATTCCGGGCGGGGCCGACAAGACGGACCATTGGCTTTCCGCGCCGAAGACCCCGCATGGTCCGGCACGAAAGCCAAAGGTCTCGCCAGGCCTCTTCAGGCTAACGCCGCCATGGGGCGAACCCCAAGTTTGTTGACGGCGCTCCCGCTGGATATGCGGGCGGCTACTCCCCAGTGACAGGGATCAGATAGACCCCTGCCTCCCCGGGATCAAGCCCAGGGTCCGGTCTTGCCCCCCGTCGCGGGTCGTCGGCACGGCCGTGGCCCGGCGGCCCTCGACCCGCGGCGCCGGGGCAGGCGCGCTCAGGCCGGCCAGCTTGCGAAGCGCTTCAATGCGATTGAGCGTGCTGGGGTGGGTCGAGAACAGGTTATCGACGCCCTGGCCGGACAGCGGGTTGATGATGAACATCTGGGCCGTCGCCGGATTGCGCTCGGCGGTGAAGTTTGGCTCGCGATGGGCCCAGCTGTCGATCTTGGCCAGGGCGCTGGCCAGCGCGTCCGGATCGCCGCTGATCTCCGCGCCGCCCTTGTCCGCCTCGTACTCCCGGCCCCGGGAGATCGCCATCTGCACCAGGGCGGCGGCGATGGGCGCCAGGATGGCCAGGGCGATGGTCCCGATCAGCCCCGCCGGCCTGTCCCGGTCGCCGCCGAAGAACAGGCCGATGTTGGCCAGGGCCGACACCGCCCCGGCGATGGTGGCGGTGATCGTCATGGTCAGGGTGTCGCGGTTCTGCACATGGGCCAGCTCATGGGCCATGACGCCCCGGATCTCGCGCCGGTCCAGCATGCGCAGCAGCCCCACGGTCGCGGCCACCGCGGCATTCTGCGGGTTGCGCCCGGTGGCGAAGGCGTTCGGCTGGTCACCCTCGATGACATAGACCTTGGGCCGCGGCAGCCCGGCCCGCTGCGCCATCTCCAGCACATCACCGACATAGGTGCGGATCAACGGCTCGGGGTGGCCCTCGTCAACCTCCACCGCGCCGTACAGGCGCAGCACGATCTTGTCGGCGTTCCAGTAGCTGAACAGGTTCATGCCCCCGGCCAGGACCAGGGCGATCAGCATCCCGGTGGTCCCGCCGATGAAATAGCCGACAACCAGGAAAACGGCGGTCAGGGCCGCCAGCAGCATGAAGGTGCGCAGAGAGTTGTTCATGCCGAGGATGTGGTTCGGGGCATGATGTTGTTCAAGACGACCTGTGGCCGAACGGCGTCTCCCCTTTTTGGCAAGTCGCCGCTATAAGGCGCCATGAAAAAGCAAAAAGAAGCGGTCGCCATCGTCGAGCGACTTGAACAGGAATACGACCGATCGGTCGCCTGCCTCCGTGAAAACCTCAAGGCCTTCCTCGAAGAGGGCAAGCGACCGGACCCTTCCCTCCGCGAGAATGGCGCCTACGCCTACCCGGAACTGCGGCTCAGCTGGTCGGGCGAAAGCGGTTATCCGGTGATCACCCGCGCCTATGCGCGCCTGTCCGATCCCGGCCACTACGCCACCACCGTCACCCGGCCGGCCATGTTCCACGACTATCTGGTCGAGCAGCTCAGCCACCTGATGGAAGACTTCGACGTCGAGGTCGACGTCGGCCGTTCGGCCCAGGAAATCCCCTTCCCCTACGTGCTGGACGGCGGCGACCTCAGCCTCGCCGACGCGCAGGCCAGCGAGATCGCCCGCTGGTTCCCGGCCACCGAACTCGCCTACATCGGCGACGAGATCGCCGACGGCCTGTGGGATCCGCTGATGGCCGAGGACCGCCCCCTGGCCCTGTTTGACGGCCTGCGCACCGACTTCTCGCTGGCCCGCCTCAAGCACTACACCGGCGCCCCGGCCGAGCACGTCCAGCAATACATCCTGTTCACCAACTATCATCGCTACGTCGACGAATTCGTCCGCTGGGGCTGTGAGCAGCTCAAGGAGGGCCACTACGAGGCCCTCAGCTGCTCGGGCGGCGTCTATGTCACCAAGGACACCCCCGACCCCGAACTGGCCGTGGCCAACGGCGCCTGGCGCCGTCATCAGATGCCGGCCTACCACCTGATTGCGCCGAACGGTCAGGGCATCACCCTGGTCAACATCGGCGTCGGCCCGTCCAACGCCAAGACCATCACCGACCACCTGGCCGTCCTGCGCCCGCAGGCCTGGCTGATGATCGGCCACTGCGGCGGCCTGCGCGGCTCCCAGCGGATCGGGGACTATGTTCTGGCCCACGCCTACCTGCGCGAGGACCATGTCCTTGATGCGGTCTTGTCGCCCGACATCCCCATTCCCTCCATCGCGGAGGTCCAGCGCGCCCTCTACGACGCCGCCAAGCAGATCAGCGGCGACAGCGGCGAGGCCCTCAAGCGTCGCCTGCGCACCGGCACGGTGGTCACCACCGACGACCGGAACTGGGAGCTGCGCTACACCTCCAGCGCCCTGCGCTTCAACCAGAGCCGGGCCGTCGGCATCGACATGGAAAGCGCCACCATCGCAGCCCAGGGTTTCCGCTTCCGGGTGCCCTACGGGACGCTGCTCTGCGTGTCGGACAAGCCGCTGCACGGCGAGATCAAGCTGCCGGGCCAGGCCAACGCCTTCTACGAACGCGCCATCGGCCAGCACCTGCAGATCGGCATCGCCACCGTCGACCTGCTGCGCGCCGAAGGGCCCCGGCTGCACAGCCGCAAGCTCCGCGCCTTCGACGAGCCGCCGTTCCGGTGATTGTGCGTCCCCTCGGGTCGGGCCTGCCCGGCCCGCCCAAGGGCAGGCTTTCGACACGCCGCTGCGCGGCTACTCAGGATGACGAAGGTTTGTGCAATCCACCCTGTTCGTCATCCTGAGTAGCGGCCGCAGGCCGCGTGTCGAAGGACGCACGCGGCTCAAGTCGCCAAAAACTCCACCACCGCCCTGGCCAGCGCCGGCTCGGCCACCGCCGTCAGGTGGTCGCCGGGCACGCGCACGGCCTTGGCGTTGGGCATGGCCATGGCCAGCTTCTCGGCCGAACCGTTGTCGGCGTCGTCGGCCCCGCAGACCACCAGGGTGGGCACATCCAGCCCCGCAAGGTCATGCGGCGTGGTCGGCACGAAACTCGACAGCACGCCGAGAAGGGCCTGGGCATTGAAGCCGCCGGCCTTGATACGCGCCTGGATGTATTTGCCGGCCCGGGGGTCCTTGGCGGTCTCGCCGTTGCGGATGCTGTCCTCGAACATCGCCGCCCGCGCGCCCGCCCGCATGACGCCACTGTCGCCCATGCCGCCCAGCACGCAACGGCGCGGCCGCGCGCCGCCGACCATGAACCGCACCGCCGTCCGGGCCCCCAGGCTGTAGCCGACCAGGTCGTAGTCGGTGAGGCCCAGATGCCTGACCAGCGTCGCCTGGTCGAGCGCCAGCACATCGCCCGGCCAGGCGGCGGCCTCTTCCGGCGCCGCCGACTCGCCGTGCCCGCGCAGGTCCGGCGCGATGACCTCGAACCCGGCCCCGGTCAGGGCCTCGGCGATGCCCGGCTCGAACCAGTTCAGTCGCGCGGTGGCGATGAAGCCATGCAGCAGCAGCACCGGCCGCCCCGCCCCGGCCCGTTGGTAGGCGATACGCTGTCCGTCGAAACTCTTGAAATGCTCAGTCATGCCCCAAGGTTGGCGCATCAACCGCTGCTCGCGCAATCCCCTCTCCCGACAAGCGGGAGAAGGATCGCTGAAGCGTTCCCTTCCTCGCCAAACACTTCTAGCGTCCAGCCAATGAATTCTGTGGAGCTTCACACCATGCGTAAACTGGCCCTGATCGGCGCGACCGCCCTCAGTCTTTTCGCGGGCGCGGCCAACGCCGCCACCGTCGTGGTCACCGCCGAGCGACTGCTCGACGTGCGCAGCGGCAAGTATCTCGAAAAGCCCCTGGTGGTGATTACCGACGGCAAGATCACGGCCGTCGGCAGCCAGGCCAGCATGACCGTGCCGGCCGACGCCACCAAGGTCGACCTGCCCGGCCTGACCCTGCTGCCCGGCCTGATCGACATGCACGTCCACCTGGACTCATCGCCGCAGTACAGCGGCTACAACGACCTGGCTTACACCGACAGCTTCTGGACGGTGGTCGCCGCCGCCAACGCCGAAAAGACCCTGCTGGCCGGCTTCACCACCGTGCGCAACGTCGGCTCGGACGGCTTCAGCGACGTCGGCGTCAAGGAGGCCATCGAGGAGGGCATCGTCATCGGCCCGCGCATCGTCCCGGCCGCCTATGCGATGAGCGCCACCGGCGGCCACTGCGACTCCACCTACTTCCCGCCCTCCGCCAACCAGACGGCGCTGGGCGTCGCCGACGGTCCCGAAGAGGCCCGCAAGAAGGTGCGCTGGCTGAAGAAGTACGGGGCCAAGGCGATCAAGATCTGCGCCACCGGCGGCGTCTTCTCGAACGACGCGGTCGGCGTCCAGCAGATGACGCTGGAGGAGATCAAGGCCGTGACCAGTGAAGCCCACATGGCCGAGATGAAGGTCGCCGCCCACGCGCACGGACCCGAGGGCATCCGCGCCGCCATCGAGGGCGGCGTCGACACCATCGAGCATGCCAGTCTGGTCGATGATGAGGGCATCAAGCTGGCCCTGAAGTACGGCGCCTACTTCGGGATGGATATCTACAACACCGAATACACCCAGGCCGAAGGGCCGAAGAACGGGGTGCGCGAGAGCGAGCTGAAGAAGGACCGCGACATCGCCGAGGCCCAGCGGCAGAACTTCTGCAAGGCGGTCAAGGCCGGGGTGAAGCAGGTCTACGCCACCGACGCCGGCATCTTCCCGCACGGCGACAACGCCAGGCAGTTCGCCGTCATGGTCCGCTATTGCGCGACGCCCCTGCTGGCCATCCAGAGCGCCACCATCACCGCCGCCGACGCGCTGGGCCAGACCGGCCAGGTCGGCGAGATCAAGGCCGGCGCCTGGGGCGACCTGATCGGCGTCCAGGGCGACCCGCTTTCCAATGTGCGGGTGCTGGAGACGGTGAAGTTCGTGATGAAGGGCGGCGAGGTGGTGAAGGGCCCCTAGAGCGTGTTCCGATAAGTGGGAACCGGTTATCGGATCAAACGCGCGACCACAAAGACGCTGGAGCGGCCGATTTGATTCTATCAAATCGGGTCCCGCTCTAGTCCTGGAGTTCCTTGATGGTCGCGACCATCTTTGGCGTCTCGCAGAAACCAGTCGGCTGCGCCTTGCTGCGGTCAGCCATCGCCTTGCACTTCCAGGCGGCGGTCCGCTCGTTGATCATGTCGAGCGGCTCGCGGCTGGGATCGCGGCGGGCGATCACCACGCCCAGCTCCTCATAGAACGACTTCCAGTGCGGCCGGTTCTTCGCATCCGGGTCCGGCTCGCCGCCGGTCCTCGCTGCGAACACCGCGGGATCCACCGCCGCCAGCCTGCGGCCGGCTGCATCAAAGTCGCCCAGCTGCCGTTCGGCGTTGGCGGCGCGGGCCTGAAGCACGGCCCAGATCAGCTCGCCCGGCTTGGCAGGCTGGGCGTCGACGGCGACGACGAATTCGCGGTCGTAGCGCGCCTGACGCGCCGGGTCCGCGTCGGCTTCCCAGGTTGCCTGCAGCAGAATCCAGACCGTATCGTCCGAGGCTGGCGACAGCCGTCCTTCCAGCCAAGCTGCGCGGTAATAGGGCGTGTCCCGGCCTTCGACGAGCGCCCGGTACTCAGGTCCGGCGATCAACGCCTTCAGGCTGGCCTTCTCGGCATCCGTAAAGTCCCGGTACATGACCAGCCCGTTCCCTGGACAAACCGGCAAGGGCATCGGGAAGGTCCAGCTGCCGTAGGGCTTGCCGTCGGGCCGGGAGCCCCAGGTGCTGTAGCTGGCTGTCTCTGTGTGCGTGAACCGCTCGCCGCCAACGGCGCAGGTCATCTTCACCGGGACCGGCATGCCGGCCTGCACGGCCGGGGCCGAAATCAGCAGGGATAGCAGAGCAAGGGTTGCGATGCGCATGGAGGCCTCCCGTTGGAGGCTCCAGACTGCATTAGATTACATTTGTCGTCTACAGGAGAGTTCAGGCTTCGCAGACGGCCTTGATCTCGGCCCGCAGCTCCGGAAGCCCGTCGCCTTTTTCGGCCGATGTCGCGATCACGCGCGGAAACGCCGCCGGGCGCTTGGCGATCTGGCCCTGCGTCTTCACCACCAGGGCCGCCGCCTCATGCGGCTTGATCTTGTCGGCCTTGGTCAGGACGATCTGGTAGCTGACCGCCGACAGGTCGAGCGCGTCGAGCGCCTCCTTGTCGACCTCCTTCAGCCCGTGGCGGGCGTCGATCAGCAGATAGACCCGCTTCAGGTTCGGCCGGCCGCGCAGGTACTGCCGCCCCAGGTCCTGGAACTTGTTGGCGGTCGAGCGCGACACCCGGGCAAAACCATAGCCCGGCAGGTCGACCAGGCGGATCTTGTCGGCCAGGACGAAGAAGTTGATCTCCCGCGTCCGGCCCGGCTCGTTGGAGGCCCGGGCCAGCTTCTTGTGCCCGACCAGGCCGTTGATCAGGCTGGACTTGCCGACGTTGGAGCGGCCCGCGAAACAGACCTCCGGCAGGTCCGGGTCCGGCAGGCCGTCCATCTTCACCGCCCCCATCATGAACGTGGCCTGGCCGGCGAACAGAACGCGCGCCGCCTCCAGTTCCTCGTCCGAAAATTGGGGGGTGTCGGTCATCAGGCCGCCTTCGCCCTGAACCGGTTGATGAAGTCGTCGATCGGGTTATCGACCTTCAGGCGGTGCATGATGATGTACTGCTGGAAGATCGAAAGGACGTTCGAGAAGGTCCAGTAGATGATCAGGCCGACCGCGAAGGGGGCCATGATGAAGGTGAACAGGATCGGCATCAGCTGGAAGATGCGCTGCTGCATGGGATCAGGCGCCGGCGGGTTCATCGCCGTCGTCAGCCACATGGTGAAGCCGTAGAACAGCACGCAGATGCCGAGGCCCAGCGCCCCGACGCCGAAGCCCAGGGCCTCCGGATGCGTGGTCAGCAGGCCGCCGACCAGCGGCAACGTGCCCGGCTCGTAGGGGAGCAGGCCGAACAGGTTCCAGATGTTGGTCGGGTCCCGCGCCGAAAGGTCCTTCACGAAGCCGACGAACGGCGCATGGCGCATTTCGATGGTCACCGACAGCACCTTGTAGAAGGCCAGGAAGACCGGGATCTGCAGGAACAGCGGCAGGCAGCCGGCGACCGGATTGACCTTCTCGCGCTGGTACAGGGCCATGGTCTCGGCCTGCAGCTTGGCCGGGTCGTCCTTGTGCTTCTCCTTCAGCTCCTTCATCGGCTCGGTGAGCTTCTTCATCCGGCTCATCGACTCGTAGGACTTGTTGGCCAGCGGGAAGAGGATGATCCGCACGCAGAGGGTGACCAGCAGGATGGCCACGCCGAAGTTGCCGACGAAGCCGTAGAAGAACTCCAGGGCCATGAAGAAGGGCCGGGTGAGGAACCACAGCATGCCCCAGTCGATGGCGCGGTCCAGCTCCGGCACGCCCAGCTGCTTCTGGTAGGCCTTGAGCAGTTCGGCCCGCTTGGCGCCGGCGAACAGGCGGGTGGTCTCGCTGAAGGTGGCGCCGGGGGCCAGGGTGTGGCGCTCGCCGTAGATGCCGGTGATGTAGTAGTCGCGGCCTTCGACCGTGGTCTGCAGGTAGCGGGCCTCGATCTTCTCCGACTGGTCGGGGATGATGGCCGTCAGCCAGTATTTGTCGGTAATGCCCAGCCAGCCGCCGGTGGTGTTCCAGGTCTGCTCGCCCTTGCCCTTGGCGGCGTCCTTCTTCCAAGGCGCATACTTCTTGAGGCGCAGGGCGTCGTCGAGCCAGCCGACCGCGCCCTCGTGAACGTTCTGGCCCTTGCCGGCCTCCGGCGGCAGGCCGCCACGGCGCACCGCAGAGTAGGGCTGCAGGGCCACCTGGCCGGCGCCGGTGTTGGTCACCGTATCGGTGACGGTGAACAGATAGTGGTCGTCGACAGCGATGGTGCGGTCGAACACCAGGCCGCCCGGCGAGGTGTAGGTCAGCACGACCGGGGTCTTCTCGGTCAGGGTCCGGCCGCTCTTCAGGCTCCAGACGGTGTTGCCGTCCGGCAGGCCCGGCACATTGTCGGCCCGCCAGCCGAACTCGGCGAAGAAGGCGTTGGCGGTGGCTTCTGGCCGCAGCAGGTCGACCCGCGACGAGCCCTTGTCGACCGTCGTGCCGTACTGCTGCAGGAACAGATCGTCGACGCGGCCGCCGGTCAGGTTGATCGAGCCGGTCAGCACCGGCTTGCCGTCATTGCCGCGGGTGGCGATCGGCACGCGCGGCGAAGCGGCGATGGCCGCTGTCCGCGACAGCTTCCCGGCCTGAACGGTCGGAATCTCCGGCTTGCCCGGGGCCGGCGCCGTCTTGGCGGCGGCCGCCTTGACCGCGGCTTCGGCCCGCTTGACCTTGGCCTGGGGCTCCAGAACGAACATCTGGTAGCCGAACAGCAGGATGATCGCGATGACGAAGAAGGCGATCGTGTTGCGGGATTCTGGTTTCATGGAGCGGGTTCAGACCAACGCTGAAGGAGAAGAGGGCGCATCGTCCCCGGAGACGGAGGGAGACGCGGCGGGTAAGTCGGCGGCGAGCCTTATCAGCGCGCTTTTCACATCGTCAAGCAAACGCCCCCAATCGCGCACGGGCGTTCCGTCGCGGGCGACAAAGACATAGTCACATCCGGGCCGTCCGAAAGAGGGCAGCAGTTCGCGCGCCGCTTCCCGCAGCCGCCGCTTGGCGCGATTGCGCACCACGGCGCCGCCGATCTTCTTGGTTGCCGTAAAGCCGATATGGACGACCGGGTCGCCGTCCTCGCGGTGGCGCACCTGCACCACAACCGCGCCATGGGCGCGATAAGCGCCTTTGGCGGCCGCCAGGAACTGGGGCCGCCGCGTCATGCGTTCGATGTTCAAAAGCTCGGGCAGGGGTTGGCCCCCCGATGCAAGGGAAGGATGACGGCGATTAAGCCGTCAGCTTCTTGCGGCCCTTGGCGCGGCGACGCGCAACGATCTTCTGACCGTTCTTGGTGGCCATGCGGGCGCGGTAGCCGTGACGGCGAGCGCGCACAAGACGCGAAGGCTGAAAGGTGCGCTTCACAGGTCTGCTCCGAGAAAATAACAAGCTATGCGCGGCGGGAAGGCCCCGTCGCGATTGAGCCGGGGTGGATACGGGATGAGGTGGGTGGAGTCAACCGCCGCAATGCTCTGAGGGCCACCGTAACTCGCGCTACAGATCCGGCCGGATCACCGCCTTGCCGATCACCTTCCGCCCGGCCAGCAGCTCGAACGCCTCGCGCCAGTCGGCCAGCGGGACCTCGGCATGGACCCGGGGCTTCACCCTGCCCTCCTCCGCCATCTTCCAGATCGCCGCCTGATTCTCCCGCCCGCGCTCGGGGAACTGGCGACCGTATTCTCCGGCCCGGACCCCGACCACCGAGAAGCCCTTGATCAGCGGCATGTTGACCGAGATTTCGGGGATCCGCCCCGAGGTGAAGCCGATGACCAGCAGCCGGCCGTCGAAGCCGATACAGCGCACGCTCTCGTCGAACACATCGCCGCCGACCGGGTCGTAGATGACGTCCGCCCCGCCGCCGGTGATCTCCTTCACCTTCTCGCGGAAGCCCCGTGTGACGTTGAGCACCGCGTCCGGCGCATACTCCCGCTCCAGCACGGCCAGCTTCTCGTCCGAGGCCGAGGTGGCGATCACCCTGCCCCCCATGGACTTGGCCAGGTCCACCGCCGCCAGACCGACCCCGCCGGCCGCGCCGTGGATCAGCACCCACTCGCCAGGCTGCAGATTGGCCCGCCGCACGAAGGCGACATAGGCGGTCAGATAGGCCGCGCCATAGCCCGCCGCCTGGGCGAACGACAGCGCCGCCGGCTTGGCCCGCACGGCCGCCGCCGGCAGCAGGGCGTACTCGGCGAACCCGCCCAGCTTGGCCCCGCCGACCACGGCGTCACCAACGCTCAGATGCTCAACGCCGGGCCCAAGCGCCTCGACCTCGCCGCTCAGCTCCATACCGAGCCCGAACGGCAGCGGCGGCTTCAGCTGATATTCGCCGCGGGTCATCAGCAGGTCTGGAAAATTCACCCCCGCCGCCCGCACCTTGACCAGCACCTCGCCAGGGCCCGGCGTCGGCACGGGAACCTCCTGCAGGGAAACACCGGCGTAGTCGGGGGCGAGATGGTCAACGATCAGGGCGCGCATGAACCCAAGGATCGGCGACCGACGCCGGGGAAGTCCAGAGCCTCTAGGTTCCCGGGATGCCCAGACCGCGCAGTATCTTCCTCCCCTTGCCGCCCTTCTCTTCCTTCGGCTTGTCGCGCGGCGACTCCTCCGCCTGGTCCTCGCCGCCGAAGTCGCTTTCGTCCATCCCCAGGATCGTGCCGACCGTCGAGCGGTAGCGGACCTTGGCTGTCCACTGGATGTTCCAGGCGACCTTGGGATCGGCGGGACGGGCCGGCCAGGCGAAGTCGGCCTCGCCGCCCCAGGTCGTCATGCTCAGCAGGCCGCTCGGCGCCGCCTTGATCACCTCGGTCGGCACGGTGCAGGCCGTCGCCGAGCCCGGCAGCAGGGCCTTGCGCGCCACCAACCGGGCCAGGTCCTCGTCGCTGATGTAGTCGGGCGTGGCGAAGGCTCCGACCTGGGCGGCGCTGGAGGTCCACATGACCATAACCGGGTCGGCCCCGCGCCGGCTCTCCTGCGCCCCGATGACGGTGATGTGGTAGCCGCGCGAGCGGGCGATGGCCGGCCAGCTGAGGCCCACGCTGCCGCCGGCTTCGGGAGTCTGGCGCAGACGGATCGGCTCAAGGAAGTCCTCGGTGGAATTGAGGGTCAGCTTGATGTCGGGGCTGTAACTTCCCTTTACCAGGTGCTCGCCGACCAGGGATGCGCCGCCGGGCACGGGATCGGCATTGCGGCTGTTGGGCCACTCGCCGTAGGAGGCGAACCGGTCGGCCGACGGCTCCTTCATCGGGGTGATGTCCAGCCCGGTCATCATCCCGGCCAGGGCCTGCGGGTTCTGAGCCGCCTTGGCGAAGTCGATGACCACCGGCTGACCCGGCCCCGCCTTGGCGCCGCAGCCCCAGTAGATCAGCAGCTTGCCCTTGGGTTGCTCGTACTGGCCATCGCTGCGACCCTCGTAGCCCCGGGGGTGCGGGTCGGCCGGCCTGGGCGACAGCAGCGGGACCGAGGTCCCCATATCCATGGCCGGGCTCCAGAAGTGGTCCGCGGCCGGAGCGGGGGCCTTGCGGCTGGAGCCCAGCTGCAGCTTCAGGGTCTTTACCGGACCGCCGCCACCGCCGAACCCGCCGCGCATCATCTGGCCGAAGCTCGGCCGGACCGGAGCCCCGCCGGGGCCGCCCATGCTCATGCCGGCCATTGGCCCGGTGGCGGTCGAGGCGCTCAGCCAGTAGACGGCCACGGGACCGGTCACGGTCTGCTTGGGCGCCGGCGCCGGACCGGCGGCGACGAGAAGGACGGCCGAGCCCATCAGGGCGGCGCGCAATGTCTGGGTGATCATGGGGTAGCCCCTTCACTTCCACTGGAGAGGGACTGCTCGCATATCCGGGATCGATCAACTCAGGAATAACCCGGAGGTGGCTAAATCTCGTTCAGAAACTTACAACAAATTCAGTAAGTTACGAACCCGTCAGCCGATCCGTCCCTCGATCCCCTGCCGCACCAGCCCCGCGATCTCGCGGCAGGCCACGTCCGCCGCCGGGATGGCGCCCGTGAAGGCGGTGAAGCCGTGGGCCAGGGCGTCGTAGCAGCGATAGACGACGGGAACCCCGGCCGCCTTCAACAGCCGCGCATAGGCCTCGCCCTGATCGACCAGCGGGTCAAAGCCCGCCGTCACCAGAATGGCCGGCGCCAGGCCGCCAAGATCGGCGCTGCGGATCGGCGACAGGCGCGGGTCGGCCGGATCGTCGTCGGGGCCCAGGTAATGGCCCATGAACCAGGTCATGATGTCACGCGACAGCGGATAGGCGTCGGCGTAGGTGGTCATCGACTGCGTCTCGGAGGCCACGTCGACCGCCGGATAGATGAGCAGCTGCAGCACCGGCTGCGGCTCGCCGCTCTTCTTCATTTCCTGGCACAGGATGGCGGCGAAGTTGCCGCCCATGGAATCGCCGCCGATGGCCAGGCGCCCCTCCGGCGCCCCGAAGCGCGCCGTGTTGTCCCGCGCCCAGCGCCAGGCGGCCAGCATGTCCTCCAGGCCCGCCGGGAACCGGTGCTCGGGCGCCAGCCGGTACTCCACCGACAGCACGGCGCAGCGCGCGTGCTTGGCCAGGATGCTGCAGAAGGCATGGCAGGTGTCGAGATCGCCGATCACCCCGCCGCCGAAATGGGCGAAGACCAGCAGCGGGGCCTCCGGGTCCTGGTCGCCGGGCCGATAGGCGCGGGCCGGGATGTCGCCCTCGGCTCCCGGCACGGTCAGGCTCTCGACCCGGACATCCGGCTCGACCTTGCCGGCCATCATCGACAGGCCCTGGGCGCTGCCCGCCCGGGCCTCGACGGCGCTCAGCGAGGTCATGGCCGGCATGCTGCGGGCGGCTAATGCCAGGAACTGCAGCCGCGGGTCCAGCGTGCGCCCGCCCTGATAGACCGCCGAGCCGCCCGACAGCAGGCGCAGGATCGGCGGCGGCAGCGACAGCAGCGCCTTGAGAATGACCTTCTGGACGCCCGGATCGGCCATCTCTTGTCTCTTCTAGCTTTCGCGCAGGCGCGGCAGGGTCGGGATCCCGCCGAGGATCAGCTTCACGGCGAAGTCGCAGGCGGCATGGGTGTCGATCGGCCGGCGGGCCAGCATCCGGTCGCCGACCTCGCGGGCGATGGCGATGCAGGCGGCGGCCAGGTAGTCGGCGTCGACCGGCGGCGCGCCGCCCTTGTCGATGGCGGCGGCGAAGGTGTCGCGGACCTCCTCGAACACCCGCTCCATCTCCGGTGACCGCATATTGATGTGGGGATGGCGTTCGCCGACCGGGCGGCGGGCTTCCCAGTCCTCATGCTCGTCGACCACGAAGTCGTAGTAGGCCTGGATGGCGGCGCGCAGATAGCCTTCGAAATCCCGCGCCTCTTCCCAACAGGCCCGCAGGATCGGTCGAAACCGCCGCGCGCCGTCATCGGCCAGCGCCTCGAACACCTCTTCGCGGGACCGGAAGTAGTTGTAGAAGGCGCCAACCGACAGGTCCGTGCGGCGGATGATGTCACGCACCGTCGCGGTGTCGTGGCCCATCTCCGCGAACACCTCGCGGGCTGCGTCCAGAATGGCCTGGCGGTTGGCCTGCTTGGTCTGTTCGCGCTTGCCGGGAACAAGGACAGTGATCTGACTCATCGCCGTAAAGGCTAGCAGGCCTTGGCCCTTTGGAGAAAAGGTTTCCGACGTCGGATTGTTGACTCCCGCTTGGCGCGAAGCGGCGTTAATCTATTGCCTGTATAACCGGCGCGTACAGCCGGGCAGGGACATTCGGAATCATGTCGACCGCCACCGACGGCAGCGCGCTTCGGGAACACCGCAGCGCGCGGGCAGACCAGCGCCGCCGCCAGATCCTCGACGCCGCGCGCAAGCTGGTTTCGGAAAAGGGCTTCGGCTGCCGGATGGACGAGGTGGCCGCCGCCGTCGGCGTCACCAAGCCGGCCGTCTATCGCTACTTCCCGGGCAAGGAAGCCCTGATCCTGGCCATCCTGGAGGAAGACCTGGTGGCCCCGACCCGGGCTCTGGTCGCCCGTATCGACGCCTATGAGGGACCGATCCGCGGTCTCCTGGAAATCTTCGCCGAGGGCACCCTCTCCATCCAGGAGAACGGCCTGTCGCGGGGCTACATGGCGCTGGCCATGGACGAGGCCCAGAACCGCCCCGACGTCGTCGGCATGGTCCGCGAGAATGTGCTGGGCTTCAGCGTCATCCGCATCGCCCAGGCCTTCATGCGCTCAATGGCTGCGGGCGAGCTGCGCCAGGTCGAGGACCCCACCCTGCTGGTGCGATTGTTCTTCGCCCCCTTCATGCAGATGGCCCTGGTGCGCGGCGGCTTTGGCGTGCCGATGGACGGCCCCGAGGCCTACCGCGCCTACGTCCGCTTCCACATCGACGCCTTCCTGCGGGCGTTCGGGCCGGAGGCTTAGCCCACCGCTTCCCGCGCCCTGGCCGCCACCGGCAGCGCATAGCCGGCCGCCTTCGCCCGCGCCTCGCCCCGCGTGACCTCCTTGGCTAGATCGACGATGTAGTGGTTGAAGTCGACCTGGATCGTGTGGCGGGCCGCCTTGTAGTAGCCGCCGAGGTAGAATTCCTCGTCCTTGGCCGTCACGCTCTCCATCTCCGCCTTCGCCGGCGGCCGGTAGCGTCCGGTCAGATAGGCCGCCGCCAGCTTGCTCTGCTGTTCGGCGAAGTTGACCAGGGTCGGCAGCGGCTGAGCCAGGCCCATGAAGAACAGGTTGTCGATCCCCGGCTTCATCATCCGCTTGTAGAGCGGGAAGCGGTGCTCGGCGTCGGGCAGCAGGTCCGGATCGTCGAAGAAGGGGAACTTCATGTCGTAGCCGGTGGCGAAGACGATGGCGTCCACCTGCTCGACGCTGTCGTCGGCGAAGCGGACATTCTTCCCCTCCAGCGCCTTGATCGCCGGCTTGAACTTCACATCGCCGCAGCCGGCCCGGGTCAGGAACTCGCCGCTGACCGAGGGGTGTGCCTCGAGCGGCTCATGGTCCGGCTTGGGCAGGCCATAGTCTTCCATCCGGCCCAGCGTCTTCTTGATGACATTGCGCGCCATCGCCTGGCCCAGCTTGCGCGGCATCCAGGCCGGCATGGCGCTTTTGTCGGCCGGCTTGCCGTTCATGTACTTGGGCAGCACCCAGACCCCGCGCCGGGCCGAGACCCACAGGTTTTTGGCGATCGGCCGCTGGCTGAGCTCGCTGGCGACATCCATCGCCGAGTTGCCCATGCCGACGACGACGACGTTCTTGCCCCGCATGTCGACCGGATCGAACGGGTCGCGATAGGCATGGCTGTGGAAGGCCGCGCCGTCGAACTCGCCCGGATAGTCGGGAATGCGCGGGCTCCAGTGGTGGCCGTTGCAGACGAACAGCACGTCATACAGCCGCGTCTCGCCCGTCGTCAGCGACACTTCCCAGACCCCGTCCGCGCGCCGGCTGGCCTTCGACACGCCGGTGTTGAAGGTGATGGTCTCGCGCAGGCCGAAGTGGTCGACGTAGTCCTTGAAGTACTGGTGCAGCTGGGCGTGATGCGGGAAATCCGGCCAGTCGCCCGGCACCGGATAGTCCTCGAAGGCCAGCCGCCACTTGCTGGTATCGATATGCAGGCTCTCGTAGCAGGCCGACATGCCGTTGGGGTTCTTGTAGTACCAGTTGCCGCCGACCTCGTCGGAGATCTCGAAGCAGTCGTAGGGGACGCCGGCGTCCTTCAGCCGCTTGGCGGTCGTGAACCCCGAGCAGCCCGCGCCGATGATGCAGGCCTTGGGCAATGCCTTGCCCGTGCTTTGGCCGGTCATGCCGATACTCCCTGACTTATCGTTGTTCAGGTGACGCTATAGTGGCTGACGCTTGCGTCAACCGTGACGTCGCGTGAAGGCCCTCAACTGCAGCCCGCGGCGCACCGCGCCCACTGCGGACTGCAGATCTCGTCGTCGGCCTCCGCCAGGCAGAAGTAGCGGCTCTGGGCGCAGCGGCTGCGGCACTGGCCGGCGCCGTTCGAGGCCGCCGATCCGGACGCTGTGCTGGCCAGCGGCCGGGTGAAGGCCAGGCCGGCCGGCAGGCTGCTCCCCCGCCCCTGGACCGAGAAGTCCAGCTGCGGTGGCCCGGCTTCCGGCTCCGGCGCCGGCTCGGCCCCCTTCAGTCCCGCCTGGGCGGCGGTCGGCGCCGCCACCTGGCGCAGCTTGCCGCCCTGCGCCCCGGCGGGCGTGGCGAGCAGCAGAACCAGGAAAAGGGCGGCGAGGCGGCGCATGGGCCCATGCTGGGGCTGTCTCGTTAAGACGCGATTAACCATGATCCGCCCCCCGCCCGCTTTTCATGACGAAAGTTTAAGGGGCGCGCCCGCCTGCGCGGGAGCATGGTCCGCCACCTTCAAAACACAGGCTGCCCCCGTCCCATGAAACGCCACCTGCTCGCGGCCGCCGCTGTTGCGACCCTCTCGATCGCCGGCCTCGGCACAGCCGTCATCGCCGCCGACGCCCCCGCCGCCGCTGCCGCTGCCGACCTCGCCAAGGCCCCGCGCATGGGGACCTGGGGCTTCGATCTGGCCGGCCAGGACAGGTCGGTGAAGCCCGGCGACGACTTCTTCCGCTACGCCAACGGGACCTACTTCGACCAGATGGTCATCCCGGCCGACCGCTCCTCCTGGGGCGCCTCCGGCAAGCTGCGCGAGCTGTCCGACGCCCGCAGCCGCGCCATCATCGAAACCGCCGCCAGGACGCCGAACGCCAAGGGTGAGGCCCGGCAGATCGGCGGCCTCTACAACAGCTTCATGGACGAGGCCCGCCTCGAGGCGCTCGGCGCCAGGCCCCTGGCCGCCGATTTCGCCGCCGTGAAGGGCGCCAGGACCCACGACGCCCTGGCTGTGCTGATGGGTGGCGGCAACGGCAAGTTCGGCAACACCGTCTTCGGCGTCGGCATCGGGCCGGAAGCGGCCGACCCGACCAAATACGCGGTCTATGTCGGCCAGGCGGGCCTCGGCCTCCCCGACCGCGACTACTATCTGACCGAGCAGTTCGCGGCCAAGAAGACCGCCTACCGTAACTACGTCGCCCGGATCCTGACCCTGGCCGGCTGGGCCAATCCGGAAGCCAACGCCGACGCCATCGTCGCCTTCGAAACCAAGATCGCCGAGGCCAGCTGGTCCAAGGTCCAGCAGCGCGACCCGGTCGCCTCGGTCAACCCGATGACCGTCGCCGAGCTCGGCAAGCTGGCCCCCGAGTTCAACTGGAAGGGCTATTTCACGGCCGCCGGTCTCGGCGCCGAACAGAACATCATCGTCGGCGAAAAGAGCGCCTTCCCGAAGATCGCCGCCCTCTACAAGGCGACCCCGATCGAGACCTTGCAGGCGTGGGAAGCCTTCCACATCGCCGACCAGGCCAGCCCCTATCTGTCGAAGGCCTTCGCCGACGCCAACTTCGAGTTCCGCGCCAGGACCCTGTCGGGCCAGCCTGAACAGCGCGCCCGCTGGAAGCGCGGCGTCGGCCTGACCGGCGGCACCCTGGGAGAAGCGATCGGCAAGCTCTACGTCGAGGCCTACTTCCCGGCAGAGTCCAAGGCCCAGATGGAAGAGCTGGTCGGCAATCTGCTGGTCGCCATGAAGGCCCGGATCAACAACCTCACCTGGATGAGCCCGGAGACCAAGGCCAAGGCCCTGGCGAAAGCCAACAGCTTCACCGTCAAGGTCGGCTACCCCGACGAGTGGCGCGACTACAGCAAGCTGACCATCAAGGCCGACGACCTCTACGGCAACATCGAACGGGCCGGCGCCTTCAACTGGGACTACCAGGTCGCCCGTCTGCACAAGCCGGTCGACAAGAAAGAGTGGGGCATGTTCCCGCAAACGGTGAACGCCTACTACAACCCCCAGCTCAACGAGATCGTCTTCCCGGCCGCCATCCTGCAGCCGCCCTTCTTCGATCCGGAAGCTGATCCGGCCGTCAACTACGGGGCCATCGGCGCGGTCATCGGCCACGAGATCAGCCACGGCTTCGACGACCAGGGCAGCCAGTTCGCCGCCGACGGGTCCCTGACCAACTGGTGGCAGCCGGTCGACGCCGAGAAGTTCAAGGCCCAGACCGTCAACCTCGGCGCCCTCTACTCCAGCTTCGAGCCCCTGCCGGGCGCGAAGGTGAACGGCGACCTGACCATGGGCGAGAACATCGGCGACCTCGGCGGCATCCTGATCGCCTACGACGCCTACCGCGCCAGCCTCGGCGGCAAGGAAGCCCCCGTCATCGACGGCCTGACCGGCGACCAGCGCTTCTTCCTGGCCTTCGGCCAGGCCTGGCGCTCGAAGCTGCGCGACGACGCCCTGCGCCAGCAGATCGCCTCCGACCCGCACAGCCCGGCCTACTACCGCGTGGTCGGCACCCTGCGGAACGTCGACGCCTGGTATGCGGCCTTCAACGTCCAGCCCGGCGACAAGATGTACGTCGCCCCCGAGAACCGCGTCCGCATCTGGTAGGCAGGGCGCAACACGGCAATGCAAGCGGCCGGGTCCCTCACGGGGCCCGGCCGTTTTCACATGGGCCAGGCCAGCATCCAGACCGCCATCGCCACCATCATCACGTTCTCGGTCAACGACACGAAGCCCAGCGGCACATTGCTGTCACCGCCGACGCAGGCGCACTTGAGCTCGCGCTTGTCGATGTAGACGGCCTTGAAGACACTGACCGCCCCGATACCGCCGATGACCAGCGCCACCGGCGCCGACAGCCAGGTCAGCACGCCGGCCGCCATCAACACCCCGGCTCCGAACTCCAGGAAGGGATACAGGTAGGCGTAAGGCAGCCACTGTCTGGCCAGCAGGTCATAGTTCAGGAACATCCCCGAGAAGCTCTCGAGGTCGCGCAGCTTCAGGCTCGCCAAGGCCACCATGCTGAAGGCGATGAACCACTCCAGCGCATGCCGCGTGAACGGCGTGCCCATAGACGCCTGGCTGGCGGCCAGCGCCATCGCCGCCGCCCCGGCGAAGACCACGATCACCGGCGTATAGGTGATCGCCTTGGGGTCCCGCACCTTCAGCCCGAAGAACCGCCGCAGGTCGTCATAACCGCCGATCCGCACGCCATCGATGAAGGTCTGCGGTGTCGTCTTCACCGCGTGCTCTGCCTTGAAGGCGTCAGTCTCCTCGCGGCTCGTCAGATGGTTGTCCTAGACGTCGTAGCCACGGCTCTTCAACAGATGCCGCGCCTTCAGGCCCCAGGGACAGGTGTGCTCGGGCATGACCATCCGGTAGAGAACAGCCCTTTTGGATCCGCTCATCGGTCTTCTCCTTCTTGTTCGACCTCGGATCGCTCCCATCTACCTTCCGTACCATGGTACGGAGTCAAGCGATGAAATCGGCGACCATCTCAGGGCTGGCGAAAGCAGGCGGTGTCGGCGTCGAGACCGTACGCTACTACCAGCGCCGCGGCCTTCTGGAGACGCCCGGCCGGCCGGGCGGCGCCATCCGCCGCTACGATGAAAGCGATCTGGGCCGCCTGCGGTTCATCCGCTCGGCCCAGGCCGCCGGTTTCACACTCGAACAGATCGCCGAGCTGATTGCTCTCGACGCCGGCGAGGACCGCGCCCGGGCCCGTCAGCTGGCCCAGGCCCGGGTCGCCGCGCTCGATGTAAAGATCGCCGAACTTCAGGCCGCCCGCGACGCGCTCGACCGGCTGCACCATGACTGCGCCGCCGAAAAGGGTGGCCCCTGCCCCATCCTGGGCGCTTTCGATCCGGCCTGAGTCCGGCTCCCGCCCAGGAATGCGGCATGAACAAAGTTTAAGGTTTCCCCGCCCGTCAACGCGTGCATTGTCCGCCGCAATTCCACCTGAGGCCTTTGTCTTTCCATGAAAAAAGCTCTGCTGAGCGCCGCCGCCGCGGCCGCCCTGTCCCTCGCCGCGTTCAGTGCGCAGGCCGGTGACGATCACCGCTGCCTGACCGACGACTGCGTGGTGCAATCGCTGTTCAACTTCGCCGACGCCACCCCGCAGGGCGCGGCCCCGATCTCGCTGGAAAGCCCGCACTACGGAAACTGGGGCTTCGATCTGTCCGGCCGCGACCTCGCCGCCAGGCCGGGCGACGACTTCTACAAATACGCCAGCGGCGCCTGGGACGCCCGCACCGAGATCCCGTCCGACCGCACCCGCTTCGGCAACTTCGACGCCCTGAGCATCCTGTCGGAAGCCCGCGTCAACGCCATCATCGCCGACACCGCCGCCGGCAAGGTCCAGGACAAGGACGCCGCCAGGATCGGCGACGCCTACAACTCCTTCATGGACGAGGCGACGATCGAGAAGCTCGACCTCAAGCCGCTCAGCGCCGAGCTGGCCGCGGTGAAGGCGGTCAAGACCCACAAGGACATGACCGCCCTGGGCGGCAAGGGCCAGACGGGCAACTACGCCTCCATCCTCGGCATCGGCATCACGACGGACGCGAAATCTCCTCAGAAGTACGCCGTGGCCGTCGGCGGCGGCGGCCTGGGCCTGCCCGATCGCGACTATTACCTGGACCCCAAGTTCGCGGACAAGAAGGCCGCCTACGAGGTCTACATCACCAAAATGCTGACCATGGCCGGCTGGCCAAATCCCGCCCAGGCCGCCAAGGACATCATCGCCTTCGAGACGAAGATCGCCGAAGGCAGCTGGACCCGCGCCGAACGCCGCAACCGCGACAAGACCTACAACCCGATGACCCGGGCCGAGATGACGGCCTACACCCCCGGCTTCGACTGGGACGTCTACCTGGCCCAGACCGGGCTGCCGAAGGGCGTCGACCGCTTCATCCTGACCACCAACACCGCCTTCCCGAAGTTCGCCAAGGCCTATGCCGAGACGCCCATCGAGACCCTGAAAGCCTGGCAGGCCTTCAAGCTGATCGACGGCGCCGCCCCGATGCTGTCCAGGCGCTTCGTCGACGCCAACTTCGAGTTCCGCAGCAAGACCCTGGGCGGCCAGCCGGAACAGCGTCCGCGCTGGAAGCGGGCCGTCGCCTTCACCAACGGCATGGTCGGCGAGAGCGTCGGCCGCATCTATGTGGCCCGCTACTTCCCGCCGGAATCCAAGGCCAAGATGCTGAGCCTCGTCAGCGACGTCCGCTCGGCCATGAAGACCCGCATCGAGAACCTCCCGTGGATGAGCCCCGATACCAAGGTCAAGGCGCTCGACAAGCTGGCCAAGTTCACCGTCAAGATCGGCTACCCGGAAGAGTGGCGCGACTACTCTGACCTGGTGATCAAGGCGGACGACCTCTACGGCAACGCCACCCGCGCCGGCGCCTTCGAATGGCGCCGCGACGTCGCCCGCCTGTTCGAGCCGGTCGACAAGAAGGAGTGGGGCATGACCCCGCAGACGGTCAACGCCTACTACAACAGCGTCAACAACGAGATCGTCTTCCCGGCCGCCATCCTGCAGGCGCCCTTCTTCGACCCGACTGCCGACGACGCCATCAACTACGGCGGCATCGGCGGGGTCATCGGCCACGAGATCAGCCACGGCTTCGACGACCAGGGCCGCAAGTCCAACGGCGACGGCGTTCTGACCGACTGGTGGACCGCCGAGGACGACGCCAAGTTCCGCGTCCAGGCCGAGCGTCTCGGCGCCCAGTACAGCGCCTTTGAACCGCTGCCCGGCATGAAGATCCAGGGCGCCCTGAGCATGGGCGAGAACATCGGCGATCTGGGCGGCCTCAGCCTGGCCTACGACGCCTATCTGCTCTCCCTGAACGGCAAGCCGGCCCCCGTCCTCGACGGCATCACCGGTCAGCAGCGGGTGTTCTTCGGATGGGCCCAGGTGTGGCGGTCGAAAATGCGCGACGAGGCCCTGCGCCAGCAGATCGTCACCGGCCCCCACAGCCCGCCCTACTACCGCGTCAACGGCACCATCCGGAACATCGACGCCTGGTACGACGCCTTCGGCATCAAGGAAGGCGACAAGCTCTACGTGAAGCCGGAAGACCGGGTCCGGATCTGGTAGGTGTCGACAGCCTGAAACGGAAAGGGCGGCCTGCAAGGGCCGCCCTTTTTCGTTGGCTTTGTAACTCTCCCCCCGCGAGCGGGGGGAGGACCGCTTTGGAGCGGACGCGACAAAGCAGGAGGGGGGCAACCCCGCTTCAGGAGGAACCTCCCCGCCGCCGCTGGGGCCCGCCTCCTGATTTCTCGCTTAGGCTCGAAATCTGTCCTCCTCCCGCTTCGCGGGGGGAGAGTCTGTGATTGCTATTTATTTTGACGGATGAGTCAGTTTCGGCGAGCCATCGCCCAAAAAGGAGAAGGGCCCGTTGCGGGGGATAATCGCAACGGGCCCAACATTCCTCGATCACTCGATCCAAGCGGGCGTTTCCTCCCCGAAACGCCGGAAACGGGATGCTCTTGTCGGCCGCCCTGTTTCGCCAGTCAAAAAGACGACAATTCCCTACCCCTGTCAACGGTTGCAAAGCCCTCGCCACGCAAGAATCTGCGAAAAAGCGGCTGAAAAAAGGTTGATCCTTGGACTTCGCCGTCAAAATAACGCCCCGACACCAGCATTTCTGACTCCACCGTCAATTATGACTAAGAGCCGCTCGCAACTGGTCAGCCCACCCGCGCTTCAAGCTGCTCGAACGGCGGACAGTCCGGCGAAAACACATACTCCGGCGCCGCCGCCGTCACCGGTCCGACCCCGGCCGATTCGAGCGCCGCCCCCACCGCCGCCAGTTCAGCCCGCGGAATCAGCAGGCCCGAGGCCCGCGGCTGACCGCCCCGCGCCTCGACCCCGGCGGTCGCGGCCTTCGCCGCCGCATCCTGCTCCGCCGGCCAGACCAGGGTCAGGGTCCGCTTCGCCCGCGCCCGCGCCTCGATCAGCGACAGCAGCCGCCGCGCGGTCGCCAGTCGGTCGCCGCTCCAGTCGGCGGTCAGGGCCGCCGCCAGTTGCGCCTGGCTCTTCAGGATCACCCCGTCACGCAGGATGGCCAGGTGGTTGGCGGCCAGGGTGGCGCCCGTGGTGGTGATGTCGACGACGATTTCCGCCGCCCCTGCCGCCGGCGCCCCTTCGGTCGCGCCCGCCGATTCGACGATGCGATAGTCGCCCACCCCGTGGCGCGCGAAGAAGGCGCGCGTCTGGGCGACATACTTGGTCGCCACCCGCAGGCGCCGGCCGGTCCGCGCCAGATGATCGTGCGCCACCTCTTCAAGGTCGGCCATGGTCTCGACGTCCAGCCAGCTCTGCGGCGTCGCCACCACCAGATCGGCCCGCCCGAAGCCCAGCGCCCTGAGCAGCAGCAGCCGCGCCTCGAAATCATCGCCCTGTTCGCGCAGCAGATCCTCGCCGGTGATGCCCAGATGCACCTCGCCGCTGCTCAGGGCCCGGGCGATCTCGCCCGCCGAGATCAGCCGCACCTCGATGCCGTCCAGCCCGACGATGCGCGCGCGATAGCCCCGCTCGCCGCCGTCGGCCTCGATCTTCAGCCCCGCGTCGGCCAGCCAGGCCTCGACCTGTTCCTTCAACCGCCCCTTGGACGGGATACCCAGGATGACACTCATTCCCCGTCCCCCTCAAAGGCCCGGGCAGGCCGGACCATACAGCCCGCCGCGCCGCTTCCGTTTCCGCCCAGACGCGTCACCAGCCCGTCGTAGCGCCCGCCGGCCGCCAGCGGCCGTTCCGCCCCCAGCGCCGCGCTGCGCACCTCGAACAGCGCCCCGTCGTAGTAGCCGAAGGCCCGCCCGAAGCCGGCCCCGAACCGCGCCGCGTCCAGCGGCACGCCGGCCTCGGCGAGCAGCTCCAGCCGCCGCCGCCACCCACCCAGCCGCGCCTCCAGCCTGG
>VYLE01000433.1_pt1 | contig 24480 bp, 17 predicted proteins | sample 5114391 | NCBI WGS metagenome assembly VYLE01 (sample SAMN12291771, study PRJNA351875) | freshwater metagenome | isolation source: freshwater lake | place: USA: Michigan, Kent Lake | collected 2013-08-15
CCGGCAGCGCCGCACGAGCCGCCGCCACGGCGGCATCCACGTCGGCGGCGGTACCCTGCGCCACCTGCGCCAGCGGCGCCCCGGTGGCCGGTTCGAACACCTCGAACGTGGACGTGCCGGCGTGCCACTGGCCACCGATGTAGTGCTGAAAGCGCCCGCCGTGCTGGGCAATCCAGCTACGCACCGGCGCGTCGCCTTCGGGCGCCGGCCCGTAGCTCATGCGGTCGTACAACTCGCGCACGGTGGGTGCGCGGCCGGCATCGCCCGGCGATGCGGTAGGAGGCGTGGTGGTGGCCATGAACGACTCCTCAAACCATCGGTTGACGGTACGCGGCGGCGTAGCGCCCCGTCACGAAATGCTCGAGCTGCCGCTCCACATCGGTGAGCAGGCCGCTCGCCCCAAAACGGAAGAGGTGCGGACGCAGCCAACGATCGCCCAGCTCCTCCTTCATGAGCACGAGCCAGTCGATCGCCTGTTTGGCCGTGCGAATGCCGCCGGCCGGCTTGAACCCCACCTCGTGCCCGGTGCGCTCGCCGAACTCGCGGATCATGCGCGTCATGACCAACCCCACGGGGAGCGTCGCGTTGGCGCTCTCCTTCCCCGTGCTGGTCTTGATGAAGTCGGACCCCGCCATCATGGCCACCATACTGGCGCGGGCCACGTTGCTCAGCGTGGCCAGCTCACCCACCGCCAGGATGGTCTTGAGGTGCGCCTCGCCGCAGGCGTCGCGGAAGGCACGCACCTCGTTGTACAGCGCACTCCAGTTGCCGGTGAGCACGTGCGCGCGCGTGATGACGACATCGATCTCCGTCGCCCCGGCGGCCACACTGGCGCGAATCTCGGCCAGCCGCTGCTCGAAGGGGGAGAGGCCGGCGGGGAACCCCGTGCTCACCGCGGCCACCGGTATGCCCGTGCCCGCAAGGGCATCGACGGCCGTGGCAACGTACTGGTGGTACACGCACACCGCCCCGGTGGTGAGACGCAGGTCGGCAACGCCAAGCGCCGCCACCAGTTCCGGCTTTATGGGATGCGCGGCCTTGGCGCACAGGCGCCGCACATTGCCGGCCGTATCGTCGCCGGACAGGGTCGTGAGGTCCATGCAGGCAATGGCCCGCAGCAGCCATGCGGCCTGCCACTCCTTTTTCACCGTACGGCGGCCGGGAAGCGAGGCGGTCCGCCGTTCGACGGCACTGCGATTGATCCGCAGGGAGCGGACGAGCGACAGGTCGAGAGCGGTGCCCGGGTTGCGGGCGGGGTGGACATCCGGCGCCAGTCCGGACGGCCAGCGCGGGGCTCCGCCGGGCTGCTCCGCGGAGCGGGCGAGCCGAGGCGCGTGCAATGGAGTGACGGTCATGACGTTGGGCAATCTAGACGCGTGGCGGGGATGGCGCTCAACTCCGCGCGAATGCCGGTCGATACCAGCAGGCGGAGAGGAGTACCCTGACCGACCAGCCTATGCGTCCCACCCGTCCCACTCATCTGCTCGCTGTCCTGTTCACAGCCATCCCGGCGCTGCTCGCCTTCCCGGGGTGCACCAAGACCACGGAAGCGCCCGCCGCGTCGCGCCTGACCATCGTGCAGGGGCATCTGCAGCAGGCGCCCGCCGGTACGTTGCTGCCCACGCCGATCGTGCTGCGGGTTTTGGCCACCGATGGGTCGCCCATGGCGAACATCCCGGTGAGCTTCAACGTGCTTGCCGGGGGGGGCTCGGTGGACCCGGCCACCGCCAAGAGCGATGCCAACGGGGAAGTGAAGGCACGCTGGACACTGGGGCCGGGACAGCCGACGCAGACCGTATCGGGGAGCGCCCCCGGCGTGGAACCGGTTACCCTGAGCGCGGTGGGTGTGCTGCCCTCGGACATCGCGATTGCCCAAGGCAACAACCAGTCGGCACGCACCAACACGGCGCTGCCGGTGCAGCTGGTGCTGCGCGTGACGGGCGGGAACAACCTACCCATTCCCGGGCAAACCGTCGCGCTCACGATTGCCTCGGGGGGCGGCAGCCTCTCGCCGCAGTCGGCGGTGACGAACAACCTCGGCGAGGTGACGGTGCGCTGGACGCTGGGACCGCAGGCCGGCCTCCAGACCGCCACCGCCACGTCGGGAACCGTTGGTCCCGTCACCATCACCGCCGTCGCGAACTGACGCGCCGCCCCGCGCGTCGCGAACCGAACACGGCAGCCACGGGTTGCAGAAGGGGGCGTCGTTTACCGGCGCTCCCTTCGTCATCTTCCCCCCATGGTCATGCCCATGCATTCGTTCGCCGGCCAGACGGTCGTGATTACCGGTGCCAGTGACGGCATCGGCAAGGCCGCGGTGCGGCAGTATGCCCTCGGGGGCGCCCGGGTGGTGATGGTGGGGCGCAACGAGGCCAAGACCCGGGCCGCCGCGCGCGCCATCATGACCGACACCGGCCGCCGCGACATTACCTGCGAGATTGCCGACCTGTCTCGTCAGGATGCCGTGCGCGACCTCGCCGCGCGGCTGCGTGCGGCGCACCCGGTCATTCACGTGCTCGCCAACAACGCCGGCGCCATGTTCCTGGAGCGCCAGCTTACCGTGGACGGATTCGAGCAGACCTTCGCGCTCAACCACCTGGCGTACTACACGCTCACCCTGCTGCTGCTGCCGTCACTGTACGCCGCGGCGGCCCCGGGCGCCCCGGCACGCATCGTGAACGTCTCCAGTCGCGCGCACGAAAATGCGCGACCGGAGCTGGACGACCTGCAGCTGACGCAGGGCTTCGGCGGATGGCGCGCGTATGCCAACTCGAAACTGTTCAACATCTGGTTCACCACCAGCCTGGCGCGTCGCCTCGACGCGACACGCGTGGCAACCCACGCCCTGCACCCGGGGGTGGTGAGCACGCGCTTCGCCACCAACAACGGCCGCATGGGGCGGCTGCTGCGGGGCGTCATGGACCTCGTGTCGATCTCGCCAGCCGCGGGCGCCGACACCCTCGTGTGGCTTTCGGGTGCAGACGAGGCCACCGCCAACAGCGGCCGGTACTGGTGCCGACGCCGTATGGTCACGCCCTCCCGACTGGCCCGGCGCGAGGAGCTGGCGGAGCTGCTCTGGCAGCGGTCGGGTGCGCTCACGGCACTCGATGGCGACCGATGTGCCGGCGAGGCCCGAGGGCCCGTCAGCTCGACTCTCCTTTCGCCCGACAGGGCGCCGGCCCCTCATGACCCGTCGTAAGGTCCCGTGGCGTGACCTGCCACGGCTGTGGTTCATCCTCGGCACACTGGTGCCCCTGGTGGTGTCGTTCCTTCGGGACCGTCGGCGCTGGCTCTGGTTTGGCGCCCCGCTGTCCCGCAGCCCGGCCTTTCACGAGCGTCGCGCCACGGCGATCGTGCGCGACCTGGCGGCGCTCGGGCCGACATTCGTGAAGCTGGCGCAGATCTTCGCGAGCCGCGCAGACCTCATCCCCGAACCCTACCTGCACGCCCTGGGCACACTCACCGATCGTGTGCCGCCCGTCCCCTGGAGCGACATCGAGGCCACCCTGACCCGGTCGTGGGGGGCGCCGCCCGATCACGTCGTGCAGGCACTCGACCGTACCCCCATTGCGGCCGGATCACTCGGGCAGGTGCACCGCGCGCGCTACGCAGGGCGTGACGTGGTGGTCAAGGTGCTGCGGCCGGGGGTGGAGCCCGTGGTGGACCGCGACGTGCGGCTGTCGCGGGCCATCGTGGATACGGTGTACGCGCGCTGGCCGCACGTGCACGTGCTGGGGTTCCGCGTGGTGCTCGACGAGTTCGACCACCACGTGCGCGAGGAGATGGACTTCGAGCGCGAAGCCATGCAGTGCCTGCGCATGCGCGAACGCTTCGCCGACGAGCCGCGGCTGCGCATTCCGCAAGTGGAGACGGCTTTGACGCGACGTGAGGTGCTCGTGCTGGAGTATCTCGACGGTACCCGCATTGACCGGCTCGACGCGCAGATCGCACGCGGCGAGGTGCGTGCCGACGTTCTCACCGAAACACTCATCGAGACCTACGCGCGCATGATGCTGCGCGACGGTGCCTTTCATGCCGACCCGCACCCGGGGAACCTGCTCGTGGATCGGCAAGGCCGCCTGGTGCTGCTGGACTTCGGCATGGTGATCGACGTGCCGGTGCACACACGCAAGGCGCTGTTCGAAACGATCCTCGCGGCGATCCGCCGCGATGCGGCCGGTACGGCCAAGGGTTTCTTCGACCTGGGCATGGTGGCGCCCGGCACGTCGCCGGAAACGATGACCGATCTCGTGGCAGCGCTGCTGGACATTGCCTACAGCGAAACCGCCACGGTGGAACGTGCCAGGGTGGTGGCCGACCGCGTCATGCGCGAGCTGTTCAACTGGCCCATCATTCTGCCGGGTGAACTGGTGTACTTCGCGCGGACGGCGGCGCTCATCGAGGGCATTGGCGCGCGCTACAACCGGCACTTCAACAGCATCCGCGTGGCCTCACCGGTGATGCTGCGCCTGCGCAGCGAGCTGCTGGCCGCGCTGCTCGGCGATGACGGCAAGCGCGAGCCCCTGGTCACGTGGGCCGCCACGCTGGGCGCCCTTGCCGGCACGGCCTACACGGTGGTCAAGCGGTGGTGGCCGTTGGGGGACGCAACGACTTCGCCATCGACACGTGCGGACTTGGAACTGAAGACTTGAACTCCGAACGAGGAACGCGTTTGGAAATCGCGCGAGGGTCGGGGGCGTTGGGAGTTCGTAGTGATAGTCTCTAGTCGCAAGTCATCGGGCCTGCGACGCGTCTTCGATCGGCGAACTAGAAAATCCACTCTCTGAACAGATCGAAGCCGAACTGGAGTCGCGGGAACACGTCACCCGTGGGGCGGGTGCAGGGGGCTGAACCGGGGTCCACGCCCACCTGCCCCCACCAGTTGCGCGCAATGCGGTACTCGGCCGCCACGCCGCCCCAGAGCCCCGCACCGCGCTGCGTGGCCTGGCCCACGCCGCGGCAGATGCCGGTGTTGAGGCGCAGGAACGTGCGCTCGCCGAACTGCTTGCCGGCGCTGATGCTGAGATTGAGGTTGTCGATCAGCGACGTGCCCGTCATCGCCGCATCCTGCTGGCCTCGCCCCGTGCTCACCTGAATCGTGTTCACCGGGAGCCAGCGCTGCAGCGCGCCTTCCACCAATCCGCCCACGCTGGGCAACAGAATGCCGGTCACCGCCCGCACCGTGCTCTGGCTCTGTCCGTCGAGCGCGAAGGTGGGAGCGCCGAAGATGAGCAGCGAGATGATCTCGCTTTCAGGCGCGCTGGCGTAGAGCGGATCGGTGCTCGAAAGCGTGAGGACCGGCTTGTCGTAATTGCCGCCGATGTGCACGCGCACGGGGATCTCGCTGCCGCCGGCCACGCGCACCACGTTGGTGGCGGTGATGTCGAGGGTGGGCGCGATGGCATTGTTGCCGAAGAAGCGCACGCGCCCGGAGTCCACGCTGAAGCTGCGGTTGACCACTCCCAGCTCGAGGCGATACTGCCCGCGGTTGGCGCGGATCTCGCCATCGAGCGCCAACCGATCGCCGTTCTTGGTGACATCGAGGCCTCCGGAGAGATTCACGCGCGCCTCCGGCGTTCGCACCCACACCTCATTCCCCAGCTCCACGCGCGCGTTCGCCACAGTGATGGAGGCGCCAAGCCTGGCGAGTGATTGCGCCGCTGATTCAGCGACGGGCACCTCGTCGGCACCCAGCAGGGCGCGCGCGGCATCGCTCGACAGATCGAGGGCCGTACGCGCGCCGAGCGGGTCCACAACAAGGTTGGCCCGCGGCACGACGACGCGGCCACTCAGCTGTGGGCGGCTGAGTGGGCCGGACAGGCGCAGCGCGCCGCCGACATCGAGATCGGTGCCGTCACTCTGCCGCGAGACAACGAAGTCGCGGGCGGCGAGCGCGAGGTCCACGCTGGCTGGCCTCTCTCCGGCCGCGAAGCGCAGCACCCCCGAGGCCCCCACCGTGTCGCTGACACGGCCGCTGCGCAGCCGGAAGCGCTCGAGCACCAGGGAGTCGGCATTGGCCCGCAGCATGAGCGCACCGTCGGCCGGTTCGATGCCGAAATCGTCGATGCGGGCGCCGGCGTCGGAGAGCGTGAGGAGACCATTGGCCGTGGGTCGCTCGAAGGTGCCGCCAATGGCGAAGCGCCCTGCCACCAGCCCCCGCAGTCGGCTCACCCCATCGATGGTGAGCGGCAGCCCCTGCAAGCGCAGTGAGTCCACGCGCACCTCGCCCTCCACACCATCGGCGAGCAACCGCGTGTCGACCGACGCGAGGGTGAGATCTACCGGCAGCGTGGCCTGCGCCTGCACACGTCCGCCCAGCGTGTCGCGCAGCTCGGCGCGGGCCACGAGCCGTCGGTCGGCATAGCTGCCGGTGCTGGTGATGGGTGGCAGCCGCACCCCGTCCACCCCCAGCGAGTCGGCCACGAGATTCCAGCTGAGCAGCGGCTCCATGCGCGCACCAGCCAATGTGGCCCCCCCGCTGATGGTCCCTGCCAGCGGGGTGGTACCCGCCAGCAGTGCGCCGACTTCGCCAAAGGGGAACCGCTCGACGCGCAGCGTGCCCTGCACCGCTCCCTGCTTCGGCACGGAGGCCTCGACGGCCAGCACCCCGCCGGCACTCGAACGCAGTTCGAGGGGCGAGAGCGTGAGCCCCACGCTGTCGCGACGCAGGCGTGCAACACGAGCGGAACGCCAGGAGACGCTGTCGTACGCCAGTCGCAGCGAATCCACGCGAACGGTGGTGCTGCGGGCGTCGGCCGCATAACCACCGCGTACGACGAGATGCGCATCATCGTCGGTGCCCACATCCAGCACCATGATCCCGCTGTCGGCACTCGCCTCGTTCACGCGGAAGGTCACCGTCTGCAGGCGCACCGCGCCAATGCCGGTGACGTCGTCCACACTGGCCACCGCTTCGAAGGAGGGCCGCCGCAGCACGTCGGTGGCGCGGGCCGAGCCGAACACCCGGCCGGCGTGAATCGCGCCGATCTGCACCCCGCGCCCACCCAGCGCCGCGGTCGCGTCGGCTTTGCCGAGGCTCCCGTACAGGTAGCCGGAGAGCGAGACATCGCCGGTCAGCGTATCGGCGGCCACGGCGCGCAACGAGGCCGCCAAGGCGGTGTCCACCGGCTGCAGCATGTCGGCGAACCGTCCCAGTTGCGTGCGCACCACCTGCAGCGAGTCGGCTTGCAGCGACAGCTGCAGCGTATCCACGCGCAGGGTATCGCGCGCCAGGGCGCCGCGTGCGGTCAGCAGCACACCACCCGACCGGGCCAGCGCCGAATCCACCACCAGCCGCTCGCGGCCCAGCGCGGCACTTGCCACCAGATCGAAGGCCGGGCGGGCCGGTCCCTCACGTTGGCTTAGCACGACCTCACCGCCGCCCTCGAAACCCGAGATTGCAAGGGAGTCGGTGCGCCCGCGCGCGAGTGAGTCGAGCGGTCCGCGCCCCGCGAGACGTACCGACCCATCGAGCGCGGTGGCCGGCACCGTCTCGCGCCCCATCCACGCTCGCACATCGAACGCCGACAGCGTGCCTTCGGCAGTCCCCCGCCAGTCGTGCGCGTTCAGCATGGCGGTGCCCGAGAGCGCGAGCGACGTCCCCACCGGCACACCGGCACTGTCGAGTGCGAGCCGCGCCGCCGCCCCGTCGAGCGCCAGCAGGCGGGCACGCCAGGTGAGTGCGTTGAGCGGGCCGTTGAGGGCGACCGTTCCGGCCAGCCGGGAACGCAGGGCCAGTGTGGTATCGACGCGCGCCAGTGCCGGCATGGAGAGCGGATCGAGCACCAGATTGGCGTACACCTCTGGCGTGGCCACGCCGTAGCGCACCCGCGCATCACCGCGCACCGTCGAGACATGGCCGACGGCGTCGGTCCACGTGAGTGCCATGTCGTGCACGTCCGCCGCCGTGAGATCGGCACGGCGCACCTGCGCCTGGCCGCGGACCACCCCGTCGATGGCCTCCATCGTTGGCATGAGCAGCCGAACCGTACGCAGGTCGGCCACGGCATCCGCGACCGTGAGCCCCCACGCGCGAGGCGCCGCTCCGAACGAGAGCATGCCAGCAAGTCGCACACTCGATACGGCCTCGTTCCCCGGGACCGCCGCGTCCACGAAGCGTGCATCGAGCCGGTCAATCCTGAAGGCCGTGAGTGCGCCCCCCTCGCGCGCCAGCAGATGCCCCGTAAAGACGCCACGCACGTTGGCGGGGAGCGCGTGGTAGCTGAGGCGTCGCGCCAGCGCGCTCTGCAGGGGCGTGAACTGCAGGTCGATATCATGCAGCAGCAGCTCGGCCGGCCGCACCGTCACCGCAATATCTCCGCGCACCCGCGAGCCGCCGCTCGTCATGTCGAGTTGGCGCAAGCGATACTCGGCGTCGTACGCATCGGCCAGCGTGCGCATGTGCACGAGCGCGGTCCCCCGTCCTTCCCGCGGCAGCGCATCCCAGATCCATGCCAGGTCGGCGAGCCCGGCATCGGCCTGCACCTGCACATCGAAGCGCACTGGCCCGGGCCGGTTCCACGCCACCGAGCCACTGGCCGTTCCCCGCGAGTCGGGGAGGCGCACCTCACGCAACGCGAGCTGCAGGGAGTCGGAGGTCCACGTGACCTGTCCGCTGACGTGCCGCACCGGTACCGGGGGATCGGAGAGCACCCCGCGCAGTGAATCGAGTTGCAGCGACGCGGGGCGTTTCTGCACGTCGACAATCACCAGGTCGTGCGCCTGCACCACGTCCAGCGCAATGCGGCGCCGTTCGAAAATCTGCCCATCCGGCAGCCGCACGAGATCGTGCAGACTGTCACGCACGGCAATGACACTGTCGCGCGCGGCTCCGGTGAAGATCGGGTGCGGCGCCCACGGCGCTCGCGTGGTCACGACGCCACGCTCGAGCCGCAGCGAATCGATGCGCACGTCGTCGCCGAACCGGACGCCGGTGTGGGGTACCTTGGTGGCCGTGTCCCCGGCAATGATGTGCGCGATGTTCCACGGCCGCCCCGGGGCTTCCTGACGCAGCGTCATGGTCACGCCGGCCAACGCGAGCTGCCGAATGTGAATGGCGCGTCCAAGCAGGCCGCGCACATCGAGCGTACCGATCACCCGCTCGGCGGTGACCACCGGCACGCCGGCGGTATCCACCAGCGATACGTTCTCGGCGACGACCCGCCCCGGGGAGATCTCCCGCAGGCTCCCAATGCGCAGGGACCCGCGGCCGCCGAAGACGCCATTCGCACGCGTCACCAGCACCGACAGGAGCCATTGGCGTCCAGCGTCGGTGCGTGTGGCCACGAGGTATCCCAGACTCATGCCGGCGCCAGCACCGAGGACTATGGCCACCACCCACCAGAAGCGACGCTGCCTGGGCGACATGTTGCTCGACATCAGAACGCCTGCCCGAGCCCGAAGTGGAACACGAGCCGCGAGAGTACGCTGCGCGATGGCGGCGGGCTGAACGTGGCCGGACAGGAGAAGACGCTCGAAAAATCTCCGGCGGCGTCGCGCGTCCGTGGGCTCGCGCAGAAGATGCCGGCCACGCCCTCCTGGCTGTTGGGGGAGAAGTAGAGTGCACGGCCCGCGCGCATGCCATAGGGGCGATAGCCGATGTCCACCCGGAAGGGGCCAAGCGGCGTCACCAGCCGGAGACCCAGCCCCGGGGTATAGCGAAGGTCACTCCACGCAAAGCGGTCGGAGCGCGTTTCCCACAACGTGCCGGCATCGAGGAACGCCGCGAACTGGAGCCGCTCGGCGATGAAGCGAAAGCCGCGACGCCACTCGAGATTGCCCACGAGCATGGCCGTGCCCCCGCGAGGCACCGCGCGCCCGCCCGCTCCCGGCGCGACCTCAAACTCGTCACCGTTCGCACCGGCCGGGCGCACCGAGGTCACCACGTAGTCCACGGCCCCGAGCAGGTTCTGCTGGTATCCGCGCACGGAGTTCTGCCCGCCTACGAAGAGGCGTTCCTGTTGCGGAATGAGTGGGGTACCATCGACGAGTTCCGCCCCCGGCGCGAAGGCGCCCGCGGCCTGTACCCGCGCCCCAATCACGCCCCCGAACAACCGGCTGAACGCGGCCCACTCGCCGGTGAAGCGCTGGAAGCGCACCGTGGAGACCAGCTCCGACACCGTTTCGCCAAGCCGCACTTCCCCGCGCACCCGCCAGCCGCGCGATGGGTCGGCGAGATCGTCGGTGTGATCGTGTGACGCCGAGGTACTCACGATGCCCACGCCGCGCCCGAAGGCGGACAGCACCAGCTCCTCAGGACGGCAGAGGCCGAACCGGGTGCACGACACCACCGGGTCCGTAGTCGTCTTCCCGTTCTCGTACTGAAAGCCGAAGGTGCCCGCGGTGCGGACAGAGAACTGGCGCGAGACCTCGGCCAATGCTCCCACCGACGTTTCCCGCAGGAAGGCGAACGGTTCGCCACGCCGCTCGCTGTACACTGACACCAGCGGGACCAGAGGCAGCCCGAACAGGCGCGTATTGGTGAGCGTGGCCCCTACGTAGTAGTTGAGGCGCTGGCTGAACGGATCATCGCGCAACGGCTGCGAGCAGAGCGCCGGCGCCACGTCTGTTGGGGCGCCCACGCCGATCTTGGAGGCGCGGGCCGAGAGCTCCACGCGCCGGCCCACACCGAGAAAGCCGCGATCGTTGATGCGCCCCTGCACGCGGACGCAGTCCTGCGTGGCCCAGCCCAGTCCCACGCGAGCGGCGCGTGTGCGCGCCTCCGCCACCGATATGCGCAGGTCGAGGACGCTGTCCTTGCCGGTCGCCGGCGTGACCGTGTCCATGAGGACCAGACGGAAGGCTTCCGATCGATACAGGGCACGCTGTGCGTCGAGCAGCGCCGTGGCCTGAAAGCGATCGCCAGGATCGATGGCCACGAGGCGCGCGACATCGGCCGAGTCCACGCGGGGGCGTCCGGAGGTGACCGGACGAATCTCCACGTGGACCTGCCCGATCTGCATGCGGCGTCCCACCTCGAAGGTGAGATCGAGGGACACGCGGGCGTTGATGCTGTCGATGGTGATGTGACTGGTGGGAATACCCGCCCGTGCGAAGCCGGCGTCGCGCAGGTGGGCCACGACGCTCGACACGGTGGTATCGACGCGCGTGCGGTCGAATCGCTGCCCCTGCAATGCCCGCAAGGGCGCATCGTATGGCCGCCGTCCAGGGAGCGGCTGCGGCATGCCCTGTATACGAATGGTATCGAGCAGCGCCTCGCGCCCCGGAGTCACCACAAAGCGTACCCACACGCCATCGGGGCGGCGTGTGATGACCGGAGAGACCGAGGCCTGGAACCACCCTGCCTGTCGATGGAGAATGGCCAGTCGCAGGGCGTCGCGGCGGACCTCGAGGGAATCGAGGCACGGGGCCGTGCCAAGGCGCAGTACCCGGGTGGCGAATCCGGGTTGGTGCGTCACGATTGTGGCGGCCATGGCCAACCCATCGAAGGCCGGGCTCCCCTCGAAGCCAACAGCCTTCACCCGTTCGCCATCGCCGCAGCGGACGGCACGCTGCGCGGCCAACGGGGAACCGAGCGGCAGGGCACAGAGCAGCACGGCGACCGCGATCGTGACGGCCATCACCTGGGCCCGCCACCGACGCACCACGGCCGACGCGTCCGACGTCCGGGCGACGGCGCGGGGGGCGATCAACGGCAATGAGCGTAGGGGCATCGTGTTCGAATGTAATGAACCCGGCGATCGACGGGGCATCGGGAACGTTCGCGGCACCTGGGGTCGGCGGGATGCAGCGTGTTGCTGCGCGCTGGCGAGGTCATGCGCATTGCCACTTGGCGGTACATTGATGCTCAGTCCGACTCCCTCCCCCTCACGTTTCGAGGCTGCCCATGTCGTTTCTCCCGGCGCTCCTGACTGCTTCGCTGCTCGCGGTCGCGCCATCCGACAGCGTGCCGCGCGACGTCGTGCTTGGCCCCGTGTTCTCACCGGTGGCGCTGGTGGGTGCGGCACCGCAGGACACCGCGAAGCGGCGGGCGCGCAAGGCGGTAACGTACAGCGACGGTTATACCCGCCGTGTGACCATTCACCGCGCGCTCAGCTGGGCCATGCTGCCCCTGTTTGCCGCATCGTACGTGTCCGGTGACCAGCTGCTATCCAAGGGCAACGAGGCACCGGAGTGGGCCGAGACCATCCACCCGTATGCGGCGGGAGGCACGGCGTTGCTGTTCGGCGCCAACGCGGTGACCGGCACATGGAACCTGTGGGAGGGGCGGAAGGATCCGAACGGACGCACGCGGCGCATCGTGCACAGCGTGCTGTTCCTCGCGGCGAGTGGCGGGTTCGCCTACGCGGGCAGCCTGGCCGACGAGGCGGAAGAAAACGGCGAGAAGCGCCGTCTGCACCGGAACGTGGCCCTTGGCTCGATGGGCGTATCGACCGCGAGCTGGCTGCTGATGCTCGTGGGCTACTGAGCACGAAATCCTTCCTCCTTACCTCGCCTCCATGCTGGACGTCCTCACGGCCGCCTTTCAACCTTGGGCCGACTACTACGCGGCCAGCAGCTGGCTGCCCACGGCGGTCATCGCGGTGCATGTCGTGGCCCTGTTCATCGGCGGGGGCATTGCCGTGGGAGCGGATCGGCGCGTCGTGCTGGCCACCCCTGGAAGCAGCGACGCCTATCTCGCGGTGGCGACCGACCTGCACGCCACCCACCGCGTGGTCATCATGGCGCTGGCCCTGACCGTCATGAGCGGCGTGGCCCTGTGCACGGCTGACCTCGGCACTTTCTGGTCATCACGGGTGTTTTGGCTAAAGATGGGCGCCATCGCGCTGCTTGTGCTGAACGGTGCGCTCATGCAGCGGGTGGAACGGCAGGTGCTCACGAACGCCCGCAACACGATCGAGATGTCTACCGCAGGCCCGGAGGTTACCGGGCCGTGGCTCCTGCTGCGGCGTCATGCCTACGTGAGCCTCGCCGGGTGGACCGTGATCGTGCTGCTCGGGGTGCTGGTCGCCAACATCTGAGTTGAACATGTCCAACATGCCTCCCGACAACAGCGCATCGGCGTGCGACGGCTGCACGGCCCGACGGGCCTTCCTCCGCCAATCACTCACTACCGGCGCTGCCATGGCCGGCTGGGCGCTGTTCGGCCCGGTGAGCACGGTGCAGGCGCTCGCGGTGCGGCCCGGCGGGCGTGGACCGGTGAGGTATCCGATCCCTGCGGCCGACGGCGTGTCGATTGACGGCACCAACGAAGTAATCCTCTGCCGCGCGGGGGGCGAGGTCTTTGCCTTCGCCCTCTCCTGCCCGCACCAGAATACCGCGCTCAAGGTTTTGCCCAAGGGGGCAGGCTTTCAGTGCCCCCGGCACAAGTCCAAGTATCAGCCCAACGGCACCTTCGTGAGCGGCCGCGCCACGCGCAACATGGATCGGCTGCGGATCACCCGGGACGGCAACACCCTCACCGTCGATCCCGACCTGGCGTTCGAAAGCGATACCGATCCGGCGCGCTGGGCTGCCGCGTCCATCAAGCTCTGACTCACACCCCGGAGATCTGCATGTCTGGCTGCAATTCGTGCTCTCGTCGTGACTTCGTGGCCACCGGCACCCTGGCGGCGGTCGGTGCGTTCCTCGCCGCCTGCGGCGGCGGGGACAGCAATCCGACGGCCCCACCGCCGGGCGGCACTTCCGTCACGGTCACGCTGGCCAGCTTCCCCGCTCTCGCCGCGGTGGGGGGGATTGCCCGGGTGACCACCACGGGGACGCCCATTGCCGTGGTGCGCAGTGGTCCCGCCACCTACCGCGCCTTCTCCATGGTCTGCCCGCATCAGGGCACGACCATCGGCATTACCGCCACGGGCTTCCGTTGTCCCAATCATGGCGCGACGTTCAATGCCAACGGCGGGTGGATCGGGGGGGAGCGTACCTCCGGCCTGGTCGAGTTCACCGTGACCTCCAACGCGACCGCCGGCACCATCACGATCACGAGTTGACCCCCATGCGTCCCACCCGTTTCGCGACCAACGCCGGGGGCATGCTCCCGGCGTTGTGCGTTTCCCTCCTCGCCGCGGTGCCCGCCCCGTTGCTGGCGCAAGCCAAAGCCGCCGCCGCCAAGCCCACGCCGCTCGAAGCGAGCGTGGACCGCCTCGCCAAGCATCCTGCGGTAACGGCGGCCTTCTCGGCACTGCAGAACGAGAACGCGTGGACGCTCGACCAGCAGGCGTCGATCTGCCAGATCCCTGCCCCGCCGTTCAAGGAGCAGGCGCGCGCCGCCGAATATGCCAGGCGCTTCCGCGACCTCGGTGTGCAGAACGTGCGCATCGACAAGGAAGGCAACGTGATTGGTGAAATCCGCGGCGCACGCCCGGGCCCGACGCTCATGCTCGCGGGTCATCTGGATACCGTGTTCCCGGAAGGCACCGATGTGCGGGTGAAGCGCGAAGGCACGAAGCTTGTTGCCCCGGGCATCGGTGACGACTGTCGCGGGCTGGCGGTGGTGCTTGCCGTCACGAAGCAGGTGATCACGCAGAAGATCCCCTTCAGCGGCCGCTTGCTGGTGGTGGGCAACGTCGGTGAAGAAGGCCCCGGCAACCTGCGCGGTATGCGCGCCATCTTCGCCGGTCCGCTGCGCGACTCGATCAACATGTTCATCTCCATCGACGGGACGGGCTTCGGCGTCACCAACGGTGGCGTGGGGAGCAACCGCTACCGCGTGCACTATAAGGGGCCGGGCGGGCACAGCTACGGGGCCTTTGGCATGCCCAACCCCATGCACGCCATGGGGCGCGCCATTGCCAAGATCGCCGACCTGGAGGCAACCACGACGCCCAAGGTGACCTTCAACGTGGGTATCGTGTCGGGCGGTACATCGGTGAATTCCATTCCGTTCGAAGCGATCATGGAGATCGACCTGCGCAGTGAAACGGCGGCGGCACTGGCCGAGATCGATGGGCGCCTGCAGAAGGCGCTGCGCGATGCGGTGGTGGAAGAAAAGGCGCGCTGGCCCCAGAGCAAGGCGGCGCTGACGCTGCAGATCGACACCATGGGGCTGCGCCCCGCCGGTACCACCCCCGACACGTCGTTCATCGTGCGCGCGTCGCTGGCCGCGGCGCGCACCATGAACGTGTACGCGCCGCTCACCATTTCGAGCACCGACGCCAACGTGCCGATGAACCTGCGCATCCCGGCCGTCACGCTCGACGGCGGCGGCGTGGGCCGTGGCGCACACTCGCTCGACGAGTCGTACGACGACCGCAACGACGGCTACAAGGGACCGCAGTGGGTGCTGCTGGCGGTCCTCGGCATGCTCGGGGTCAAGTGAGAGATGAGAAATGAGAGATGAGAGATGAGAACTAAGGACTAAGAACTAAGGACTAAGAACTAAGGACTACGAACTCAGAACTCAAAACCCAAAACTCAGAACCTCCCGGAGATCACGTGATGTCCGGGAGGTTTTCAGTTTTCAGTTGTAGTTGTCAGTTTTCAGTTGGCGCTGAGCGGTGTTGGCGGTCGTGACGACAACCGACTACCCGAAGAGCTCGGCGATGGCCGTGGCCGGCAGTGTGTGTCGCTGCGCCAGGCCGGCGCGTCGCGCTGCTTCGGCCAGCAGCGCCTCGGGACGTGCCCCCGCCGCGCGCATATCGCGCAGTGCCGTATCGTGCGTGGCCTTGCTCAACTTGCTGCCGTCGGGGTGCACCAGCAGCGCATGATGCAGGAAGCGCAGCGGCCGCGTGCGGCCAAGCATCGCCGCCAGCTGCAGCTGCCGCCCCGTGCTCGCCAGCAGGTCCTCCCCGCGAATTACCACATCGATGGCGTGCGCCTGGTCGTCCACGACGACCGCAAACTGGTACGTCCACTGCGCGTGCCGGTCACGCACGAGGAGGTCACCGCACTGCCGAGCGGGTTCGTGAAGCATGGGGCCGAGTCGCAGGTCGTCGAAGGCGGCGATGAACGGATCGAGACGCACCCGCCGGGCGAACGACTCCCCCGGTAGCACCGCCGCGTCGCGACACGTGCCGGGGTAGCACGGCTCTTCCCCCGGCTGGTGTGGTACCCGCAGGGCGATGTCACGGCGCGTGCACCGGCAGGGGTACACGAGACCGGCCGCCTGCAGCGACGCCAACGCCGTCGCGTAGCGCGCGTGCTGATTGGATTGTCGGGCCGCGTGCGCACTCCGATCGGCGCGAAAGGTGGGGGTGTCGTACACATCGGCGTGCAGCCCCAGCCACTCGAGGTCGTCGAGCAGCGCCGCTTCGTACTCCGGGCGGCAGCGTGTGCCGTCGTGATCTTCGATACGCAGCAGCACCGTGCCCCCGTGCGCGCGGGCCACGCCCCACACGTGCAGCGCGTTGACCAGATGTCCGAGGTGCAGGTATCCGGTCGGCGCCGGCGCAAAGCGCGTGCGCCACCCCGTGGGGGGCAGCGCCTGCGCAAGCCGGTGGCGCCAGTCGGGATGCGGCGAAGCCATGCCCCACGCTATCGGCATGAGGGCACGGCATCAATGGCACGCCCCGCGCCCGCTGGAGACGGGCGCCTGGCGCGTTCCCCATCAGGCGCGCAGCATCGCCACCTGATACACCGGCACCGCCACGTCCACCGTCATGGCGGCCGCCGGCGTATAGCCCCCGGCGGGCCCGGCCTCCATCAACAGCTCCGCAATGGTGGTTTGTTCGAATCGCGCCGCCGCGTGTCCCACGATGGCGTTCCAGCGTCCGTGCACCGCGCAGGCATTCTGCGAATCACACGGACGATTGCGCAGCAGACAGGCCGGTGTACGCGCGTGATCATCGAACGGGTTGATGATGCGCGCCAGCGTCAGCTTTTCCGGCGAGATGGCCAGCGTGAAGCCACCGGCCGCGCCACGGGCGCTGTGCACCACACCGGCCTTGGCCAGCGCGTTCAGGGTTTTGGCGAGATAGTTGCGCGGCGCACCCAGTTCCGCCGCGATCGCATCGGCGGACAGTGCCTTGGCACCATTGTGACGGGCGAGCAGCAACACGGCACGAACGGCATGTTCAGCAGTGGCCGAAAGCATGGCAGGTCCGGTTGAAGGACAGAGCAAACCTCATAGTACGCTGAGATTCGCCTCTTTCACGCCCTGCAGAAGTCGGGGAAGGCACGGATATTCCCAACCGCTACCCGACACGCGGGTACGGTATTCCCGCACAGCGAACGGTGACTACTCGCCGCGAGTGCGCAGACTGTCGGCTTCGAAGAGCCGCGGATCCACCCAGCCGCTCACGTCGGGAGAGCGCACCTGCCGCCATCCGGAACGATCGGTGCCCAGCATGGCACGTGACGCCGGCTTGATCACGCCCACCACTTCGCCGCCACGACTCGCGTCGCTACGCACGTTCACCCACGTGCGTGCCACGGCTGGCGTCCACGTGATGCCATCGGCGGCCGGGGCCATCGGCGTAGCGGCAGCCGGCGTGAAACCGGCTACGGCAACGGAATCCGCAGCGGGTGCAGTCGATTGGCTCAGGGCGGCGCTGCTGTCTGCCAGCAACGGCGTTGCCGCGCTCGTAAGCCCCGCTGCCGTGGCCACGGTACGGTTGTCCTGCGGGGTGGTGTTGGCGACGGCCACCGTGGTGGCGGCACTGCTGCGTGCTTCCAACGCCAGATCGCGGAGCGCCGGCGCGTACTGCCACACACCGCCAGCGGCCGTGAGCGTCAGCGACACCGCAGCGGCACTGCGCCACGCGGCGCTGCTCACGCGCGGCAACGAGAATCCCTTCACCTCACCGCACCAGTGACAGTGCGTATCCACGCGGTGCATGATGCCGCAGGAGCGGCACTTCTTCAGCTTGGCGCGCTCACCGCGACCATCGAGCAGATGAAACGGATGCGCGCACTTCGGACACTGCGAGGCAGCGACCAGAGCCTTGGAACTACACTGTGTGCAACGAAGGTAGGCCATACGGAGACCGGCCGAGGGACACGAAGAGTGTGCGAAAACGGGCGAGAACCGTCCAAGGGAGTGACGGTCTGCGCGGTAGCAGGAAACGATTGGGGACAATTCAATTCCCCGCTACGTGCCTCCGAGCAAGTTACGCAACTTTTCCATTCTCTTTTCCGGAATTACGACACTCTACTCCTGAGCAGAGCGGCAACTTCCGTTCCGTACGGCTGGTGACGCGGCGCACGCCGCTCGGTCCGTCCCGTCTTTCCGTGCGGCTCCGCTGACACCCACACCGCCACGTTTCGTGTAGCACTGCTTGCATGTTGCCGCCAACGCCAACAGTGTTGCGGGTGCAGGTGGCCCGTCTTCACTCCAGCCCTCGCGCTGGAGTTACCAGACTTTCGTGGCGGGTGCTAAAGTCAAGCGCCTCAACGAGAGGGGGAGCCCGTGCCAGCGAAGCCCAAGAGAGATCGTGTCCGTCGGAAGTATGAGTTCATCAAAGCGCATCGGAAGCAATTTCCGACCGAGGTGATGTGTCAGGAGCTGGGTGTCGCGCCCAGTGGGTACTACCAGTGGTTGAAGTGTACGTTGTCCGCGCGAGCGGTCGAAGACGCGCGCTTGCTGCTGTTGATTCAAGCATCGTTCAAGGCGAGTCAGGGGATCTACGGGGCGCCGAGGGTGTTCCTCGATCTTCGGGAGGCGGGCGAGACGTGTAGCAAGCATCGTGTAGCCCGCCCGATGCGAGAAAACGGGCTGCGGGCGCTACACGGCTATCGCACGCGCCGCTGGGAGGTCGGCAGGCCGGCGGTGCTGACTCCGAACCTGCTCAAGCGCCAGTTCTCGCCGACGAAGCGCAATGTGGCCTGGGCGACGGACATCACGTACATCCGAACGTGGCAAGGCTGGCTCTACCTCGCGGTCGTCATCGATCTGTTCTCCCGTAAGGTCGTCGGGTGGGCCGCTGGCCCGACGATCCCCCGCGAGCTGGTCTTGGATGCACTGGCATCGGCAGTAAAGCAGCGGCGGCCGCGTGGCACCCTGATTCACTCCGATTAGGGCGTGCAATTCGGCAGTGACGCCTGGCGGCGCTTCTGCCGCGCCAACCACCTCGAGCCGAGCATGAGTCGCAAGGGCAACTGCTGGGACAATGCCGTGGTCGAGTCCTTCTTCAGCAGCTTGAAGAAGGAGCGCATGAAGAAGCGGATCTACACGAGCCGTGACGCCGCGCTGGCAGACATCGCTGACTACATCGATGATTGTTACAATCGCACCCGGCGGCACAGCCACCTTGGCGGCATCAGCCCCGAGGAATTCGAGGCGGCCCACAAGCGGGCGCGAGGCCGTAAAGCGTCGTAACTTGGTCACCCGACTCTCCACGAAAGTCTGGTAACTCCAACGGATGAAATTGCCCTCGACTCGTCTCACCTGAGCGCGAAGGGTAACCGCATACGCACCCTCGCGGGTCACAGCGGCGGCGTTTGGGCGCAACCGATGGCTTGCGTCGCGTTGGGCGCCGGTACACGCGACACTGTTTCGGAAGCAGTGCGAACGCAAACGGCCCCTGCTCCACAGGAGCAGGGGCCGCGCGTACCGCTGGTGAACAGGTCCGGACTCAAGGATTCCGGTCGGTGCAGCCGTTGAACAGCGCGTTGTTCCGCTCGTCGGTCACCACCGGCAGATTGACATCCTTACCGTAGTTGCCGCCCTTGTAATGCACCCCTTGCGGGAATACCGTGAGCTCCGTGCGACCGTACTGACGAATGAGCCGCCGCATGTCCCCCAAACGCTGCCCGCGGCTGAAGGTCCAGAAGGCCTTCTCACGGAAGTGCGCATTCACCCGCGCCGCCTCCAAGCCTGGATCGGCCAAGGGGGCCAACGCGGTCGGCTGGATTTCTCCCAGGCGGGGCGGCGTCGCCCGCAGGGCGTTGTGGATGCCCAGCCACTGCGTCACGTTCCCCGCCCGTAACGCGGCCTCCGCCTCGATCATGCGCGCATCGATGCCATTGGCCACATCCACCGGTGTGAGTTGCCCCCACATGGTGGTGGTTCGCGCGTAGGTCTGGCCGTCCTGCCCGTTGATCGCGCCCGTGGTGGGAATGGTGACCGGCAGCCGCGGGTCGCGCGCCGAGGCGAACGGAATGGCGTTCGCTACAAGAATGTTGCGCGCGTTCCCTTCCACGCTGTCCCCCACGCTGTAGCGACGCGAGCTGATCCCCTGCCCCCACAACGTGTTGGTGCTGGTGTTCAGCGAGAAAGAGTGCTGGTAGGTGAACACGGTGGGTACGCTGCTCACCACGGCGGCGGCCTCCGCGAACTGCCCGAGGGCTAGATGCACCCGCCCGCGCGCCACCCGAATGGCGCGATTCATGAGCACACTCGCCGCCGCCGTCCCGTTGGCATAGGTGAGCCCCGTGTCGAGCGACGCCGCGGCATACTGGAACACCACTTGCGTGCTCTTGGGCGACTCGTTGACCGGCTCCGGGTTGAACACGTTGGTGATGGGAATGCCATTGCAGAAGTCCGACGCCAGCTGCAGCTCGGCGAATCCACGCGCCAGGTACATCTCGGCAATGAGCGCCCGTGAGGCGGGGCTGAACTTGAGCAGCGATTCAATGGCTTCGTTGGAGCGCTGCCGTGTGCGGAACAGCTGCCGCATCATTCCGGTGATGGAGGAGTTGAACTCCTGAATGACCCGCTGGTCCGTTTCGTCGTTCTGGATGAAGGTGGAGCTGGTGGACCATTCATCGGCCAGCAGCCCGCCAAAGAGCCAGGTACTTTCGCCGCCGCCCGTGATGCTGCGGAAGGTGCCAATGGCGCCATTCGCCAGCGCCACGGCGCCGTCGGCGCTCACGATATCCGACGGATTGATGATGTCGGGATCGGTGACGCCCAGCAGGCGATCGTTGGCGGTCTGACAGGCCGAGAGGGAGAGCGCCAGCGCCGCAGCAGCGGCACCCAGTGCCCGTGAGCGCCGGCCCCGGAAGAATTGAGTCGTCATGGGTCGGTGTCCTCAGAAGCCGATGTTGAAACGCATGATGAAGTAGCTTGGCGGCCCCACCGTCTGGAACTCGCTCGGCGCCTCGGTACCGCTGGTGGTGTTGAAGCCCGACTCCGGGTCGGTGCCGCGGTAGTTGGTCCAGAGCCTCAGGTTGCGCGCCGTGGCCACGAAGGACAGCGAGCGGCCACGCACGAGCCGCTTGGCCATGTCGCTCGAGAAGGTGTACTGCAGCGAGGCTTCGCGGAGCCGCACAAAGGCACCGCTCTGGAAGAACCCGTCGAGGGTGCGCGCCGCATGCTCGTTGGCCGCAATGTTCGTGGCCTGGTCGATGAAGTCGGCGTTGAGATTGAGGCGCCCCGAGCAGTTCGGCCGCGTGCAGCGAATCCGTTCCGTGTTGTTGTACCAGAGGCCACCACTCCGCCAGTCCCACATGGTCTGCACGCGCAGCTTCTTCGTGAAGAAGTCGAAGCCGTTGATGAGCGTGGTCATGTAGCGCGGCGTGGAGTAGCCGCGGAAGGTGGCCGAGTCGCCCACGAACACCTCGTTCCGAGCGGCATCGGTGAAGTACGTGAGCAGGCCATCGCCGTTCTTGTCCTGCCACCCCGTGATGGGGCGCGCCCACAGGCCACCCACCGGGTACCCGGTCTGGATGCGCGTGGTGGTGCCGATCTGCGGCGGCGTGCCACCCAATGACACCACAGCATTGTCGTTGGCTGACGACGAGAGGTTCACGTCCCAACCGAACGCGTCACGCTGCACCAGCTGCGCGTTGAGCGCGACCTCGATACCGGCATTCTTGACCGATGCCAGGTTACGCAGCTGCGACGTGACCGACCCGAACGACGGTGGCAAAATGGCCGAGTACAGCGCGTCGGTAGTGATCTTGCTGTAGTACGTGAAATCGAGCGACAGCCGCTGGTTCAGCATCTGGGTTTCGAAGCCCATCTCGTGCTCCGCCGACCGTTCCGGCCTGAGGTTGGCGTTGCCCAGTGCGGCCTGAATGATCGTTGGCTGGTCGAGGTTCTGCACACTCGTGATGCCCGCGGAATAGAAGCGCAGGGCATCGTTGGGGCCCGGCTGCACACCCGACTGACCGTAGGCATAGCGCAGACGCATGGTGTTCACCCAACCCGGCGCCTTCCACCAGTCTTCCTCGGAGATGAGGTAGGACATGGACGCCTTGGGATACACGATGCTCTGAAAGTTGGTACCGAAGGCCGAGTTCTGGTCGGAACGCACGGCGGCGGTCAGGAAGAGACGGTCACGCCACGCCAGCGACTGCTCGATGAAGGCGCCGAAGGTCTTCTGACGCGTGGTGGCTTCATCAACCGTGAGCTGGGTGCCCGAGGCCACGCTCTGCGAACCCGGCGCCAGCTGGTTGGAGCCGGTGGTGGCGCTGCTCGAATTGAAGCCGATGTACTGCGCGCCCACGGTGGTCTTGTTCTGGAAGCCAAGGAAGGTGTACGTGGCCGTGGCGCCGGCGTCGACCGTGAGGTTGTTGATGTAGACGCGATTGAGCCCGCGCGACCCGAAGCGGGTGATGGCGGTGAGCGGTGGGCCTTCGCCGCGCTGCAGCAGGTTTTCGTCGTTGCGGCTCGTCCAGTCGTTGCCCACGGCCGCCCGCGCCGCCAGCCACGACGTGGGGCGATAGTTGGCCTGCCCCGACCAGAGGAAACGGTTCACCTCTTGCGCCGTCTTCTCCTGCCACATGTAGCCGGGAGTCCAGGCGCGGTAGCCGTTGAGCGGTGTGCCGAGGCCGGTGACTGCCCCATTGTCGCGCGTGCCAGGACCGCCGAACACGTGCGACCCCAGCCCCGCCGTGGCGTTGGACTCAAGCGAGTAACGCTGCGCCACGTTGATGAAGTTGGTGGACATGCCCAAATCGAACTTCGGACTGAGCGTGGCGTTCACGTTCGATCGCAGCGATCGGCGTCCCATCTGATTGGGACGCGACGTCCACGGATAGATGCGCAGGCCGGTGGAATCGAAGCGATCCCGTTCGAACTCGGGGAGGCTGAGTACGCCCACCTCCAATTCGTCTTCGGCCGACACGAAGTAGCGCACCGCATCGGTGCCTCCCGATACCTGCACGCCGATCTGCCGACGCGGAGACGATTTGATGGGGGTGAGGTCGGGCTCGTCGAAGATGTTGAGCGCGCTGGTGGAGTCGGCGCGGCATTCACCCGTGCCCACCCGCTGCAGGTTGCAGAAGGCGCGCGACGACACGGTCTCGTTGGGGCGCTTCCCCCAGAGCGAATACGCGTCCGGGTAGAAATTGCGATCGTAGAGGGTGCCACCTTCGGTGTAGATGCTCCAGCGCGCGGCTCCCGCTCGCCCCTTCTTGGTGGTCACAAGAATCACACCGTTGGCGGCATCGGTGCCGTACAACGTCGCGGCCGATGGTCCCTTCACGATCTCGATATTCTCGATCTCTTCGGGGTTGATGTCGCCCACCCGACTTGGCGCGTTGCCGCCGGTGCCACCGCCGCTACCGGTGGCCGTGCTGAAGTTGGCGTTGTTGCTGGTCATGCGGATGCCGTCGATGATCCAGATCGGCTCGTTGTTGAGGCTGATCGAGTTCATGCCGCGAATGCGAATGCGCGCGCCGGTACCGGTCTGCGTGCCGCTGGTGACGGTCACACCGGGTGCACGCGAATTGAGCAGGTCGTTGAGGTTCCCCAGCGGCGACGCCTCGGCCACCTTGGCCGCATCGATGTTGGCGGTCGCGTTGCCGATTTCCACCCGTCGCTGCTCGCCGGTGGCCGTGGTGACCACCGCGGCGAGATTCACTGCGGCTGCGGTGAGTGCAACGCTGAGTGTAGCGCCCTGTCCGGCAGCAATCGTGATGGGTCGGGATTGTTCGGTGTACCCCACCCGGAGAATGCGGGCGGTATAGGTGCCGGGATTCACCGGCCGCAGCACGACCCGACCCTCGGGCGTGGTCTGGCCCGCAATGGTGGTCCCGACCAGAAACACGCGTGCGGCTTCGATAGGCCGCTGGTTCGCTGCGTCGGTCACGGTGACGGTCAGCGTACCAGGCTGCTGTGCGCGAACTGTTGGCGCGGCCAGGGCCAACAGCCCAGCGAACGCCAACAGGGGGCGCCACGAGTGGAGCATGTGCGTGTCTCCTCGATGCGAAGGTGAGTGCCGGAACCCAACCCCAAACAAAGGGACCTAACGACATGGCGGTTTCATGATCCCCTGTCAGTGCGTTCCATCCCTCTAATATCCGCCGTATCCCTCTTTCCAGAAGGCCAACCAACGTTCTCTTTTGTCATGGCGTACGGTTCGTGGCGCTACCGCCATGCAGTCGGTGCCTTCCCCCTCGCCGCGTCCCGTCGCCCGTGCCTGCCAAGCCGAGTTCGCCATCCGGTCCGCTGCTCGCCGTGAGTACGGCCGCCGTGCTGGCTGCCTATGCGGCTGGCTACGTGCGTACCGAGGCGGCTGCGACCGAGTTGGCCGCCCGCAGCACAATGCGGCGTCCCCCCGCCAGCGCCGACAGTGTCCCGGGGGCAGAGCTGGGGTCAGAGCTGGGGTCAGAGCTGGGGTCAGAGCTGGGGTCACCGGGGTCAGAGCTGGGGTCAGAGCTGGGGTCAGAGCTGGGGTCAGAGCTGGGGTCAGAGCT
>VYLE01000434.1_pt1 | contig 24402 bp, 18 predicted proteins | sample 5114391 | NCBI WGS metagenome assembly VYLE01 (sample SAMN12291771, study PRJNA351875) | freshwater metagenome | isolation source: freshwater lake | place: USA: Michigan, Kent Lake | collected 2013-08-15
CTCGCGCGTCGCCTGGCTCATCGCCGGCTTGAAGCGATGCTCCAGCCGCCAATTGTCGGCGAACTTCGTCGGCTCGGGATAGACGCCGGCCTCTAAGCCGGCGAGATAGGCGGCCCCTAACGCGGTGGTTTCCTGGATGACGGGGCGGTCGACCGGCGCGTCGAGCAGGTCGGCGAGGCGCTGCATGGTCCAGTCCGAGGCGGTCATGCCGCCGTCGACGCGGAGCACGACGGATGCGGTTTCCGAGTTGGGCCAATCCGCGCGCATCGCCGCCCAGAGGTCGAAGGTCTGGTAGCAGACGCTTTCCAGCGCGGCATGGGCGAGCTCGGCCGGGCCGGTGTTGCGGGTGAGGCCAAACAGCGCGCCGCGCACCCTGGGATTCCAGTAGGGCGCGCCCAGGCCGACGAAGGCGGGAACGAGATAGACGCTCTGCAGCGAGTCCGACTGATCGGCCAGCGGGCCCGTCTCGGCGGCGTGCTTGATGATGCCGAGGCCGTCGCGCAGCCATTGCACCGCGCTGCCGGCGACGAAGATCGAGCCTTCCAGCGCATAGGTGCGCTTGCCCTGCAGCTGATAGGCGACGGTGGTGAGCAGCTTGTTCTTCGACACGACCGGCGTGGTGCCGGTGTTGAGCAGCGCAAAGCAGCCGGTGCCGTAGGTCGATTTCATCATGCCGGGCCGGAAGCAGGCCTGGCCGATGGTCGCAGCCTGCTGGTCGCCGGCGATGCCGGAGATCGCGATCGGGCCGCCGAACAGGTCCGGCGTGCTCTCGCCGAAGCGCGCGGAGGAATCCTTCACCTCCGGCAGCATCGAGCGCGGCACGCCGATGATCTCCAGCAGTTCGTCGTCCCACTGGCCGGTGTGGATGTTGAACAGCAGCGTGCGCGAGGCGTTGGTGGCGTCGGTGGCGTGCACCTTGCCGCCGGTGAGGCGCCAGAGCAGATAGCAATCGACGGTGCCGAACAGCAATTCGCCGCGCGCGGCGCGGGCGCGCGCGCCCGGGACGTGGTCGAGAATCCAGGCGACTTTCGTTCCCGAGAAATAGGGATCGACGATCAGGCCGGTCTTCTCGGAGATGAGGGGCTCGCGGCCGTCGGCCTTGAGCCTTGCGCAGATGTCGGCGGTGCGGCGGTCCTGCCAGACGATGGCGCGGTGCACCGCCTGGCCGGTGGCGCGGTCCCACACCACGGTGGTCTCGCGCTGGTTGGTGATGCCGATCGCCGCGATGTCCTTCGCCGTGACACCGGCCTGCTCCATCGCCTCGCGGCAGACCATCACGGTCGAGGTCCAGATGTCCTCCGGCTCGTGCTCGACCCAGCCCGAGGCTGGAAAATGCTGCGGAAACTCGGCCTGCGCCTTCGCCGCGATCGAGATGTCGCCGCGAAACAGGATCGCGCGCGAGGAGGTGGTGCCTTGGTCGATGGCGAGGACGAAAGACATGGCGGGGTCCCTTGGCGTGTTCCCGGGGGGTTCGTTGGTTGCGGCAGAGAAAACGGGATTGCCGCAGAGAGGTCAAGGCGGAGGCTCTTACCCTCCCCTGGAGGGGGAGGGTCGGATCACATGCAGCGAAGCGGAATGTGATCCGGGGTGGGGTGAAGGTCTCTCCCCAGCCAGCAGTGCCCGTGCGGAGAGATCACCCCGCCCCGCCCGCGCGACGCGCGGTCGACCCTCCCCCTCCAGGGGAGGGTAAGTAAGCACGGGCCGGCGATTACGTCGGAGTTCCTCCACGTCGCCGGTGTTTCAGCCGCATAGGCTCAGCCTCCCGCGATCCGTAGAGCTCGACGTAGATCCGTTCGAGCACAGCGGTCAGATCGCTCATGATCTCCGAGTTCCAGAACCGGACGACCCGATATCCTTCGTTCTCGAGCCAACCTTGGCGCTCACGGTCCCGCTCAGCGGTGTCCTCTTCGTTGTGGTGGCCGCCGTCGAGCTCGATGATGAGACGTCTGGCAGGCAAGAGGAAATCGACGATATAGGGGCCGATCGGCGCCTGGCGTCGATAGTGGCTGCCTTCGAGCGGCAGGTCCTTGATGGCGCGCCAGAGCATCCGCTCGTGAGGCGTCGTGTTGGCCCTGAGCCTTTTCGCGGCGGCGCGTCGGATCGGTGTCGAGACCATTGCTGCGGCTTCATGGACTCCCGACGGAAGATTATGGGAGGCATCGCGGCATGACAATCATTGGTTGCTTCCGGCCACCGACGCAGCACTAGGACCGCCGCCGCCGAAATGCTAGATTCGGGTCGGGCAGACGGGGCGGCATGACGTTTACTTCGTATCAGTTCGGCGCGTTCGTCGCGGTGGTGTTCGGCGTTTATTATTGGCCTCCGCTGCGGCGATTCCAGGTGCAGCTGCTGGTGCTGGCGAGCGTGTTCTTCTACGGCTTCGGGCAGCCTGACCTGCTGCCGCTGCTGCTGGTCGCGGTGCTCGGCACGCATGTGTGCCTGGTGCTGGCGTTCGAGAACCGCGCGCTGTGGATGCCGGTCGGCATCGGGTTCAATCTCGGCCTGCTGGCGTTCTTCAAGTACAAATTCCTGTTCGTCGACGCCGCCGCGTCGCATCTGACCGGCGTTGCGCCGGTGGATTTTCTGCTGCGCCTGCCGCTGCCGATCGGCATCTCGTTCTTCGTGTTCCACAATATCAGCCTGCTGGTCGACCTCACGCGCGAGGGACGCCGCGTGAGCCTCCGGGACGTGTTCCTCTACATCATCTTCTTTCCGCAGCTGGTGTCGGGGCCGATCACGCGCGCCGCGCAATTCATGCCGCAGATCGTGCCGAAGCGGATCGGCGACGTCGACTTCGTCGAAGCCGCGAAATGGATCGTGGTCGGCTATTTCTTCAAGCTCTACGTCGCCAACAATCTCAACGAGATGACGTCCTGGATGGACTTCCCGCTGCACGCGACGCTGCGGACGCAGGATCGCTGGCTGCTGGTGTTTCTCTACAGCTACCAGATCTATGCCGACTTCTTCGGCTATTCGGCGATCGCGCTCGGGCTGGGCCTTCTGTTCGGCTATCGCCTGCCGGTGAACTTCAACCTGCCCTATATCGCGACCTCGTTCTCTGAGTTCTGGACGCGCTGGCACATCTCGTTGTCGACCTGGCTCAGGACCTATCTCTACATCCCGCTCGGCGGCAACCGGCATGGGCCCGTCCGCACCGCGCTCAATCTGATGATCGTGATGACGCTCGGCGGCCTCTGGCACGGCGCCGGCCTCGCCTATGCGCTGTGGGGCCTGGCGCACGGCCTGCTGCTGGTGATCGAGCGGCCGTTCCTGACGCGGCTCGCGGACGCCGGCCCCGCGCTACGTCTTGTGCGGATGGGCGTGGTGTTTGTCTGCGTCACCATGCTCTGGATCTTCTTCAAGCTGCCGAATGTCGACCATGCGCTGAGCTATCTCCACGGCATGTTCGTGCCGGTCGAGGTGCCCAATCCGCCAAAGCTGTTTACGAATCTGGCGCTGCTCTATGCGTTGCCGGTGCTGCTGCAGCATGCCGGCCTGGGCCGGCTGATCGAGGGACGCATGCCGATCTGGCAACCCTATCTCTATGGTGCGCTCGCGGCGCTGGCTTTTCTCGAAGCCGGGCCGGACAGCGCCTTCATCTATTTCCAGTTCTGACGATGCCGCCGATATCGCCCCCGACATGGCTGACGAGATGCGCGGGCGCCGCCGCGCTGCTGCTGCTCGCCTGCGGCCTCGCCACCGCGCATTTCGGCAGCGCGCTGCAGCAGCCCGCGGTGACCACGCGCGACGGCCGCCTCGTCACGCTCAACCGCTATATGCGCGAGGAGGTGCCCGACATCGTGCTGGTCGGCAGTTCCGTGACGTGGCGGCTGAAGGAGGAGTATTTCACGCTGCCCCGCGTCCGCAACCTGGCGCTGGCCGGCGGCTCCCCGGTGACGGGACTGGAGATCGTGGCGGCACAGCCGCGCCTGCCGAAGCTCGTCCTGATCGAGAGCAACATTTTGACGCGCGAGACCGACGCCGCGCTGGTCGCGCGCTTCTCCGGCGGCAGCGCGGCGCAGGCACTGTGGCTGCGGCCAGTGCGCAGCCTGGTGGCCGCGCTGGAAACCTGGACCCATGCGCCGCCGAACCAGACGCAGGCCCGCGCCGAGCAGCAGCGGCTGCTCGGCCAGCCGCCCGATACGTTCGACAACAGGGTGTATCGCGACCGCGCCGTAGCGCAGATGAACGAGGGCGATGCGGCGGCGCCGGTGCGCGCCAACGTGCTGCGCATCCGGCAGCTGATCGAGGAGATCGAGCGGCGGGGCAGCCGCGTGCGGCTGATCCACATTCCGTTCGAGCCGGAGATCGAACGATCGCGGCTGGTCGCGAGCAGCCAGCAGATCGTGCGCGCCGCGTTTCCGGACGATGCGACATGGCTGACGATCGATCCGCCGCGCGGCGAGCTGCGCTGGGCCGACGGCGTGCATCTCGACGAGCGATCGGCGCTGCTGGTGGTGCGGGCGATCGAGGCGGCGCTGGGCGCGGCGGCAGGTCGTTGAACCAGCGCGCGGAGAGATACCGCTCACCCGTCTCGCCGCCGTCACGGCGCGCCACCCTCTCCCGCAAGGCAGGTCAATCGCATATGGCAGATTGCGTTGGTTGGAGATGCTCGGGCCACAAGCCCGGCATGCCCGGGCTTGTCCCGCCTGCGCGGCCGAAGCCGCTTCGGCGCGGCGAAGGCCCGGGCATCCACGTTCTTCGTGCTGCGGGAAAGGTCGTGGATGGCCGGGACAAGCCCGACCATGACGTCGAGGAACGCCCTGTGCGAATCCTTGAAAGACTATATGCGATTGCCCTGCCCGCAAGGGGAGTGGGAAATAAGGCTACACCGCCGCGGTCGTGACGCCGCCGTCGATGACGATGGTCTGGCCGGTCATGAAGCTCGAGGCGTCGGAGGCGAGATAGGCGACGGCGCCGGCGATCTCGTCGGGCTCGCCGATGCGGCGCAGCGGCGTGGTCGCCGTTCGGCGCTTGAGGTTGGCTTCGTCCTCCCAGAGCGCGCGGGCGAAATCGGTCTTGACGAGGCCGGGCGCGACGCAGTTGACGCGCACGCCCTTCGGCCCCCATTCGCCGGCGAGCGAGCGGCAGAGCGCGAAATCGGCCGCCTTGGAGATGCCATAGGCGCCGATCACCGTCGAGCCGCGCAGGCCGCCGATCGAGGAGATGATGATGACGGAGCCCTTGCCGCGCTCGGCCATTCCGGGAATCGCCAGCGCCGAGAGCCAGATGTTGCTCTTGACGTTCGAACCCATGATCTTGTCGAAGGCCTCGTCGGTGATGTCGAGCAGCGGACCGTAATAGGGATTCACCGCGGCGTTGCAGACCAGGACGTCGATCCTGCCGAAGTGCTTGATCGTCCCCGCGATCAGCGCCTCGACCTCGGCCTTGCGGGCGATGTTGCAGGGAATGACGATGGCCTCGCCGCCCGACGCGTTGATGCCGTCGGCGACCTCCTTGCAGGCCTCCGCCTTGCGCGAGGACACCACCACCCTGGCGCCCATCTTCGCCAGCAGTTCGGCCGAGGAGCGGCCGATGCCGCGGCTGGAGCCGGTGACGATGGCGACCTTGCCGGTGAGATCGAACGGGGTGTTTTTCATGGGGGTTGCTCCGCTGATTCAGCTTGCTCCGTCATTGCGAGCGCAGCGAAGCAATCCAGGATCTTTCCGCGGAGAGAGTCTGGATTGCTTCGTCGCTGCGCTCCTCGCAATGACGGTGGAGAGATCCCGGGACCATCGCTCGCGCCGACCCGGGATACAATTGTCGTGTGCTCCAAATGAACTCAGATCAACCCGCCCGCGTCGGCGACGCGGCGCTGGTGGTAGTCGGTGTCGCCGAAGGTGTTCTCGATCATGGTGAGGCGCTTGAAGTAGTGGCCAATGCGCGCCTCCATGGTCATGCCGATGCCGCCATGCAGCTGGATCGACTGCTGGCCGACGAACTTGGCCGACTTGCCGATCTGCACCTTGGCCGCGGCGATCGCGGTGGCCCGCTCTTTGGCGTCCTCGAAATCGCCCGCCATGGTCGCGAACATCGACATCGAGCGCGCCTGCTCGGCGGCGACGAACATGTCGGAGGCGCGGTGCTGCAGCGACTGGAACGAGCCGATCGCGACGCCGAACTGCTTGCGGGTCTTGATGTACTCGACCGTGGTCTTGAGCGATTCGTCCATCAGGCCGACCGCTTCGGCGCACAGCGCGATGCGGGCCTCGTCGACCACGCGCTCGATCAGCGCAAGGCCGTCCTCGGGATTGCCGATCACGGCATCCGCGCCGACCTCGACGCCGGTGAAGGTGATGTCGGCCGCGTGCAGGCCGTCCTGGGTCGGATAGCCCTTGCGGCTGACGCCCTTGGCATTGGCCGGCACCAGGAACACGCCGATGCCGGACTTGTCGCGGCGCTCGCCCCTGCTGCGCGCGGTGACGATCAGCGTGTCGGCGGTGTCGCCGTTCAGCACGACGAACTTCTCGCCGTCGATGACCCAGCCGTCGCCCTTCTTCTTGGCCGTGGTCGAGACGTCGAACAGGTCGTAGCGCGCGTTCTTCTCGAGCTGGGCGAAGGCCAGCGTCCTGCTGCCGTCGATGATGCCGGGAATGTGCGCGGCCTTCTGCGCATCGGTTCCGGCATGGCGCAGGAAGCCGCCGCCAATCACGACCGTGGCCAGATACGGCTCGAGCACCAGCGACTTGCCGAGCGCCTCCATGACGATCATGGTCTCGACGCCGCCGCCGCCGAAGCCGCCATCGGCCTCGCTGAAGGGCAGGCCGAGCAGGCCCTGCTCGGCGAGCTTGCCCCAGACGGCCTTGCTCCAGCCGCCCTGCTCCTTCATGTACTTCTTGCGCTGCTCGAAATCGTAGGAATCGGTCAGGAGACCGTCGATGCTGTCCTTGAGGAGCCGCTGCTCCTCGGTCAAATCAAAGTCCATGTCAGTTTCCTCAAGTCAAAAGTGTCTGCGTTGCGTGGGCGCCCTCTTCACCTCTCACCGCCTGCGGGGAGAGGTCGGATCGCCCTTGCGATCCGGGTGAGGGGGTACTGCTCTCGCGGCATTCATTGCGCGGAGAGAGGCCCCTCACCCCAACCCTCTCCCCGTAAGAACGGGGAGAGGGGGAGAAAAACCATCAAAGCCCCAGCACCGCCTTGGCGATGATGTTGCGCTGGATCTCGTTGGAGCCGCCGTAGATCGAGACCTTGCGGTTGTTGAAGTAGCTCGGCGCGATCTGGGCGGTCCAGTCCATGGTCTCGTTGGAGCCGTCGTCGCCGTGCACGTCGTAGGGAGCCGCGAACGGGCCGATCACTTCCATCAGGAGCTCGGTGGTGGTCTGCTGGATCTCGGAGCCCTTGATCTTGAGCACCGAGGAGGCCGGGTTGGGCTTGCCCTTGCCGTGCTTGCCCTCGTCGGCGACGACGCGCAGCTGCGTCAGTTCGAGCGCCTTGAGCTCGATCTCGCAGGCGGCGAGCTTCTCGCGGAAGGCCTGGTCCTGGATGATCGGCTTGCCGCCGGCCTCGACCTTGCCGGCGAGATCGCGGATGCGGCGCAGCCGCTCCTTGGAGACGCCGACCCGGGCGATGCCGGTGCGCTCGTTGCCGAGCAGGAACTTGGCGTAGTCCCAGCCCTTGTTCTCCTCGCCGATCAGGTTCTCGACCGGCACCTCGACGTTGTCGAAGAACACCTCGTTGACCTCATGGCCGCCGTCGATGGTCTGGATCGGGCGCACCGTGACGCCCTTGGAGTGCATGCTGAAGACGATGAAGGAGATGCCCATCTGCTTCTTGGCGCTGGCATCGGTGCGGCACAGGCAGAAGATCATGTCGGCGTGCTGGGCGAGCGTCGTCCAGGTCTTCTGGCCGTTGATGATCCACTTGTCGCCCTTGCGCTCGGCCTTGGTGCGGAGCGAGGCGAGGTCGGAGCCGGAGCCCGGCTCGGAGAAGCCCTGGCACCACCAATCGTCGACATTGGCGATGCGCGGCAGGTACTTCTTCTTCTGCTCCTCGCTGCCGAAAGTGTAGATGACCGGGCCGACCATGCTGACGCCGAAGGCGAGCGGCTGCGGCGCCGGATAGGACTGCAGCTCCTCGTTGAAGATGTAGTGCTGCACGGCGCTCCAGCCGGTGCCGCCATATTCCTTCGGCCAGTGGGTGACGCCCCAGCCCTTCTTGTTGAGGATGCGCCACCAGGTCACCATCTCGTCCTTGGAGAGGTGGCGGCCCTCGACCAGCTTCTTCCGCGTCTCCGGCGGAACGTTGTCGCGGAAGAACTGCCGCACTTCCTCGCGAAACGCCTGCTCTTCCTTCGTGAATGCGAGATCCATCGGATCCTCCTGTTTTCCTCGTCGTTACTGCAAAATCTCGAACAGACCGGCCGAGCCCATGCCGCCGCCGACGCACATGGTGACGACGGCGTATTTCGCCTTGCGGCGGCGCCCCTCGATCAAGGCGTGGCCGGTCAGGCGCGCGCCCGACATGCCGTAGGGATGGCCGACCGCGATCGCGCCGCCATCGACGTTGATCTTGTCTGGGTCGATGCCGAGCTTGTCGCGGCAATACAGCACCTGCACCGCGAAGGCCTCGTTCAGCTCCCACAGGCCGATGTCGTCGACCGTGAGGCCGTGGCGCTTCAGGAGGCGCGGCACCGCATAGACCGGGCCGATGCCCATCTCGTCCGGCTCGCAGCCGGCCGAGACGAAGCCGCGGAAGATGCCGAGCGGCTTCAGGCCGCGCCTCGCCGCTTCCTTGTCGCTCATGATCACGGAGGCGCTGGCGCCGTCGGAGAGCTGGCTGGCATTGCCGGCGGTGATGCTGAAGCCCTCGCCGCGCACCGGCTTGAGGCCGGCGAGGCCCTCCAGCGTGGTCTCCGGGCGCGGACCCTCGTCCTGCGACAGCGTGACGTCCTTCATCGACACGGTGCCGGTCGCCTTGTCGGTGACGGCCATCTTCGTGGTGATCGGCGCGATCTCGTCCTTGAACTTGCCGCCCTGCTGCGCGGCCGCGGTGCGGCGCTGGCTCTCCAGCGAATATTCGTCCTGCTTCTCGCGCGAGATGCCGTAGCGCTTGGCGACCACCTCGGCGGTGTCGATCATCGGCATGTAGACCTCGCCCTTGATCTCGAGCAGCGCCGGATCGGTGGCGTGGAAGCCGTTCATCTTGTCGTTCTGCACGAGGCTGATCGACTCGCCGCCGCCGCCGACCGCGATCTCGACGCCGTCGAAGAGCACCGAGCGCGCGGCGAGCGCGATCGCCTGCAGGCCCGAGGCGCATTGCCGGTCGATCGTGGTGCCGGCGACGCTGACCGGCAGCCCGGCGCGGAGCAGGGCCTTGCGCGCGATGTTGCCGCCGGTGGCGCCCTGCTGGAGGGCCGCGCCCATCACGACGTCCTCGATCTCCTTCGGATCGACCTTGGCGCGCGCGACGGCCTCGGCAATCGCATGGCCGAGCAGGGTCGCGCCCTCGGTGGCGTTGAGCGCGCCGCGATAGGCCTTGCCGATCGGCGTGCGGGCGGTGGAAACGATGACGGCGTCGGTCAAGAGCGACCTCCTGATGCGGGGTGGGATGATTGTGACGATTTGTGCTGCTGACGCAATTCATGGCGCGACAGCTTGCCGACCGGCGTGCGCGGCAAATCGTCGACGAACTCGACCTCGGCCGGCAGTTCGTGCTTGCCGACCTTGCCGGCGAGCTGCGCGCGCAATTCCTCGAGCGGGAACGGCCTCGCGCCCGGCTTGAGCTTGATGAAGGCCTTGGCGGCCTCGCCGCGATAGGGGTCGGGAATGCCGAGCACGATGACCTCGTGCACGCCGGGCACGGTGTAGATCGCCTGCTCGATCATCTGCGGATAGACGTTGAAGCCGCCGGAGATGATCATGTCCTTCTTGCGGTCGACCAGGAAGAAATAGCCGTCGCTGTCCATGTAGCCGATGTCGCCGGTCAGGAAGCGGCCGTCGGAGAACGACTCCGCCGATTCCTTCGGCTTGTTCCAGTAGCCCCTGGTCACGTTCGGGCCCTTGATGCGGATCTCGCCGACCTCGCCGGGCGGCAGCACGCGCGCCGGATCGTCCAGCGCGACGACGTCGAGCTCGATGCCGGGCAGCATCAGGCCGATCGAGCCGGGCTTGTCCGGTCCTGTCGGCGGATGGCCGGTGCCGGGCGAGCAGGTCTCGGTCATGCCCCAGCCGCTGCGCAGCTTCTTGCCGACCTTGCGCTCGAAGAAATTGGCGATCTCCACCGGCAGCGGCGCGCCGCCCGAGCCGATCGTCGCCAGCGAGGAGAAGTCGCGCCGGTCGAGATCGGGCAGTGCGGCGATCGCGATCCACATCGTCGGCACGCCCGGGAAATAGGTGGCGCGCTTGACCTCGATGTCGCGCATCACAGCCTCGACGTCGAAGCGCTGGTGGATCGAAATCAGATGGCCGCGGCTGAGCGAGGACAGCAGCACCACGGTCAGCGCGTAGATGTGGAACAGCGGCAGCACGCAGATGACGCGCTCGATCGCGCCGCCACGGGCGGCTCGCGCCGGCTTGCCCCAGACGTCGTAGATCGACACCGCGGCGGTGAGATTGCCGTGCGTCAGCATGGCGCCCTTGGGCAGGCCGGTGGTGCCACCGGTATATTGCAGCAGCGCGACGTCGTCGGCGGTGACGGTCGGCCACTGCTCGGGCAGCGGCGCGCCCGCGACGAAGGCCTTGAAGGTGACGATGCGGGGATCGGCGGGGATCGCCGCCTGCGGCGTGCCGGCCTTGCCCCAATCGTCGTCCTCGCAGACCACGAGGCGGTCGATCAGCCCCTTCTCCAGGAACTTCAGCGCAATCGGCAGCAGCGGCGCGAGGTTCGAAGTCACCAGCAGGCGGGATCCGGAATCGGAGACCTTGTGCGTCAGCGCGATCTCGCCATCGAGCGGCGACAGATGCGCGACGCGGGCGCCGGCCTTCAGCGCGCCGAAGAAATTGACGGGATGATCCGGCGTGTTGCCGAGAAACAGCGCGATCGATGCGTCCCGGCCGATGCCTTCGCGCAGAAACGCCGCCGCGGCACGCTCGGCCATTGCGGCGAGTTCCGTGTAGCTGATCGGACGATCGCGGAATTCCAGCGCCGTGCGCGGCCCGTAATCGGCGGCCGCCTTCGCCAGCAGGTCGGGCAGCGTGCCCCGCGCGATGGGATCATCCCACCGCACGCCCTCGGGATAGAACTGTTCGCCGGGATGGGTCATTGCATCCTTAACCGAGCAAGCCGTCATTCCGGGGCGATGCGAAGCATCGACCCCGGAATTGCGAGGTTCCGGGCTCGCCCCCTGGGCGCCCCGGAACGACGTCCACCATCACGCCGCCTTCGAGCCCGCCGCGAGCGAGGCGAAGGTCTTGCCTTCGGCCGCGAGCTTCTTCAGCAGGGGCGCGGGCTCCAGGCTCGGATCGTTGGTCTCCTTGGCGTAGAACGAGAGACGATCGGCGATGTGCTTGAGGCCGACGCTGTCGGCCCAGAACATCGGGCCGCCGCGATAGATTGGCCAGCCGTAGCCGTAGAGCCAGACCACGTCGATGTCGGAGGGCCGTGCCGCGATGCCCTCTTCGAGGATCTTCGCGCCCTCGTTGATCATCGGATACATCATGCGCTCGAGGATCTCCTCGTCGCTCACGACGCGCTTCTTGCGCCCCAGCCGCAGCAGCGTCTCGTCGATCAGCTTCTCGACCTCGGGATCGGGCAGCGGCGCGCGGGAGCCGGCCTCGTACTTGTAGTAGCCCTTGCCGGTCTTCTGGCCGAAGCGGCCGGCTTCGCACAGCGCGTCCGCGATCTCCGACTTGATGCCGCGGTCCTTGCGCGAGCGCCAGCCGATGTCGAGGCCGGCGAGGTCGCCCATCGCGAACGGCCCCATCGGCATGCCGAACTTGGTGACGACGGCATCGACCTGCTGCGGCAGGGCGCCTTCGAACAGGAGCTTCTCGGACTGCTTGCCGCGCTGGGCCAGCATGCGATTGCCGACGAAGCCGTCGCAGACACCGACCACGGCCGGCACCTTGGCGATCTTGCGCGCGATCGTCACGGCGGTGACGAGGGCGTCGGGCGCGGTCTTGTCGGCGCGCACGATCTCGCACAGCTTCATGACGTTGGCCGGCGAGAAGAAGTGCATGCCGAGCACGTCCTGCGGACGCTTGGTCGACTGCGCGATCTCGTCGATGTTCAGATACGAGGTGTTGGAGGCGAGCACGGCGCCAGGCTTGGCGTACTGGTCGAGCTTGCCGAACACCTCCTTCTTCACCGCCATGGTCTCGAACACCGCCTCGATGACGAGGTCGGCATCGCCGACATTCTCGATCCCGACGACGCCGGTGATCAGCGCCATGCGCTTGGCCGGCGCATCGGCCGGAATGCCGCCGCGCGCCGCAGTGGCCTCCCAGTTCTTCTGCATGATGCCGAGGCCGCGCTTGAGCTGCTCCTCGCCGGTCTCGATCAGGGTGACGGGAATGCCGGCATTGGCGAACGACATCGCGATGCCGCCGCCCATGGTGCCGGCGCCGAGAATGGCAACACGGTTAACGGGGCGTGACTTGGTGCCCTCGGGCACGCCGGCGATCTTGTTGGCCTCGCGCTCGGCGAAGAACGCGTAGCGCTGCGCCTTGGACTGGTCGCTGGAGACGAGCTTGAGGAAGCCCTCGCGCTCCTTCTTCAGGCCTTCGTCGAACGGCAGGTCGATGGCGTAGCCGACCGCATCGGCCGCGGCGAACGGCGCCTCCAGGCCGCGCGACTTCTTGGTCATGGCAGCGACCGCATTGGTGAAGATCGACCGGTCGGCCTTCGCAGCTGCGAGCTTGGAATCGTCGTCGCGCAGACGCTTGAGCGGACGCTTTTCGGCGATCAGCTTGCGGACGAAGGCTTCGCCGCCGGAGGCCGGACCCTCGACGATCTCCTCGATCAGGCCGTGCTTGAGCGCCTCGGCCGCGCCGATCGGATCGCCGCCGACGATCATCTTGACCGCGAGTTCCGGTCCGACCGCGCGCGGCAGGCGCTGCGTGCCGCCGGCGCCCGGCAGCAGGCCAAGCTTCACCTCGGGCAGGCCGAGCTTGGCTTCCTTCACCGCAACGCGGTAGTGGCAGGCGAGCGCCACTTCAAGGCCGCCGCCGAGCGCGGTGCCGTGAATCGCGGCAACCACCGGCTTCGGCGAATTCTCGATCTCGGCCAGCACGTCGTTGAGCGCCGGCGCCTTCGGCGGCTTGCCGAATTCCGTGATGTCGGCACCGGCAATGAAAGTGCGGCCGGCGCAGGTCAGCACGATGCCCTTGATCGCGGGATCGGCGACCGCCGCCTTGATGCCCTCGAGGATGCCGCCGCGCACTGCGGCACTCAGCGCGTTGACCGGAGGGCTGTTGACCGTGACGATCCCGACTTCGTCATGACGCTCAAGCTTGACCACTTCGCTCACGGTGTCCCTCCTTGGTGGGGCTTTACTTTTGCTTCGATTTCGCAGTGCGGAATTTAATTCCGCATCTTGACGGCAGGGTTATTTTGAAGCACGGACGTTGTCAACGACTCCGCGCAAGAAGCAGATCAGGGATGAAGCGTACAGGAAAGAAGACCGCGACCGACCGGAATTTCGTCGTCGCGCTTTCCCGCGGACTGGACGTATTGCGCGCATTCCAACCCAGCGACGGCCTTCTCGGCAACCAGGAAATCGCGGCGCGCACCAATTTGCCCAAGCCGACGGTGTCGCGGCTGACCTACACCTTGACGAAGCTCGGCTATCTGACGCCGGTTCCACGTTTCGAGAAGTATCAGCTCGCGCCCGCCGCGATGGCGCTGGGCTATGCCGCGCTGGCCAATCTCGGCGTCCGGCACCTGTCGGAACCGTTTCGCGAGGAGTTGATGCGCGTGACCGGCGGCGCCGTCGCGATCGGCGGCCGCGACCGTCACAGCATGATCTATTTCGGGCAGAGCCGCGGCAGCGAGACGGTGGGCGTTCAACTGGACGTCGGATCGCGCGTGCCGATTGCCACCAGCGCGATGGGCCGCGCCTATTTCTGGGCTCTCGACGATGACGACCGCGCCGAACTGTCGCGCATCCTGCGCGAACATTACGGCAGCCGCTGGCCGAAGATGCGCGACGGGCTGGAGCGCTCCGGCGAGACCGTCGCGAAATACGGCTTTGCGATTTCGGTCGGCGACTGGCACGACGACATCGGCGCAGCCGGTGTCGCGCTCAGACTCAATGACGGAACCGGTCCCTACGCATTCAATTGCGGCGCGCCGGCATTCCGCTTCACGGAAGAGCGATTGATCAACGACATTGGACCGCGTCTGCTTGCGATGGTAAGGAACATCGAAGCGGCACTCGGGGGTCTGATGCCGCAATCCAAAAAAGACGTCAGCAAAAAGCTGAAATCAGGAGGAAAAGTTGCGCGTGTGGCCGAGGGGTTCAGATAGCCTTTGTCTTCACCGGGAGCGATCCACATCGCTCCTTCGCCCACTGACCATGGTGGGCGAGACGAGATGACGCAGGCACAGCTCGCGCAGGGGACATCGCCCCTGCTCGCGGTTCGCGACGTCAGCGTCGTGTTCGGCGGCATCGTCGCGCTCAACGGCGTGTCATTCGACATGCACAAGGGCCAGATCCTCGGCTTGATCGGACCTAACGGCGCCGGCAAGACGACGCTCTTCAACTGTCTCTCGCGGCTCTACCAGCCGTCGTCGGGCGACATCTTGATGGAGGGCACCAGCATCCTGTCGCGGCCGCCCCACCGCATCGCCGAGATCGGCATTGGCCGCACCTTCCAGAACGTGGCGCTGTTCCCGAACCTGTCGGTGATGGACAATGTGCGCGTCGGAACCCACGCCCGCACCTCCAGCGACATCATCAGCGACTCGCTACGGCTCGCCTGGATCCGGCGCAGCGAGAACGACGTGAACAAGAAGGTGCACGAGATCCTCGCCTATCTCGACCTCGAGGACGTCGCCCACAAGGTCGTCTCGGGCCTGCCCTTCGGCACGCAGAAGCGCGTCGAGCTGGCCCGCGCGCTGGCCGCCGATCCGAAGATCCTGCTGCTCGACGAGCCTGCCGGCGGCCTCAACCACGAAGAGGTCTACGTGCTCGGCGACCTGATCCGAAAGATCCGCAGCGAACGCCACATGACCGTGCTGCTGGTCGAGCATCACATGGGCCTCGTGATGTCGATCGCCGACCACGTGGTCGCGCTGAATTTCGGCAAGAAGCTCGCGGAAGGCACGCCCGCGCAGGTGCAGGCGGACCCCGACGTCATCAAGGCCTATCTCGGGAGCAAGGACCAATGACGACGCTTCTCAACGTCAAGGACCTGCGCGCCTATTACGGCCAGGTCCAGGCGCTCCATGGCCTGTCCTTCTCGCTCAACGAAGGCTCTCTGACGACCCTGCTCGGCGCCAACGGCGCCGGCAAGACCACGACGCTGCGCGCGATCTGCAACATGGTGCGCTCGACCGGTGCGATCGAGTTCGACGGCAAGCCGCTGAACAACCGCTCGACCGAGAACATCGTGCGCTTCGGCATCGCGCACGTGCCGCAGGGCCGCGGCACCTTCACCAACATGACGGTGGAGGAGAATCTCCAGCTCGGGGCCATCACGCGCAAGGACAGCGCGGGCATCGTCTCCGACATCGAGCGCATGTATGCGCATTTCCCGGTGCTGAAACAGCGTCACACCCAGCAGGCCGGCACGCTCTCCGGCGGCGAGCAGCAGATGCTCGCGGTCGCGCGCGCGCTGATGCTGCGGCCGCGCCTGATGCTGCTGGACGAGCCGTCCTTCGGCCTCGCGCCGCTGGTGGTCCGCGACCTGTTCGGCATCCTCGGCAAGATCAACCGCGAGGACAAGGTGTCGATCCTGGTGGTCGAGCAGAACGCCCAGCTCGCGCTCGAACTGGCCGACCAGGCCTATGTGATCGAGACCGGACGCATCGTGATGTCGGGCAAGGCCAAGGACATCGCGAACAACGAAGAAATCCGCAAATCCTATCTGGGCTACTGAGGAGCCGGCACGATGGAGCTTTTCACCAACCAAGTGCTGGCCGGGATCGCCACCGGGGCCATCTACGCCTGCATGGCGCTCGCCGTGGTCATGATCTACCAGGCCATCGACCATCTCAACTTCGCGCAGGGCGAGATGGCGATGTTCTCGACCTTCATCTCCTGGCAGCTGATGCAATGGGGCCTGTCCTATTGGGCCGCCTTCCTGATCACGCTGGCTTTCTCCTTCGTGGCCGGCATCGCGATCGAACGCATCCTGTTCAAGCCGCTGGCGAAGGCGCCGGTGCTGACCAACGTCGCCGGCTTCATCGCCCTGTTCGCGATCATCAACTCGTCGGCCGGCCTGATCTGGGACTTCACCATCAAGCAATATCCGACCCCGTTCGGCTCCTCCCCGTTCCTCGGCAGCCAGCTGATCTCGACCCACCAGGCCGGCATGATCGGTGTCACCGTCCTGCTGCTGCTCGCCCTCTACTTCTTCTTCCAGTACACCCGCATCGGCCTTGCCATGCGCGCTGCGGCCTCGGTGCCTGAATCGGCCCGCCTGGTCGGCATCAACACCAGCTGGATGATCGCGCTCGGCTGGGGCATGGCGACGGCGATCGGCGCGATCGCCGGCATGCTGATCGCTCCGGTCGTGTTCCTCGAGCCCAACATGATGGGCGGCGTGCTGATCTACGGCTTCGCCGCGGCGGTGCTCGGCGGGCTGACCAGCCCGTTCGGCGCCGTGGTCGGCGGCTTCCTGGTCGGCATCTTCGAGAACCTCGCCGGCACCTACATTCCCGGCGTCGGCAACGAACTGAAACTCCCGATCGCGCTTGCGCTGATCATCTCCGTCCTGGTCGTCAAACCCGCTGGCCTGTTTGGCCGGCACATCGTCAAGCGAGTTTGATCATGAGCGCTGCAGAAGAAGTCGTTGCAGAAGGCCACCAGGCGGTCGAGGCCGTTCCGAAGCGGGCCATGACGCTGGGCACCGGCACCTCGCTGGTGGTGCTCGCCGCGATGCTGATCGCCCCCGTCTTCGTCAAGAACTTCATCATCTTCCAGATGACGATGCTCCTGATCTACGGGCTCGCGGTGCTGGCGCTGAACATCCTGACCGGCGGCTCGGGCCAGTTCTCGCTCGGCCAGAGCGCGTTCTACGCCGTCGGCGCCTATACGTCAGCGGTGCTGATGGAGCACGCCAACATCAACTACGCCCTGACGATCCCGGTTTCTGCGGTGGTCTGCTTCGGGTTCGGCTATCTGTTCGGCAAGCCGGCGCTGCGCCTGTCGGGCGTCTATCTGGCGCTCGCGACCTTCGCACTCGCCACCGCGATGCCGCAGCTCCTGAAGCTGAACTTCCTGGAGCACTGGACCGGCGGCGTGCAGGGCCTCGTCGTCACCAAGCCGGATGCGCCGTTCGGCCTGCCGATGTCGCAGGACATGTGGCTGTACTACTTCACGCTTGCGATCTCGCTGGCGATCTACATTTTCGCGGTCAACCTGCTGCGGTCGCGTTCGGGCCGGGCGTTCATGGCGATCCGCGACAACGAAATCGCGGCCTCTGCGATGGGCGTCGACGTCGCCCGATACAAGACCCTGGCCTTCGGCGTGTCGGCCGCGGTCACCGGCATCGCCGGCTCGCTCGGCGCCATCGCGGTGCAGTTCGTCGCGCCCGACAGCTACACCATCACGCTCGCGATCTCGCTGTTCCTCGGCATGGTCGTCGGCGGCGTGGGCTGGCTGCCCGGCTCGTTCGTCGGCGCCGCCTTCATCATCTTCGTGCCGAACATGGCGGAGAGCATCTCCAAGGGCCTCTCCGGCGCCGTGTTCGGCGTCCTCCTGTTCCTCGTCATCTACCTCGTGCCGCATGGCGCAAGGCAGGTCGCGATCCTGGGCCAGCAACTCGCCGGAAAGCTCAGAAAGAACTGAACCGCTCACATACAAGGAGTCCAAATTGTCTTTCGTAAGAACACTGCGAACCGCCGCGCTCGCGACGGCGGTCGCGACCCTCGCCTCCGGCGCGGCCCTTGCCCAGAAGAAATACGACACCGGCGCATCCGACACCGAGATCAAGATCGGCAACATCATGCCGTACAGCGGTCCGGCGTCGGCCTATGGCATCATCGGCAAGACCGAAGAAGCCTATTTCAAGATGATCAACGACAAGGGCGGCATCAACGGTCGCAAGATCAACTTCGTCAGCTATGACGACGGCTACTCGCCGCCGAAGGCCGTCGAACAGGTCCGCAAGCTGGTCGAGAGCGACGAGGTGCTGGCCGTGTTCAATCCGCTCGGCACGCCCTCCAATACCGCGATCCAGAAGTACCTGAACGCCAAGAAGATTCCTCAGCTGTTCGTCGCCACCGGCGCCACCAAGTGGAACGATCCGAAGAACTTCCCCTGGACCATCGGCTGGCAGCCCTCCTACCAGAGCGAAGCGCAGATCTACGCGAAATGGCTGATGAAGGAGAAGCCGAACGCCAAGGTCGCGATCCTCTACCAGAACGACGATTTCGGCAAAGACTACCTGAAGGGCACCAAGGACGGCCTCGGCGCCAAGGGCGCCTCCATGATCATCATGGAGGAGAGCTACGAGATCTCCGAGCCCTCGATCGACGGCCACATCGTCAAGATCAAGGCCGCCAATCCCGACGTGCTGCTGATCTACACGACGCCGAAATTCGCCGCGCAGACCATCAAGAAGACGGCCGAACTGAACTGGAAGCCGCTCCAGATCCTGACCAACGTGTCGATCTCGGTCGGCAGCGTGATGAAGCCGGCCGGCTTCGAGGCTGCGCAGGACGTGCTGTCGGCGGCCTATGCCAAGGACTCCACCGATCCGCAATGGGCCAACGATCCCGGCATGAAGCGGTGGAACGAATTCGTCGACAAGTACATGCCGGGCGCCGACAAGTCCGACACCAGCATGGTCTATGGCTATGGCGCGGCCTCGACGCTCGCCAAGGTGCTGGAGATGTGCGGCGACGACCTCACCCGCGCCAACCTGATGAAGCAGGCGGCTTCGCTGAAGGACTTCGCCCCGGATACGCTGCTGCCCGGCGTGAAGATCAACACCAGCGCCACCGACTTCGCCCCGATCGCGCAGCTCCAGATGCAGCGCTTCAAGGGCGAGAAGTGGGAACTGTTCGGCGAGATCATCAGCGGCGATGTTCCGGCCGAGTAATCGGCTGACGTCCTGGTCTTGACCACGTCACGACCGACACAGCCCCCGCGCGCAAGCGCGGGGGCTTTTGATTGACGTTGCGGCCCAATTTTGTTCAATGCGCCGCCGATCCAGCCGGGAATGGGAACCCCATGATTGCCGTCCGATCTCGGGGCGCAGCCCTGTCCCTCGCGCTCCTTGTGTGCACTGCGGCGAGCCCGTCGCTGGCCCAGAAGAAGTACGATACCGGCGCCTCCGATACCGAGATCAGGATCGGCAACATCATGCCCTATAGCGGCCCGGCTTCCGCCTATGCCGCGATCGGCAAGACCGAGGAAGCCTATTTCAACAAGGTCAACGCCGAGGGCGGCATCAACGGGCGCAAGATCAAATTCATCTCCTACGACGACGCCTATTCGCCGCCAAAGACGGTCGAGCAGGCCCGCAAGCTGGTCGAAAGCGACGGCGTGCTGCTGATCTTCGGTTCGCTCGGGACCTCGACCAACAGCGCCATCCGCAAATACATGAACGAGAAGAAGGTGCCGCAAGTGTTCGTGGCCAGCGGCGCCTCGAAGTGGAACGATCCCCGGCAATATCCCTGGACCATGGGATGGCAGCCGAGCTACGCCAGCGAAGCCCGCATCTACGCCAAGTACATCCTGCGCGAGAAGCCGGCCGGCAAGATCGGCGTGCTCTACCAGAACGACGATTTCGGCAAGGATTACCTGAAGGGCCTGAAGGACGGTCTCGGCGGCAAGAGCGCGATGATCGTGCTGGAGGAGCCCTACGACACGTCCGAGCCGGCAATCGACGAACACGTCGTGAAGCTGAAGGCCGCGGGCGCCGACGTCTTCCTCAGCATCACCACGCCGAAATTCGCGGCGCAGGCGATCAAGAAGGCCGCCGAGATCAACTGGCATCCGGTCCACATCATCTCCAACGTCTCGGCCTCGGTCGGCGGCGTGCTGGAACCTGCCGGCATCGAGATCTCGCAAGGGATCCTGTCGGCGAGCTACGCCAAGGACGGGTCCGATCCGCAGTGGAACGCGGACGAGGGCATGAAGACGTTCTACAACTTCATCGCGCAGTGGGAGCCCAAGGCCAACAAGCTCGATGCCGGCGTGGTGTTCGGCTACGGCGCCGCCCAGACCATGGTGAAGGTGCTGCAGATGTGCGGCGACGACCTGACCCGCGAGAACGTCATGAGGCAGGCCGCATCCCTGAAGGACTTCCAGCCGGACACGCTGCTCCCCGGCATCCGGATCAATACCGCGCCCGACAATTTCGCCCCGATCGAGCAGCTCCAGATGATGCGCTTCAAGGGCAGGAGGTGGGAGCTGTTCGGCGAGGTCATCTCGAGCGAACTCGACCACTAGCCAGCGCAATTCAGGATCGCACATCACGCGCTCGGCAACTTTTCCGCCATTGATTTGCCGATGCGCCGCGTCCCCGGCGCCGGACCATTCCGCACCGCGTGCTCCGGACCGCCCCCTCCCTGCGACAGTACCGCAGGAGCGTTCTTCTTGCTGGCGGGGATGGATAGGTATTGAATGCGCAGCGGAGCGGCGCGCAACGATCGCTCCCAATCAAGAACAATCGACACATTCAAACATCTTCTAGGGAGATCAAGATGCCTGCAATGCATGCGCGTTTGGGGGCCGTCTCGGCTGCCCTCCTGCTGGCTGTAACCCTGTCGACGGGGGCATCCGCACAGAAGAAATACGACACCGGCGCCTCCGACACCGAGATCAAGATCGGCAACATCATGCCCTATAGCGGACCGGCGTCCGCCTACGGCGTGATCGGCAAGACCGAGGAAGCCTATTTCCGCAAGATCAATGCGGAAGGCGGCATCAACGGCCGCAAGATCAACTTCATCACCTATGACGACGCCTATTCGCCGCCGAAGACCGTGGAGCAGGCGCGCAAGCTGGTCGAGAGCGACGAAGTGCTTCTGGTCTTCAATCCGCTCGGCACCCCGCCGAACTCGGCGATCCAGAAATACCTGAACCAGAAGAAGGTACCGCAGTTGTTCGTCGCCACCGGCGCCACCAAATGGAACGACCCGCAGAATTTCCCGTGGACGATGGGCTGGCAGCCGAACTACCAGAGCGAGACGGTCATCTACGCGAAGTACATTCTCAAGAACAAGCCGGACGCCAAGATCGCGGTGCTCTACCAGAACGACGATTACGGCAAGGATTATCTGAAAGGCTTCAAGGACGGGCTCGGCGCCAAGGCCGCCTCGATGATCGTGATCGAAGACAGCTACGAGGTTTCGGAGCCGACCATCGACTCGCACATCGTGCGGCTGAAGGCCTCGGGCGCCGACGTCTTCATGAACATCACCACGCCGAAATTCGCGGCCCAGGCGATCAAGAAGAACGGCGAGCTCGGCTGGAAGCCGCTGCATTTCCTCAACAACGTGTCGGGCTCGATCGGCAGCGTCATCAAGCCGGCCGGCTTCGAGAATGCGCAGGACATCATCTCCTCGCAATACTTCAAGGATCCGACCGACGCGCAGTGGAAGAACGACCCGGCGATGATCGCATGGAACCAGTTCCTCGATAAATACTACCCCGAGGCGAACCGCGCCGACGCCTCGGTGATGTACGGCTACATCGTCAGCCAGGGCCTCGTGCAGGTGCTCAAGGCCTGCGGCGACAATCTGACCCGCGAAAACGTGATGAAGCAGGCCGCCAGCATCAAGGACTACGAACCGGCGGGCCTGCTGCCCGGCATCAAGGTCAACACCTCGGCCACCGATTTCGCGCCACTCTCGCAGCTGCAACTGATCCGCTTCAAGGGCGAGACCTGGGAGCGGTTCGGCGAGATCCTGAGCGGTGACGTCGGCGGCTGAAGCCGGGCAGTCAACTAAAGACGCAGCCCCCCGCGGCCTCGCCGCGGGGGCTTTTCCTTGAAGCTTTCGGACAAATCATATTCAATCGCGACCGCGTTGCCAAAAACACGTCCGACAAGAAAAGCCAACGCGCACACCAAGATAGGGAGATAGGAATGCCTGCTGTCACCAGCAAACTTGCGGCGGCGTCTCTGGCGCTTGCGCTCATTGCGGCCTCGGCCTCCACTGCATCGGCCCAGAAGAAATACGATAACGGCGCCTCCGACACCGAGATCAAGATCGGCAACATCATGCCCTATAGCGGACCGGCGTCCGCCTACGGCATCATCGGGCGGACCGAAGCCGCCTATTTCAAGAAGATCAACGACGAGGGCGGCATCAACGGCCGCAAGATCAACTTCATCTCCTACGACGACGCCTATTCGCCGCCGAAGGCCGTGGAACAGGCGCGCAAGCTGGTGGAGAGCGACGAGGCGCTGCTGATCTTCAATTCGCTGGGCACGCCCTCGAACTCGGCGATCCAGAAATACATGAATTCCAAGAAGGTCCCGCAGCTGTTCGTCGCGACCGGCGCCACCAAGTGGAACGATCCGCAGAACTTCCCCTGGACGATGGGCTGGCAGCCCTCCTACCAGAGCGAGACGCAGATCTACGCGAAGTGGCTTCTCAAGAACAAGCCGGACGCCAAGATCGGCGTGCTGTTCCAGAACGACGATTACGGCAAGGACTATCTCAAGGGGCTGAAGGACGGCCTCGGCGCCAAGGCCGCCACCATGATCATCATGGAGGAGAGCTACGAGACCTCCGAGCCGACCATCGACAACCACATCATCAAGCTGAAGGCATCCGGCGCCGACGTCTTCATGAACATCACCACGCCGAAATTCGCGGCGCAGGCGATCAAGAAGAACGCCGAGATCGGCTGGAAGCCGCTGCACTTCCTCAACAACGTCTCGGCCTCGGTCGGCAGCGTGCTCAAGCCGGCCGGTTTCGAGAACGCGCAGGACATCGTCTCGGCGGCCTATCTCAAGGACACCACGGACAAGCAGTGGGACAACGATCCCGGGATGAAGGAATTCGTCGCCTTCATGAACAAGTACTTCCCGGACGGCGACAAGACCGACGGCGGCACCGTCGTGGGCTATGGCGTCGCGCAGACGCTGGTCCAAGTGCTGAAGAACTGCGGTGACGATCTGACCCGCGCCAACGTGATGAAGCAGGCCGCGAGCCTGAAGGACTTCCGCACCGAGGTGCTGCTGCCCGGCATCAAGATCAACACCAGCGCCAACGACTTCGCGCCGATCAGCTCGCTGCAGCTGCAGCGCTTCAAGGGCGAGCGCTGGGAACTGTTCGGCGACGTGATCAGCGCCGACACCGGCGGCTAGTCAAGGCCACCAACTCGAACCACCAGGAGCCCCCTGCGATCGTCCTCGCAGGGGGCTTTTGCGTGTGCGCCGGATTGCGGCGGGGCGATTGCACGATCGAATGACGGCAAAGTCCGCTTACGCTTCGGCGCCCGATGCGGTAGGCAGTTGGTCGGCGGCCGCGCCGCCATCGCCTCATCTGCCCGAAAGACTTCGCCAAGGCCTTCGTCATGACCGACCGACGTCCCCTGCTCCGCGCGCTCTACGATGCCGCCGTTGCCGCCGCTCATCCCGACACGGTGCTGGCGCCGCATCTGCGGCCCGCGCCGAAGGGGCGCGTGATCTGCCTTGCCGCCGGCAAGGGCGCAGGCGCGATGGCGGCCGCTGCGGAACGACATTATCTCGACGATCTTGGGCTGGCGCCGGAGCGGCTGATCGGCATCGCCACCACGCGCCACGGCTACGGCGTTCCGACGCGCCGCATCCGCGTGGTCGAGGCCGGCCATCCCGTCCCCGACGAGGCCGGCCTGAAGGGCGCCGCCGACACGCTGGCGCTGGCCGGCGAGGCCGGTCCTGACGATCTGTTGCTGGTGCTGCTGACCGGCGGCGGATCGGCGAACTGGATCGCGCCCGTGGAGGGCATCAGCTTCGCGCAGAAGCAGGCGGTCAACAGGGCGCTGCTGCGCTCGGGCGCGCCGATCGGCGAGATGAACGTGGTGCGCAAGCATCTCTCGCGCATCAAGGGCGGACGGCTGGCACGCGCCGGCCGCAATGCCGCGGAGATCGTCACGCTGGCGATCTCCGACGTGCCGCATGACGATCCGTCCGCGATCGCCTCCGGCCCCACCGTGCCCGATCCGACCACGCTGTCGGACGCGCGCGCGATCGTGGCGAAGTACCGGCTCGAGATCGACGACGCCGTGCGCCGCGCGCTCGAGGATCCCGCCAATGAAAGCTGCAAGGGCGGCGATGCCGCCTTTGCGCGCGCGCGATTCGAACTGATCGCACGGCCGAAGCAATCGCTCGACGCCGCAGTGAGGCTCGCGCGGGCGGC
>VYLE01000436.1_pt1 | contig 24351 bp, 14 predicted proteins | sample 5114391 | NCBI WGS metagenome assembly VYLE01 (sample SAMN12291771, study PRJNA351875) | freshwater metagenome | isolation source: freshwater lake | place: USA: Michigan, Kent Lake | collected 2013-08-15
AGATGGCGTCCATCGCAAACGCTGGGGTCGGCACGAGCGTGAAGGTGCCGCTCGCATTCTGCACATGAAGCGCCCCCGCCTGCTCCTTGGCCCCTCCGATGTACACGTCGTCGAGGCCGTCACCATTGACGTCACCCACCGCGAGCGCGGGGCCTTCGGTGCTCAGCATCTTCGGGATCAACCGCTCGCGGTCGAAGTCCACGAACTCGTTTTCGGTGTGCGTGAAGCCGAGGCCGGACCGGGCCGTGATGTCGGCAAGCAGAGCCGGTGGCCGGCTCGGCGCGAACGGAGCGGCCGGCGACGTGTCGGCAGCCTGCGTGATGACGAGGGCGCGATCGGCCGCGCCACCGGGCGCCAGCGTGCGGGTGCCGTCGGGCCAGCGAACCACGATGGAATCGACCGCCGCGTGTGCCCCGAGCCCGAAGGTGAGCGTATAATCCACGCTCGATTGGAACCCGCGCGCCGGATAGAGCTCCTGCACGTAGCGGTCGGCGCCTGCATGAACGGCGACATGGGCACCAACGGCGAACGGGTTGCGACCACGGCCGCTCAGCCGCACCTGCATCCAATGCCGGTCCGTGAGCAACGTGCGTGCATTGTTGCGGTACACGAAGCTTTCGGCGTTCACGTTGCTCACCACCAGATCGAGCGCGCCGTCGCCGTCGAGATCACCGTAGGCCGCGCCGCTCGAGATGTTCGGCGTGGCCAGCCCCCAGGCTGTGGCCTGATTGCTGAAGCTCCAGCCGCCGTCGTTGCGAAAGGCATAGTCGGCAATGGGGGTCGAACTCATGGCATTGATGAGGCGCATGTAATCCACACGCTTCGCGCTGGCTTCGCGCTCCATGGTGGTCCGATCGGCCAGGAACGCCACGTAGTCCTGCGAGGTGACGTCCCGGGCGAGGCCGTTGGTCACGTAGATGTCCTTGCGACCATCCTGATCGAGATCCGCGAGGAGTGCGCTCCAGCTCCAATCGGTCTCTGCGGTGCGCGTCAGATAGCCCACGTCGCTGAAGGTGCCGTCGCCATTGTTGCGCTGGAGCATGTTGCGCATGAGCTGGTGGCCATACCCATCGCGCACCTTGGCCATGTACACGTCCCATCCCTCGTACATGGCCGTGGTCTTGATGCGATACTCGTCCTCCGGCATCATGTCGGTGGTGTAGACGTCAGGCCAGCCGTCATTGTCCACATCGGCGATGTCCATGCCCATGGAGAAGTAGCTCGTGAGCGGCATGGCCGTGTCCAGCACATCCTTGAAGGTGCCGTCCTTCTGGTTGAGATAGAGGTAATCGCGCTCGTGGAAGTCGTTGGCCACGTAGATGTCGGGCCACCCGTCGCGATTCACGTCACCGACGCCGATACCCAGCCCGAACGCGATTTCGGTGCTCCAGATGCCGGCGCGCTCGGTGATGTTGGTGAAGGTGTCGCCGTCATTGCGATAGAGGTGGTCACCGCCGTACGGGTGCCGCTCGTCGCGCGTATTGCGCACACCGAAGCTGTTGACCGGGCGCGGCGAGTTGTTGATCACGAAGAGGTCCAGATCCCCGTCGCGATCGAAGTCGACAAAGGCGGCATGGGTGGACCAGCCCTCGTCGGCTATCCCGTACCGGCGCGCCTGCTCCACGAAGGTGGGCACGGAGTCGGCGCCGAGACCTTGATTGATCCACAAGGTATTGGCGCGCGTGGCCGGCTCGCCATCGCCGGCATGGCTGATATAGATGTCGAGCCGACCATCGCCGTTGACGTCGGCCAACGTGACGCCGGTGGTCCACGGCCGATCCGGCTGCACGCCGGCCTTGGCCGTGACGTCGCGAAACCGGAACGCCCCTTCATTTAGGTAGAGACGGGGCCCGTCCTGATTGGACGTGAGGATGATCTCGGGTCGGCCATCGCCCGTGAGGTCGCCAATGGCGACCCCGCCACCGTTGTAGAAGTTGCGGTACGTGAACACGTTGCGCTCTTGGGAGTCCACCACCCGGTTGGTGAACGCCACCCCGGTGTAGGCCGAGGGCATGAGCGTAAAGAGCGTGGTACCCACGGCGGGGGCATCGGCCGTGCGTGCGGCGGATCGTTCACCGCACCCCGCCACGACGGCAAGAGAGCAGACCAGAAGCGCCAACGGCAGGCGCGCAAGAGAGGCGTTCACGTCTCGATGGGGAAACTGCGAAGAAAATCACGGCCTGCGTTCGATCGGTGAACGCAGGCCGTGACGACCATCAGGACCCTGCCACGGTGCTCAGTAGCCGGGGTTCTGCTTGAGCAGCGGGTTGGTTTCGATCTGGTTCTGCGGGATGGGCATGAGGATGCGGTACGGTGCCGACGCCTGCTTGAACAGACGGGCGTTGGTGTACGTACCGGCGCGGATCATGTCCTGACGCCGCTTGGCTTCGCCGATGAACTCGAAGAGGCGCTCGTCGAAGATGGCCTGTCGGACCTGGGTCTGCGAGAGGTTCGCGGCCAGGGGACGGGCCGGGCTGAAGGCACGGGCACGCACCTGATTGATCAGCTGAATGGCCGACGCCGTCTGCCCCAACTCGTTCTGCGACTCGGCCTTGACCATCATCATCTCAGCCAGACGGAAGTACACGAAGTCGTTGCCGTGGTTGCCACCCTCGGTGGCGGCCGGGTCGATCGGGTACTTGTAGATGCGCGCCCCTTCGCCTTCGCCCGCCTGCGTCACGTCACGAATTTCCGGCGTGAAGATAAGCGGGTTGCCGGCGCGATCGCGAATGGGCTGGCCGGTCTTGAGGTCAACCTGCGGCCCCACGAGAAACACCTTCTTGCGATCGTCCGCGTTGTCGAAGGCGTTGTACGTGGTCGCGATGGTGGCGAAGCCGTTCCACGGCGACAGGTTGAACGAGTTGTAGTGCAACCCGCGCATCTGGAACGACATGCCAAGGCCACCCGGGCTGCTGGTGTGGCGCACGACGAAGATGTTCTCCGGCGAGTTCTCGTTGGTGGCCGAGAAGTTGGTGCGCCAGTCGGCGGGGAGGCTGAAGCGGCCCGAGTTGAGCACGCGATCGGCGGCCACGATGGCTTCGTTCCACTTGGCCGGGCCGCGGGTAAGCCCCGTGGCCGTGACGGTGCCGGTGAACACCTGGGCGTTGAGGTACATGTTCGCCAGGATGGCGTCCACTGCCGACTTGGTCACACGACCATACTGGTTGGCCGGCCACGCGTCGGGGAGCGCCGTGCGCGACTCGGTGAGCTCCTTCTCGATGAAGGCGAACACCTGGGCACGCGTTGCCTGCTCACGCGGCTTCACCTCGGTCGTGGTGACGATGGGCACGCCGCCGAAGAAGTCCATCAGCAGGTAGTAGTAGAACGCACGCAGGGTGCGCATTTCACCCACGACGGCCGCCTTGTTGGGCACATCGGTGGTTTCGAGCGCACTGAGCAGCACGTTGGCGCGCGCCACGCCCCCGAAGAGATCGTTCCAGACACCCGAGATATCCTCAAGGCCGGAACCCGAGGTGGGCGTCCAGGTGTGCCGATACAGATCGAGCCAGCGGCCGTTGTCGAACCAGTCGGAGCCGCGCGTGGGCACGACGGTTTCGTCCGACGACACCTGGCTGAGGTTGTAGTAGCCCCACATGGTGGAGCGGAGCTGCGCGTACACCGACGCCACGCCGCCGATGACTTCATCGGCGTTCTTGTAGAAGTTGTCAGGCGTGATGGCGCTGACGGGCGTTTCGTCGAGGTCGGTGCAGCCCTGGATCGTGAACACCGCTGCCGGCGCCGCCAACAGGGCGGCGCTGACGCGGCCGGCGCGCCAGAGCGACGCGAGTCGGAAATTGCGGGTCTTTCGCATGGTCAGTTGGGAATCGTCCGGAGTGATCAGAACTGGACGCGGAGTCCCGACGTCAGTGTGCGGGCACGCGGGTAAACGAGGTAGTCGACGCCACGCGACGCAAGGCCGGCATCGACGAACACTTCTGGATCGTAACCGGTGTACGGCGTGAACAGGAGGAGGTTGTCACCCGACACGTAGAAGCGGGCGGTGTTGGCGCGAGTTCCCGGGATCTTGAACGTGTAGCCCACCGTGACGTTCTGGAGGCGGAAGAACGTGCCGTCCTCGATCCAGCGCGACGAGTAGATGGCCGGCTCCGTGAGGCCGTCGGTCTGGCTGAGAGCGCTGCGCAGGAAGTTACGCCCCTGCAGCACGGCCGACTGCGTCGAATAGACGAGCGCGGTGTTGTTGAACACGTCGCGGCCGAACTCGCCACGCCACAGGTAGCTCATGTCGAACTTGCCCCAGCGAAGCCGCCCGTTCCAGCCCAGGCTGAACGCCGGGTTGGCGTCGCCGATGACCCCGAAGTCGTCACCGTCGGGCGACGTCGTCGTGCCGTCACGGGTGCGGCTGGTGATCTGGCCGTTGGCGTCGCGCGTCACGCGATAGTTGTTGAACACCTGCTTGCCCTGGGCATCGACATTCACGAACTCGGGACCCCAGAAGGTGCCGAGCGGGCGGCCCGGGATGATGCGCTGGGCCGTGTTCCCCGACTGGCCCTGCCCCGAGATGCCGGAGGTCGTGATGAACGAGCGACCGCCCAGGTCATCGACCTGGTTGCGCTCGATCGAGGCGACAATGCCGGTATTGAAGGAGCGGTCCTTCTTCTCGATCAGGTTGGCATCGAAGGTGAACTCGACACCGGTGTTGTGCAGGCTGCCCACGTTCTCGAGACGCGTCGGCACGAGCGCCGGCTGCGGCACCGCAACGGTGAGCAGCAGATCACTGGTGTTCTTGCGGTAGTACTCGATGGAGCCGGTGTACTTGTTGTCCTTGAAGCCGTACTCCGCAGCGATGTTGTACTGCGCCGTCTGCTCCCACTTGAGATTCGGATTCTCGTTGCGCGTGGGCACGACACCCGTCACCACGTCGTTGCCGAACGGATAGCGCGCACCGTTGTTCGGCTCGAGCAGGATGAGCGACGAGTACGGCGACACGGCCTGGTTACCCTGGAGCCCGTAGCCGGCACGCAGACGGAGGTTGGAGAAGCCCTTGCCCTGCATCCAGCTCTCGTCGCTCACCTTCCAACCCACGGAGAAGGCCGGGAAGACGGCCCACTTGTTGCCGGCACCGAAGCGCGACGACCCGTCGCGACGGATCACGCCGGTGAGGAAGTAACGATCCTTGAAGCTGTAGTTCGCCTTGCCGAAGAAGGAGACCAGGCGGCTCTGCTCACGGAAGGAGAAGGGCGCCTCGAGGGTGGCCCCACCGCCAAGGTTGTTGTAGCTGAAGGCGTCGGTGAGGAAGTTGCGCCCTTCGGCGCCGAACTCACCGTTGTCGAAATCGCTGTACTCGTAGCCACCCACCACTTCGAGTTCCTGCGTATCGGAGATGCGCGGGGCGAAGGTGAGGAGCGTCTGCAGCGTGTTGTTGGAGAGGTTGCGGTTCACCTGACGCGCCCGGCCATTCCACTCGGCGCCAACCGCGCTGGCGCGCGGCAGGTACGTGCGACGCACACCGCTGGTGCGGTCGGTGCCGACGTTCACGGACGCCGTGAGGAAGCTGGTCACGCTGTACGTGGCCTGCAGGTTGCCGAGGGTGCGGTTGGTGGTGGCGTCGTCGGCCACCTGCTCCGCCACGCCCACCGGGTTACGCACCGACTGGCGGCCCGGGCCGATTTCGTAGAACGCCGACTGACCGCCCGTGGTAGTCCGGATGGGCTGCGTGGGGTTGAAGATCACCATGTTGGTGAACACGCCACCCTCGAAGCCGCCCGTGTTTTCAAATGGCAGGTAATCGTTGTCAACCTTGGACGAGGTCAGGTTGAAGTTCATGCGCAGCTTGCCGTCCACCGCCGTGTGGTTCGCATTGAGGCGACCCTGGAAGCGACGGAAGCCGTTCGAGATCACCACACCATTCTGATCGAGGAAATTGACCGACGCCCGGTACTGCGTGGTCGCCGTGCCCCCCGAGAACGCGAGGTTATGGTTGATCGTGGAGCTGTTGCGCATGAGCGCGTCTTCCCAGTCCGTATTGGCGGAGCCGAGATTGGCGAGGGCACTCTGCTGCAGGCGCCCTGCCGTGACGAGCCCCTGCACGAAGTCGCGGTACTCGTTACCCGAGAGCACGTCGAGCCGGTTCGACGGCGCCGAAGCGGCCACGAACGTTTCGTACTCCATGGACGAGACGCCGGCGCCGCCACGCTTGGTTTCGATGAGCACCACGCCGTTGGCGCCGCGCGAGCCGTAGATGGCCGTGGCCGAAGCGTCCTTGAGGACGGTGATGTTGGCGATGTCGCTCGGGTTGAGCATGTTGAGCGGATTGCGCGCCAGCGCAGGGCCGCCGCCAATGCCGATACCCGACGCTTCCGTCTGGTCGTTCTGAATGGGCACGCCGTCGATCACGTAGAGCGGATCGTTGGAGGCCGAGATGGAGGTACCGCCACGGATGCGGATCTGGGCGCCACCGCCCGGTTCACCGTTGTTCGCGATCACATTGACACCGGCCACGCGGCCGGTGAGCAGGCCCGTCGCGTTGGGTTGCACGCCCACGTTCGCGTCGTCGCCCTTGATGGTGGCGACTGCGCCGGTGATGGCTTCCTTGCGCTGCTGGCCGTATCCGGTGGTCACGATCGCCGTGAGCTGGGCGGCGATGGCGGTGAGCGGGACTTCCACGCTGGCCTGCCCGTTGGCCGTCACCGTGACCGACACCTCCTTGGCGGAGTAGCCGATGCGCGTGACGCGCAGGCGCTGCTGCCCGGCCGGCACCGCCGGCAGCAGGAAGCCACCGTCGTTACGCGTGTAGGTGCCGATCTGTGTCCCGACGACCTGGACCGATGCGTTCGCAAGAACGCCGGCCGTCGCGGAGTCAACCACGCGGCCAGAGACTCTGCCCGTTTGCTGGGCACTGACCTGGCTTGCCGTGAGCAGCGTACCCGCTGCTGCTGCGGCCAACCAACGGACGCCTACCGCCATAAACCGATGCCTCCATGGGGCTGGGAAGAACCTGCGACCGGGTGGAGAATCACTGTCGATACAATTCGGACCAGGTGGTCCGGACTACATCTATAATGAGAGGGTGGTCGCCAAGTGTGGTGGGTGAGCCCTCACGGGCTCGATCGCTCACGCCCGTATCCGCCACCGGCGGCACGACCATGAACGAGAGGGGAACATGTTCGACCCGCAACTCGGGAAGGGGGTGAGTCGCGTGTAGGAAGGGATGTGAAACGCCATGAAACAACGATGTACGGGAACTGTCAAGATTGAATCGCGTGAAGTTTGGCTTTTCGCGCCCCCGCGACGGGTGCTGGCGCCCGTTCGGTCCACGCGCAAGTTTCCCCCGACTGACTTCGTTTCATCCGTTACATCCCGCCCGCCGACACCCAGCGCGCCCCCCGCGCTCCCCGCCCACCTCCCCCGGGTCCTGCCGCCTCCTCATGCGGCCCCGGCGCTGGGACCTTCACAACAAATTGCAGTGCAACACTTTCCACTCTTCGCAACCCTTGGCGTGCGCCTGTGAGCCTGCTCGCGCTCTCCCTCGTCGCACAGTTGGTGACCACGGCCCGCCCGTCACCGCCGGTGCTCGCATTTCCGGAAGCCGGCCTCGATGACAGCATTGCCTACGCCGGCTATGTCACCCGATTTCACCGGGATGCCGACGGCAACACCGTGCAGCTGTATCTCGATCGCCGCGAGGGACGCGTCGTGCAGCTGCTCGCCAGCGGGGAAAACGAGAGTGTGGGCTTTTCCGCGCGCTCCGCGAACGGCACCCCGGCACCCGTTCGCTGGCATTCCACCAACGCGCGAGTCTGGCGGGAGGGGCGGCGGCGGCTGTTTCAGTACGACCTCGAGGTAGCGGAGACCGAAATCCATCTGGGACGCTTCGTGCTGGGGAGCATGCGCGTCGAGCGCGATGTGCAGTATTTCAAGGAGCATCTCAAGCCGTTCACCGACTCCGCGTACGCACTCGCCGAGTACCCGGCGCTGGCCGCCGCGCTGGACGCTCAGCCCACCCCGGTGCGCCGCGCGGCGCTTGTGGCGCTCCGGGCCGGCTCCCCGGCGCAGCTACGCGCCCGATTCCTCCCCCGCCTCGCGCGGCGCTCCGCCGCTGACAGCGGGGTACTCATCGAGCAGCTGACCCTCGACGGCCTCGACACGCTGCGCCTGTGGCTCTCGGCGCTCGACGGCGGACAGGCCATCGCTTCCGATGCGCGTCAGGTGACGCTGCAGGCAGCCAACGGACACCCGCTCCGATTCCGCGTGACCATCAGTACCACTGGTCGCTCGCTCACCCCCCTCACTCGTCAGGAGATCTTCACGGAGGATTTCCTGGCGTGGACCCGCGACGTGCAAACGCGCGGCGACGCGACGCGCGCGCGCTGGATCGAACGACAGGTCATTGGCGTCGAACTTCTCGCCTCCCGCGAGAAGCTCATGGCCGGACTCCCCACCTACGCCACGTACTTCGGGCGGGACATGCTGCTGTCGGCACTCATGATGCAGCCGATCTGGCGGCCGGAGATGAGTGAGTTCGTCATCGCCGCCGCGCTCCGCAAGCTGTCCCCCACGGGTGAGGTGAGCCATGAGGAGGCGCTCGGCGGCCAGGCGATCCGCGAGGCGGCCGCCGAGGCAACCCAGCTGCTGCATGCCGCCGACAGTGCCGCGGTCGCGCCCGGTGGGCGGTCACGGGCCGAGACGCTGCGGGCGCGTGCGGTGCGCGTGCTGCAGGCGCGGCGCACGACGCGCGAGAACTATCATATGGTCGACGACGAATATCAGCTGCCGCTGATGGCGGCGCGCTATCTCGCCGATAGCCGAGTGACCGCCGCACGCAAGCGCACCTGGCTCACCGGTCGCGAAGGCACACAGACCCGACTGGCGTTGCTGCTGGCGGAACTCGCGGTGCTCGCCGACCGCAGCGCACCGTACGTGGCGCACCCGGTGACCTCGAACTTCGTGCCCTTCGCCCCACGCGAAGCCACCGCGACCGCCTACGAGGGCGCGCCGCGCTGGTTTGCGCAAAGCTGGCGCGACAGCGGCGCCGGCTATGGCAATGGCAAGTATGCCATGGATGTAAACGCGGTGTATATCCCGCAGGCGCTTGCCGCCACCCAGCAGATCCTGCAGGCGCTGCGGGACCTCGGCCTCCTGTCGCCCGCGACGTGGTCCGCCGTGCCGGCACTGCGAGCCGACACACCGCTGGGTCGCTACGCGCGCGATGACGCGGCGCTGTCGAACGCCATTCGGGTCTGGCGTGGCGCCATCGAGGCGTTCGTCGTACGCCGAACACCAGCCGAGGTCCAGCAGCAGGTGGAGGCGCGGCTTGCCGCCATGCCGGAGGGTGAACGGCGGTATTGGCGCGCCTTCCCGCGCTCTGGTGAGGGAATCGAGTTTCTGGCGCTCGCCCTCACGGATCGCGGTGAGCAGATCGGCGTGATGAACAGCGATCCCGCCACGCGCCTGTTTCTCGATGGACTCATGGCGTCGGCCTCCCGCACCTCGGTGAATCGGGCCGCGCTGCGCCGCGATGTGTCGATCTTCGCACGTGAGTATCCCGAAGGGCTGCTGGTGCCGGCGGTGGGCGCGGTCGTGGCCAACGACGCCTACGCCACTCCACCGATCTGGCAGGCCTTTCTCGACGATCCGTATCACGGGCCGCGCGTCGTGTGGGGACGGGAGGTGAACCTGTTCCTGCTTGGCGTCGCGAGTCACCTGCCGCTCGTGCAGGACGATTCCACCACCGCCGAGTTGCTGCACACGGCCGCCACGCGGGTCCGTGAGGCCGTGGCGGCCTCCGGGTTCCGCAGCGAACTGTGGAGCTACGCGTTCCCCAACGGGCGGCCACACCCCACGCGCTACGGTAGCGGTGGCGATGTCCAGCTATGGAGCACGACCGACCTCGCCGTGCAGTACGTGTGGGCGAGAATGCCGCAGTAGTCCGCCCAACACTCCCCCCTCCTCCCACCTCCACATGTCGTTCGCTCGCGCGGCAGGATTGCTGCTGCACCCCACCTCGCTCCCTGGCGCCGGCGGCATTGGTGACTTCGGTCCCGATGCGCATCGCTTCGTACAGTGGCTCGCTGACGCCGGTCTGAAGATCTGGCAGGTGCTCCCACTCGGCCCCACGGGCTATGGTGACTCGCCGTATCAGTGCTTCTCGGCGTTTGCCGGCAATCCGCTGCTCATTCACGTTCCCGGGTTCAGTATCCCGTCGGGAGCGAGCGACCGCACCGTCGATTTCGGCGCCGTCATTCCGGCCAAGCAGGCGGCGCTGGCGGCATGGCTCGACACGATTCCCTTCGACGAGCGGATCCGGCAGTTCGTACAGGAGCAGCAGCAGTGGCTCCCCGACTACGCGCTGTTCATGGCGCTCAAGGAGGCGCACGGCGGGGTGTCGTGGACCGCGTGGGAGGCCGGCGCGCGACAGCGGGATCCGCAGGCACTCGACGACTGGCAGCGGCAGCTCGCGGCCCCGATCGAGCGCATCTACAAGGAACAGTGCGTGTTCTACGCGCAGTTTCACGCCTTGCGGCACGCGTGTCGGGAGCGCGGCATACAGCTCATGGGCGATGTGCCCATCTATGTGGCGCACGATTCGGCCGACGTGTGGGCGAACCCATCGCTGTTCCAGCTGCACGACGATGGCACGCTCAAGGTGCAGGCCGGGGTGCCCCCCGACTACTTCAGCGAGACGGGGCAGCTGTGGGGCAATCCGTTGTACGACTGGGAGCGGATGGCGGCGGAGGGGTATCGCTGGTGGATTGCGCGCATGCGGGCGGGGCTGGCGCTCTTCGATCTGGTCCGGCTCGATCATTTCCGCGGCTTCGAGGCGTACTGGGAAGTACCTGGCGACGCGCCCACCGCCGTGAACGGACGCTGGGTGAAGGGACCCGGCGCCACGCTGTTTCAGGCGCTCACCAACGCGCTGGGTGCGTTGCCGATCATCGCCGAGAACCTTGGCCTCATCACACCCGAGGTGGAGACGTTGCGAGCGCAGCTCGGGTATCCCGGCATGGCCATCCTGCAGTTCGCGTTCGACGGCCAGGACTCGAACTTCATCCCCCATCGGTACGTGCGCGATCTCGTCGTGTATACGGGCACCCACGACAATGACACCACCCTGGGCTGGTGGCAGTCGAGCGGCGCCGGCGACAGCACCCGCTCGGCCGATACGGTGGCGCGCGAGAAGGCGTTCGCACGCCGCTATCTCGACACCGATGGCAGCGAGATGCACTGGACGCTGATCCGGGCCACGCTCGCCTCGGTGGCGAACACCGTCCTGATCCCCATGCAGGATGTGCTTGGACTGGGAAGCGATGCGCGCATGAATCTGCCCGGTCGTCAGGCTGGCAACTGGGGCTTCCGATTCAGCTGGGCGCAACTCACGCCGGACCTCACCGAGCGGCTGCATACGCTCACCACCACCTACGAGCGATGAGCCTCGCCACCGACTCCCCCACCGCTCCCGCGCCAACCGCTGGCGCGCAGTCAGCGGCGCCCACGAACTTCTGGGCGATCTGGAACATGAGTTTCGGGTTCCTCGGCATCCAGTTTGGCTGGGGGCTGCAGATGGCCAACATGAGCGCCATCTACGAGTACCTGGGGGCGAAACCCGACGAGGTTCCGCTGCTGTGGCTTGCCGCGCCCCTCACGGGACTCATCGTGCAACCCATCATCGGCCACCTCAGTGACCGCACGTGGTCGCCGCGCTGGGGACGCCGCCGTCCGTTCTTCATGATCGGCGCGGTGCTGAGCTCGCTCGCGCTGATCGCGATGCCCAACAGCAGCGCCCTGTGGATGGCCGCTGGGCTGCTGTGGATTCTTGATGCCTCGATCAACATCTCCATGGAGCCGTTTCGCGCCTTCGTGGCCGACCTGTTGCCGGCCAACGAGCGTACGCGCGGCTTCGCCATGCAGTCGCTGTTCATCGGGCTGGGCGCGGTCATCGCCTCCGCCATGCCGTGGATGCTCACCAACTGGTTCGGCGTGGCTGCCAGCGCGCCGGGGACCATTCCCAATACGGTGAAGCTGTCCTTTTATGTCGGGGCGGTCGCCTTCTTCGGCGCCGTGATGTACACGGTGCTCACCACGACGGAGACGCCGCCCGCCGATCTCGCGGCCTTCGAACGGGACAAGGCGCAGAACGCCGGCGTCCTCGCGGGTGCGCGCGAGATCCTCGCCGCCGCGCGCGCGATGCCCGCCACGATGCGCCAACTCGCCCTGGTGCAAATGTGCACGTGGTTCGGGCTCTTCTGCATGTGGCTGTACTTCGGCACGGCGGTTGCCACCGACGTGTTCGGCGCCACCGACCCGAGCGACCCGCGCTACCAGCAGGGCATCGAATGGGGCGGCGTGTGCTTCGGCGTGTACTCGGCGGTGACGTTCGTCTTCTCGTTCTTCCTGCCACCGCTCGCGAAGTCGCGGGGGCCGCGCGCGACGCACGCCCTATGTCTGCTGGCCGGTGCGGCGGGGTTGGCGAGTGTGGCGGTGATTCACACCCCGTCGCTGCTGCTGCTCTCCATGGTGGGCGTGGGCATTGCGTGGGCGAGCACAATATCCATGCCGTACGTGATGCTCTCGGCGGCGCTGCCGGCGGGGAAGACGGGCGTGTACATGGGGCTCTTCAACTTCTTCATCGTGATTCCCGAAATCGTGGCAGCGCTGGGGTTCGGCTGGGTGATGAACAATCTGCTGGACAACAACCGCGTGGCAGCGGTGGTGGCCGGCGGCGCGTTCATGGCCATCGCCGCGCTGCTGGTGTTGCGGGTGCAGGTGCCGGAGGAGACGGCATGACGCTGCTGCTGGCCCTACTCGCGCCGCTGGCCGCCAGCGCGCAGGCTCCCATCGTTGAGAAAGTGGAGCCGCCGAATTGGTGGGCAAACCACTCCATCAATCCGGTGCGGGTGCTCATTCGGGGGCAGCATCTCACGGGGGCGCGGGTGGAATGCCCGCGGCTTGCCTGTGGGGCCGTGAAGGTCAATGCGCAGGGCACCTACGCATTCGTGGATGTGCGCATCGCGCCGTCCACGCGCCCCGGGGCGTATCCGCTGACGCTGCGTACGGCCAATGGCAGCGTAAAGGCGCCGTTCACGGTGGCAGCACAGCTGCCGGTACTGGGGCGCTTTCAGGGGTTCGGCGTCGACGACGTGGTGTATCTGCTCATGCCGGATCGTTTCGCGAACGGCGACACCACCAACGATCGCACGTCCAAGTCGCCCGACATTCTGGACCGCACCAAGGGCCGCTTCTATCACGGTGGCGACCTGGCCGGCGTGCGCCAGAAGCTGCCGTACCTCAAGCAGCTTGGCATCACCGCCATCTGGATGAATCCCATCTACGACAACAACGATGGGACCGATACGCTCGAGGTGTACGACAAGCAGTCCACCACGGGCTACCACGGCTACGGCGCCACCGACCTCTATGCGGTGGACGAACACCTTGGCACCATGGCCGAGTTCAAGGCGCTGGTGGATGACGCGCACAAGACGGGGATCAAGGTCATCCTCGACATGGTGGCCAACCATACGGGGCCGTATCACCCCTGGGTGAAGGACGCGCCCACCCCCACGTGGTTCCACGGCACCCAGGCGAAGCATCCGGACAACACCTGGCAGACGTGGACCCTCGCCAACCCGTATGCGGCCGATACGCTGCGGCGCGCCACGCTCGACGGCTGGTTCATCAACATTCTGCCCGATTTCAACCAGGACGATCCGGAGGTGTCGCGCTACCTCATCCAGAACACGCTATGGTGGGTGGGGATGAGCGGCATGGATGGGATTCGTCAGGACACGTGGCCGTATGTGCCGGTGTCCTTCTGGCGTGACTGGATGGGCGCCATCAAGCGACAGTACCCCACGCTGCGTGTGGTGGGCGAAGTGTTCGATGGCGACCCGGCGATGATCCGGTTCTTCGAAGGCACGAAGCGCACGCCAGGTGGCGTGCAAACCGGCGTGGATTATCTCTTCGACTTCCCGCTGTACTATCCCATTCGGGATGCATTCATCGGTGGCAAGCCCCTCAAGGGCGTGGCACAGATGCTCATGCGCGACCACCTGTACGACACGCCCGAGGCGCTGATGCCGTTCCTCGGGCTGCACGACGTGTCGCGGTTCATGGGGGAGAAGGGCGCCACCATTGAGGGGCTCAAACTGGCGTTCACGACGGTGCTCACCACGCGTGGGACGCCGCTGGTGTACTACGGCGATGAGATCGCCATCCCCGGCGGGCCGGATCCCGACAACCGCCGTGACTTTCCGGGCGGTTGGCCGGGCGATGCGCGCAACGCATTCGAAGCGACCGGGCGCACGCCCGAGCAGCAGGCGGTGTGGCAGCATGTGAATACGCTCCTGCGCACGCGCGCGGCGCACGCCGACCTGCGTATGGCACGCCCGGAGCACCTCGCGGTCACCGACCAGCAGTTCGTCTATCGCCGCGGCCGGGTGGTGGTGGCCCTCAACAACGACAGCCGCGCTGCCACGGTCACCGTACCTGACGTGATTCGTGGCACTGACGTACTGGGTGTCTGTGCCGCGGCGGAGGGCTCGGGCAACCGCAGCACGTTGCGCATTCCGGCACGGGCGAGCTGTGTATTTGTTCCGTGATGGGCGTGCGCGGCCAGCACTTCAATCACGACTCGGCGATGTCGGCGTTCACGTCGGGAGCTTCGTAGGCCCAGTTCATGATCATCGACACGACCCAGCCAATGATCGTCCAACCGGCGAGCACGTTCACGGCGACAATCTTCCACCTGCGCCGCTTGCCACCGGCAAACGCGAGCATGCTCGGCAGGAAATAGAGCAGCACCAGGGCGACGATAATGACGGCGCCCTTGGGCAGCCCGCCTCCGGTATAGCGGAATTGCGGCTCGGCACGCTGCAGCAGCGAAAGCGGGGGGAAGAGCATCCCCGCAATCTATCGCCCGGCGCCTCAGCAGAGCCGCGGTACCAGTTCCCTCTGGCCACAAGTCCACCACGCGACGCCGTGCTTGTCCGCCACGGGGAAACCGTTCCGTCGCGGAGTGGACGCGCGCAGGGCAACGGTGCGATCTTCACCGATCCCTTCTCTCTCTTTCTCTGGAGCCCGCATGTCACCCCACGCGCGCCGCACCTTTCTCAGGCAGGCCGGTTTCACCGCCGCATCGCTGGTGGCGCTGCCCGGCATGGCACACGCCGTGCCTGGCTACGCTGGCGGTGTACCGGCCAACACGCTTCTTTCGGCGGCGGCAGAATGGGACGAGTTGCAGCAGGCCGAGCCGTGGGACGTATCGTGGCCGAAGAAGCTCACCGGCACGCACAAGGCGATGTTCGACGTGCCGGAGGTCGAGGGAGGCGTGGGCGTCTTGCGGGCCGGCATCTGGCAGCGGCAGTACACCGACGTCCTCAAGACCAAGCCCGGTGACCTGTCCACGGTGATCGTCGTGCGCCACAACGGCATCTTCCTGGGCATGAACCAGGAGTTCTGGGCGACCTACGAGGTGGGGAAGGCCGAGAAGCTGAAGGGGGACGACGGCAAGCGGCTCAAGCACAATCCGGTGTTACCGGCGCCCGGCCAGGATGCGCCGGCGTCCATGCGCACGCTCATGCTGGACAAGCAGATCGAGAATGGGGCTATCGTGCTGGGGTGCGGCCTCGCCTACCGGAGCGTGGTGGGGATGATTCAGCAGCGGGACAAGCTCGACGCGGCCGAGGCGCGCAAGAAGGCCAACAGCATGCTCGTACCGGGAGTGATCATGCAACCCAGCGGCATCTTCGCGAACGTGATGGCCGAAGAGCATGGGTGCGCGTTCGTCTACGCCGTCTGACGACCGCGTGAACGCCAAGGGGCCCGCCGGATGGCGGGCCCCTGTCGGGTATCGCCCCGCACGGCCTATACGGCGTCGCTGAGGCTCGAGAAGGTGAAGTCGCGCACTTTGATGGCCGGCATGAACACCGCACCGCCGGCGCCGAGGTTCTCGCTGGCGTTGATCCGGACCGAGGGCCCCATCGCTTCCAGGTTGTTCAGGAAGAAGATGGGGCTTTCGTTGTAGCGGAAGTTCTTGATCGGGCGCGTGACCTTGCCGTTCTCGATCAGGAAGGTGCCATCGCGCGTGAGGCCGGTGTACAGGATCGTGCGCGCATCCACTGGCCGGATGTACCAGAAGCGCGTGACCAGCACACCACGCTCAGTGCCCTTGACCATCTCGGCCATGCTCGACGTGCCCCCCATCATGCGCAAGGATCGGCCAGCACCGCGAAACCCGCCGCCGCCGGCGCGCGTGGGCTGCACGCCCTGCTTCTGTGCCCAGTAGCGATCATAGTTGAGGTTCTTCACCACGCCGTTCTCGATCCACACCACCTTCTGCAGCGGCTGCCCGTCTTCGTCGAACCCGCCACCCGTGGACGGGTTGTCGTCGGGATCCGCCACCAGCGTGACGCGTTCGTCGACCACCTTGAGCCCGATCTTGTTGCCACCGCCCGGCTTCGTGAAGAAGGAGCGTCCCTCGTCGGCAGCGCGTGCCTGCATGGCCCCCACGATGAGCTGCACCAGATTGCCCGTCGCCGTCGGCTCGAGAATGGTGGTGTAGCGCCCGGGTTCGATGGCCACGGGGCTGCGCGAGTCACGTGCCTTCTGCACGGCGGTGGCTGCCAGCGTGGCGGGATCGAGCTCGTCGAAGCTGTTGCCGTCGCTGCACGCCCAGCCCGAGCCGGTCCCGTCGGGTGAGCGCACCGTGCTGGTCATGGTCACGCTGCTGCTCGAATCGTAGGCGAACAGCCCCTTGCTGTTGGCCAGCGCCGATGCGCCCGCGCGGCACTCGATGAAACCCGTGGCAATGAGCTCGTTCTTGCGCGCCAGCTCCGTGACGATCTTGGCCGCCGCCGCACGCTCGGCCGGTGTGGGGAGCGACAGTACGCGCTCCTGCAGTGCCGGAAAGCGCTGTGCGCCAAGCTCCGGCATGCGCTCGGGGTTGGGTGGCACGAGCTTCGCGATTTCGTACGCCTGCCTGGCCGCCGCCGCCAGCGATGCCTCGTCGAGGCGATTGGTGTTCACACTCGCCGCGCGATTTCCATCGTAGGCGGTGATGGTGACCTGGGTATCGCTGTTCTCGCCCGACGTCGTGACCTGATTGAGTGCGAAACGTGTATCCGCGCGTGCACTGCTGTTGATGCTCACACGCGTTTCCGGCGCGGGCGAGTTCGTGAGCGCGCGCTGGGCGATTTCCTGGGCCTCGGCGCGTGACAGGATGGTGGCCGGCGCGAACAGCGAACGGGGCGCGAGCGCGCTCATGCCGTCCTCCCGGTGTTGATGATGTTGACCTGCTGGAAGAGCGACGGCACGCAGCCGTGGCTGACGGAGTTGGACTGTCCGGGCTGTCCCTTGGCATCGCCGAACGCGCCGCCCAGGTGGTAGCTGCGCGGCCCACCGATGGCCTTGAGCGACTTCCAGAACTCCGGGGTGCGGAACTGGTACGCCACGTCCTTGAGCTGCCCCACGATCTTGCCGCCCTTCACTTCGTAGAACACCTGACCGGCGAACTGGCCGTTGTAGCGCTGCTGATCGATGGAGAAGGAGCCGTCGCCCACGATGGCAATGCCCTTGTCCATCTTGGCGATCAGGCTCTCCCACGTGTCGTCGTTGGTGCCGGGCACCATGCTCACGTTGGGCATGCGCTGGAACTGCACGTCGGCCCAGCTTTGGGCATACGAGCAGCCGTAGCTGCGGACCGGCTTGCCGACGCTCCGGTAGTAGTCGGCCATCATCGTCGCCTGTTCACGCGTGGTCTGGTAGTCCACGAACATGCCGTTCTTGATGATGTCGAACGTGACCGGCTTCACCGCTTCGTCGTCCCAGCCAATGGCCCCCAACGAGCCCTTCTGCTCGCGATCGCCCACGATGTTGAGCAGGTCGGTGCCGATACGCAGCTTGCCCAGCACATCCTTGGGTGGGGCAATGAAGCTGGTGCCGGCGTAGTTGGCCTCGAAGCCAAGCGCGCGATCGAGTTCGGTGGGGTGCGCGATCACTTCATGGACCGTCAGCCAGAGATTACTGGGGTGCAGCAACAGGTCGTAGCGCCCCGGTTCCACCGGCTTGGCACTGAGCTTCTGCACGGCCAGCTCGGCCCACCGCGGCGCATGCTCGGCAAGCTTGCTGTTCGTCACATGCTCGTAGCCGAGCCCCATGGGCGCGATCTCGTTGCCCTGCACCGACTGGAAGTCGCGGAAGTCGGGGCTCACCGCCGTCACGGTCATGCTGGGTGACGTGCGGTAGATCGTCTGTACGATGTACGAGCCATCGCTCGTCATGAGCGACTTCTCCTCGCGCAGAAAGAACATGCTCGAGTTGACGTTGCGGATGCCCTTCACCTTAAGCGCGGCTTCGTTGGCCGCCAGCAGGTACGCCACCTTGTCGGTGATGGCCACCGTGAACGGATCCACTTCAATGGGGCTCGTCCACGTACCCACCTGATTGCCGGGGGTGGGCGCCAGTTCCACCGGCCTGAGCTGCGACGCACGGTTGGCGCGCGCCTGCCCGAGGGCGGCCTTCGCGGCATTCGCGACACTGTCCTTGTCGAGGCGGCTCGTGGCCGCGAAGCCCCAGGCACCATCGACCAAGGTGCGCACCCCGAGACCGTAGGTGTCGGTGTCGCTCACTCCCTGTACGATGCGATCGCGCGTATTCACGTTCTGCTGGCGGCGAGCGGCCACACGCACGTCGGCGTACGAGGCACCGCCGCTCCTGGCCGTGTCGATCGCGACCTGCATGAGCGCCTTGATGGCGGGATCGTCGGCGCGCGGTACATCGGCCAACGGGGGTACGAGGCGAGCGGGATTGGCCAGCAGCGGACTCGTGGCCACGAGCGAGCCGGCGGCGACCGTGGCGCCGGCCTTGAGGAAGTCGCGACGGGAGCGGGTCATGACAGGGGCGGGACAGGGAAGGAGAGACGGATCCGTGAACGGATCCCGTAACCTACGCTCCGTACCGGCCCCCTGTTGAGCACGGCGTATTGAGCTGGAGCGCCATCAGGCGGTAACCTTCCGGTTCACCTTCGCCCGCTGCCCATGTCCCGTCGCATTGCGCTTGGCCTCCTGCTCTCGACCGCTCCGATCCCGGTTGCCGCCCAGTCCATCCTGCGCCCCGCGCCCGGGGCCCCCACGACGCTTACGCCGGCGCAGCAGGCGGCGCGCGCCGTCTACGAAGAGATGGTCGAGATCAACACCGCCGACTCGGTGGGAAGTGTGACGAAGTCGGCGGAGGCGGTAGCGGCGCGGTTCCGCGCGGCGGGGTTCCCGACGGCCGATGTTCAGCTCGTGGGGCCGGCCGACAAGCCGGCCAAGCAGAACCTCGTGGTGCGCTACCGCGGCAAGGGAGCGGGCAAGCCGATCCTGCTGCTGGCCCACCTCGACGTGGTGCAGGCCAAGCGCAGCGACTGGGCCAGCGATCCGTTCGAGATGCGGGAGGAGAGCGGCTACTTCATTGGCCGCGGCGTGGCCGACGACAAGAGCATGGCGGCCATTCTCACGGCCAACCTGCTGCGCTACAAGCGGGAGGGGTGGGTGCCGGAGCGCGATCTCATTCTTGCCCTCACGGCCGATGAGGAGGGCGGCAACGCCAATGGGGTATCGTGGCTCATCGAACACCGCCGCGAGCTCATCGACGCCGAGTACGCCATCAATGAGGGTGGTGGTGGTACCCTGGGGCCGAACGACGAGCCCTTGTTTCACAGCATTCAGGCGGCCGAGAAGGTGTACCACGATTTCACCCTCACGGTACGCAATACCGGCGGGCACTCGAGTGTCCCGCGTAAGGACAACGCCATCTACTCGCTGGCAGCCGCGCTGCTCAGGATTCAGCAGTACACCTTCCCGGTCGAATTGAACGACGTGACGCGTCCGTTCTTCGAGCAGACCGCCAAGGTGGAGATCCCTTCCCTGGCGGCCGCCATGCGCGCCATTGTTGCGAATCCGGGGGACACCGCCGCGGCACGGATCATCAGCACCGACCCGCGCTACGCCAGCATGCTGCGCACCACCTGCGTGGCGACCATGCTGGAGGGCGGACACGCCCCCAACGCCCTGCCGCAGTTCGTGAAGGCCAACGTGAACTGCCGCATAGCGCCCACCAGCACCGGCTCGCAGGTGAAAGCCGTGCTCCAGCGCCTCGTGAACGACAGCAGCGTGGCGATCGCGACCGACCGTCCCGATCGTCGGGACGGGGCACCAACCCCGATCAATCCCTCGCTGCTGCGCGCCACCACCGAACTCACGACGTCGATGTTCAAGGGGGTACCCGTCATCCCCACCATGAGCACGGGGGCAACCGATGGCTACCGGTTACGCGCCGCCGGCATTCCCACCTACGGCGTGAGCGGCATTTTTTCGGCAGCGGGCGAGACCAATGCACATGGTCGCGACGAGAAGTTGCGCGTCAAGTCATTCTACGACGGCCTCGAGTTTCTCTATCAGCTCGTGAAGCAGGTGAGCGGACCGACGAAACCCATCTCCTGATTGCCGGTGCGTCAGGCCTTCATCCCCGGTTCGCTGTCGATGACGGCACGAGCGATGTCCACCATGCGCACGCTGCGATCCTGACTGGAGCGCTGCATGATGCGGTAGGCCTCCTGTTCGCTGCTCCCGGTGCGCCGCATGAGGATACCCTTGGCGCGCTCGATCAGCTTGCGGTTTTCGAGCTGCTCCTTGGCTTCGGCAGCCTCGCGCCGCGCCGCGAGCAGCTCCCGCGCCCGCGTCACCGCCATGCGCAGGGTGGCGTCGAGCGTCGTGGGCGGCGTGGGCTTGGGGAGCAGCGCGACGGCCGTGGAGCGAAGTACGTCGGCGGTGGACAACGTGAGGGACAGGTCACCCGTAATGAGCACCACCGCGGTCCCCGGCAAGGCGCTGGCAATGCCTTCTGCCGCCTGGACCCCCGTGGCACCGGGCATGTGCATGTCGAGCAGCACCGCATCGGGGGTGAACTGCTGGGCCTTCTCGATCGCGGCGGTGCCACTATCGACTTCGGCCACCACCATATGCCCGAGCGCGCCGAGCAGGTCCACCAGCGTGGAGCGCTCGAGGGCGTTGTCTTCTGCGACCAGCACGCGGATGGTCGACGGGAGTTCCGACATGTCTTACTCGGTTATTTGTGTGGGAGTCCTGCTCCCGGCAATGTGGGCTTTCAGCTCGGGCGCCCGCAACGGCTTCCGCAGCACAAATTCCGCGCCGTCGCCGCGTTCAGTGCCCATGGTTGGTTCCCATCCCGTGATGACACCCACCCGGAGCTGCGGAAAGGCCGCTTTCGTGGAGCGAACCAGATCCCAACCGTTTCCGTCGGGCAGCCCGACATCGGTCAACATGAGGTCGAACGGCACCTCGGCCGACGTTCCGAGCGCATCACGCGCATCGGCACAACTCGCCACGGCCACCACCGCATGCCCGTCGCCCTGCAGAATCCGACGGAGAAACTCCCGGCCGTCGTCGTGATCTTCAACCACCAGGATGCGCTGCGGCGACGCCGAGGCCGGTGCCTCCGGCGGCGGCTCCGCGGCGACCGGCTTCTGCCGTGGGAATCGCAGCGTGACCTCGGTGCCGCGACCCAATACAGATGAGATCGTTGCCGTGCCACGGTGGCGCCGCACGATCCCGTACACCTCGGCGAGCCCGAGGCCGGATCCCTTCGATCCCTTGGTCGTGAAGAAGGGCTCGAACGCCCGCTCACGCACATCGGCGGACATGCCCACGCCGGTGTCACGCACGGCAATGTACACATCACGATCTTCGACGCCGGTGCGCACCGAGAGCGCCCCGCCGTCGGGCATGGCATCGATGGCATTCTGCACGAGATTGAGCAGCGCTTCGCGAATTTCCCCAGGGAGCCCACGCGACACGGCACCGTCGACGAACTGCCGGACGATACGGACCTCCCGACTTTCGCTCGATCGCTGCAGACGCATGGGCTCGGTGAGATCGAGCACCTCGTCGGCGAGCACCGACAGGTCCACCTCGACGTCGCCACCGGGGTGCACGGGTTCCTGTCGAATGAAGCGGCCAACGCGACTGGCCGTTGCCGCACCGATTTCGGCGGCTTTGCGGATGCGGTCGGCATAGTCGCGCACCGCATCGGGGGATTCGGCGTGATGGCGGAGCAGATACGCCGCCGCCATGATGGGATTCAGCGCGTTGTTCACGTCGTGCATCACGCCGGCAGCCAGCTGCCCAACGGCCGACAGGCGCCGCTCGCGCACCTGTTCTTCCTGCAGCGCCAGCAGCGCGCGCGATCGCTCTTCCACCAGTCGCTCGAGTTCCTGCTCATCCTGCGACACCTGGGCGCGCAGCGCCCGCTCCTGCCCCTCGCGCTCCCGCAGCTCGGACTCGAGCTGCTCCCGGTCAGTGACATCGCGGTCGAGCAGCAGCACGCCCACGACCTTGCCGTCGTCGCCGCGCATGGGGGCGGCGAACGCTTCAATCACCCGCCGCCCATCTCGGCGGCGCACTTCGAGCAACTGCCGGCGCACAACCTGCCCCGCCAGGGCGCGCATGGCGGGCGCGTCGAGAAAGGCCAGCGGGCGATTGTTGACCACGTCGTGCGGCGCGTCGAGCTCCCAGAGCACGCGCACCGTATTCGCGTCCCGATCCTCGTGTTCGCGTGCCGCAATGTCGTTGGTCCGGTGGATACGGCCGGCCACGTCGGCCACGCGCACCGAGGAGGGGGTGAGGTCGAGGATGGCGCGCAGCTCCCGCTGCGCGCGCGTGGCACTGAGGCGTTCCATTTCGCGCGCGGTCACATCGGTGGCGACCACGAGGAACAGATCGAGATCGAACACGCTGACGCGGACTTCCGCCTGCCGCCCCTCACGGCCGAAGGGGAGCAGCAAGGTCTCCGGTCGCTGTCCCGTGCGCGCGAAGCGGATGCTGTCGAGCAGCGGCGCGCCGAACGGCTGCAGCATCACATTCCAATGCTGCGCCACCAGCGGCGCCACCGGATCCACCACGAACATCGCGGCAGCGCGCGTGTTGACGGCCACCGCGTGCCCATCGTTGCGGAAGAGGGCGGCCGCCGAAGGGAGCGATTCGAGCAGCGCCGTGAGACGGGCGCGTTCGCGTTCAGAACCATCCTGCATGGAGTCTGCTGCCGCGCTCGGTGGAGTCATCGCTTTCGAGGGCCAGATCCGGCGCCAGCGGCGACATCGCGACTGATCCTGCCCGGACAACACGGTACATTCTGCATCACTCGTGCGTTGTATAGTAGCAGCGGGCTGTCCCGGCGGTCAAACGGCTCCCCACTTACCTTTGGCTCATGTCCCAGTTCAAGAGCACCCTGCTGCGGGTCCTCGTCATTCAGGTCGTGACGCTGGTCCTGCTGTGGCTCCTGCAGTCCCGCTACACCCCCTGAGCGCCAGATGCACTGGATCAACTGGGTCATCGTGGCGGTGTACCTGCTCGTCGTCGTCGTCGACGGGCTGCGCCGCACCCGCGGTACGACCAATATCGAAGGGTACTTTCTCGCCTCGCGGAGCCTGCCGTGGTGGGCCGTCGGCCTCAGCGTCATGGCCACGCAGCTGTCGGCCATCACCCTCATCGGGACCACCGGGCAGGGGGCGACCGATGGCCTGCGCTTCGTGCAGTTCTACTTCGGGCTTCCCGTGGCGATGGTGCTGCTGGGGGTCACGCTTGTCCCCTTCCTGCACGGCGCCAAGGTCTACACCGCGTACGAATACCTCGAGCGGCGCTTCGACGCGCGGACCCGGTCGCTCACGAGCTTCCTGTTTCTCCTCTCCCGGGGCATGTCGGCCGGCACGATCATCGCGGCGCCCAGCGTGGTACTGAGCGCGATTTTCGGGTGGGACCTCACCTGGTGCGTACTGCTTATCGGCGTCCCCACGATCGTCTATACCGTGGTCGGGGGGGTGGAAGCCGTCGCCTGGGCCGATGTGAAGCAGATGGTGGTCATCGTCGGGGCGCTGCTGGCGCTCGTTGCCGTACTCATTTGGCGCCTGCCGGTCCCGCTGGACGACGCCTTCCGCCTTGCCGGCGCCACCGGCCGTCTGCGCGTCTTTGATTTCTCCTTCTCGCTAACCGAGACGTACACGTTCTGGTCCGGCATCCTCGGCGGCACGTTTCTCATGCTGAGCTACTTCGGCACCGACCAAAGCCAGGTGCAGCGCTACCTGGCGGCACGTTCGGTGGACGAGGCCCGGAGTTCGCTGCTCATGAGTGCCTATTGGAAGATTCCCCTGCAGGCGCTCATCCTCGTCATTGGCGTGCTGGTGTTCCTCTTCTACACCTTCGCGCCATCGCCCATGCTCTTCAATCCGCGGCACGACGGCATCCTGCGCGAGCGGCAGCCGGCAGTGTACGCGGCGCTCGAGTCGCGGCACGCCGCGGCGCTGGCGGGGCGCGAACTGGCAGCACGGGACGCAGGCACCGCCCC
>VYLE01000437.1_pt1 | contig 24299 bp, 39 predicted proteins | sample 5114391 | NCBI WGS metagenome assembly VYLE01 (sample SAMN12291771, study PRJNA351875) | freshwater metagenome | isolation source: freshwater lake | place: USA: Michigan, Kent Lake | collected 2013-08-15
CGCCCTCCGCCAGTTCGTCGCCACCTCCGGCCTCACCCCCACCGAGCTCTCCCGCGTGCTGGGGCGCGATGATCGGACCATGCGCCGCTGGCTCGCCGGTGAGCAGGAGGTGCCAGACACGCTGGCGCAGCAGGTCGCGCGGCTGCGGGTGACGGCGGTGGACCCGGAAGGGGTGCACCTCACGTACACGCGGTGAGGGTGCCGCGATGACTACCAACGCCCCACCCTCACCCGGTGGGGCGTTGTCGTTGCTGACACCCCGCTGACGCGCCGCCGCACCGTGGCGCATGGTCTACCTCCTGCAGCTCCCCGATGGCGCCCTGATCCCCTGCCGCGACCCGCACCAGGCGCTGTGGTTGGCGCGGGTGTGGGTGGCCCTTACGGCTTCCCCTCACACGCCGCCCGCATCTCAAGCGGCAGCTTCTGTTCCGCCTTGGTCATCTCCTTGAGGTCGCTGTCGAAGTACACGAGCGTGCCAAAGGCGTAGAAGAGCTGATCGCCGCCGTACCCGCCGAAGCTGTTCTTTGAGTTGACATAGCCGCAGACGACGTTGTTCCGAACGAAGGCCGTTCCGAATCGTGCCGATTCGGGATCTTTCAGACGAGCGCGCACCTGCGCACGGGCGGCCACGATCAGCTCCTGATCTTCCTTGGCCTTCGTCTCTGCAGTGATCCGCTCACCCTCGAGGCTGTCCTCACGGGCTCGCTCTGCCGGAGAGAGGCCCTCCCGGCGCTGGGCTTCCATTCTTTGGTCTTTCCAGAGAAGAAGCTGCCCGAGCCCGACGGTGCCCAGAAACACCACGAGGCATCCCATTTTCTTCGTCACAGAACCTCTGCCGGGTTCCCGGCCGCGAAATGTGAAACACTACGCCCCATAACCTGCGCGTCCTGCGCCCCTCGTCTTATCCGTCGGACGTGTGGGCCTCATGCGAGATGACGCCCTGTTCACGGGGGCTCGCCACTGTCGGACGAGTTCGCTATCGTTCGCCACCCCGTACAGAGCCCGAATGGAACCGTACGTCTACGACGTTCACGTCGAAATGCTGCACCCTGTGCGCGCGAAGCCTGGCGACCGTCTGGTGGTCCGTCCCGGCCATCCGGAGCGCCCCGTCGTAGTCGTGCGCGGCGCCGGCCCCCACTGGCACCCGGTGACGATCGGCCCGCCGAACTACGGCGCTTTCCTTGGGCTGATCGACGCCGGCGTACTCACCCAGCTCCACCCGATCGCTTCCTCACTGGCTTCGCACCCGTCCGTGGCGTCGGCATAGGCGCATCGGCGGCGGCGATCGCCGCGGCGACGTCTGGCGCGCGGGGCATTTGGCGGAGCCGTTCGGTGACCCGCAGCATAGCCGCCTCAGCTTCCCGCACCAGGCGGAGCGCCGCCTCAGCTTCCTCGACCAAACCCGGGGCGTCTGTTTCACCGCGTAGCGCTCTCCCTACGCGCTCCCAGAACGACGCCCCGCCTTCACCGTTGACGAACTTCGCGAGCGCTTGGCGCGTGGGTGTGCCGCCGAGCTGTCTCTCGAACTCTCGCAGGTTGAAGGCAGGATCACTCTCGATCCGTTTGGCCAGCATCGCCCGCACGGAATCGATGGTGTGAGAATTCGGGCTTGACATCGGGGAACGTTACCGGTAACGTTGCATTGTGGTTACGACACTACATCACACCAACGCTCGGAAGAAAATGCCCCGACAGAGCAAGCGCCAGCCGCGTCTCGTGACCCGCGCCGTCATTTCGGTGAGCCTGCCGCTGAAGCCCGACTGGGTCGAGGCGAACCGGGCGGCCGGCATCAAGAACGAGTCGCTGTCCGGGTTCATCCGCGAAGCGGTGCGCCAGCGCGCGGAGCGGGTGCTGGCCGGTGGTGAGCAGCCCGGCGCGCCGCTCGAAGCGACCGGGTAGTCGTGGTGGCCCTGTATCCCAGGGCAGCAGGGCGAGGCAATGGGATTCACTCATGCCTCGAACACTTGGCCGCCGCGCGAACGGCGTCCACCGCAAAACGCGGGAAACCGGAGGGAGCGATGCGTGACCGTACGAGACCGAAGCCCACCGTCGAGCGACAGATCGTCGCCGACGAGGCGCGTCTGATCCGTCTGCGCTTGCGCGCGAGTCGGTTGGCGGCGCCGAAGCAGCTGGACGAGATGGCGGGCGGTCGGCGCGGGCTGAAGCTGGCCGATCACCTGAGCGAGCTGGCGGACACGATGCTCGCGGGCCGCTGGAGTCCCGACGAGACCACGGCCGCGCTGGCGCGGCTTTCGATGCGGATCGTGGAGGCGCGCCTCCGCCGCACGGCCTGACAATGAAGCGCCCCCGCGTCGCGCGAACGACCGGGGGCATGACCAACAGCGACCGAAGGAGCGCCGTCAGTATGTCCAGTATACATCGTTCGACTCGCCGCGTCACCCTGCTGCGGTGCGCTCGCCAGGCGTGGGCGGCGACATGCCGATGACCCGCGCGCCTCGACGGACCTACCCGCCCTGCGCGTGTGGGTGCGCGAAGACGGCGCACCGTCAGGCGGCCGCACTCCGTCACGAGCGCGGCGCGTGCACGCGGTGTCCGTGTGGGATGTACGAGCCGGAGCCGGACTGCTACAAGTGCGGCGAGCTCGTGTCGACGTGCGACTGCCCGCCAGCCTACGTCCGGCCGGAGGAATGATCATGAGCCTCGAGACACCGACCGCTCCCGCACCGGTGACGGGTCCCGCGCCTCGCCGGCGCTGCATCCTCGTCTGGCGCGACGGGAAGCTGGCCACCCCCACCGAGGCCGTGACGCTCACGGTGCTGCAGTGGGTGGTGATGACGCAGGACCGCGCCTGCTGTGCCTGACCGCGGTGCGCGCCGTGGTGTGCGCCTGATTCAGCACCTCAGCTGACAGGCCCCATGGGTGTGGGGAACGAACACACACCACGGCCGCACTGCCCTCCTTCGCTCTGACTCCGATCATGCCGCACGCTCCGCGACCATGGCTGTCCACCACCCTCGAGGCGCTCGGGTTTCCCTACGTCGAGCACGACGCGGAGGGCAACCCGCGCATCGCCACGCACCCCGACGTGCGGATCCCCTCGGCCGCCGCGATCGACGCCGCCGAGCGCTTGCTCGAGGAGACGGGTCTTCGCGAGAGTCTGCGCGCCTGCCTTCGGGCGGTGCGCCCTGGGCGGGCGTCGTGACGCGGGCGCCGATGCGGGCAGATACCGGCGTCCGTTGCCTGGTCGACGCGTGGCGCGCCGACGCGGAGCGCCGCCGACAGATCTCGGCCGGCGATGCCGCGGCGGATGTGCTGACCTACTGCGCCGAGCAGCTCGACGCCGCGCTGCGCACGCAGGACAACGACGACGAGGAGCTCTCGGTCGCCGATTTCGCGGCGCTCCATGGCAAGAGTGTCAGCACGGTGCGGCGCTGGTGCCAGCTGGGCCACATCACGGCCCGGCAGGTGGGCCGCGAGTACGTGATCCGCCGCGGCGAGCCCACGCCGCGGTTCGGAGCGCTGGCGTCGTGACCACGCCCTCGCTGCCGTGGCGGTACACCGTGGGGATGCTCCCGCACCGGGTGCTCGCGTACGAGGACCCGGCGCGTCAGCACATCGTCTATCTGCGCTGGCGCGTCGCGGGTGACTGGCGCCGGAAGTCGCTCGGCTTCGGGATCCGCACCCCCAAGGGCACGCTCGACAAGGCGGAGGAGAAGCGCGCCAAGGAGGCGGCTGATGCGCAGTACGCGCGGCTGCTGACCGGTGGACCGGCGCCGAAAGCGCCCACCCACGCGCTGACCGTCGCCGAAGGGTGGATCCTGGCGAAGGACGCCCAGAGCGGGAAGTGGCCCGAAGACACCGCCCACCGTCGGGAGATGGACCGGGCCATGGATCGCGCGAAGAGCACGTGGGGCGCGCGCACGGCGTGGAACGACATCGATCGCGGCGAGATCCGGAAGCTCTGGCGGACCGAGTTCCGGCGCGCCCGCGCGAACGGCCACGAAGGCGTGCGCGCCACCGAGGTGATCGTGGCGCGGGTGATGGCGGTGGCCAACTGGCTGCGCGATGAGCAGCGGATCGCGTTGACGGCGTGCCTGCCGTGGAAGGCGATGAAGGAGGAGATGCGCGTCGACTTCGCCAAGGCCACACACGGGCGGCACGAGCCGAAGCGGCTCCGGTACACGCCGGCCGAGTACCGCGCCCTGCTCGAGGCCGCGCACCAGGTGGATCCCCGCTGGGCGCTGCTGCTCTCGCTCGGCGCCGAGTACCGCGTGGGGCAGGTGAAGCGGGTGCGGCGGAGCGACGTCGACGTGGCCGGCCACCGGGTGACGGTGCGCGGCGCCGGGAAGAAGCGCGGCGTGGTGATCGTCCTCACGAAGGGCCAGCAGTCGGCGCTCGCCCAGGCGATGGGCCCGGGCGGCTACCTCGAGGGGTTGGAGCAGCTCTACACGAAGGGCACGGTGAAGGACTACCCGCTCTTCCCCGGCCTGCGGCTGCCGGTGCGCGACGGCCACCCGGTGACGCGCCGCGAGCACGCGACCCGACCCGAGCTCGACAACACCCAGCTGCGCGTCTGGCACCGAAAGACAGAGAAGAAGGCGCGGGTGAATGGCGAGCCGATCCCGCACGAAGACGGGCGTGGCTGGTACGGGCTGCGCCGCGCGGCCGTGGATGCGGCGAAGGCGGCCAAGATCAGCCGTGAAGGGCTGCAGGCGCACGGCGGGTGGAGCGACGCGCAGATCCCTGACACGATCTACGCCGAGACGCAGCGCGAGTATGCCCTGGAAGAAGCGGCGGAGATTCGGGCAAGGATTCGCGGAGAGACCGAATGAAGCAGCTGACCGTCGCGGCGGTAAAGAAGAACTGCCAGCGCGTGCGCAACGGATGCTGGTACTGGCTCGGTGCGACCGTGCACCGCTACGGCGTGGCGCAGCACAACGGCCGGCAGGTTCGCGTACACCGGTGGATGCTTGAGCAGGTTGTGGGACCGCTTGGTGATCGGCTGGCGCTCCACACGTGCGATCAGCCGGACTGTGTGAACCCCGCGCATCTGTACGCCGGCACCGCGAAGGAGAACGCGCGCGACGTTATCGCGCGATACAAGGGCGACACGAACCACCAGGGTGTGCTCGCGAGCCGCAAGAAGGCCTGTAAGCGCGGCCACCGTTTCACTCCAGAGAACACGGAGGTCTCACGACTCGGCCATCGTCGCTGCGTCACGTGCAAGCGCGAGGCGGAATACGCCCGGCGACGCGCCGCCGGCATGGCGGTACGCGGCGAATACACGAAGCGCGATAGAACGCGGATCAATCCGGACGCAAACGTTGGCGGGGCCCCGTTTGCACAGAGCCCCGCCGAAACTCCTAACCCTTTCTAACTACATGTCTTACACGTCAGTGGGCCTGAGAGGAGTTGAACCTCTGACCTCACGCTTATCAGGCAGAGGCTACACCGACAAGAGCCGCCAACACCGCTATCCGCTCTATAGTTGTGCGGCGCGATCGGTTGGCGGATCCGCCGATGAAACCCTTGGAGCGTTGGCGCTGTCGGCGGAGCAATCCGGAGCATTCGCCGACCGGAGAACTGTCTCGTGAATTCGGCCCCCGATACCGCCGATCTGCCGTTGTTTGCGCCCCCGCCGATGGTGCGCCGCGGCGACCACGACACGAGCCACGAGGCGGCCGCGCGGGTGCTGCCCAAGCTCACCGCGCTGCACCAGGCGGTGCTCGCGGCGCTCGATGCCGCCGGCGCCCGCGGCCTCACCGACCGGGAGCTCGAGCAGCTCCCGCAGTTCGCGCACTACGGCCCCTCGACGATTCGCAAGCGCCGCTCCGAGCTCTATCAGGGCGGCATCCTCACCCACCGCGGCACCCGGGATGGCCTCATGGTCTGGGTGCGCCTCGCCGGAGCAGCCCACCCATGACCATGCGCACCGAGTTGTTCCGCAGGAAGGAACTGGACCTGCGCTTCCCGAAAAGCACGCACGACAACCCGCTGCGCCGCCTCGGGCGGGCCATGGCCGCGCTGCTCAGCCGGCAGGTGCGCGTTCCGCGGATCCCCAAGGTTGAAACGACCGCCACGGGGGCCGTGGTGCTCCGGAACCCGGAGCGCCGGCAGCGGAAGCAGCTCGCCGCGTCGTATCGCGCCGTGACCGGCCGTCCGATGTCCGGCCGGCAGTGGCGTCGCTTTCGCCGGGCCATGAATCGCGGCGAGCGGATCGGAGGTGTGGCATGACGGCCGCGACCCTCGCCTCACTGGTGCTGTTCCTCGACCAGCCGGAGATCGACGACGAGGACGGCCTGATCTCCGGGCTCGCGCGGGTGGTGACGGGCGACGGGCCGGTCATGGTCCCGGCCACCCGCGTCGACGGCGTGCCGCATCTCGCCGTGACCCAGTGCGAGCCCCAGCTCGGCTACGACGTCACGCACCTGCCGACCGGCGTGACGCTCGTGCGCCACTGCGCCTCGTTCGGCGCCGCCCTGCTCGCCCTGGTGCAGACCCACGCCATTCGGGTCGCCTATCAGCTCGACCTCGCCCCTCGCGATCCGGTTACGGTGCGGGCGGTGTTCGCCGAGGTGGACATCCTGCCGGTCCCGTTTGCCGACGGCACCGGGCACCGGCCGTCCGTCGGTGACTGGCTCACGGACGCCCGCCAGCGGGTCGAGCTGCTGCAGCTGCCCTGGGAGTCGTCGGCCGTGTTGGTCCGCGAGGCGATGCTGCTGCTCGAGCAGTGCGCCCGGTTGGCGCCCGCCGAGGATGTGCCCGCATGAAGGCGCCCGTGCGGATCCGGACGGCGCAGGTGCTGGCCGTGTTCGACCTGCAGGTTGCCCCGCTGCGGCAGACCGAGATCGCCCAGGCTCTGGGCACGACGTCGCCCATGATCAGCGGGCACCTCACCTATCTCGCCAAGATCGGGAAGCTCAAGCGCGTGGCCCGGGGGCAGTGGGTTCGCGTGGTTGCGCCGGAGCGTGACGCATGATCGCCCTGACCCCCGAAGGCGCCGCCACCACGCTCGCCGCCGTCGTCGTCATTCTCGTGTCGATGGCGGTGCGCACGCGCCAGCGCCGCCACGCCCGCGCGATTGCCAAGTACCGCCGCGGTGAGCAGGACCGCGAGGTGCACCGGCACAAGGCGGACGTGCTCGAACAGATCAACATCGACGTGCGGAGGATGCGGGCATGATCCGGTTGCTTGTGCACACGCTCGTCGGCCTCTCGCTGTCCGTGCTCGCCGGCCTCGCGCTCGGCGTGGTGCTCGCCAACGTCGTCAGCTGGGACGACGCATGAAGCGCGCCCTCTTGACCGCCTGCGTCGTGGCGGCCACGTGCGCCTCGACGCTTGCCCTCGCCGCGTTCCTGCGGCCACTGCTCACCTGTACTGCTGGATGTGGGGGGATGTGATGGGAATGGATACGAATGGCCACCCCGTGAGCGCGGCGTCGGGGGAGCCGGAGGTGAACGTTCATGGCGCACAGTTCCGGAAGGTTTGTGGATCGTGGCGGTTTGTTTCTGGGGCTATGCTGCTCATGGTCAGCCCAGAAACGAACCACGTGCTCGACGCACTTGTGGAAGCCCGCGCCGAGCGCGACGCGGCGGTAAGGGAGCGGGATGTGTGGGAGCGTGAAGCCGTGGACGGTCGCGAAGTTCTGGCGCACCACAAGCGGGAGTTGGACGCGGCGGTGCATCAGATCAAGATTGCCAAGGTCTGCAACGACTCGCAGGCCGAGCTTATCGAGCGGCTTACGCTAGAAAAGATGCAGAGGTTTGACGAACTCAACACCCTCCGCGCCCGGCTGGCGGCGGCGCTTAACCGTGTCGAGGTCGTCTGCGGTCCCGGACCTCTGCGGTACCGTCTCGTTGACGGCGCTCTCACGGTGTGGGTCGCAACCGGTCTTGCGTTGGCGACTGAGAACGCTCTGACGACGACAGTCGAGGCCGACTGCACCACATGGACCTTGTCGAGTAACCCAGAGATCACCCCCACCCCGCCGCAGGACGCGGCGACGACGCGGGGGGAGGGGTGATGCGTGAGACGGAAACTCGCATGTACGACGCGCCCGATCTGGTCGAGTATAAGACCGTAACGGGATGGGTCGATCGTCATGGGCGCTGGTGGGGCGAAGACGAGCACATGGCGCGGTTCAGCAGCGCCACGCACAAGCGGTGCGCGTGCGGCGGCATCGTGCAAATCAACTGGATCAAGTGCGCCTCGTGTCGCACTCGCGACGAGATCGCCAAGTATGACGCGATGCCCCGCGCAGAGTGGGACGGTCGAGCCATGCTGTACTCGATGACGGCTGATCGCTACTTCGAGTCGCCGGATGAGGCAGAGGCATGGCTTGATCTAGGTCAAACGCTGAGTGACCTGCGGCTGGTGATTTGCGAACCGCAGAATCTGAGCGAGATCAACGAAGACCATTGGCACGATGAGTTGCCGGAGGGTGGCGATCTGCCATCGGCAGTTTCAGACGCGCTCGACGCGTTGAATGCCGCTATCAGGGCGAACACGGAGTTCACCTGGTATCCCGGCAGGACCGCGCTGCGCGTTGACACCCCCACCCCCGAGGGCCAGGGCGATGAGTGAGAGAGAGGATGTGCTGCTGACCGCACTCGATGAGGCGGTGGAAGCGCGTGAGGGAACGTACTTCCAGCTCGACTACCCGACCGAGCGTGACCACGCAATCAAGCAGTACGCAGAAGCGCGTGAGGCGATTCGTCGCGCCCTCACCCCCGCCCCGCGCGTGGTGACGGATCTGCGTCTTGTCGTCACTCGGTACGGCGATGTTTGTCATCGGTCGTTGCGGTACATAAAGGACGCCGCGACGCTACAGGCGTTGGCGCGAGACTGGGATGCTGATGACGGGCATCTTTCCCCCCACCGCGTCGCCCGCGTGGCGCTGGTTTCGGAGGAAGCCCTCACGGAGGCCCCGGCCGATGCGCTGGACGCGCTTGAAGCGGCGTCCGCAAAGGCCCAGTCGGCAGGGTTCACCGAGTTGCACGACTTGGAGGCCCCGGCCGATGGCGCGTGAGATAACGGAGGTGTGGGTGGTGGTCCCGCCGAAGATGACCGGAGACATTCAGTGGCCTATCCAAGTGTACCGCGAAGAACAGGTTGCGCGGTGGGCGTGCGAGGAAAACGTACGCGTGGGCGTTGCGTCGAAGGTCGAACGCCTCCCCCTCCTCACCCCGCACGACGCGGCGGTGCTGGAGGCGGCGGAGCGGTACGCCACCGAAGATCCGAGCGACCCGTGGGGGTATCAGAAGGACGCGCAGCACGACGCGCTTACAGAAGCCGTCCGCGCCCGCCGCGCGGCCAACGCGGGAGGGGAGGGGTGATGAACGACTACTCCGATTACAGCAGCCTTACGGCGTCCACGACGACGGCACGGCCGAAACCACGCTGGCGCACGGTGGGGATCAGCTTCACGCCGTTCTGCTGGGGGCTGCGATGGGAACCGTTGCCGCGTGGCTACGATGGCGAGCGCGTGTCGCGCAACGTGCTGTGCTTTGAGATCATTTCCGAGTTCGGTTTTGCCCCCAACGCGGGAGGGGAGAATGCTTGAAGTGACGATCAGCGTGAACGACGGGCCGCGCACCGTGTCGGTGGTGTGCCGTGTGCCGCTCAAGGACGATGAGTTTCCGACGGTGGCGATCGGCACATCGAACGCTACACAGTGTTTTCACCACTGGGCAACGAACTTGGCAGGCACCCGTTGTTTGAAGTGCGGGGAGCCGCTCAATGGTGGATTGGGGGGGGAGCCATGCCGCTGATCCTCGCTCCCCTGCCCCTGGCTGATCGCGAGATGGCCCGCCGCGATCGGAAGCTCCTGCAGGAGCTCGAGCGCGCGTGCGTGTTGCTCCGGAAGGCTCGGGACCTCCACGAGCAGTGTGAGTGCATCGGCAGCATCGATGAGGTGCACTACGAGGCGATGCGGAAGCTGCGCGCCAAGGGGCGCTCGCACGCCATCAACGCCATCGAGCAGGACCGCAAGGCATGACGGTCGCACGCTGTGAGAAATCGCTCGGCCGCCGTGGGCGGTGCGGCACCGTCCTCGTCGAGCGCATCGACGGCATCGGGAGGATGCTGTTCGAGTGCCCACGGTGCGTGCGTCGGGCGGCCGGCTTCTGCTGGCAGTGCGGCCGGCCGCGCTCGAATGACCGGGCCCGCGGTCTCTACTGCTCGACGTGCTTTGCGGCCTCCTATCGCGAGTCCCAGAAGCGCTGCGAGGCGAGCGCCGAGCGGAAGGAGAAACGGGGCAAGTACGACCGGATGCGCTGGCTGGACCCCGAGGTTCGCGCGAGGAAGGTCGAAACGCGCCGCGCGTGGATGGCGGCGCATCCCGAGAAGGTGCTGGAGTACAAGCGACGGGAGGCGCTCAATCCGACGCCGCGCAGGAAGCAACGCGAGCGGTGGTGGAACGCGCAGCCGGAGCGCATCCAGAAAAAGCGGGAGCAGGCGCGGGCGCGGTACTACGAGCTGCATCCCACGCGCCCAAACCCGACCTGCACCGGGTGTGCGCGGCCGATTACCTGGTCACCACCAGGGCGCCCCCCGATGCGCTGCGATGAATGCGTGCCGCCCTCGATCGCGAAGAAACGTCTACGACCGGCCCCGCCGGTCACCCTGCAGCCCGGCGCCGTCGCATGACGCCGCCCTCCCCGCCAGACGGTCCCATGGACCCGGAGTCCCTTGTGAAAGCCGCACGCTATCTCCTCACGAAGTGCGAGGTCGCCGCGAAGAGCGGGCAGACGATGGTCAGCCTCCGGATCCCGGTGGCGCTTCGCCTGGCCGATGCGCTGCTCGAAACCGTCAACCGAGCGCCTCACCCATGAACTGGATCCGCATCTGCGTCAGCATCGCGGATGACCCGGCGATCGGCGCGATTGCCGATGCCTGCGACATCCCCATCGCCGAGGCGCTGGGGTGCGTGGTGGCCGTGCTGTGCAAGCTCCCCGCCCACGCCAAGACCGGCGATCTCTCGGCCATTGCCGACCGCTCGCTCGAGAAGTGGGCCAACTGGGAGCACGAGCGTGGGGCGTTCGCCACCGCGTTCCGCCGCGCGCTGTGCACCCCAGAGGGCACGGTGGCGGCGTGGGAGCGCCACAACGGCGCCGCGATGCGCGAGGCCGATGCGGCGCGCGAACGGATGCAGGAAGCCCGCCGGAACGCGAAGGCGAACAAGAAGAGCGACACCCCCACACCGTTAGCCGAACGTTCGGCGAACGTGCGGCGCACGGTGCGGGAGCCGTTCGCCTCTAACGGAACGGGACGTAACGAAACCCCTCCCTCCTCGCCTGACGGCTCGGAGTCCCTCCCGGTCCGGCCCGTGCCGACCGCCCAGAATGCGGCGTTGCCGGAGACCACCACGCCCCCGCAGCCGGCATCGGGGATCTTCGCCGAGTGGGAGCGCCAGCTGTTCGCCGCGGCGTTGCCCCACGAGGCCGCGGCGCTCGAGCACATCTGCGCCCAGGCCACGTTTCGGCCGGCCGTGATCGGCGAGCTGTACGCGATCGCGTCCGGCCAGCACGTGGTGCGCGGAGAGCACGCGCCGTACCGCGAGGCGAATGCCGCCGACGTCATGCGGGCGGTGTCGGAGTTCGCGTGCAAGGGCCGCGAGTGGAACACGAGCTTCTTTCGCGGCGTGGTGCGCACGATTCTCAACCGCCCCGCCGAGCCGCCTGACGCCGCGCAGCGCGAGCAGGAGCGCCTCGCCAAGGCCGTCGCGTCCCGCGTCACCGTGGCGCAGACCGAGGCGCCGAGGACCGCCGAGGAAATCGAGGCCGGCCGCGCTCGACGCGAGGCGGCCATGGCCAAGTTCCGCGCCGAATTCCAAGCGAACCGCGCGGGCGAGCAGCGCAGTGCCGAGCTCACGGGCGTCGGCAGTATCGTGCAGACGTTGGTCGCCTAACCCGCACCGGAGACCGTCATGATCAAGAACATCGCGATGTCTGGGCAGGACGAGATCAAGCAGGCCCTCGCCCAGCTTGGCAAGAACGCGTACGACGCGGCCCTGATGGGCATGAACGCCACGGGGCGGCATATGCAGCGGTCGATGCGTGGCGAGCTGCCAAAGCGGTTCACCATGCGTGGCACGGCGAGTCAGTTCGAGCGGGCCATCGTGTTTCAGCAGGCGACCCGCGGGAAGCTCGTGACCGTGGCCGGCGTCGACTCGCTGATCTCGTTTCAGAAGCGGCAGGGCGTGCGTGAGGCGGCCGTGCTCAAGGTCGGATCCGACCAAGGGGGCACGAAGGCTACAGCCACGAACAAGCTGGGGCGCATTCTCGCCCGCCACGAAGAGGCCGGCGTGCGCACCAGCGCCGAGGTGTACCGCGCGGGGAATCAGACGTTCGTCGGGGGCTTCTTCCTGCCTGCCGAGGGGATGCGCACCAGCAGTGCGAATCCCAAGCGCAGCCTCTATCCCACATCGATCGGCATTCAGATGCGCCGGGATGTGGACGGCTCAGGCACGTTCGCCAAGAGCAAGCGCAAGACGACGTTCTCTCGGAAGTCGGGACAGCTGCGGCTCGGTGAGTCGTTCTATGCGATCCCCGGTGTCGGCATCTTCCGCCGTCGTGCCGAGATCGGGCCGAAGGTGAAGGGGCAACGTGGGGAGCCGCTCTGGTGGTTCTCCCGCCGGGTGCGCACCCCTGCGCGCTTGCGTCTCTGGGAGACGGCCGATCAGGTCTTTCAGCGCTTCGCCGTCGCCTACACCATGGACGCCGTCGAGACCGTGCTTGAGCGAGGCGGGCGATGAGCCAGGGCACACTGTGGCGCCGGCGCCGCGGCGAGGCGGTCACGCGCCGCGCGACCCGTAGCGCGCGCGGGTCCTTCCCCCGGGGGTGGGCGGTGCGGGTATCCGCGGACCCCTGTGTTTGGCTAGAGACTGGGGCGCCGGAGTCGGGACTTAGTTGATGGGTCGGCGCCCCACCACCCCAGCCGCCAAACCGCGGCGATCCGCGCCCAATGGACCCCGGGACGGGGAAATTTCGGCCGCCGAGATGGCCAAACGGCTCGAGATGACCCCGCAATCCCTGGGCATGTGGTGCAAGCGCCCGGGCGCCCCCGTGCGCGTCGAGGGCACCCGGGTGTGGGTGCACGCGGCGTCGTTCCTGCGCTGGCGGGAGCGGATGCTCGTCGAGCAGGCGCTCAAGGATCTGGCTCCCGGCGCCACGCTTGAGGAGGCGCGCACGCGCAAGGCGCTGGGGGAGGCCAAGCTCGTCGAGATCGAGATTGCCAACAAGCTCAAAGAGATCATCACCATCGAGGACTCGACCAAGGCGATCGGGGTCGTGCTCGACCGCGTCAACACGCTCGTGCGTGGGTTCCCCGCGCGCTTGGCGCACCTCGGGGAGGCCGTCGAGGACGCGGCCGAGGCCGAGGTGGAGCTGATCATCGCCGAGCTGAGCGAGTTCTCCGAGGATGTCTTGCCGGTCGAGACCGAGGATGCCGCATGATCGTGACCCACCCCACGGCCCGGCACGCCATGAACGAGGCGGTGCGTGAGCGATTCCGGCGCCACTGCCGCCCGAAGCCCAAGCTCTCCATGAGCGAGTGGGCCGAGCGTTACGTGGTGCTGCCATCGTCAACCACGCGACAGGCCGGGCGGGTAAGGCTCGCCGTGGCGCCGTACCTGCGCACCGCCTTGGACGCGATCAGAGACCCGCGGACCCAGCGCGTCACGTTCATCGCGCCCTCGCAGTCGGCGAAGACGACGTTCGTGATCGTGGTGGTGCTCTACTACGCCCACCAGGAGCCGTCGCCGCAGCTGGTGGTGCAACCCACGATTTCCATGGCGGAGGATTTCTCGAAGGGGCGCCTTACGCCCACCATCGAGGCCTCACCGGAGCTGCAGGTCGTGTTTGGGAAGCCTCGGGCCCGTGACACCAGCAACACGATCCTCTCCAAGCACTACCCTTCTGGCCGTATCGACATCACGGGCGCCAACTCACCAGCTGGTCTCGCATCGCGGCCAGAGCGTGTCGTAACGTTCGACGAGTGCGACCGGTATCCGGAAGAGGCCGGCGGCGAAGGCGACCCGATCTCGATCGGGGAGGCCCGCACGCGGTCGTACCAGCGTAAACGCAAGATCGTCATCGTCACCTCCCCGACGGACGAACCGGAGCAGGATGCCGACGGCCGGTGGTGGGGATCGCGCGGGTGGCGCGAGTATCTCGCCGGCACGCGCGAGGTCTGGGAGGAGCCCTGCCCCCACTGCGGCGAATACCAAGTGCTCACCTTCGACCGGCTCAAGTGGGAGCCGCGGCCGGAGGGCGACGGCGTGATCCGTGAGTCGGTCTGCTATCCCTGTCTTCACTGCGATCAGCCGATCACCGAGGAGCACCGGCCGCTCATGCGGGCCCGCGCGCGCTTTCGGCAGACCAAGGAGGGGGCCAGCCTCGAGCACCGGAGCTTTCACGTCCAAGGGCTCAGCGCGGCGTTCGCCCTGTGGGATGAACTGGCGACCGAGTTTCGCAAGAAGAAGAACGACCCGGTCACCCTCAAGACCTTTCTCAACACCGCGCTCGGCGTGGTGTGGAAAGATGTGCGCATGGAGAACGTCACCGACGTGCTGGTGGCGCGAGCGCGGCGGTACGACGGGCGGGCCGCCGACGAGGAGCTGGCCTACGAGGCGCCGCTCGGCGTGGCCGTCCTCACGGCCGGCGTCGACGTGCAGCACGATCGCCTCGAGGTGACGGTGTGGGGGTGGGGCGTCGGGCAGCAGGCGTGGCTCATCACGCACGAGATCTTCCACGGGGACCCGACGCAGAAGACGGTGTGGGAGCAGCTCGACGAGTGGCGCAAGCTCCGGTGGCGCCACGAGTCGGGGGCCACCCTCAAGATCGGCGCCATGGCCGTGGACGCCGGCGACGGCAACATGATGCAGCACGTGATCAACTGGTGCGGCCCGCGCCTCGGTGAGCAGGTGTTCGCGATCAAGGGCGCGAGCGACCCGGGCGCGAACCTCGTGCCGCGGACCCCGAAGCGGGCGAAGAACGGCCGCCTGTATGTGATCGGGGTGAACGGCCTCACCGAGCGCTGGCACCGCCGACTCAACATGCCCACCGACTCGTTCGGCCCCGGGTACGTGCATCTCAATCACCGCGCGACGGAGGCGTTCGTGAAGCAGCTGCTCGGCATGGAGCGCAAGTACGACCCGAAGTCCCGGCGCCGGAAATGGGTGCCGCGCAAGAACACCCGCGTCGAGGCCAGCGACTGCGCGAACTACGCGCTGGCGGCGCTGCTGATCGCCTACCCGCGCGAGGAGCAGATTCCGGCGCTGCTCAAGCGCGTGCTCGCGGAGGCGGAGAAGTCCGCGCAGCCGGCGGAGCCGACGGCGGTGCCGGTCCCGCTGCCGAAGAAGACCAAGGCGGCGGGCAGCTACCTCGGGCGGAAGCCAGGGAAGTGGCTATGACCCACGGCCCCCACTGCACCCTCGTGACGGCGGGCAGCGTGCCGCGCGTCGTCGAGCAGGCCATGGAGGACGCGGCGCTCCGCCCGATCGACCGCCTGGCGATGTGGTACCTGTCACGACACTACCTCGACCTCGTCGAGTTCCGTGAGGTCAAGACCACGTCGCTGGCCTCGGCGATGGGGATCGAGGACCAGACGGCGGGGCGCGCGCTGCGGGCGCTGATCGAGCGCGGGTACTTGGATGAGCAGCGCAAGAGCCGCCGCGCCCGGGCGTTCCGCTTGCCCTGGTGTCGACGCGCCTCGCCGGCGGCGTAGCCAAAATCCGGCCTCCGGTTCGTACTCCGGAGGTTGGGCGATAGGAGGGACCGCGGCGCACTCCCATGATGCGGATGTGCCGACGCTCACCGACCTCCCCACGACGCTCGTCGCCGGCGACAGCTACGACATCACGCTGTCGCTCGCGGCGTATCCGGCGTCGGCGGGGTGGACCCTGAGCCTCGCGCTGACCGGCCTCGACGAGCTGACCAAGCTCTCGACGGCGTCGGGGGATGCGCATCGCCTCCTGCTGACGCCCGCCGAGACCGGCGCGCTGCGGGCCGGATTGTACAAGCTGCGGCTGCGCGCCGAGCGGGACGCGGGCGCGACGCGCGACACGTTCCGGACCACGACCCTCACCGTGACGCCCGACTTCGGGGCGGTCACCGGCGGCGAGCTGCAGTCGTTCGCGGAGCGCGCCCTCGTCGCGCTCGAGGCGGCCATCGTCGGCGCGGCGAGCGACGAGATGAAGCGCATGATGATCGACGGGCGGCAGCTCGAGAAGATGAGCCTCGACGAGATGCTCCGCGCGCGCGCCAAGCTGCGCGCCGAGCTGGCCGCTGAGCGTCGCGGCTCGTCGTTCATGCGGCGTCCCGTGACCTTCGTGCGCGGCTGATGGGCGCGCGCCTGTTCCCGCGTCGGGGCGCGCCGGCCGCCATCGCCGCCAAGGCCCGCCGGCCGGTGACGAGCGCGCGGAAGGTGCGCGCGTATCTCGCCGCCCAGTCCTCGGCGCTGCTCGCCGACTGGGTCGGGACGAGCGCCTCCGCCAACGGCGTGACGGACAAGGAGGCGCGCCGCCTGCGGCAGCGGGCCCGGGAGCTGCGCGAGAACAGCTGGATCGCGGCGCGCTACGAGGCGCTCGCCCGCGAGAACATCCTCGGGCCGGAGGGCGTGACGCTGGCCGCCTACGTCCCGCGCCCGCGCGGCAAGAACGACGAGGCGAGCCGGGCCGTCGAGACGGCGTGGTACGAGTGGGCGAATGCGGTGACGGCCGATGGGCGCGGTCTCCTGCAGGTCCTGTGCACCTTGGTCAACTCGTGGAAGATCGAAGGCGAGGCGCTCCTCCGCCTCCGCCTGACCGGCGGACAGCTGCGGGTCGAGGCGCTCGACGCCGATCTGCTTGATCAGGGGCACTCGCAGCCGCTGCAGAACGGCGTCCGCATCGAGCAGGGCGTGGAGATGGACGAGGCCGGGCAGGTCCTCGCGTATCACATCTGGGACGGCGCCGAGGACAGCTACGGCCGCCGCGCGCGGGAGCGCGTGCCGGCGTCGCAGATCCTCTACACCGGCCATCGCACGCGCCCCCAGCAGGTGCGCGGCATCACGCCGCTCGCGCCGGTGATGATCCTCATTAACCACCTCGAGCGGCTCGAAGAGGCGGTGGTGATCCTCAACCGCGTCACCGCCTCCAAGATGTACACGATGGAGGCGGAGGAGTGGGCCACGCCGCTCAAGGACGACGACGACGAACTGATCGAGCCGACCGCGGCCGAGGAGATCGCGCCGGGGACGTCCTGGGTGACGCCCTATGGCTGGCGCACGAAGATGCTCGACCCCGGGCAGCCGACCGCGCAGCACGACGCGCTGATCAAGCAGGGGCTGCACGAGGTGGCCGGCGGGCTCAACGTGTCCTACATGTCGCTGTCGGGCGACCTCTCCTCGGCCAGCTACTCGTCGGGGCGCATCGGTCTGTTCAGCGAGCGCGAAGGCTGGACGATGGACCAGCAGCAGCTGATCGCCGACATCCTGCGGCCGCTGTTCGCCGCGTGGCTCCGCATCGAGGTGCTGTCGCGCCGCCTCGTGCTGCCGGAGAACGTCACGCTCGCGCAGGTGGTCGCCCGCTCCGAGTGGTACGGCCGGAAGTGGCCGATGCTCGAACCCCTCAAGGACGCCGAAGCCATCGAGAAGCTCGTGGCCCTGCGCATGACGTCGCGCACGCGCGAACTCAACAAGCTGGGGCTCGACTTCAAGAAGATCATCGACGAGCTGGCCGAGGAGGAAGCGTACGCGGCGAGCCAGCAGGTTCCTCTGGCGGCGCTGGTCAGCGCGGCCACGCCATCCACTGAGGCCGCGCCGGGGGATCCCGCGCGCGGATTGAGGGCCGTCTCATGACCACGTTGAACCGGTTCGCGCCGGCCACGCGCGACAACCCGGCCGGCTACCAGACGCGCGAGATCACGATTACGCGGGAAGCGGCCTCGGACGGTGAGGCGCTGCGCATCGCGTTCTCGAGCGAGGCCCCGGTCGAGCGGTACGACTGGCGCACCGGCGAGACGTATCTCGAGGTCTTGGACCATTCACCGGGCGCGGTGGATCTCTCGTATGCCAAGGACGGCTTGCCGTTCTGCCTCGATCACAACCTCTCGCGCATGATCGGGTTGCTCGAGGACGTGACGATTGACGAGGACCGCGTGGGCCGTGGCGTGTTCCGCAAGGGCAACCACCCGGACGCCGAATGGGCCGCGGCCGACATGGCGACGGGGATTCGCAAGAAAATCAGCTTCGGGTACTGGCCCGGAGACAACTACACGCAAGACAAGCGCGCCGACGGCGTGCTCGTGCGGACGTACCGCGGATGGGCGCCCTATGAGGCGTCCAGCGTGCCCGTACCCGCGGATTACGACATGGCAGGAGTAGGCCGCAGCGCACCGGGCGCGTCGGCCTCGCAGGATCCTTTCCCGGTAGCGGGCGAGATGCCCTCCACGAAGGAGTCGACGATGGACCCAGTTTCGACCCCGGCGCAGGGCACTGCCCCTGCCCCGGACAACAGGGCGGTCGAGCGTCTCGCGACGATCGAGCGCGAAGCGACCCGAAAGAGCGCGATGCTGCAGCTCGGCGAAGCGGCCGGGCTGACGCTGGCGGAAGTCAACGCGTTCATCCAGTCGGAGAAGACGCCCGACCAGATGGGGAAGGAGCTGCTCACCAAGGCAGCCGAGAAGCTGCGCGAGCAGCCGAAGGCGGTGGTGCTGACCGAGAAGGAGCAGGCCGCGTACAGCTTTCACAAGCTGATCACGGGCCTCGCCAACGACGAGCGCTCGGGCTTCGAGTTCGAGGTCTCGGACGAGATCGCGAAGCGCATGGGCCGCCCCAATCAGGGGCAGGCGTTCTATCCGACCACGGGCAAGGGCCCGTTCAAGGTCGGCGAGCGTACCCAGCTCTCCTTCGCCGCCGGCGCGGGCAAGGGTGGGGAGCTCAAGTTCACCGAGTATGCCGGCTTCGCCGAAGCGCTGCGCGCCCGCATGGTGCTGGGCCGCACGCAGGCGCAGTTCGTGAACGGCCTGCAGGGCGACTTCGCCCTGACCGTGCAGACGGGCGCGGGCTCGTTCGTGTGGGGGGCGGAAACGGCGAACGCCGCGCTCTCCTCGCTGACGATCGCACAGCGCCTCGGCCAGCCGAAGGTCGGCCAGTCCGCCACGTCGTTCACGCGCCAGTTCATGCGCCAGAGCGCCGAAGCGGTCGAGCCGCTCGTGCGGCGGGACCTGCTGGCCATCCATGGCCGCGGCGTCGAGACGGCGGCGTACGCCGGCAGCGGCGCGACGAACAACCCGCGCGGCGTGCTCAACACCGCCGGCGTCAACCTCGTCGCCCTCGGCGCCAACGGGGCCGCGCCGACGTACAACATGGCCGTGGACATGGAAACGGAGGTGGCGGCCGACAACGCCGACGCCGACGCCATGGCGTTCATCACCACGACCCGCGTCCGCGGCACCCTCCGCAAAACGCAGGTGTTCTCCGGCACCAACGGGGCGCCGGTCTGGACGGGCGGCCGTGACGGGGAGCTGCTGGGCTACCCGGCCTACGCCACGAACCTGGTACCCGGCAACCTGACGAAGGGCACGTCGAACGGCATCTGCCACGCGGCGATCTTCGGCGACTTCTCGTCGCTGTACGTTCTCGAGTGGGGCGCGGCGGAGCTCATGGTGGACCCGATCACCAACGGCCCGGCGATCATCCGCGTGCTGAGCTACCAGCTGATCGACATCCTCGTGCGGTACCCGGAGTCGTTTACCATCGTGAACGACATCCTGCCGTGAGTCGGCGGTTAAAGTTTGTGCGCGGCACCGTCCTCGGGCTCGGCCATCAGGTCGAGCCCGGGGAGGAGGCCGAGATCGCCGACGAGCATCAGGCGGTCTACTGGGTCAAGCAGGGGCGCGCCGTGTTCGTGGACGGCACGAGCGTGCCCGACGACCCGGGCCGCATCCAGGCACCCGAGGGCCCCAAGCCCAAGGCTGCGCGGACGCGCTGATGGCACTCGACACCAGCCGGTACACCGCGATCCTCCTGCGCCGCGCCCCTGACAGCCGTCAGGTGGTGTGGGGCAGCGTCGTGACGTACGGGCTGGTGCGCGAGCTCGGGCAGCTCGACGACGGCGCCGGCGGGTTCCTGCCGCAGACCGCGCGCACGCTGCTGGTCGCGCGGTCGGCGCTCGCCGGCATTGGGCAGAACGCCACCGTGACCATCGGCGGCGCGGCGTTCGACATCCGCTCGCCGGCGCTGCCGGTCGAGAACGGGGAGCTGGTGCGCTACGTCATCGCTCCGGCCTGATCATGCACACCGCCATCGTCCGCCTGATCGCCGACTGGCTCGCGCACCCGACGCATGGGGTGGCGGCGCAGTGGAACGGCGTGCCGCTGGGCGACGATCCGGACATCACGCGCGCGGCCGTCCCGCAGCTCGGGGACGAAAGCCGCCGCGAAGAGCTGGCGCGGCTGCAGGCGCCGGACGCCCTGCCGGCCATCACGGTGCACGCGGCCGACCAGGACAGTGCGACGGTCTCGCTGCAGCCGTTCCCGAACGACACCGAGGTCGAGGTGGTGATCCGGCACATCCTCCGGAACCCCAACACGACCGAGGCGCTGTGGCATCTCGACCAAGGGCAGCGGGCCATCGGGCGCGCGATGAAACGCGCCCTGGTGAACCTGAGCGGCACCCCGCGCAACGCGTGCTTTGTCACGGGCATCACCCGGTACCGCGCGGAGCTCGAGCAATCCAACGACGACACCATCCACGCGATGGCGCACCGCTACGGCTTGCGGGTGCGCGACACGTGGACCACCGCCTAGAGAGGGCACCATGACGGACACCCCGTTGAGCTACGAATACTTCCTGCATCCGGTGTCTGCCGACGAAGCGGCCCGGATTGCGCTGCCCGCTGGTCTGACCAACGCCGAAAAAGAGGCGTTCGCCGCGAACCCGCCGGCCGAGGCGATCGCGCGCGCCGAGCGCTGGCCTCTGCCGAAGGCCGCCGACGCCGCGGTCACGGTGGCCGCCGACGCCCCGCTGGCAGACCTGACCGCGCACTACAGCGCCGCGCAGCTCGACCCCGACCGCGAGGAGTACTGACATGACCGCCCCCGTCCGGTTCAACCATCGCGCGGCGTTCCTCATGCGAGCCCAGGCGGTCTACGGCACCGCCGAAACGCTGAGCGCCACGGCCGACGCGTGCAACCCGTTCACCGGCGACGGCGAGCCCGCCGCGCCCGATCCCTACGGCTACGTGTTCGACGGCGCCATCGGCCGCGGCGCGGCGCAGGTGCTGCCGACCCGCCGCATCGCACCGAACGGCCGTTTTCGGGAGTTCCAGTTTCAGGCGCTGGTGAAGGGACGCGGGTCCGCCTACTCGGCCAGCGTCTTCCCGCCGAACGAAATCCACCGCCCGCTGCTGGCGGCCGGCTACGAGGCCACCTTTAGCGCCACGCCGTCGGCGCGCATCATCTACACGCCGATTGCGCCGGACACGCAGGGCACCGTGCTCACGGTCGAGCAGTACGCCCAGGGCGCGATCTTCCCGGCCCGCGACGTCGTGTGCAACTTCTCCTACGAGGCGCAGGGCACGGGCGTCCCTATCTTCACCTTCCCGATGCGCGGCGTGGCGCACGTGTTGTGCAGCGACGCCAGCTTCCCGTCGATTACCCTCGACGCGCCCACCGTCAACCCGCCGGCGGCGGTGCTCGTGGTGTCCTCGCTCGGCGCCTTCACGGGGCACATCCTCCGCAACGTCTCGTTCGACCGCAATCGCGCCATCGAGACCGCCCGGTACGGGCAGAACGTGGCGGGGGTGCACGCCGGCTTCGTGCCGAGCGGCTACAACCCGACGATGACCATCGAGATCGAGCGCCCGGCCCGTTCCGCTTACGATGCCGAGGCGATCCGCGAGGCCGCCAGCGTGGCATCGATCTCCTATCAGGTCAACAGCACGGGGCAGTTCAACCGCTTTACCCACGTGCTGCCGAACGCCCAGCTGGTCAGCGTCACCCCCGGCAACGACGGGCCGATCCCGACGGTGACGCTCGTCTACGAGGGGAAGGCGTCGTCGCCGACCGCGAACGACGCGGAATCGCTGACGTTCGACTGACGCCGGCCGGTGATCCGCTACCAGGCGGCCCTCCTCACGAACGCCGCGCGCCCGGTCCCGCTGACGATCGGGCGCGCGTCGTCGCGGCGTGGGCTGCGGCGGCTCTCCGCGTGGTGGGTGCGGACGTTCCGCTCGTGGGCGCTGCCGCCGCTTTCCACCGTGCAGATGCTGGCCCTGCAGGCGGTGCGGCATGACTGGGTGGCGTACCGCCGCACGCTCTGCGGCTTCCTCCGCCAGGCGCTGCCGCGCCGCTGGTGGCACGCGATCACCGGGGATCCCGTCGCGCTCATTCTCGGCCTCCCGCAGGAGCTGAGCGAGCGGGTGCTGCGCGTCCTCGTCGAGGCGCCGGGCACGAGCCGCGACGTCTCGAAGGAGCTCGACCCCATGCAGATCATGGCGGAGCAGCAGCGGCGCCTCGCCCGCGGGGGGCGCCAGCACGAGACGCAGCTCACCCTCGCCATGGCCGCGGCGTCGGTCCGCCAGGTGTACGGCGAGACGTGGTTTTTCGACCCCGCGCGCTGGCCGACCACGGACGGCTATGTGCCGTTCGCGCTGGCGCTCGTCGAAGCCGAAGGCGTCCGCGCCCTCGAGGCGCGGCAGAAGCTCGTCCTCGTCGAGAGCGCCATGATCCCGACCACCAAACAGCCCGCCCGCGCGATGCGCCAGCTGGTGCGCGAGGCCTTCCCGCCCGAGGCGATCCAATGAGCGGAACCAGAAAGCAGGTCACCGTCGTCATCAACGGCGAAGAGTACGTCTCGACCGCCGCGAAGCAGGCTGAGGCGGGGATTACGCTGTTCGGGAAGCGGATCCCGTTCGTGCTCGATGCCACCAAGCTGCTCGAGATGGGCATGAACGCGCTGCGGGCGGCGTTCGGGGCCCTCAAGCAGTTCGCGATGGACAGCATCCGCGCCTTTGACGAGTACTCGGCGTCACAAACGAAGCTGCGCGCGATGTCGATGCTGACCGGCGTCTCCATGGGAGAAATGCGGGATTTGGTAAAGCAGGCGCGCGACGAGTTCGGTCTGTCGACGGTCGCGTCCAGCGATTTGGCCGGATCGGTGGCCAAGTTTGCCGCCCAGGCGGGATCCGCGTCGAAGGCCGGCGACCTGATGGCCTCCGCCCTCGAGCTCGGCGCCGCCAGTGGCATGAACGCCTCCCAGGTGGCTGAGGGGCTCTCGTCCGCTCTCGCCGGCAACGACGAGTGGCTCAACCGGCTTGGTCTCGCCAACCCCTCGCAGCTGTGGAAGGACTACGCCGCCGCGAACGGCCGGGCCGTCGGCACGCTCACGGACACCGAGCAGAAACTGGCGGTGATGACGGCGATCATGGACGCCGGCAACAAGGTGGCCGGCACCTACGCCGAGCGCATGGAGTCGGGCGCGGGCGCGCAGGATCGCCTCAACAACAAGATCGAAGACGCGAAGGTCGCGTTCGGTCAGGCGATTCAGCCGCTGCGCGTGTTCGTGGTGCAAGGGCTGACCACCATGGTCGAAGTCGGTGGGCGCGTCGTGCTGGCCATTGGCCGCGTGGCGAATGCCATTGGCGTGATCCTCACGGGGGCCATCGAAGCGTACCGGAGCTACGTGGGATACCTCGCGGTCGGTATCGGCAAGCTGACCGGCAACAAGGACATCGAGGACTGGGGCCGCCGCAACTCGACGGCATTCAGCGATTTCCGATCGCAGCTGGAACGGCTCGAAGACAAGTACTTGACCACAGGGAAAGCGGCTGAGGAGAGCGCCACCAAGCAGGAGGGCGCCAACCGGAAGGCCGGCGCGTCGATCAAGGCGGTCACGGAAACGGCGGAGGAGGCGGCTGATCGGTTGAACAGGACGCTCGACGCCAAGCTTGGCCGGCCGATGGCGGTGGCCATTGGGCTGACCGAAGGGGCCGTCGAGCGCCTTGGCCGCGCGGCGGTGGATCAGTTGCCGACGCAGCAGAGCGAGCAGTTCCTGACGCACATGCAAGGGCTGGTCACGGCGTCGGAGTCGGCGCGTGATCGCATCCTCGGCATTAAGGACGGCACGGGCACGGCGGCGACGCGCACGAAAGACATGGCCCGCGAAGTGGAGATGTTCGCGCGCGGGGCGCTGGGTGCGGCGGAATCGTTCGGCGTGATCGACGACGCGGCGGCTCGTTCGCTGAACAGCGCCATCAGCATTGCCAGCGCCATCGGGAGCATCATCAAGTCCGGATTCAGCTTCGCGGGCGTGACCGGCGTGATTGGTGGCGTGGCCTCGCTTGTGTCCGGCATGATG
>VYLE01000498.1_pt1 | contig 24145 bp, 23 predicted proteins | sample 5114391 | NCBI WGS metagenome assembly VYLE01 (sample SAMN12291771, study PRJNA351875) | freshwater metagenome | isolation source: freshwater lake | place: USA: Michigan, Kent Lake | collected 2013-08-15
GTCGAACAGGGTGCGCGCATCACGCGACCCCGTGTGCCCGCCCGCCTCACGATTCACGGCCACGAGGCCGTCCGCGCCGCCGTCACGCCCCTTGAGCGCCCATTTGCGTTCGGTGATGTCGTGGTACACCACGCCGCTGGCGGCATGCACGCGCTCGCACACCCAGCGCGGGTTGCCCAGTGACGTGAGAAAGAAGCGCACCCCCTCCTCGAGCGCCGTCTCCACCCACCGCACCATGCGATTGTGGTACGTCTTGCTGGAGGCTTCGATGAGGGCGTTGAAGCCAATGGGGGCGCCGCCGCTCAGCTCGTGAATCCGGCGCAGCCCGGCCCGGAACTCGAACCCGTGCACGTACGTGAGCGAAATGGGCTGCACGATCCCCAGCGCGCCCGCCCTGCTTACCGCGGCCACCAGTTCGGGGTTGCTGCAGGGATACATGGGGCCGCAGATCAGCGGCACGCGAATGCCCGCGTGACGCGTGAGCGCGGTCTCGCCCAACGGCGAAGGCGGGAGTGGAGGAGCGGGCATGGTCACGCGGAAGGGGGAGACAGGCGCCAGTGCACGGTGGCAACGGCCACCACGTCTCCGGCGCTGTCGGTGATGGCGGCGTGCACATCGTGCGTCACGCTCTCGGTCATGCCGGGCGACACGGCAGACGGCACCGCCGCCTCGCATTCGCAGGTCAGGCGGCCGCGGGCCTTCTTGCGATACTCGATGGACAGTCCCGTCACGATGCCACGTACGCCGGGCGGCAGCGCCGTCATGAGCGCCACGCCGCTCGCCATTTCGGCCAGGTTCACGAGCGCCACGGCGTGGACCGACGCCAGGTGGTTGCGTACGGCACGCCGGTCGCGCAGCACGACGCGCGCAAAACCCGGGCGTACGTCGGTGTAGACGCCCCCCACCGAGCCGGTGTACGGCGCCGTGAAGCCCACGGCCCAGCTGAAAAGCCGCTTGCCGAGCGGGAGGCGGTGCAGGCGGTCCCAGTTGGACAGCAACTGGCGACCGGGGGAGGGATTGGCGCGAGACACGGGGAGCAGGAAACGGGGGCGTCAACGATGAAGGGAGGCTACCCCCCGGGGCGGCAAGTCGCCACCTTCGCGTTGTGGAAGGACTGGGCATGCGCGGTCGACCGGAGCCGCAGGGGGATTCTGCCGCCATGTATGTTGAAGCGGTGGTCGATGCGTGGCGGGTGGAAGCCTTCGACCCGTCACGCTGCCTGCTGCTGCGGGCGGAGATGCGGCTCCCCGGAGACGCCTGGCTGGAATTCCGGGCGGAACCGGACGGGGCAGGTACCCGGTTCATGCAGGAGGGGCGTGTCGTGCCTCCTGGGTTGTTTGGCCACCTCTACTGGTTCGCGATGGTCCCCGCACATCTGCTGCTCTTTCCGGCCTTGGCCACTGCCATTTGCGATCGCGCGGCGGTGCGCCGCGCGTCGGATGCCCGGGAGGGTCGATGACGTTGCCCATGGTCTTTGCCGATGCGGGTCGCCTGATCGGCGTGGTCCTGCTGGGGCTGCAGGTGTGGCTCCTGTTCGTGCTGCTGGCGCGGTTGGCCCCGGGCTACTCGCGCCGGCCGCCCATCGCGCCCCGCCGCACGCCGCGTACCGACACCACGGTCACGGTCATGGTGACCACGCTCAACGAGGTGAATCGCGTGGGCCCGTGCCTCGAAGGGCTCATGCAGCAGGATGCCCCATTGCTCGAAGTGCTGGTGGTGGACAGCCGGTCTACCGACGGCACCCGCGAGCTCGTGGAGGCGGCGGCACGCAAGGACCCGCGCATTCGTCTGGTCACCGATGACCCGCTGCCGCCGGGGTGGGTGGGCAAGGTGTGGGCGCTCGAGAACGGCCTGCGCGAGGCGAAAGGGGACTGGGTACTTGGCATCGACGCCGACACCGTGCCGGCACCCGGGCTGGTGGGGGCGGTCATCGACGCGGTGGAGCAGGACGGCTATGACGTGGCCAGCTTCTCGCCGCAATTCCGCGACCAGACCCCGGCCGAACGGTTCGTGCAGCCGGCCATGCTCACCACGCTGGTGTACCGCTGCGGTGCGGCGGGGGCCACCCAGCCGCCCCCCGATCGGGTGCTGGCCAACGGGCAGTGCTTCGTCGCGCGCCGCAACCTGCTGCTGGCCCACGGGGGCTATTCGTGTGCCCGCACGTCGTGGTGCGATGATGTGACCCTGGCGCGGCACCTCGCGGCCAACGGCGCGCGCGTTGGCTTCCTCGATGGCTCGCAGATCATCCAGGTGCGCTCGTACGCCTCACTGGGTGAAATGTGGCGCGAGTGGGGGCGCAGCTTCGACCTCAAGGATGCCACACCCATGTGGCGCCGCTGGCTCGACGTGGCGTTGGTGTGGGCGGTGCAGGGGCTCCCCTTGCCCATCCTGCTCGTGCTCGGCGCGCTGATCGCCACGGGAACGATCGCCCTCACCAATTCCCCCAACGCCATGCTGTGGCAGGCGCTGCTGCTGGTGAACGGGTCGGCGCTGTTCATCCGCCTGTTCATGCTCTGGGCGCTGCGCGGCAGCTACGCTGAACGTGGCATCAGCTTCTGGTGCTCGTGGCTGGCCGACCTCGGGGCCGCGTGGCGGCTCACGCTGAGTACGGCACGACGCCCGAAGGCATGGCGCGGGCGATCGTTCGAGTCGCTGCCGGCATAGCGGTCTTCGGCCAGACGCCTTCCGTAAGGCGCCTTCGGCTGGGTTGGTCGTGGTGGGCGTTCCTGAATGCTACGGCATCTGCTCGGGTTGGTGGCGCCTTGTGATCGTGCTGGACCTGTTCCGTGCACGAAATGCACGGCGGTTGTTCCGGTGTTCAATGATTTGGGCGGAAACAATGGCTGCTGTATTGCCGTTCGTGCAGAATTGGCACAAAGTCGTGTGCATGCGCCTGCTGCCCACGGTTCCATTCTGCCCGGAGTCTTCGTGAAGCTCATCGTTGCCGTGCTCCGTCCGGAAAAGCTGGCCGACGTGAAACGCGCGCTATTCCAGGTTGGCGTGACCGGAATGACGCTCTCCCGGGTCAGCGGGCACGGCGGTGAGCGCGACGTGGTGCAGCAGTATCGCGGCGAGTCCGTGGTGCTGGAATTTCACGAGAAGGTGCGTATCGAGATGGCCTGCTCCGAAGAGTTCGTGGAGCGCACCATTCAGGCGATCTGTGACGGCGCCCGCACTGGGGAGGTGGGGGACGGCAAGATCTTCGTGCTGCCGCTCGAGCGTACGGTGCGCATCCGCACCGGCGAGAGCGACAACGACGCGCTGACGGCGGTGAACGCCGACGAAGTCATGCGCCAAACTCAACTCGAGATGCGCGTGCCCACGCGGGAGTCTCGCTGAATGTCGTCACCGAGCATGCTGCTCCCGCTTCTCGCCGCCGCGCAGGCGGAATCGCCCGCCGTGTCCGCCGGTGACACGGCGTGGGTGCTCATCAGCACGGCGCTCGTCCTGCTCATGGTTCCCGGGCTGGCGTTCTTCTATGGCGGCCTCGTGCGCACCAAGAGTGCCCTCAACACCATGCTCATGAGCCTCGGGGCGCTCGGGGTGGTCACGGTCCAGTGGGTCCTTATCGGGTACAGCCTCGCCTTCGGTCCGGGGTCGTCCTGGATCGGCGGTTTCGAATGGGTGGGGTTTGCCGGCGTGACGGGTGCCCCCAACCCCACGTACTCGGCGCTGCTGCCGCATCTGCTCTTCGCCGCCTTCCAGGCGATGTTCGCCGGCATCACGGTGGCCCTTTTCTCCGGTGCCGTCATCGACCGCATGCGGTTCGTCGCCTACCTGGCGTTTGGCGTCATCTGGACCACCATCATCTATGATCCGCTGTTGGACCGCGCCGGGACTTCAAGCGCCTCCCCAACGTGCCGCACAACGTGCCCTTTGCGCTGCTGGGCGCCGGATTGCTCTGGTTCGGATGGTTCGGCTTCAACGCCGGGTCGGCGCTGGCGGCCGACGGGATCGCCGCCAACGCGCTCGTCACCACGCACACCGCGGCGGCCGCGGGGATGATCGCGTGGCTGGCGCTCGAGCTGTTCAAGGGCGGCCGCGCTACGGCCGTTGGCGCCGCAACCGGCGCCGTGGTGGGACTGGTGACCATCACCCCCGCCGCGGGCTTCGTGACGCCCCTGTCGGCGCTGCTCATGGGCGCGCTCGCCGCCCCCTTCTCCTTTGCGGCGCTGCACTACCGCCCCAAGACACGCCTTGACGACACCCTCGACGTCTTTGCCTGCCACGGCGTGGCCGGCATCATGGGCGCCGTGCTCACGGGCGTCTTTGCGTCGAAGGCCGTGAACCCCGCCGGCGCCGACGGTCTGCTGCACGGCAATCCGTCACTCATTGGCGTGCAGCTGCTGGCCGTGGTGGCCACCATTGCCTTCGCCGCGGTCGCCAGCGTGGCCATCCTGTATGCGCTGCAGGCGGTCATGCCGCTGCGCGTGCCGGTGGAAGTGGAAGTCCAGGGCATCGACCTCGCGGAACACGGCGAAGAAGCCTACCACGGTGGCGATCTGTCCGATCTCACGGGCCGCACGACGTCGCTGAGCGACGCCGTGGTGCTCTCCGCGACGGAGCTGGGGCGGGTGCCGCGGGTGGCGTAGCCGCCCGGGACTCGAACTCACAACCCACAACTCGAACTTTCGACTCACCACTCGAGTTTTCCGTCGTGAGTTCGAGTTCTTGGTCTCGAGTCAGTCGACGCCACACAAGGAAAACGGCCCGCTCGATCTCCGAGCGGGCCGTTCGTGCGTTGGGGGATCGCGCCTTACGACTCGAAGCCGCCCTGCTTCTGCTTGAGCCACGTGAGGGGAATCACGAACAGCGGCGACAGGAACAGCCCGAGCAGGATGTTGATCCAGGTGAGCGCCATGTAGTAGGCAGTCATCCCGAACGAAGCCCAGATGGTGCCGAGGGTGCCGTGTGATTCCACTGTGAGTCTCCGGAGACGAAAGATTGGCGACGTCGAACGTGATGGCGGCGTGCCAGACCCTCACAACTGTAGTCGAGCCAGGGCAGGCAGGGTAGGGGGCGCGGACCCGCCCGGGCGCCGAATTCGGCGCGGTACCGGTTGACGCCACGCCGTTCCCATCGCTTTGTGCGGAATGGATCGGCAGCAGCAGGAGTTCCCGCGGGACGACCTCCCCCCCGACGATATCGCCCCCGACGATATCGCCCCCGGCGATCTGTTGCACGCCGTGCTCGACGTGGCGTTGCAGGCCGTCGACGGCCCGCTGGTGCTGGCGGTGTCCGGAGGGCGCGACTCCATGGCGCTGCTGCATGCGATGGCCCGGTGGGCGCCGCAGCGCATTGCCGCCGTGGCCACCTACGACCACGCCACCGGCGACTACGCCACCGAGGCCGCCAGCCTGGTGGCAGCACAGGCGCGCCGCCTGGGGTTGACGGTGGTGCGGGAGCGGGCCCGGGTGGGGGGACGCAGTGAGGCACAGTGGCGCGACGCGCGGTGGGCGTTTCTCCGTCGGGTTGCGCAGGGCTTTCGCGCCCGCGTGGCCACCGCGCACACGCGCGACGATCAGCTGGAGACCATCGTCATGCGGGCCCTGCGCGGCAGCGGTGCCCGCGGGCTGGCGGCGCTCGGCGCCACCTCCGACGTGCTGCGCCCCTGGCTGGGCGTGTCCCGACAGGAGCTCGCCCGCTGGGTGGAAGGCGAAGGGCTGCCGTACCTCGACGATCCCATGAACGCCTCGCTCCGCTTTCTCCGCGGTCGGGTGCGCCACGAACTGCTCCCCGCACTGGAGACGGCGTCGCCCGGCTTCGGAGAGGCCATGCTGGCGCTCGGGGAGCGGGCCGCGGCGTGGCGCCGGGAGGTTGAGCAGTATCTCGACGGGTGCGGTCTGGTCCTCACCGGCGACCGGACTCGGCTTACCGTACCGGCCCGAATTCTCGAGGGCACCAGTGCCGAGGGACGCGCGGTGCTCTGGCCGGCCATCTGCGCACGCGCCGGGGTCACGCTGGACGCCAACGGAACCCGTGCGGCCGTGCGGTTTACCATGTCGGACCGCCGTGGGGCGCATATCAGGCTCGCCGGCGGGGCCACGATTGCCCGGCGTCGGGACGGGCGGAGCGACATCTTCGAAGTGCGTCGCGCTGCCGGTCGTGACTCGGGGTGGCCGGTGTTCGCCGGCTCGGTCGATGCGCTGCCGCCCCGGTTCGGGCGGTGGCGCATTCGTCGTCTTGGCGTGGAGCCGTTGGCCACGGATGCGTGGTGCATCGGTTTGCCCGCCGGGACGTCCGTTACCGTACGACCCTGGCAGCCCGGTGATCGCATTCGTACCGCTGGAGCACCAGCAGGGAGACGGGTAACCCGGTACTTTACGGAGTCGCGGGTTCCCGTGCTCGATCGTCCCACGTGGCCCGTCATGTTGGCCGCTGGCGAACCGATGTGGGTTCCCGGCGTTTGCCGCGGTCTTGCGGCACCGTCCCGGCCCGGGAGGCCGGAACTGATCTGGTACCGGTGTGAGCGCGAGTTTGACTGAGTATCGTGGGGCACCGCTGTCCGGGGTATCCGCGGATCCCCGTCTCGACGGGCGCGCCGTGCGGCGTATCGTCTACGATGCGGCGGCGATCGACGCGCGCGTGCGCGAGCTGGGCGCCGCCATTACGGCAGCGTACCCCGACGGGGAGCTCCTGGTGTTGGGGCTGCTCAAGGGCAGCTTCATCTTCCTGAGCGATCTCGTGCGGCACATTGCCCGGCCGCTGCAGGTGGACTTCCTGGTGGCCTCGTCGTACGGCGACGCCATGGAATCGAGTGGCGTGGTGCGTCTGCTCTACGATCCGGAAACGGAATTGGAAGGCAAACACATTCTTCTCGTCGAGGACATCGTGGACTCCGGCCGCACGCTCAATCGGCTCATCGAGCTGCTTGGGGAGCGGAAGCCCACGTCCCTGGAAATCTGCGCGCTGTTGCACAAGCACATCGCGACGGAGCTCCACCATCCCACGCGGTTCATCGGGTTCGATGCCCCGCACGAATTTCTGGTCGGGTACGGCTTGGATCACGCCGAGAGTTTTCGGCACCTGCCGTACGTGGCCAGCCTGCAGTAAGGCGGTTATCCCATGGCACCAAACATGACCCCCTCGCCAAAGAAGCCCACCAACTGGGCGCGGTATTCCAAGTCGGCCGCGTTCTGGATCATCGTCTTCCTCATTCCGGTGGCGTTCCTGTCGTACGGGAACGGCCGCGAGGCGGCCGCGCCGGAAATCGGCTACTCCGATTACCGCCAGCAGCTGGCCGCCGGCAACATCAAGCAGGCCACGTTCACCGACAATGTCCTGACGGGGCAGTTCAACCAGGAGGTCCGGGTCTCCAACCGGCCGGCCAAGCGGTTCACCGTGCGGCTGGTGCAGGGGTCCGCTCCCAAGGAGCAGGAAGACCTGTACAAGGCGGGCGTGAAGACCGCCACATCGGAGCCGCGGGCAAACTTCGGCAGCCTGCTCATCACCATGCTGCCGTACCTGCTGCTCATCGGCTTCTGGATCTTCCTCTTCCGCCAGATGCAGGCGGGCGGCAACAAGGCCTTCTCGTTCGGCAAGAGCAAGGCGAAGCTGCTCAGCGGTGACACCCCCAAGGTGACGTTTGCCGACGTGGCCGGCGCTGACGAAGCCAAGGTCGAACTGCAGGAGATCATCGAGTTCCTCAAGGATCCTCAGAAGTTCACCAAGCTGGGTGGTCGCCTCCCCAAGGGGGCGCTGCTGGTGGGTCCGCCGGGCACGGGCAAGACGCTGCTCGCCAAGGCAGTCGCCGGCGAGGCGGGGCGGCCGTTCTTTAGCATGTCCGGATCCGACTTCGTCGAGATGTTCGTGGGCGTGGGCGCGTCGCGCGTCCGTGATCTGTTCGAACAGGGCAAGGCGCATGCGCCGTGCATCATCTTCATCGACGAAATCGATGCTGTGGGCCGGCACCGCGGCGCCGGCCTCGGCGGCGGTCACGATGAGCGCGAGCAGACGCTCAACCAGCTCCTCGTGGAAATGGACGGGTTCGAGTCCAACGACGGCGTCATTCTCATCGCCGCCACCAACCGCCCCGACGTGCTCGATCCCGCGCTGCTGCGCCCGGGCCGCTTCGATCGCCAGATCGTCGTCGATGCCCCCGACCTCCGTGGCCGCGAAGGCATCCTCAAGGTGCACCTGCGCAACAAGCCCATCGCCGAGGATGTGAGCGTGACCTCGCTCGCGCGCGGGACGCCGGGCATGGCGGGTGCCGATCTTGCCAACCTGGTCAACGAAGGGGCGCTGCTCGCCGCCCGCAAGAATCACGACAAGATCTACATGAGCGATCTTGAGGAAGCGAAGGATCGCGTCATGCTGGGAGCCGAGCGCAAGTCGCTCGTCATGAAGGAAGAGGAGCGACGCCTCACCGCGTTCCACGAGGCGGGCCACGCCGTGTGCGCCATGATGGTCCCGGGCAACGATCCGCTGCACAAGGTCACCATCGTGCCGCGCGGCCGGGCACTGGGCATTGCCTTCACGCTGCCGGAGGACGATCGCGTGTCCGTGACGCGTGAACAGCTCGAGGCGCGACTGGTCATGGCCTATGGCGGACGGGCAGCCGAAGAAATCGTCTTCGGCCACAATCGCGTGACCACCGGGGCGGCCAGCGACATTCAGCAGGCCACCAACATCGCGCGGCGCTACGTCACGCAGTGGGGGCTCTCCGACACGATCGGGCCCATCCTCGTGGGGGACAACGAGCAGGAGCTCTTCCTGGGTCGCGAGATCCAGTCGCGCCGCGAGGTCTCCGAGCAGACGGCGCAGCTGGTGGACGGCGAGGTCAAGCGCGTGGCGTTCGAAGCGCACGCGCGAGCCGTGGCCGTGCTGACGGAGCATCGCACGCTCCTCGATGCCGTTGCGCACAGCCTGCTCGAGCGCGAGACGCTCACGCGCGACGACATTCTCGTGCTCAAGGAGGGCAAGCCGCTCCCGCCGCGCAGCGGGCCCGACTTCCCCTCGGCACCGGCACCCCTGGCGACGCAACCGGTGGCCGCGCCGCGTCCCATTACGCCACCGCTGCTGGGTGGCCCCGAGGTCGCCCCGGCCTGATGCGCGCGCCGGCTTGAGTCCTCCGGCTCGAATCCAGCTCCCCTCATCCATCGTCGCCGCAGTCGTGGCGACGATGGTGCTATTGGGGCTGTACCTGAGCACGGCCGCCCCGGATCTCACCTTCTGGGATGCCACCGAGTTCATGGCGGCGGCGCACACCCTCGGCGTGCCGCACCCACCGGGTACACCGCTCTGGGTGGTACTCGCCAACGTCGCCACCCGCCTGTTCGCCGGCACCGCACCGCCGCGGGCGGTCACGCTGCTTTCCGTATGGGCGGCAGCGCTCACCGGCGGTCTCACGGCCTGGATGATGGCCCGGGCGCTGGGGGCCCGTGGCGCCGTGGTAGGCGCCGTGATGGCCGGCACGATGTTCAGCGTGTGGAACACCGCGACCGAAGCCGAGGTGTACGCGGTCACCATGCTCGCCAGCGTCGCCATGCTCGCCGCTGGCGAGTTCGCCGGCCGCCACGGCAGCAGCAACGGGCAGCGTGCCCGTGGCCGCGCCCTCGTGGCCTTTCTCGCCGGGCTGGCCGTGCCGCTGCATCTGTCGCTGCTGGTCGCGCTCCCCGCAGCGATCGTGCTGGCGTGGCGTGGCGCCCGCCCCACACGACGCGAGGTGGCCAGTTGGCTGGCCCTTTTTCTCCTCGGCTTCTCCGCGGTGGCGCTACTGCCGCTGCTGTCGGTGCGCAACCCGGCACTCGATAGTGGCAACCCCGAGAACTGGCGGGCGCTCCTCGCCGTGCTTCGGCGCGAGCAGTACCAGGTGGCCGGGTTGTGGCCGCGCCAGGCGCCGCTCTGGCTGCAGGTGGCCAACGTTTTCCAGTGGGCCGACTGGCAAGTGGCGTTTGGCGCCCACCCGTTGCCCACGGCGGCGTTCGGCCGTACGGCGCTCAGTCTCTGTTGGGTGTGGCTGGCTGCATTGGGATTGCGCCGCGTCTGGTGCTTCGATGCCCGCGTCGGGCGTGGCCTGGCCGTGCTCCTCGCCTCCGCCACGCTCGGCGTGGCCGTGTGGCTCAACCTTCGGGCAGGGCCCACGTTCGGTATCGGCGTGCTGCCCGACGGCGCACCGCACGAGGCCCGCGAACGGGACTACTTTTTCGTCCTCGCCTTCTGGGCGTGGGGGGTGCTGGCGGCTGCCGGTGTGGTGGCGTTGGCCGCCAGTCTCGCCCGGCGACTGCCGGCACCGGTGGCGGTGCTGCCGTTCGTGCTGGCGCTCGTGCCGGTTCTGGCCAACCGCCCGGTGACCGACCGCACGCGGGAGCCCGTGTCGTCGTTGCCACGCACGTACGCCCGGCTGTTGCTGGACGCGGTGCCGCCCGGCGGGGTGCTGGTCACGGCGGGCGACAACGACAGCTTTCCCCTCTGGTATCTGCAGCAGGTCGAGGAGTATCGCACGGACGTGGCAGTGGTCACGGTGCCATTGCTCGGCGCCACGTGGTACCGTGCGCAGCTGGCGGCGCAGCGGCTGCTGGATGACGGCGCCGTGGAGCGATGGCCGGGGAGTGGCGCGGCGCTCCGCTCCGTCATGCAGAACGCCAGCCGGGCGCGACGTCCCGTGCGGGTGAGCACACTGCTCGCCGCCACCGACCGACGCCGCCTCGATCCGGGGAGTGGGTGGGCGCTGCAGGGGCTGGTGTACGCGCCCGACAGCAGCGCGCCGGCGGGTCGCACCACGCTCGACCTGCGGGCCCTGCGCACGAGCCGCGATCTGCTCCCCGTCGGCGCGTTGGATGTACTCCCGGCAGACGCCGATCCGGCGGCACATGCCGCGCAGGAACTGCTGCGCTGCTCGCTGCTGACGACACCCACCGACACGTTACTTGTGTCGGGGTGCAGCGGTGCCTAACCTTATGTGTTATGCCAATTTCCGAGCACGTGACGGCACTTCGGCCAGAGGCCGTTCGGAACGCGGTGGCGGAGGTGCGTGCGCGCATCATCGACGCGCGTTCGCGCGGCGGACATGGGCAGGACGTCACAGTGGTCGCGGTCACCAAGACCCACGGGCCAGAAGCGGTTGACGCGGTGTGGGACGCCGGGATCACCGACGTAGGCGAGAACCGCGTGCAGGAAGCGGACGGCAAGATGGCGCAGGTTACCGTACCGGTGCGCTGGCACCTGATTGGTCATCTGCAACGCAACAAGGCGCGCCACGCGCTGCGCTTCGCACTGTTTCACGGGCTCGACAGCGAGCGGCTGGCGGTCGCGCTTCACGACGAAGCGACCCGAGTCGGCACCACCCTCGATGTCCTGCTGCAGGTGAATGTGAGTGGCGAGGCGAGCAAGAGCGGGGTGGCCGTGCCCGATGTGGCCATCACCGCCGAGCGGTTGCTCGCGCTCCCGTCGCTACGGGTGTGCGGGGTCATGACCATGGCGCCGTTCGACGCCGACGAGGCGTTGCTGCGTGCCGTGTTCTCCGGCGCGCGCGCGGCGCGCGAGGTGGTGCGCGCGGCCGGTCATCCGGCCGAGTGGCTCAGTATGGGGATGTCCGGCGATTACGAAATCGCCGTGGAGGAAGGGGCCACGCATGTGCGCCTCGGTACCGTGCTTTTCGGCAGTCGGACCTGACGCATACCGGACAGCGAATGACCGACGAAAACTTCCAGGGGTTCCGCTTCACGTCGCTCGACGCCCGCCGATACGATTTCGGCAATGCGCTGCGCGGCTACGACCGCGCGCGGGTCGATCAGTTTCGCGATCAGGTGGCGGAAGAGCTCGAACGGTTGGCGCGCGTCAATCAGGAGCTCGAGCAAAAGGCGCGCAACTTTCACGAGCAGCTCAAGTCGTTTCGCGAACGCGACAAGGCGTTGAACGAGGCGCTCGTCAGCGCCCAGCAGCTGCGCGGCGAGATTCGCGAGCAGGCCGAACGCGAAGCGCAACTCATCGTGCGCGAGGCACAGCAGGAGGCAGAACGCCAGCTGGCGGTGGTGCGGGAAGAGGTGGCGCGCGCCCAGCAGGAGCTGCAGGGGCTGTGGCGCACGAGGCGGGCCTATGTCGCGCAGTTGCGCCATCAGCTCGAGCGGCAGTTGGCCGAACTCAACTCCGTCGAGCTTGAGCCCACCCCCGACTTCACGTTGCCACGCACGGCAGACGGCGTCACGGAGCCCCCCGTCGCGCGGGAGCTGCGTCAGTTGCCGCCGCGCAACATCACGCCCACGCCGTCGTGGCTCGACGCCGTCGTGGAGGAGGAGAGGTGAGCGACGGCGCGGGGACACCGTCCGTTCTTGCTGCTCGGCTGCCGCTGCACGACACGCCGGAGCACACGGCCGGTGGGGCGGCGCAGCCGGCGCTCGCCGTACACCCCGGCGAACGCATCGAGGCGTGTGCCCTCGCCATCCGTCAGCGATTCCCGCGACCGGTGGAAGCGGCCATCATCCTCGGCACGGGCCTCGGGGGCCTCGCCAGCGAGATGACCGTCGAACAGGTCATCGAGTACAGTCAGCTTCCCAACTTCCCGCTCTCCACCGTCGAGTCGCACCAGGGACGTCTGTTGTGCGGCACGCTCGCCGGCCGGACGGTCGTGGCCATGCAGGGACGATTCCACGCGTACGAGGGGTACTCGCTCCAGCAGGTCACCTTCCCGGTGCGCGTGCTGCGTGCCCTGGGCGCCGGGACCCTCATCGTGAGCAACGCCTGCGGTGGCATGCATCCCCTGTGGGCCCCCGGTGATCTCATGCTCCTTGCCGATCACATCAACCTGTTGGGTGACAACCCGCTGATCGGCCCCAATGACGAAACGCTCGGGCCGCGCTTTCCGGACATGTCGGAGCCGTACGACCCGGCACTGCGACGCTTGGCGCGCGAGGTGGCCGTTGCCGCCGGCATCACGCTGCGCGAGGGCGTGTATGTGGCGGTGCAGGGCCCCAATCTCGAGACGCGCGCCGAGTATCGCTTCCTGCGCGGGATCGGCGCCGATGTGGTGGGCATGAGCACGGTGCCGGAAGTTATCGTGGCCGTGCACGGCGGCATGCGTGTGCTGGGACTCTCCATCATCACCGACCAGTGTCTCCCCGACGCGCTGAAGCCGGCGCACGTCGCCGACATCATTGCCGTGGCCCGAAGCGCCGAACCCAAGCTGTCCGCCGTGGTGCGGGGCGTGCTGGCGCGACTCTGACCTTCTGTTTCGTTCCTCTCCATTGGTGCCCATGACGCAGGACGCCGTGCTGTATCCGCTGCTCCCTGACTCCACCGCTGACGCGCTCGAACGCGGCATCCTCGCCCAATGGGACGACGAGCAGCTGTTCGCCGCGTCGCAGGCCGCGCGCGCCAACGCGAAGCCGTTCGTGTTTTTCGAGGGGCCGCCCACTGCCAACGGCCGCCCCGGCATTCACCACGTCTTCGCGCGCACCATCAAGGACCTCTTCTGCCGCCACCGCGCCATGCAGGGGTTCTACGTGCCGCGCAAGGCCGGCTGGGATACGCACGGCCTCCCCGTGGAGATCGAGGTCGAGAAGGAGCTGCAGCGCGAAGAGGCGGAGCGGCAGGGCGTCGACCCCAGCGAGATCGCCAAGCTCGGCGGCAAGCAGCTCATTGAACAGGTGGGGGTGGCGGAGTTCAATCGCCGCTGCCGCGAGAGCGTGTGGAAGTACCGTGGCGAATGGGAGAAGCTGTCCCACCGGACGGCCTACTGGCTCGACTACGACAATCCCTACGTCACCTACTCGCACGATTTCGTGGAGAGCGTGTGGTGGGCGCTGCGCACCATGCACGACAAGGGGCTGCTCACGCGCGGCCACAAGATCCTGCCGTACTGCGCGCGTTGCGGCACCGCGCTCTCCAGTCATGAAGTCGCCCAGGGCTACGACGACGTGGAGGACCCGAGCGTGTACGTGGCGCTCGACCTGCTCGATGCCAATGGCCACGCGCCCGCGATGCGCCGCCGGATTCTGGTGTGGACCACCACACCATGGACGCTCGTCTCCAACACCGCGCTCGCGGTGCACCCGGAGCTGGTGTACGCGGAACTCCGCAAGAAGACCGGCGCCGAGTGGACGATCATTCTGGCGGAGGCGCGGGTGCCGGGGGTACTGGGCGCCGACTGGGCCGATCGCTGGGATGTGGTGGGCACCATGACGGGCCGTGAGCTCGCCGGTCGCCGCTATCGTCGCCCACTCGACTGGGTGCCGTACCCGGAGCAGGGCAATCACGAGATCATCGTGCCGGAGGAGTTCGTCTCCGCCGAGGACGGCTCGGGGGTGGTGCACATGGCGCCGGCGTTTGGCGCCGACGACTACGCCGCCGGCCAGCGGCACGGGCTCGCCTTCGTGCAGCCGGTCAACGCCCGCGGGGAATTCGTTGAAGGCGTCCCCGAAGTGGCCGGCCAGTTCGTGAAGAAGGCGGATGCGCGTATTCTGGAGGTGCTCAAGGAGCGCGACGTGCTCTGGAAGGCCACGACCTTCGTGCACGCGTACCCCCACTGCTGGCGCTGCGGCACCCCGCTGCTCTACTACGCGCGCGGTTCGTGGTTCGTGCGTACCACCGCCGTGCGCGACGCGCTGCTGCAGCGTAACGGCCACGTGAACTGGAATCCCAGTGAGGTGGGGACCGGCCGCTTCGGCGAGTGGCTGGCCAACAACGTGGACTGGGCCATCTCGCGCGATCGCTACTGGGGGACGCCGCTGCCCGTGTGGGTCAACGACGAGGATCCCGCCGAGATCGAGGTCATCGGCAGCTATGCCGATCTCGCGGCGCGCATCGGACGGCCTCTCCCCGACGACTTCGATCCGCACAAGCCGCATATCGACCAGTACAACTGGCCCGCACGGAGCGGCACCGGGACCATGCGCCGGGTGCCGGAGGTGATCGACACCTGGTTCGACTCCGGCTCCATGCCCTTCGCGCAGTGGCACTATCCCTTCGAGAACGGGGAGGTGGTGGCGGCGCAGTATCCCGCCGACTTCATCTGCGAAGGGGTCGACCAGACGCGGGGCTGGTTCTACTCGCTGCTCGCCATCGCCACCACGCTGGGCGATGCCCTGCCGCACAACGCGAACGATCAGGCCGCCCCGTATCGTCATGTGGTGGTCAACGACCTGGTGCTCGACGCGAACGGCCAGAAGATGTCCAAGTCGAAGGGCAACGTGGTGAATCCGTGGGACGTCATGGAGCGGCACGGGGCCGACGCCGTACGCCTGTTCCTCGTGGCCTCCAGCCAGGTCTGGGTGCCGCGCCGCTTCGACGAGAACGCCATTCGCGAAACGGCCGGCCGCTTCCTGCTCACCTTTCGCAATGTCTACAACGGGATCTTCGCGCAATACGCCAACTTCGGGTGGCACCCCGGTGCCGCCGACCCGCCGGTATCGGAGCGCCCGGCACTCGATCGCTGGATCCTTTCGCGACTCACCCGCGTAGAACGCGAGGTGAATCAGCACCTCGACCAGTACGACGCCACGCTGGCGGCCCGTCGGGTCATGCAGTTCATGGACGACGAGGTGTCCAAGTGGTACGTCCGGCAGAGTCGTGCCCGCTTCTACGAGGTGGACAGCGCAGACAACCGGGCTGCCTTCGCCACGCTGCACGAGGTACTGGTGGTGACCTGTCGGCTGCTCGCGCCCTTCGCACCGTTCATGACCGACGCCGTGCACCGCCATCTCACGGGGACCTCGGTGCATCTCGCGCCGTTCACGCGGGAGCAGCCCACACCTGTCGATGACGCGCTCGAAACGGCCATGGACGACCTGCGCACCCTCGCCGGTCTTGCCCATGCGGCGCGTGACGTGGCCGACGTGAAGGTGCGCCAACCGCTGCCGTCCATGCAATGTGTCGTGCCGGGCGACGCCACCCTGGTCGCCACCCTCGGCGGACTGCTGGCATCGGAGCTGAATGTGAAGTACGTGGAGTTCGTCACCTCCACCGATGCGCTCGTTGCGCTCGAGGCGAAGGCGAACTTCCGAACCCTGGGCAAGAAGTTCGGCAAAGAGACGCCGCAGGTCGCCGAGGCCGTGGCCGGTCTGCCGGCCGACCAGCTGCGTCAGCTGGCGGCCGGAAACCCGGTCACCATCACGGTCGCCAACGCCGAGCGCTTGATTGCCCCGGACGACGTCGCCATCATCCGGCGCGCGTCGGGGGCAGCGGTGGTGCAGGAAAACGGCGGCTATGGGGTCGCGCTCGATCCCACCATTACGCCGGAACTGCGCGCCGAGGGGCTGGCGCGGGAGGTCATCAGCCGGGTGCAGCGGCTCCGCAAGGAATCGCAGCTCGAGGTGAGTGATCGCATCACGCTCGCCGTTGCCGGGGACGAGGAGCTGGAAAGCGCCGTGGCCGCCCATCGCAGCCGCATCGCCGACGAAGTGCTCGCCGTGCGATTGCTGCTCGGTCGAGAGGTGGGATCGCCGTTCTCCGGCCCGGGAGACGGCGCCATGTGGACCGCAACGCAGGCGGGCGACGTCGATGGACGGCCGCTGCAGCTTGCACTCACCAGGGAACAGTCGTGATGGCCGAATCGAAGACCGCGTCGACGAAGGACGCCAAGAAGCCCAAGGCGATGCCCAAGAAGCAGCTGCAGCACTTCGAGAAGCGACTGCTCGAGGAACGCAAGCGTGTGCTCAAGGAGCTCGGCCATCACAGCGACACCCTTGGCCCCAACGGCGAGGCGTCAGAGGGGGACAGCAGTGCCTACTCCTTCCACATGGCCGATCAGGGCACTGACGCGATGGAGCGGGAAAAGGCGTTCCTTTTCGCCTCCAAGGAAGGGCGCTTCCTGTGGCACATCGATCAGGCGCTCCGCCGCCTGTACAAGGCCCCGGAGACCTTCGGCAAGTGTCACCAGTGCGGCGAGGACATTGCCTTCGAGCGTCTCGATGCGCTGCCGAATGCCCGTTATTGCATCGCGTGCAAGCAGCGCGAGGAAGACTCCAAGAAGGGATGACGTGAAGGCGATTCTCGCGATTCCCGTTTTTATCGTCATCGTCCTGCTGGATCAGATCACCAAACTGGTGGCCGAGGCGACGTTGGCGGCGACCCCTCGGCCGGTCTTCGGCGAGTGGTTCCGCTTTGCGCTCGTCTACAATCCGGGTGCGGCCTTCGGGCTGCACCTCGGTCCGTATTCGCGTTGGCTTTTCATGGGCCTCACCGCCGGGGCGCTCGTCATTCTGGGCCGTCTGTACCAGCACACCGAGAATGACGATTACCGGCGCGTGCTGGCTATCGCGCTGGTGGCGGCCGGTGCCGTGGGCAATGTGATCGATCGCATTCGTTCCGAGTACGGGGTGGTGGATTTCCTCGATATCGGGCTCGGCGTGCACCGGTGGCCGACCTTCAACATCGCCGACATCGCGGTGAGCAGCGGCGCGTTCCTCCTGGCCCTTGTGCTGTGGCAGGAAGAGCGTCGTGAGCTGGCGGCGCAGGCCGCCGCCGGCGAGGCGGCCACGCCGTCGCCCACCGATTCACGCGACCTCGCTCCGTAATCATGGCGTCGAATCCTCGGCCATCCGCCGCGCGCACGGCCGCCGCGCACGTGGCACTCAGCGACCGCCCCGCCGCGTCCACCACCGTCCCGTTCTGGATCATCGTGGCCGTTACGGTGGCGGCCGACTTCGTCACCAAGGCGCTCGCGGTCGAACACCTGGTGCCGCGGCACATGCCGCATCGCATCATGGGCGATGTGGTGCGCTTCACGCTCTCGTACAATCCCGGCGCCGCGTTCGGCATGCATCTGGGCCCCGGATCGCGGTGGATCTTCGCCGTGCTCAGCATCATCATCGTCGTCGTGCTGCTGCGGGCCACCAGTGATCTCACGCGGACCTCGCGTTTGGCGGCCTTCGGCGTCCCCGTCATCGTGGGGGGCGCCATCGGCAACCTGCTCGATCGCATCCGCCTGCGCGAGGGCGTCGTGGACTTCATCGACATCGGGATCGGCACAACGCGCTTCTGGACCTTCAACGTGGCCGACACCGCCGTCACGATCGGGGCAGCGTGCCTGGTCATTGCCCTCTGGCAGGAAGATCAGGCGCTCCAGTCGGCGGCGAAGACACGGCAGCCGACCCCCGACGGCCCCGCGGCGTGAGCGCGGAGCGCACCTTTCAGGTCACGGTTCACGACGACACCGGTGAGCGGCTCGATCTGCTCGTGGCGCGGAGCGCCGGGGTGTCGCGCACGCAGGCCGCCACGCTGATCGCCAACGGCCACGTGCTCGTGAATGGGACGCGAGCCAAGGCCAGCTATCGCACCGAAGAGGGGGATCGCGTTGGCGTGGAGGTGCCGCCGCCGCCCGGCCGCGATATCGTCCCCGAGCAGATCCCGCTCGATATCGTGTTCGAGGACGAGCATCTCCTCGTCGTGAACAAGCCGGCCGGCATGGTCGTGCACCCCGCTCCGGGCAACTGGTCGGGGACCCTCGTGAATGCGCTGGTCGGACGGGGCGAGCCGCTGGCGGAAGGGGGTGGGGAAGACCGGGCGGGATTGGTGCACCGCCTCGACAAGGACACCTCGGGATTGCTGGTCGTGGCGAAGACCGATGCCTCCCACCGCATCCTCAGTACCGCCCTCGCCGCCCGGCAGGTCACGCGCCGCTACGTCGCGGTCTGTTGGGGGCATCTCAGTGGCGAGACCCTCACCGTCGACCAGCCCCTCGCGCGGGATCCGCGAGACCGAACCCGCATGGCAGTCGTCCCCGGGGGGAAGGCAGCCCGTACGGATTTCCTCCGGCTGGCGCGCTTCGACAGTGTGGACCTGCTGCGCGCCCACCTGCACAGTGGACGCACCCACCAGATCCGCGTCCACCTGTCGAGCGTGGGGCACCCGGTGATCGGCGACGATGTCTACGGCGGTGGCGGCGGGCGCAAGCTGGCCGCGCTGCCGCCGCGTCGTCACTTCCTCCACGCCGCCTGGCTTCGCTTCAAGCACCCCGTCTCCGGCAACGTCATCGATCTCCGCTCGCCGTTGCCCCCCGACCTGCGTCAGTCGCTGGCCACCCTCAGCGACATGCCGGAGCTCGCCACGCATCAGGACCCGCTCGATGTCTTCGGATTCTATCGGACCACCGACGCCCCCCCCGCTGCCCGATACACCGCCGACTGACGCCGCGGAGGGCGTGGAGGGCGTGGAAGAGGCCCGGCCGCAGTGGCTGGTCGTGACCTCCGGAGCGGCGGTCTTCGGCATCCCCGTGACCCAGGTACGTGAAGTCGTACGCCCCGGCGGGGTCCGTCCCGTGCCGGGCACTCCGCCGCTGCAGGCGGGCATCGTGAACGTGCGGGGCGCCATCGTCACCGTGCTGGACCTGCAGGCGCTCCGAACCGGAGAGCGTGCCGTTACACCGGGGTCGATCGTCCTCCTCCAGTACGGCGCCCGGCCGATCGGGCTTGCCGTGGATCGTGTCCTGGATGTTCGCACGGCCGCGCCGGAAGATCCGGACGGACCCGCTGGCGCCACCGTCCTGGACGCGGTCGCGCTCTGTGCGCGGCATCTGCATTCAGCCGAGGAGAGAACACGGTGAGCAAGACGGTACTGATCTGCGACGACGCGATCTTCATGCGCACCATGGTGGGGGACATCCTCACCCAGGCAGGATTCGAGGTGGTCGGCGAAGCCGAAACCGGTGTCCAGGCCGTGGAGAAGTACAAGCACCTGCGCCCGGATCTCGTCACCATGGACATCGTGATGCCCGACATGGGGGGCATCGATGCCGTGCGTGAGATCACCGCGCACGATCCGCACGCCCGCATCCTCATGTGCAGCGCCATGGGCCAGCAGGCGCTCGTGGTGGAGGCCATCCAGGCAGGCGCGAAGGACTTCGTGGTCAAGCCGTTCCAGCCCAGTCGGGTGCTGGAAGCGGTGAACCGCGTACTCGCCGCCTGACCCGGAGCATCCTGATGGACACGGCGCGCTATGCGGCCCTCTTTCAGGCCGAAGCGCGCGAACATCTGGCGGAGCTCGACGCGACGCTGCTGGCGCTCGAGGAGGCTGGACGCACCGCGGCGAGCCCGCTCGACACGAGCGAGCTGGTGGCGACGCTCTTTCGCGGGATGCACACGATCAAGGGCATGGCCGGCTCGATGGGCTATGGCACCGTCGAACGCGTCGCGCATGCCCTCGAATCGCGATGCGAGCCGGTGCGACGTGGAGATGAGGCGGTGCACGCGGATGTGCTGGCCCTGCTCTTCGAGGGCACCGACGTGCTGCGCGCCGCGATTGCCGATGTGGCGTGCGGGGGAGACACGGCGCCCGCGATGGTTGGGAGCCTGCTCGTGCGACTCCGCCCGCCGGTGTCGACGCCGCTGGCATCCGACCCCACGAGGGACGCGCTGCCAGTGCCGGGGCCGGCTGTCGACGGTGCCGCCGCCGCCACGATTCGCCACCTCGACGTGCGTCTCGTGGACGATTGCCCGCTCAAGGGCGTGCGCGCCATGCTGGTCCTGACCAAGCTCGGTACACTCGGGCAGATCCGCGGCACGCATCCCGAGCAGCCTAGCTGGCAGGACGAGACGTTCGACGGCCGCTTTCGCGTCGTCCTGGCCAGCAACGTTACCGACGAGGCGCTTGAGCAGGCAGTGCGCGCCGCCGGCGATGTGGCGCAGGTCTATGTGCGTGTGCCGGCTGGAGCCACACAAGCGGTCCAGCAGCGGGTCCGTGCGGTCGCGCCGGCGACGGCACGAACCGTGCGCATCGACCCCCGGCGCCTCGACACGCTGCTGGATCTTGCCGGGGAGCTGGTCATCACCCGTGATCGCCTCCTGCGCGCCATCGAGGCCCTCGACCACCCCGATCGCGACGTGCTGCGCGCCGCGCGTGACGCCGCGCGCCTCGTGAGCGCTCTCCAGGACGAAGTGCTGCAGGCGCGTCTGCTGCCCGTAGGGCAGGTGTTCGACCGCTTTCCCCGCCTGGTTCGCGACGTGAGTCACGAATTGGGCAAGGAGGTGGCCTTCACCATGGAAGGGCGGGACATCGAGATCGATCGGTCGCTGCTGGAGGCCATCGGCGATCCCCTGCTGCACCTGCTGCGGAATGCGCTCGATCACGGCATCGAAGACGCGGCTGGGCGAGTGGCGGTCGGCAAGGCGGCGCGTGGTGAGATCACGCTGCGCGCGGTGCGCGATCGCGCCAGCGTGATCATTCAGGTGCAGGATGACGGACGCGGGATCGACCGACACGCGGTGCTGGAGCGGGCGAGAGCGCAGGGGCTCGTCGCCGCCGAGGTGCAGCCGCTGGACGATGACGCGTTGCTGCGGATCCTTGCGCATCCCGGCTTCTCCACGGCGCGCCGCCTGACGACTCTCTCAGGACGCGGTGTGGGCGTGGATGTCGTGAACACGCGCGTGCGTGCCCTGGGTGGGCAGCTCGAACTCGAAACCATCGAGGGCGCCGGTACGGTGGTCACGCTGCGCCTGCCGGTCTCGCTGGCCATCACACGCGCGCTGCTCGTGGAGGTGGCCGGCTGCACCTTCGCCCTCCCCGCCATCCACGTCAGCGAGGCCACGGAGTATCACGAATCCCTGCGGGTGCATCACACGGAGCGCCCCGCCGTCACCATTCGTGACGACCTCGTTCCGCTGGTGGCGCTCGATGAACTCTTCGGGCTCACTCGTTCGTCAACCCTCGAACGCCACGATGGCGCGGCCGGCGATCGTCATCTCGCCATTGTCGACGCCGGCGGTCGCCGCGCTGCGCTGCTGGTCGACACACTGGTCGCCCAGCAGGACATCGTGGCCAAACCGCTCGACGTGGTGCACGGAGCGGCACCGTGGTTCAGCGGTGCCACCGTGCTTGGCGATGGCAGCCTGGCGCTCATCATCGATGTGCCGAGCATCGTGTGACGGTGGCAAACGGGGATGCCTCATTCATGGCGGACGTGATCATGCAGCACAACGACATCAGCCACGCCCGCGCCGACGGGTCAGCCGTCGCAACGGCGGCCCCGGGGCGCGCCGTGACCAGAGCAACGCCCCGTGGCGGTGCCGCGTCGTCGGCGTCGCGAGCCGCCACCCCGGTGCACGCCCTCAAGCGGATTCATCTCGATGCGCTGAGGGAAATCGCGAGCATCGGCGCCGGCCACGCCGCCACCGCCCTCTCGCAGATGACGGGCAGCACCATCATGATCAAGGTGCCCGCCATCAGCGTCGCGAGCCTGGAGGAATTGCCCGCCCAGTTCTCGCCACACGAGGAGCCCGTGGCGGCCGTCATGATGCACATGCTCGGCGATCTGTCGGGACGCACGTTGCTGGTGTTCCCCAAGCCCACCGTCATGCGGTTGGCGGAGCTCATGTTGCGGCGGCCCGTGGGAAGCTCCATCGCGTTCAGTGAACTCGAGTCGTCGACCATCAAGGAAACGGGGAACATCCTCAGCGGCGCCTACATGAATGCCCTCAGCGATTTCCTCGGTATGCTGCTGTTGCCGTCGCCGCCCACCCTCGTAATCGATATGTCGGCTGCGGTGCTCTCCAGCGCCGTCGGCGAATTCACTCCCGACCCGGATTCGGTGCTGTGCGTGGAGAGCGAGTTCCTGCTGCGCGAGTCCGATCTCACGTTGCGCGGATACTTCCTCCTGCTGCCCGACCCGGCGTCGCTGCAGGTCATGTTGCGCGCCATTCGCCTGGCCTGAAGGCGAGTCGCGGTACCATGCAGGCGAATCCTGCCGGTTCCTACACCGGTCCCTTACGCGCCCTCGCTGATCGCATCGATCAGCAGGACCCGGGGGCGTTCAACAACCTCGGCGTGCTCTACCACACCCGCGGACTGCACGCCGAAGCCGTGGACGCGTTCCTCCGGGCGCTGTCGCTCGATCCTCGCCTGCGCGCCGCCGCGCGCAATCTCGAGATCGCCGCGAGGCAACCGGGGGCGTGCGATGCGCGACTCGCCGCCGTGGAAGCGCGTATCGCTGCCAACCCCGACGACCGTGCGGCCCGGCGTGAGCGGGCCCAGCTGGTGCGCCTCCTGGGGCGCACCGACGCAGCCGCGCACCAGCTCGATGCGCTGATCGCCGAGGATCCCGACGATGCCGAGGCGCTGTTCGAACGCGGCCTCCTCGAGCAGCGTGCTGGCGACCTGCGGCGGGCACAGCGATGGTTCGAGCGGGCCGTGAACGCCGGAGCGGTGGGCAACGCCCGGCTCCACCTGGCGGAGGTGCTGTACCAGCGCGGGCAGTACGCACAGGCACTTGCTGGGCTCGATGCGCTGGTGCGCGACTACCCCGACCAGGCCGACGCGCACCTGCTGCGCGGGTTCGTACTGGGGGACATGGGCAATCACGAGGCGGCCATCGAAGCCGCGCGCCGTGCGGCGCAGCTCAATCCGGCGCTGGAAGCGCTGCAGGTGGATCTCGTCATCGAGACCACGGCGGCGCATCACGATACCGTAGCCGCCGGGGTGATGACCGTCCAACCCGACGGAGCCCTCGCGCGCCACGGCCTCGGCCTCGCCTTCCGGCAGCGTGGGTACTTCCGCGAGGCGCGCGTGGAATTCGAACGGGCCCTGGCCCAGGGCGAGGATGTGCGACTCGTGCAACACGCCCTCGCCGAACTCGACCTGCTCGATGGCGACTCGGCGTCGGCCCGTGCGCGCTACGAGCTGCTGCTGGGTCTGGAAGAGACGTCGCGGGGGTGGAACGAGCACGGCGTGGCGCTGCATCAGGCTGGTGAGGTCTCCGGTGCGGCCGACAGCTATCGCCGGGCCCTGCGTATTGATCCTCGCCACGCCCTCGCCTACAACAATCTCGGCGTGGCGCTCGCTGACCGTGGCGATACGCAGGCCGCGCGCGAAGCATTCCTTCGCGCGGCGGAGCTCGACCCCACCCTGGTGCTGGCTCGGCTCAACCTTGCGCGCTGGTACGCCCGGCACGACGATGCCGTGGCCGCACTGTCGCTGCTGCGTGAGCTGGCCGAGTTCCACCCGCAGGAGGCCGAGGTGTGGCATGTGCTGGGGCGCGTGCTGGCGCACACGGCACGCCTCGAGGAGGCACGCGCGGCGCTGGTCAAGGCCATCGAGGCGCGCCCGGCACACGCCGAGGCGCGCTACGCCCTGGCCCGGGTACTCGAGCAACTTGGCGACGGCGACGGCGCCGTGCGCGAAACCCACCGCGCGCTCGCTGCGGCCTCGGTGCACAAGGTGGACCGCCTCACGGTGGGTATCGACCTGCAGCGCGAGTGCCCCGACGCCGTGGGCCCGGTAG
>VYLE01000438.1_pt1 | contig 24071 bp, 19 predicted proteins | sample 5114391 | NCBI WGS metagenome assembly VYLE01 (sample SAMN12291771, study PRJNA351875) | freshwater metagenome | isolation source: freshwater lake | place: USA: Michigan, Kent Lake | collected 2013-08-15
GGGCGCGGCCGGGGCGGCGGCGCGGGCGTCGAGGGCGGCCAGGGCGTCGCCCTTGGTGATGCGGCCGTCCTTGCCGGTGCCGGCGACGGACCTGGCGTCCAGGCCGGTTTCCGAGACGATGCGCTGCACGCTGGGGGCCAGCGGCTTGTCGTCGGCGACCGGGGCGGCCGGAGCAGGCGCGGCCTTGGGCGCTTCAAACTTGGGTGCGGACGCGGTTTCCGCCTTGGGGGCTTCGGCTTTCGGCGCAGCGGCAGCGCCGCCGGCGGTCACGACGCCGAGCAGGGCGCCGGGGACGACCGTGTCGCCGTCATTGGCGGCGATGCTTTCCAGCACGCCGTCGGCGGGGCTGGCGACCTCGAGGCTGACCTTGTCGGTTTCCAGCTCAACGATGATCTCGTCCTTCTTCACAGCCTCGCCCGGCTTCTTCTTCCAGCTGGCGACCGTCGCTTCGCTGACGGATTCACCGAGGGCGGGGGTCATGATGTCGGCCATAGATCTTTGCTCGTCTGTCTGTTCGGTCTGTCGCCGGGGGGAGCCGGCATCGGTCTGGTTAGGCGAAAGCGCCCTTAGGCGAAGGCATCGTTGAGGAACGCTTCAAGTTCCTTCATGTGCCGGCTCATCATGCCGGCGGCGGTGGAGGCGCTGGCCGGGCGGCCGACGTAGCGGGCCCGCTTGGCCTTGATCTTCATGCGCTCGAGGGTGAGTTCGAGCCAGGGATCGACGAAGGTCCAGCCGCCCATGTTCTTGGGCTCTTCCTGAACCCACATAAGCTCGGCGTTCGGGAAGCGCTGAAGCAGCTGCATCACCGACTTCATAGGCCAGGGATAGAACTGTTCGATGCGCATGATGTAGACATCATCACGCCCGGACTTGGCCCGAGCCTCGACAAGGTCGAAGTAGACCTTGCCCGAGCAGGCGATGACGCGGGTGATCTTGGCGTCGGGCTTGAGGGTGACGTCGCCGACGTCGCAGCCGGCCTCGGCCCCGTCGATCATCACCCGGTGGAAGCTGCCGTCCGGTCCGAGGTCCGCCAGGTTCGACACTGCCTTCTTGTGGCGCAGCAGGCTCTTGGGAGCCATGACCACCAGGGGCTTGCGGAACTCCCGGTGCATCTGGCGACGCAGGGCGTGGAAGTAGTTGGCCGGGGTCGAGCAGTTGACGATCTGCATGTTGTCCTCGGCGCAGGACTGCAGGAACCGCTCCAGGCGGGCCGAGCTGTGCTCGGGGCCCTGGCCCTCGTAGCCGTGGGGCAGCAGCATGACGAGGCCGCTCATCCGCAGCCACTTGCGTTCGCCCGAGCTGATGAACTGGTCGATGACCACCTGGGCGCCGTTCACGAAGTCGCCGAACTGGGCTTCCCAGAGGGTCAGGGTGTTGGGGTCGGCCAGGCTGAAGCCGTACTCGAAGCCGAGCACCGCCTCTTCCGACAGCAGGCTGTCGATGACCTCGTAGTGGGCCTGGCCGGGACGCAGGTTGTTCAGCGGGGTGTAGTGTTCTTCCGTGGTCTGATCGATCAGGTCGGAGTGGCGCTGGGTGAAGGTGCCGCGGACGCTGTCCTGGCCGGACAGGCGAACCGGATAGCCTTCGTCGAGCAGGGTTGCGAATGCCAGGTGCTCGGCCAGGGCCCAGTCGATGCCCTCGCCGGCGTCGATGGCGGCGCGGCGGTTCTCGACCATGCGCTTTACGGTCTTGTGGACATCGACGCTGTCCGGGAAGGACGTAATCTTGCGGCCAAGGTCGCTCAGCTTCTGCAGCGAGACGCCGGTCTTGCCCTTGCGCTCTTCGTCGCCGGGCAGGGTCAGGCCCGCCCACTTGCCGTCCAGCCAGTCGGCCTTGTCGGCCTTGTAGGTCTTGCCGCCCTCGAACTCGGCGTCGAGGAAGTCGTCGAATTCCTTGATCCAGGCATCGACGTCGCCCTGCGTCGCGACGCCTTCGGCGATCAGGCGGGTCGAGTAGAGCTCGCGGGTCGAGGGGTGGCCCTTGATGCGCGCGTACATCAGCGGCTGGGTCATCGTCGGGTCGTCGCCCTCGTTGTGACCAAAGCGGCGGTAGCAGAACATGTCGATGACCACGTCCTTGCCGAACTGCTGGCGGTACTCGGTGGCCACCTTGGCGGCGTAGACGACCGCTTCGGGGTCATCGCCGTTGACGTGCAGGATGGGCGCCTCGACCATCAGGGCCACATCCGACGGATAGGGGCTGGTGCGGCTGTAGTGCGGCGCCGTCGTGAAGCCGATCTGGTTGTTGACGATGAAGTGGATCGTGCCGCCGGTGCGGTAGCCCTTCAGGCCCGACAAAGCGAAGCATTCGGCCACCACGCCCTGGCCGGCGAAGGCGGCGTCGCCGTGCAGCAGCAGCGGCAGGACGTGCGTGCGGCCGGCGTCCGGCGTCTCGCGCAGGGTGAAGGCCTGCTTGGCGCGGGCCTTGCCCAGCACCACGGGGTTGACGATTTCCAGGTGCGACGGGTTGGCGGTCAGCGACAGGTGGACGTTGTTGCCGTCGAAGGACCGGTCCGAGCTGGCGCCCATGTGGTACTTCACGTCGCCCGATCCCTCGACGTCCGAGGGGAGCGAGGTGCCGCCCTGGAACTCGTGGAAGATGACGTGGTAGGGCTTGCCCATCACGGCGGCCAGGACGTTCAGGCGGCCGCGGTGCGGCATGCCGAGCACGATGTCCTTCACGCCCAGCGCGCCGCCGCGCTTGATGATCTGCTCGAGCGCCGGGATGCAGGCCTCGCCGCCGTCCAGGCCGAAGCGCTTGGTGCCGGGGAAGCGCTTGTGCAGGAAGCGCTCGAAGCCTTCGGCCTCGATCAGCTTCTTGAGGATGGCGACCTTGCCCTCCTTGCTGAAGGTGATCTCCTTGTCGCGGCCTTCGATGCGGGCCTGCAGCCAACCCTTCTCGTCGGGGTTGGAGATGTGCATGTACTGCACACCGACGTTGCCACAGTAGGTGCGGCGGACGATCTCGAGGATCTCGCGCAGGGTGGCGGTTTCCAGGCCCAGCACGAAGTCGAGGAAGATCGGACGGTCGAGGTCGGCGTCGGTGAAGCCGTAGTTCGACGGCTCCAGCTCGCTGGCGTCGCCGGGGGTGATGGCGATGCCCAGCGGATCGAGGTTGGCCTTCAGGTGCCCCCGCATCCGGTAGGCGCGGATCATCATGATGGCGCGAAGGGAGTCGGTGGTGGCGGCGCGGATGGCCTCGGCGCTGGCCCCCGGGGACTTGGTCTCGATGGCCTTGCCGAGCTTGGCCTCGACCGCCGGCCACTGGCCGTCCAGGGCCGACAGCCATTCAGGACGCGCGGCGCTTGGGCGATTGGGTGTCCAGGCCGGCCGGGCGGCGTTGGCCTTGATGGTCTGGGCCTGGTCGGTGAGCGTGGCGAAGAAGGCTTGCCAGCTGCTGTCGACGGAGGCGGGGTTCTCGGCCCAGCGGGCGTGCAGGTCTTCGACATAATCGGCGTTGCCGCCGTAGAGGAACGAAGTTTCAGTCAGGATCTGATTGATGATGCCTGCGTCGTCGGCCATTGCACTCGCGCCAGATTGCGTCGCCCGCAGCGGGGCGGCTTTGGAATGGGGCCTCATATAGGCGCGTCACCCATGAATGGGGAGATAAACCAAGCGAATTTGTTGGGTTTTTTCGGGTTCTGGATACGACAACGCCGGCGATCGTCTCCGATCGCCGGCGTTGCCAGGCAAAAGCCTTAATGCTGCTTAGCCCTTGAGCACTTCCACCAGGGTCTCGCCCAGCTTGGCCGGCGAGGGCGAAACACGGATGCCGGCCGCTTCCATGGCAGCGGTCTTGTCGCCCGCGCCGCCCTTGCCGCCCGAGATGATGGCCCCGGCGTGGCCCATGCGGCGGCCGGGAGGGGCGGTGACGCCGGCGATAAAGCCGACCATCGGCTTCCAGCGGCCCTTCTTGCGCTCATCGGCGATGAACTGGGCGGCGTCCTCTTCGGCGCTACCGCCGATTTCGCCGATCATGATGATCGACTTGGTCGCCTCGTCGGCCAGGTACATCTCGAGGATGTCGATGAACTCGGTGCCCTTGACGGGGTCGCCGCCGATGCCGACGGCCGAGGTCTGGCCGAGGCCGACGTTGGTGGTCTGGAACACCGCCTCATAGGTCAGGGTGCCGGAGCGCGAGACGACGCCGACGCTGCCTTCGGAGAAGATGCCGCCCGGCATGATGCCGATCTTGCACTGGTTGGGCGTCAGCACGCCCGGGCAGTTGGGGCCGATCAGGCGCGACTTGCTGCCGGCCAGCGAGCGCTTCACCCGCACCATGTCCAGCACCGGGATGCCCTCGGTGATGCAGACGATCAGCGGGATTTCGGCGTCGATGGCTTCGCAGATCGAGTCGGCGGCGAAGGGCGGCGGAACGTAGATCACCGAGGCGTCGGCGCCGGTGCGGTCCTTGGCTTCGGCGACGGTGTCGTACACGGGCAGGCCGACGTGGGTCGTGCCGCCTTTGCCGGGCGTCACGCCGCCGACCATCTTGGTGCCGTAGGCGATGGCCTGTTCGGTGTGGAAGGTCCCCTGGCTGCCGGTGATCCCCTGGCAGATGACCTTGGTGTTCTTGTCGATCAGAATGGACATTAGGGCTCTCTAGCCTTGAATTTCAGGGTGAAGGCGAAGCGCGCGGGTCCTACCCGCGCACCGCCTTGACGATCTTCTCGGCGCCGTCGGACAGGTCGTTGGCGGCGATGACGTTCAGGCCGCTCTCGGCGATGATCTTCTTGCCGAGTTCGACGTTGGTGCCTTCCAGACGCACGACCAGCGGAACCTTCAGGCCCACTTCCTTCACCGCGGCGATGACGCCCTCGGCGATGATGTCGCAGCGCATGATGCCGCCGAAGATGTTGACCAGGATGCCTTTGACGTTCGGGTCGGCGGTGATGATCTTGAAGGCTGCGGTGACCTTCTCCTTGCCGGCGCCGCCGCCGACATCGAGGAAGTTGGCCGGCTCGGCGCCGTACAGCTTGATGATGTCCATGGTGGCCATGGCCAGGCCCGCGCCGTTGACCATGCAGCCGATTTCGCCGTCGAGGGCGATGTAGCTGAGGTCGTACTTGCTGGCCTCGATTTCCTTCTCGTCTTCCTCGGTCTCGTCACGCAGGGCGACGATGTCGGGATGGCGGAACAGGGCGTTGCCGTCGAAGCTGATCTTGGCGTCCAGCACCTTGAGGTGCTGGTCGGTGGTGATGATCAGCGGGTTGATCTCCAGCATCTCCATGTCCTTGCCCACGAAGGCGGCATAGAGCTGGCCGAGCAGGGCGCCGGCTTCCTTGGCGAGACCGCCGGTCAGGCCGAGGGTCTTGGCCAGGCTGCGGCCGTGGTGGGCCATGACGCCGGTAGCCGGGTCGATGCTGAAGGTGTGGATCTTCTCGGGGGTGTCGTGGGCGACCTCCTCGATGTTCATGCCGCCTTCGGTCGAGGCGACGACGCTGACGCGGCTGGTCTCACGATCGACCAGCAGCGACAGGTAGAATTCCTTTTCGATGTCCGAGCCGTCCTCGATGTAGAGGCGGTTGACCTGCTTGCCCTTGGGGCCGGTCTGATGGGTGACCAGCACCCGGCCGAGCATCTCCTCGGCATGCTGGCGGACTTCCTCGACCGACTTGGCGAGGCGCACACCGCCCTTGCTGTCGGGGCCGAGGCCCTCGAAACGGCCCTTGCCGCGGCCGCCGGCGTGGATCTGGCTCTTGACCACATAGAGCGGGCCGGGCAGCCGCTCGGCGGCGCTGGCGGCTTCGTCGGGGGTCATGGCCGCGAAGCCCTTTGACACGGGAGCGCCGAACTCGGCGAGGACGGCCTTGGCCTGATATTCGTGAATGTTCATCGCTGGAAAGGGCTCGCCTTGTGCGGTGGGGGACCGGGCGCGGTCGCAGACGGGGGCCTTATAGGCGCCGCACGTTAGGGCAGGCAACCCACGCAAATCGACGCGAAAAGACAAACCCCGCGAGACGGCCTCACGGGGTTGTCGATGCTTTACGTTCGCGGAAAGGGGGGTGGTTTAAGCCCCTTTAGTCCACCCAGTCCTTTGCCAGCCGCCGACTGGCGACGAAGAACAGGGCGGCGCTGACCAGGTAGAAGCATAGTCCGCTGTAGATCGAGTAGCGCAGCGCTTCGGCCCCGAAGTGCGGGGTGAGCAGGTCGGAGACGGCGCCAAAATAGTAGGTGCCGAGGCCCAGGCCGATCAGGTTGTTGATGAAGAGGAAGCAGGCCGAGGCCGTCGAGCGCATGCGGCCGGGGACCAGATGCTGGATCGAGGTGATGATCGGGCCCAGCCAGACCAGGTTCAAACCCTGGGGGATGAGGAACAGGAAGAAGGCCAGCCAGAGGTTGGAGACATTGATCGCCAGGAAGAAGCAGGGGAAGGCGATCAGGAAGGCGATGGCCGCCACCAGCGGATAGGCCCCCTTGTTCCGGCCGCCCAGTCGGTCGCCCAGCCAGCCGCCCAGCCATACCCCGGCGGTGCCGCCGATCAGGGCCAGGGCTCCAAGGAAGAGCGAGCGCTGGACCAGGTCCATCCCGAGGCTGCGTTCGAAGAAGCTGGGCAGCCAGAAGGCGACCCCATAGCCACAGACGCTGGAGGCCGCCGCGCCCAGCGAGAGCAGCCAGAAGCTGGGCTTGGGCAGCAGGGTCTTCATCACCTCGCCCATGCCGGGGGCCGCCTCCGGCGCTTTCAACGGCTCGTCCACTGCATGGCCGGCGGCGTCGAAATCGCCGCCGCGCTTGGGATCCTTGACCGTCAGCTTGAAGATCGGGGCGATGACAACGCCCGCCAGGCCGACGCAGATGAAGGCCGTGCGCCAGTCGATGGCTGCCGCGATCAGGCCGCCGAACAGGATGCCCGAAGCCGTGCCGATGGGGATGCCGAAGCTGTAGGCGGCCAGGGCCCTGGCGCGCTGGCTGGGCGGAAAGTAGTCGGCGATCAGGCTGTAGGCCGGCGCCGTGCCGCCCGCCTCGCCGACCCCGACGCCCATGCGGCAGAGGAAGAGGCTCCAGAAGCCGGTCGCCAGGCCGCAGGCGGCGGTAAAGCCGCTCCAGACGGTCAGGGCCACGGTCATGATCCAGCTGCGGCTCGACCGGTCGGCCAGCCAGGCCACCGGGATGCCCAGCGCGGTGTAGAACAGGGCAAAGGCCAGCCCGCCCATCAGGCCCAGCTGGCTGTCGGTCAGCCCCAGGTCAGCCTTGATCGACCCGGCCAGGATGCCGAGGATCTGCCGGTCCAGGAAGTTGAAGGTGTAGACGACGATGAGGATGGCGAGGACGTAGACGCGGTAGCCTGATCCGGTCTTGGCGGGGTTGGCGGCATCGGTCATCGGCGTCTCCTGGGGTCTCTACAAAATGAAAAAGGGGCGGCCCGTTTCCAGGCCGCCCCAGGTTTTCAGTCTACAGGGAGATCAAAGCTTCCAGTCGATCCCGAGCGTCCAGGTCGACGGGTTGCCGTAGAAGCCGACCACCGAGTTGCCGAACAGGACGCCGGCCGACTGCGGGAAGTTGTAGCCGCCGATGCGGTAGCGCTCGTCGGTGATGTTCTTGCCGGTCAGGCTGACCTTCCAGTTACCACCCGGAGCGACCCACTGGGCGTTGAAGTCGTAGAGCCAGTAGCCTTCCTGGTCGATGGCCGGCGCAGCGAACTCGAACATCTGGGAGTCGCCGCGGAACGAGGCCGAGGGGGTCAGCGACAGGTCGCCGCCCGCCACTTCAAAGTTCCAGGTGGCGTTGTAGTTCATCGTCCATTCGGGCGTGTTCTGAAGCTTCGCCATGCTGGCGATGTTCAGGGTCACGCCGCCGACCGGCACCACGGCCCCGGTCAGCGGGTTGATCGAACCGGCCGGGTAGAAGCGGAAGAACTCGTTGAACTGGGCGTCGATGTAGCCCAACGTCGCGCCGGCCGAGAAGTTGTCGGTGAAGCGGAACCGGCCTTCGAATTCCCAGCCCCACATTTCCGAGCTGCCGACGTTGTCGACGAAGCTGGCGATGCTGGCGCCCGACGGCACCTGGGTGGTGACCTGCTGGTCCTTGTATTCGGCCTTGAAGAGGTCGGTCGCGAAGGTGATGCGGCCGTCATAGAGGCTGCCCTTCAGGCCGATTTCGTAGCTGTCGACCGTTTCGGGGTCATAGCCGCCCACCGTCGCCGGCGTCAGGATGACGTCGCCACGCATGTCGAAGCCGCCCGACTTGAAGCCCTTGCTGTACGATACGTAGGTCGTCAGGTCTTCGGTCAGGTCGAAGCTCAGGCTGACCCGCGGGGTGAACTCCTCGAAGGTGTTGTCGTTGGTGTAGTCCGAGCGGACCAGCAGCGGGGCGCGGACCGTGCCGCCCAGAAGCGGGCTGCGGACGGCGCCCAGGTAGTTGGCGCGGAAGACGCTGCCTTCCTTCTCGTCACGGGTCCAGCGGCCGCCGATCGAGGCCTTGAAGCGGTCGGTGAAGTCGATGCTGACGTCGGCGAACAGGGCGATCGACTTGGTGTCGACGGCGCCGGCGGTGCCGATGACGATGCCGGCCTGGCTGAGAATGGTGTCAAAGGCGCCTTCAGCATGGCCGTCGAAGTAGTAGATGCCGGCCACGCCCTGGACCCGGTCGCCGGTGTAGGTCAGCTGGAATTCCTGGCTGAGCTGGTCGTCGGCGTAGAAGCCCGGGATGTCGAGGATGGCGGCGGGCAGGCCGTCGAAGTCGATGACGGTGGTGGTTTCACCTTCACGGTAGGCGGTGATCGACTTGAAGGTCAGGGTGTCGCTGATGTCCCAGGCGGCGGTCAGGGACAGGCCCTTGGTCTCGACGCTGTTGCTGTCGCCGATTCCGGCCAGGGTGTCATAGACATCGCCCAGCGGCGCGCCACCGGCGATCGGGACGCCGGCGCTGTTGAGCGCCTGCACTTCGCGATAGCCGTGACGCGGGTTGGAATCGTCCTTCACCCAGTCACCGGCGAGGCGGAACGACAGGGCTTCGGTCGGACGCCATTGCGCCGACACGCGGGCGGCGGTGACGTCCTTGTTGTAGTGATCGGCGCCGGTGGTCAGGTTCTCGCCGAAGCCTTCACGGTCGTACTTGGCGACGGCCGCGCCGATGGCGAAGGTGTCGCCGAGCGGAATCGAACCCGAGGCGATCAGGTCGATCTGGTTGTAGCTGCCGTAGGCGCCCTTGAGGGCCAGCTGAGGCTCGCTCGACAGGTCCTTGGTGACATACTTGATGGCGCCGCCGATGGTGTTGCGGCCGTAAAGCGTGCCTTGGGGGCCGCGCAGCACTTCGACGCGCTGGACGTCGAAGACGTCGAGCACGGCGGCCTGCGGCCGGGCGACGTAGACGTCGTCGATATAGAGGCCGACGCCGGGCTCGAAGCCCCACAGCGGGTCCTGCTGGCCGATGCCGCGGATGAAGCTGATCAGGGTCGAGTTGGAGCCGCGCGCCACCTGGACGGTGGCGTTGGGGGTGATCTGCTGCAGGATGGTGATGTCCGTGCCGCCCTGGCGCTCCAGGGCCGCTTCGCTGACCGCCGAGACGGAGACAGGCACGTCTTTCAGGTTTTCTTCGCGACGGCGGGCGGTGATGACGACTTCTTCGACGTCAGCGCCTTCAGTCGGAACGTCCTGCGCATAGGCGCCGGCGCTCGCGGCGCTCCAGGCCGCACCGGCCAGCAGCATGGCTTTCCACATGGTCTTCATAGTCGCCCTCCCTGGGAGCGTCGGCTTCGGACCTTCGATCTTGGTCCTGTGGTCCGTTGGCGGACGCTGTTGATTACAAGAAATTCACCGAAACGCGAATTATCACCGACCTTGAGTCAGGACGGCCGCGCGCGCAACGGCGCAGGTGGCCGGAAGGCGCTTGGCTCGCCGCTTTTTCACCACATGATGAATTGGCGCCACACCGGCCGTCAGCTTTTCGTGGTGGCGCCGGGAAGACCCCCGAAAGCGAGGATGCGGCCCACTGGAGCAGGACCCGATTTGATGGAATCAAATCGGCCGCTCCAGCTTGTTCGTCGTCGCGCGTTTGATCCGATAACCGGTTCCCACTTATCGGAGCGTGCTCTAGCTGATCAGGGCCCCGAACCCGGCCGCGCAGTAGCGATAGAGCCGGGCCCGCACTGCCTCCAGGTCGTGGCTGTGGCAAAGGCCTTCCGACAGCTGGTCGATACGTCCCGTCTCCGACAGGGCCAGCATCATCGCCCCGGTCAGGAACTGGTAGCCCCAGTAGAGATCGACCATCTCGGCGTCCGGCCTGGCGCGCTTGAGGGTGTCGACCAGCTGGTGGACAACCGGATCGAAGAAGCGGTGCATGGTCTCGCCGCCCCAGGCCGGGGTGTTGTTCACCTGGGCGACCAGGGCGAAATAGTTCTTCCAGCCGGCGCCGCCGGTCATCGACCGTTCGATCAGCGGGTCGATGAAGGCGGTAATCACGCCCAGCGGCGTCATGTTTCCGGCGTTGGCAGCCTCGTAGGCGTCCATGGAGGCCTTGCGGTCGCCGTTCAGAATCTCGGCCCGGCGCAGGAAGACGGCGTCGAACAGCTCGCGCTTGGCGCCGAAATAATAGTGGATCAGGGCGGTATCGACGCCTGCCTCGGCCGCCACCTGACGGGTGGTGACGCCATAGAAGCCGTGCCGTGCGAACAGCCCTTCGGCGGCGTCCAGGATGGCCTGGCGCATGTCGATGCCGGAAGATTTCGTCGGCCGCCCCCGCCCGTCCTTGCGTGGCCTGCCCCGTGTCGCGGTCATGGCAAACACCGATAGGCCGCGCCGGGATGACTGTGCAAGCGGCGGTCAGACCCAGCACCCATGAAATCCAACCGGCAGCGGCACATCGGCCCGCCAGCTGCAGACCGGCCCGGCCGACACCCGCGACGCCTCGAACACATGCCGCTCCGTCGCCCGCGCCTTCAGGTTCAGGGTCGTGCCGACCAGCCAGCCGTCCAGCTCCCGCGACGATCCGGGGCGGGGGACGAACTGATGCTCCTCGGCGCAATGATCGGGGCCGAAGTCGAAGACGTCCGCCTTGCCGGTCACCGGGGCCCGGCGAGGAGACGGACGCGCCACTCTGTCGCTCAAGGGCGGCGCCGACGCTCCGGTTTCCAGAGCCTACGCCGGCGCCTTGCGGGCCGCCGGCTGGTACTGAAGCTGCGCTTGCCATCCTGGCGACGTTGCAGCATCTAGGCCCCAGGCGGTCCCCCATAACGGGGGCCAAGAGGGAAGGGGGTGTGAATCCCCCGCTGTGCCCGCAACTGTCAGCGGCGAGGGCCGCATCGGTCTCTCCTCATCAGAGGAGGGCGTCACTGGGAAACCGGGAAGGCGACGATGCGAACCTGATGACCCGCAAGCCAGGAGACCTGCCGCCGTCGTCGTTCGTCCGTGGCCCGGGTCCAGGCTGTCGGCGCGGGGTCTCCCGTTGAAGCGACCGTCGGCCGGCGCGCCGACGTGTGTCGCTTGACCCTGATCCGCCACGCGGCGCTGCGCGGGCTCCTTGAAAGGAGAACGCGCCATGCGTTTGACTACCCTGTTGCTTGCCGCCAGTTCGCTGGCCCTGTTGTCGTCCCCGGTTCTCGCGGCCGAAGCCGATGAGGGCGACGTCGACGCCGTCATCGTCACCCGCCTGGCCAGCGAGCCCAAGGACGTGCTCGGTCTGACCGTCATCACCGAAGAGGACATCGACCGCCGCCAGGCCGTCTTCGCCGCCGACCTGCTGACCACCACGCCCGGCATCTCGCTCAGCCGCAATGGCGGCTTCGGCGGCGTCACCACGGTACGCACGCGCGGCGCGGCCGGCGACAAGACCCTCGTGCTGCTCGATGGCGTCGTCCAGAACGACCCCTCCAGCCCCAACGGCGGCTTCGACTTCGCCGCCTTCGACCTGGCCGATATCGAGCGCATCGAGATCCTCGAAGGACCGCAGGGCTCGCTCTGGGGTTCGGACGCCATCGGCGGGGTGATCAGCTTCACCAGCCGGGAGCTGGACGGCTATCGCCTGAACCTCGAGGGCGGCAGCTTCTCCACGGTCCGCGGCAGCGCCGCCGGCGGCATCGCCACCGACCGCTTCGCCGTCGGCGGCTCCGTCGCCGGCTACAAGAGCGACGGCGTCTCCAAGGCCGCCAATGGCTCGGAAGACGATGGCCTGGAAAGCTGGACGGCTTCGGTCAACGGCCGGTTCGACATCAGCGACACCGTCAGCCTGGATGGCCGCGTCCGCTACAACAGCTATGACGTGGATATCGACGGCTACGACGCCTTCTTTGCCTTCGGCGACACCACCGACCGCGCCAAGGCCGCGGCCTGGTCGGGCTTCGCCCGGCTGAAGGCCGAGAACGTCATCGGCCTCGACCACAGCCTGTCGGTCGATCTCTATGACATTCAGCGGGACAACATCTCGGCCTTCTCGTCTTCGTATGAGGCTGACCGCAGCACCCTTCGCTACACCGCCGGCCGGGGCGGGGCGGGCGATCCGCTGGCCTTTGTGGTCGGGGTCGAGCGTGACGACACCGAGGCTTCGGTCAGCACCGGGGCCAAGGCCGATCTGGGCTCCACCTCGGCCTTCGGGGTCGTTCGTTTCTCGCCGGTCGAGACGCTGACCCTGTCGGGCGCCCTGCGTTACGACAATCCCGATGAGTTCGAGGCCAGGACCACGGCCCGCGTCTCCGCCACCTGGGACATCGGGGCCGGCTTCGCGACCCAGATCAGCTGGGGTCAGGGCTACAAGACCCCGACCATCAGCCAGACGGTCTGCGACTTCTGCGGTCCCGGCGGCCCGTCGGTGGGCCTGAAGCCTGAAACGGCCGGGGGCTGGGACGTCGGCGCCAGCTGGCGCTCGGCGGACGACGCGATCTTCATCCAGGTCACGGGCTACAGCCTGGACGTCGAGGACCAGATCGCCTTCCGGGCCGGGCGCTATGTGAACATCACCAGGACCTCGTCGACGGGGGCGACAGTGTCCCTCGACGCGGCGTTGGGCCCGTTCACGGTCAAGGCCGGCTATGCCTACACCGACGCCATCAACGATGTGACCGGCGCCCGGTTGCTGCGGGTGCCGGAGCACAGCGGTTCGGCGAGCCTGGGCTGGAGCAACGACCGCTTCAACACCTTGCTGACCATCCGGGCCGAGGGCGAACAGGCCGACAGCAACCCTTCGACTTTCGCCAGCGAGGCCCGGGACGGCTTCGTCACCGCCGACCTGGCCGGCGGCTGGAAGCTGAACGACAGGGTGACCTTCACCGCGCGGATCGAGAACCTGGCCGACGAGGACTACCAGGAAACCCTCGGCTACGGCGAAGCCGGTCGCGCCGCCTATATCGGCGTACGTATCCGGAACTGATTTCGCCTGAAAAGAGTCCTGGATTCGGAACGCAATTGGCCGACCGGTGTTTATTCATCGAAGCCGCCCGATTGCGCCCCCCCGATACCCAGGGCGGTTTCCAGGAGCCCGCCAACTTCCACCCCGTTGGCGGGCTCATTTCGTTCTGGAGCGGGATCTAGATCTCGCTGAGCGAAACAGAGGCGTAGCGCAGGACGTAGGGTATCTGGCCCGGCCTTCCGGCCGGGATACGGTCGCCAAAGAACGCGACATAGCAGTCGTACGACGCGATCTCCTCATCCCACCAGCAATGGACGACGACGCCGTCCTCATGGCCCTCCTTGCCGTGGCAAGTCAGCCTTACGGGCGTGCCGGGCGCGATGAAGCGATCCGGGCGAACATCATCCGTCGACATCAGGCCGCGTACTTGGCGAGATCCTGTCGTCCGCCGGTCAGGTCCAGCACGTCCCGCATGGCAAAGGACGGATCGGCGCCGTGCAGGGCCGCGTAAACACCCCGCGCGAAGGTCATGTCGGCATGGGTCTTCACCCGCCAGTCCAGTCCCGACAGGTCGCGCGGCGCGGCGAAGTTGGCATGCCGCCAGCGGACCGGGTCGGCGCGCAGGAAGGCGGTCGGCGAGGTGCGGGCCTGCGGGTCGCGCGGCGTGGCGGCGGCGGCGATCAGGGCCGGGGCGGCGATGACCTCGACCTCCATGCCCTTTGGAAAGCCGAACCAGCCGCGGTTGGCGACATAGTCGGCGCCGCTGTCCAGGGCGATACGCACCGCCTTGTCGACGATGGCCGGGTCGACGAAGGGCGCGTCGCCCTTGATCCGCACCACATGGCTGACGCCGCCGATGCTTTCGGCGCAACGGGCGAAGCGGCCGAGCAGGTCGACCGGCGCGCCGCGATAGACGGCCTGCCTGTGCGAGACGAGGAAGGCGGCCAGCGAATCGTCGCTGGCCTCGACACTGGTGGCGACGACGATGCGCGACAGGGTGCGGGCGGCGCGCAGCCGCTCGATCTGTCGCTGGATCATCGGTTGGCCGGCCAGGCTGGCCAGGGCCTTGCCGGGCATGCGCTGACTGGCCATGCGGGCCTGCAGGATGGCGAGGATCATGGGGCGTTTGCTCCTTCTGAGCGGTGCGCCGGGCTCTTCTTCGCGTCGTCTACGCGGCGGCCCAGCTGCTCCCGGAATCGAGGGCGATCGGGTCATCGAGCGCCATCTCGTCCCAATCGAGGTCAGGGGGTGGGCTGGCGGCGGCGGCGATGATGGCCGACAGCTCGGCGGCGGTGGTCGGACTGACCAGAACAGCGGTGGCCTCCGGGCGCGACAGGGCAAAGCCCAGCGCCGCCTGGAGCGGATCACTGCGACCCTCGGCGATCATCCGGCGCACCCGAGACAGGCGACCGGCCGCGCCCTTGAGCGTCGCGGGCACCCGGTCGGGGGGCAGGAAGAGGAGGCCGTTGAGGAAGACCGAGCGCAGCTGCACCTCGATGCCCATGCCGGCGATCCGCGCCAGCGAGCCGTCGGCCAGCAGCCGCTGGTCAAGCAGCGAGGCCGGCGCCTGCACGAGGTCGGGCTTGAAGCGCCTGGCGACCCCGCAGGGATCATCCGAAGCATGCACCGCGATGCCGATGCGGGCGAACAATCCCTGACTTTTCAGCGCCTGCAGCCGGTCCCACAGGGCCATGCCGTGAGGGCCGAACAGTTCGCCGACGCTCGGCACGACGATGGCGTCGGCCCGCTCGACGGCCAGGCGGCGCAGGGAGGCGCGGGCCTCCTGCTCGACGAAGTCGGGGCCCCGGTCGGCGCGGACGCTGTTCAGGGTCAGGCGGAAGGAGGACGGGCGCGGGACCAGGTCGCCGAGAATCTGTTCGGCGCGGCCATAGACACCCGAGGCGTCCAGCACCGACAGCTGGCCGCGCGCGGCGATGTTCAGGATATCGCGCGCTTCCACCTCGGGCGGGCGCGAGCGGGGGCTGGGGCTTCCGCCAAGCCCGAACTGGGCGGCGGAAAGGCCAAGCTTGGTCAGGGGGAAACTCATGCGCGTCCTTCTGGAGCGGCCAGATGGCTGGGACTGGAATACAGGGGGTCATGGACCGGCCGGGGCCGGGCGAAGATTTCGGCCAGGTTGCGGGCCATCATGGCGGGCAGCACGGCGGCATAGGCGTCGACCAGGGCGGTCACCTCGACCTCTCCGTGAGCGGCGCTGAGGGCGTGAGGCCCGACGACGATCAGGCCACGGGACGTCATCTCCCGCATCCACAGCCCCTCGAGGACGGGGGCGGCGAACAGCGGGGTGGGCAGGGTGGGGTCACCGGCCAGCGTAAAGACGCGGGCCGCGCCGGCCCGCTTGATGAGGCTTTCGACCTCGGTCTGGATCTCGGCGCCCATCACCTGCAGGTGCGGCGCGACCGGGGCGATGCCGAGCGTCTCCAGGGTGGCCGTGGCGGCGGCGATGCTGTCGCCGCGCGGCGTGGGCAGGTCCTCGGGGTCGAGGGCGGCGATCAGGTCATCGCTGCCGGTGATGGCCCCGATCGGCCGGCCGTTGGCGATGCCGGCCCCGAATACGGAAAAGTCCGGCCGCACGTTGGAGAGGCCCTGCACGCCCTGGGCATGGACCCGAAAACCGCTGGAGCCCTCATCGAAGATCAGCAGGGCCCCGGCGGTGGTCGCCGCCTTGCGGGCCAGGCGCAGCTGGCCGGGCGTCATGCCGAGCGGATCGACCAGCACGGCAGCCAGGTCCGTCTCGCCGCCGCAGATCCCGCTCCTGGGGTCCCAGACGGCGACGCGTCGGCAGCCGGTGACCTTGCGGGCGGCGGCGACAGCGGCGGGCAGGGCCTGGCCCTCCTCGGCGCAGAGGGCGACGGCCGGACAGCGCGGCAGCAGGGAAGAGAGGGCGACGGCGGCGTCGCTCAGGGTGGCCTTGCCGGCCGCGACGGCGGTCTCGACGCGCGGGTGGGCGTGGCCCAGCAGCACCGCGCCGCCGGCCATGTCGAAGTCGATGCGGGCGGTCCCGTCCTCGTCGGTCAGCCGGCAACCGGCAGCGACCGGCCGGCTGGGGGCGCGGCGGACAAAGCTGTCGGCGATGAAAGCGGCGTTGGGCATGGCTGCCTCGGCCTCATGGTGAAGTCAGTAGCAACCATGCGCGCCAACACCTTAAGGGAGGGTGCCTGAAGCCTTTCGCTGGGGTTAATGTAGCCCGTGACCCAGACCCTGCCTGCCCCCTCCTTGCCGGATTGGCCGACCTACGGCCTGACCGACGACCAGCGACCCGCCCTGCGCGCCTTGCGCGAAGCCGGCGAGTCCGCCGTGCTCGCCACCATCGTCGCGCTTGGCGGTGGCGGCCCCCGGCCGGTCGGGGCCCAGATGGTCTTCGGCCGCGATTTCGTCAGCGGCTTTCTGTCCGGCGGCTGTGTCGAAGGCGACGTCGCCTTGCACGCCGCCGCCTGCCTGACGGACGGCGAGCCGCGCCGGCTCGTCTACGGAGAGGGCAGCCCATGGCCCGACATCCGCCTGCTCTGTGGCGCCCGGATCGAGATCGAGCTTCAGCGGCTGCTTCCCGACGATGCCCAGGTCGGCGCCGTCCTCGCTGCCATGGACGCCAGACGGCCCGCCGACCTCGCTACGCCCGGCGGCCTGGTCATGACCTATGCGCCGGTCTGGAAGCTGATCGTCATCGGCGCCGACCCGACGGCGTTGGCTACAGCGACGCTCGGCGCCCAATCCGGCTTCGAGACAACCCTCATTCGCCCGCGCGGCCCCATCGCCTGCCCCTTGGCGAACGTCGCCTACAGCCGCGCCGAGCCGGTCGAAGCCTTCGCCGCCATCGGTCTCGACGCCTGGACAGCGGTCGCCATCTGCGGCCACGACATGGACATTGACCACGCGGCGCTTGTGCTCGCCCTGCCGTCAGCCGCGCCCTACGTCGGCCTGCTCGGGGCCCGCCGCCGTCTGGGTGAGCGTCTGGATCGTCTGCGCGCGGTCGGCCTCAGCGAGGGGCAGCTGCAACGCCTCCGCGCGCCTATCGGCCTCGACCTGGGCGGCAAGGCGCCATGGGAGATCGCCATCGCTGTGATCGGCGAAGTCATCGCCGTGCGCCATGCGGGGGGACAGTTTGGCCGCGAAGCGACCTCCCTTTCCCCGGCCAGCGCCGGCCGCTGACCCATCCTCGATCCGAACGGTGCGCGCCCCTGCGTCTGGAGCGCGCCTGTCCCTGCCTAGAACCTCTGCGCCCCGTCCAGCCGGATGGTCGTGCCGTTGAGGAAGTCGTTGTCGCAGATGTGGCCGGCCAGGATGCCGTACTCGTCCGGATCGCCCATCCGTTTGGGGTTGGGCACCATCGGGCCCCAATGGGCCTGGGCCTGTTCGTCGGTCATCCGTGAGCTGTAGGCCAGGGTCAGGAAGGTGCCCGGGGCGATGGAGACGGCGCGGATGCCCAGCGGCGCGAGGTCCCGCGCCACGGTCAGGGTCATGCCGATGATGCCGCCCTTGGCCGCCGAATAGGCCGCCTGGCCGGGCTGGCCCTCATAGCCGGCGATCGAGGCGGTGTTGATCACCACGCCGCGCTGGTTGGACTCCAGCGGCTCGTTGGCGGCCATGGCCTCGGCCGCCTGGCTGGTCACCGCGAAGGCGCTGTTCAGATAGACGTTCACGGTGTGCATGAACTGCGACAGCGGCAGGCGCTTGCCCTCCCGGTTCACCGTCCGCGCCGGCCCGGTCGAGCCGGGCGCCGGCGGCCCGCCATGGACCACCACGGCGGCGCGCAGGGGCGCCAGCGACACCGCCTTGGCCACCGCCTCGGCGATGCTGTCCTCGCTCATGATGTCGGTGTGGACGAAGACGGCGCCGCCTCCGACCTCGGCCGCCAGCGCCTCGCCCCGGTCGGCGTGCACATCGGCGATGACCACCCGCGCCCCGCGCTGGGCCAGCCTGCGCACCGTGGCGCTGCCGAAACCGCCGGCCCCGCCTGTGACGAGCGCCGAAGCATTGCTGAGATCCATTATGTCCTCCCTGTTTTGCGGGGAGGCCATCACGTTGAGCAGCCCTTGAAAAGATTCACGTGGCGTCAGGCGCCGCGCTTTTGGGGACGGGTTGGCCGCGCAAGCGGCCTACCTGTCCCCCCTAAAGCGCCACCTCGAACTCGGCCTCGGTCTTGGCCTTCACCTCGTCGAGCGTCACGCCCGGCGCCAGTTCCAGCAGCTTCACCCCGGCGCCTCGGCCGATGGAGAAGACGCCGAGGTCAGTGATCAGGGTGTCGACCACCGCCTTGCCGGTCAGCGGCAGGGTGCATTGCTTGAGCAGCTTCGGCGCGCCGGTCTTTTCGCAGTGGTCCATGACCGCTACCACGCGCTTGACGCCGGCCACCAGGTCCATGGCCCCGCCCATGCCCTTGACCATCTTGCCGGGCACCATCCAGTTGGCCAGGTCGCCATTGGCCGCCACCTGCATGGCGCCGAGGATGGAGAGGTCGATATGCCCGCCCCGGATCATGGCGAAACTGTCGGCGCTGCTGAAATAGCTGCTGGACGCCAGCTCGGTGATCGTCTGCTTGCCGGCGTTGATCAGGTCGGCATCGGCCTCGCCTTCATAGGGGAAGGGGCCCATGCCCAGCATGCCGTTCTCGCTCTGCAGCGTCACATGCATCCCTTCGGGGATGTAGTTGGCTACGAGAGTGGGAATGCCGATGCCGAGGTTCACATAGAAGCCGTCCTGCAGCTCGCGGGCGGCGCGGGCGGCGGTCTCGTCGCGGGTCCAGGGCATTAGACAGACTCCTTAGGGCGGGTGGTGACGCGCTCGATCCGCTTCTCGAACACCGCGCCCTTGAAGACGCGGTCCACATAGATGCCGGGGGTGTGGATGTTATCCTTGTCCAGGCTGCCGACCGGCACGATCTCCTCGACCTCGACCAGGCAGACCTTGCCCGCCGTGGCCATCATCGGATTGAAGTTCCGCGCCGTCTTCCGGTAGATCAGGTTGCCCTCGGCGTCGGCCTTCCAGGCTTTGACAATGGAGAGGTCGGCGGTCAGCCCGCGCTCCATCACATACTCTTCGCCATCGAACTCGCGCACCTCCTTGCCCTCGGCGACCAGGGTGCCGACGCCGGTCCTGGTGAAGAAGGCGGGAATGCCCGCGCCGCCGGCACGGATGCGTTCAGCCAGCGTCCCCTGCGGATTGAATTCGAGCTCCAGCTCGCCGCTGAGATAAAGTTGTTCGAACAGCTTGTTCTCACCGACGTAGCTGCTCACCATCTTCTTGATCTGCCGGTTCTCCAGCAGGATGCCCAGGCCGAAGCCGTCGATGCCGCAGTTGTTGGAGACGACGGTCAGGTCCTTCACCCCGGTCTCGCGGATCGCCGCGATGAGGTTCTCAGGAATGCCGCAGAGACCAAAGCCCCCCGCCATGATGGTCATGCCGTCGAAAAGCACCCCTTCGAGGGCTGCGGCGGCGTCCTTGCGGACCTTGTCGGCCATGAAAGCTCCTGCGGCTGGAAAACCGGCGTCCTTTCGCCCATCTCCCGGGGAAATTCAACCGTTGGTGAATTATGGGTCGCTGACCTTAGAGCACGCCAGGCGGAAGTGTCTGCGGTTTCGCCGCCCGGCGCGCTCGAACGAAAGAACCGGTCATTCCGCGCAGCGGAATGACCTAGGGGGACATCTATCATGAGCAACGCAATGCGCGACAGTAAGGTCCTCCTGGTGATGGCCCACCCGGCCCTGGAAAAGAGCCGCGCCAATAGTCTCCTGTGGTCGGCCTCGGACGGACTCGACGGCGTCACCCGCCACGACCTCTACGAGACCTTTCCCGACTTCGTCATCGACGTGCCGGGCGAAAAGAAGAAGCTGAAAGAGCACGACATCATCGCCCTGCAGTTCCCCTTCTACTGGTACGCCATGCCGGCCCTGATGAAGGAGTGGTTCGATCTCGTCTGGCTGCATGGCTTCGCCTACGGCAAGGGCGGCGACAAGCTGAAGGGCAAGAAGCTGTTCGTGGCCACGACCACCGGCGGCCCGACCTCGGCCTATCACAAGCTCGGCTACAACCACTTCACCATGGAGGAGTTCCTGCGCCCGCTGGAACAGACCGCCGACCTCTGCCAGATGCAGTGGGAGACGCCCTTCGTGGTTCACGGCGCGCGGATCAAGGACCCGGCGGCGCTTGAGGCCGAATCGCAACGCTACCGCGCCCGCCTGATGGGCCTTGTTGGTGAGAAGGTCGCCGCCGAATGACCGAGAACCTCCTCCTCCAGGCCCTGGTCTACCTGACCGCCGGCGTCGTCGCCGCCCCCATCGCCAAACGCCTCGGCCTCGGCTCGGTGCTCGGCTACCTGATCGCCGGCGTCATCGTCGGTCCCTTCGCCCTGTCGCTGGTCGGCGAGCAGGAAGACGTCATGAAGTTCGCCGAGTTCGGCGTCGTCATCCTGCTGTTCATGATCGGGCTGGAGGTCCGGCCGGCCCTGCTGTGGTCGATGCGCAAGACCATTTTCGGCCTCGGCGGGGCCCAGGTGATGTTCACCGCCATCGCCATCGCCGGCTTCTCCCTGGCCTTCGGGCTCAACTGGAAGACCGCCCTGGCCGTCGGCCTGGTGCTGGCCATGTCCTCCACCGCCATCGTCCTTCAGACCCTCGACGAGAAGGGCCTCAGACAAGGCCCGGTCGGCCGCGCCGCCTTCGGGGTTCTGCTGCTGCAGGATCTGGCCATCATCCCGCTGTTTGCTCTCCTGCCCCTGCTGGCCGAGGCTCCGGCCCAGGTGATCGCCCAGACGGCCCACGCGGCCGAAGGGGGCGGCCACGGCGGCGGCAGCCTGATCAGCGAGTTCCCCGGCTGGCTGCAGACGATCGCCGTTCTGGCCGCTGTCGCCGCCGTGGTCGGCGGCGGCCGCTACGTCGTTCAGCCCATTTTCCGCTTCATCGCCCAGACCCGCCTGCGCGAGATCTTCACCGCCACCGCCCTGCTCATCGTCGTCGCCGTCGCCGTGCTCATGCAGATGGTCGGCCTGTCGCCGGCCCTTGGCGCCTTCCTGGCCGGCGTCGTCCTGGCCGAGAGCGAATATCGCCGCGAGCTGGAGACCGACATCGAGCCCTTCCGCGGCCTGCTGCTCGGCCTCTTCTTCATCACCGTCGGGGCCGGCATCAATTTCAACATCATCCTCGCCCAGCCGCTGGTGCTGGTCGGCATCGTGCTTGGCCTCATGGTCCTGAAGTTCGCGGTGATGTTCGGCCTGGCCCTGATCAGCGGGGCCACCGGCCGCGCCGCCGCCGCCGTCGCCACCGCCCTGGCCCAGGGCGGCGAGTTCGCCTTCGTCCTGCTGACCTTCACCGTCGGGGCAGGCGTCATCGGCGCTGATCTGGCCGCCCTGCTGACCGCCGCCGTCGCCGTTTCCATGGCCCTCACCCCGATGGCCATGATCGTCTACGAAAAGGTGTCGGCCATGCTGGACGCCGCCATCCCTGACGTGAAACCGGACGATCCCGACTTCGACGAGGCCGAGCCCGATATCATCATCGCCGGCTTCGGCCGCTTCGGTCAGATCACCGGCCGCCTCCTGCAGGCCAACGGCTTCAAGTCGGTGGTCCTGGACAGCGACATCGAACAGATCGAGGTCCTGCGCCGCTTCGGCCGCCGGGTGCACTATGGCGACGCCACCCGCCTCGACCTCCTGCGCGCCGCCGGGGCCGAGCGGGCCCGGATGCTGATCGTCGCCCTTGATGACAAGGAGAAGACCAGCGAACTGGTCGAAAAGGCCCGCCACGCCTTCCCCAACATCACCATCCTCGCCCGCGCTTTCGACCGCCGCCACGCCTACGACCTGCTGGCCAACGGCGCCGACGCGGTCGAACGCGAGACCTTCGAGGGCGCCCTGCACCTGGGGACCACCGCCCTGCGCTCCCTTGGCTTCCGCGCCCATCGGGCGCACCGGGCTGCCGACTACTTCCGAGGCCACGACCTGCGGGCCTTCGAGGAACTGCGTCCCATGTGGGGGCAGGAAGAAGCCTACATGCTGGCCAGCCGCGACGCCGCCAAGACCACCGAGCGCCTGCTGGCGGCCGACCTGGCGCGGATGAAACCCGGCGGCGAGGACAGCTGGGACGTCTCGGGTCGCGCCGAGGACGAGCTGGAGGCGGCGAAGGAGGACGAGCGGTAGTGCGTCCTTCGACACGCCCGCCTTCGACGGGCTACTCAGGATGACGACTGTATGCGAACTTCGAAATCGTTCGTCATGCTGAGTAGCGACCGGAGGTCGCGTGTCGAAGCACGCACGATGCCTCAGCCCTTCACCAGATCGTCCGCATGCACCATCGGCCCTGCCGTGTAGCCGATCACCGCTTCGATGGCGTCTGACCTCAAGCCGGCGATCTGCTCGGCGTCGGCGGCGTCATACCGCGACAGCCCCCGGCCGATCTCCGCCCCGTCCTCGCCGACGATCAGCACCGCGTCGCCCTTGCCGAACCGGCCCTCAATCCGGCGCACGCCGGCCGCCAGCAGGCTCTTGCCCGCCATCAGCGCCTTCGCCGCCCCCGCATCCACCACCAGCGTTCCGGCTGGCGACAGGCTGCCGGCGATCCAGCTCTTGTAGGCCGCCGCCGGGGTGGTGCCGGCCTCGATGATCGTCGCCGCCGCGCCTTCGCCAAGCGCGCCCAGCGGATGCTCGCGCCGCCCGAGGGTGATGATGGTCGCGCAGCCGGCACCCTGGGCGATCCGCGCCGCCGCCAGCTTGGTGGCCATGCCGCCGGTGCCGACGCCGGCTCCGGCATTGGCCCCGCCGGCCATGGCGACGATCTCCGGCGTCAGGGTGTCGATCCGCTCCAGCCGCCTGGCCGCCGGATCGCGCCGGGGGTCGGCCGTATAGAGCCCGTCGATGTCGCTGAGCAGCACCAGACGGTCGGCCCCGATCATCTGCGCCACCCGGGCCGCCAGCCGGTCGTTGTCGCCGTAGCGGATTTCCTCGGTGACGACGGTGTCGTTCTCGTTGACCACCGGCACCGCCCCCAGCCCCAGCAGGGTCTCGGTCGTCGCCCGGGCATTCAGCCAGCGGCGGCGCACCTCTGTGTCATCGCGGGTCATCAGGACCTGGGCCACCGTGCGGCCATGCGGCTCGAAGGCCTCTTCCCAGGCCCGCATCAACAGGGACTGCCCGGCCGCCGCCGCCGCCTGCTTCTCCGGCAGCGTCAGGGCCTTGCGGGTCAGCCCCAGCCGTCGCCGGCCCAGCGCCACCGCCCCTGACGAGACGACCAGCAGCTGGGTCCCGTCCTCCATCAGGTGCGCCGCATCGGCCGCGAAGGCCGTCAGCCAGGCGCGGTCTGCGTCGCCGCTGGCCGCATCGGCGACCAGGGCCGAGCCGACCTTGACGACAATCCGTTTGGCCCCCGCCAGCATGTCAGATCACTGGCCGGGCTTGGGTTTTTTGAGCTTGGGCAGGGTGACCACCGGGGCCTCGAACAGGTCGGCCGCCTTGTCGCAGGCCGCCGCGATCCCGCTGGCGCGCCACACCGTCATGGCGTCGGCCTTGCTGAACGCCGCCACCACCTGACACTCGCCGTCGCCCTGCCGTCCGCAGACCAGCGCCCCGGCGGCGTTGGGCGCGCAGACCGTGGCGCCGGCGATCTTCACCGACCAGATCAGGACCTCGCCATCGGTCGCCGGCCGCACGGCGGCGGGGGGGCCGAGCTTGGCGGTGAAGGCCGTCTTGGGCTTTCCCTTCATCGCCACCATGGTGCCCTCGAGCTTCTTCGAGGGCGGCGGCGGCTTGACCGGCGCGGCCGGAGCCGCCGGCGCCGTCGTCACCGGCGC
>VYLE01000440.1_pt1 | contig 23853 bp, 21 predicted proteins | sample 5114391 | NCBI WGS metagenome assembly VYLE01 (sample SAMN12291771, study PRJNA351875) | freshwater metagenome | isolation source: freshwater lake | place: USA: Michigan, Kent Lake | collected 2013-08-15
CGCCGGCGCCATCGCCGCCATGGCGCTCGGCACGGCGAGCGTGCCGCGCGCGGATCGCATCATGGGTCCGGGCAACGCGTACGTGGCCGAAGCCAAGCTGCAACTGGTGAACAGCGTGGCCATCGATTCGCCGGCCGGGCCGAGTGAGCTGCTCGTGCTGGCCGATGCGTCAGCCAATGCCGAGGCCATGGCACGCGAGATGCTGGCGCAGGCGGAGCACGATCCCGACGCGGCCGTGATTGCGGTGCTGGCGGGCGATGACGTGGATGACCTGGCGTCGCGCGTGCGCGACGCGCTGGCGGCACAGATCGCGGTGGCGCCTCGCGCCGAGGTGGTGATGCAGTCGCTGCGTGAGCGGGGCGCGATCGTCACGGTGTCATCGCTCGACGAGGCCATCGTGTTCACCAACGAATGGGCCGCGGAGCACCTGCTGCTGGTGGTACACGACGCGGTGCGCCACCGCACGCTCGCAGCACTGCGCAGCGCCGGCACCATCTTCGTGGGCGCGTCGAGCAGCGTGGCCTACGGCGACTACATGACAGGGGCCAACCACGTACTGCCCACCGCCGGTGCGGGGCGCAGCTACTCGGGGCTCAGCACCCTCGACTTCGTGCGCTGGACCACCTGGCAGGAGGTCACGCCGGCCGCCGCGGCATCACTGAGTGAAGACGTGGGGCGCTTTGCCGACGCCGAGGGACTACCGGCACACGCCGCCGCCGCTCGCGCATGGGCCACCCCAACCTTCCCGGCCTTCCCGGGGTCAGAGCTGGGGTCAGAGCTGGGGTCAGAGCCATGACCGACCGCCTCGCCTTCGCCCGCGCGTTGTACGACGCCGTGCCGCTCTACGACCCCAAGCGCACGCCGGTGGATCTCGATCTCACCGACAATACGAACCTGTGGGGGCTTCCGCCCACGGCCGAGCGCACGCTGCGCGAGCTCGCGGTATCGCGGGTAACGCGCTATCCGTCGCTCTACGCGGCGGAGCTCAAGGAGGAACTCGCGAGGTTCGTGGGGGCCTCACCGGAATGCCTCGTGACCGGCTGCGGCTCCGACGACATTCTCGACAGCGCCATGCGGGCCTTCGGCGAACCCGGGAGCGTGGTAGCCAGCAGCGAGCCGAGCTTCGCCATGATTCCCATCTTCGCGCAGATGAACGGGCTGCAGTATGTGGGCGTGACGGAACGCGCCGATCATCAGCCCGACCTCGACGCCTTGCTCGCGACCACGCCACGCATTCTGTATCTGTGCTCGCCCAACAACCCCACTGGCGCGCTGCTGCAGCGCGAGACCCTCGAGCGTGCCGTGCGGGAGGCGCCGGGCGTGGTGTTCGTCGATGAGGCGTACGCGGAGTTCAGTGGCGTGTCGGCCGTCGAGCTGGCCAGGCGCGTGGACAACCTGCTGGTGATTCGGACCATGTCGAAGGCGTTCGGCCTGGCGGGCCTGCGGGTGGGGTACGGCATCGGCGCCACGTCGCTGGTGCGTGATGTGGAGAAGAGCCGCGGCCCCTACAAACTCAACAGCGTGGCGGAGCAGATGGCGCTGGCCGCCCTGCGCCACGATATGCACTGGGTGCAGGAACACGTCGCGTTGGCGGTGCAGAATCGCGAGCGTCTCGCCACGGCGCTGCGCGATCGCGGGTATGCGCCACTCGAGTCGCACGCGAATTACGTCTGCGTACCGGTGGCGCGCGCAGTGGACGTGGGCCAGGGCCTGCGGGCGCGTGGGGTGGCGGCCCGTCCGTTCCCGGCGCTGCCGCATGTGGGCGACACGCTGCGCGTCAGTGTGGGACCGTGGAATCTGGTCCAACGTTTCCTGGAGGCGTTCGATGACGCCACCGCCGACATCTACGGGCATGCATCATGAGTGATGTACTGCGCGTCACCGTCTTCGATTACGGCGCCGGCAACCTGCACTCACTGATCAAGGCCATCGAAGCCGGCGGTGCCACCGTGCGTGTCGAGACTGACCCGGCATCGGCCGTGCGCGATACCGATGCGTTGGTGCTGCCCGGTGTAGGGGCGTTTGCGCCGGCGGCCGAGCGCCTGGCGCCAGGCCGCGCGGCCGTGCGTGAGGCATTGCTCGGCGGATTGCCGGCACTTGGCATCTGTCTTGGCATGCAGCTGCTGTTCGACGCCAGCGACGAGGGCCCGGGCGAGGGTTTGTGCATCGTTCCCGGTCGCGTGGCAAAACTCACCGCCGAACGGGTGCCGCAGATCGGCTGGAATCGGCTCCACGAGGTCCGCGATCCGTTGCTGCAGGCGTCCGGGCTCGACGTAGCCTACTATGCCAATTCCTATGTTGGTCGCCCAACGGCCGAGGGCGAAGCATTCGTGACGGCGTGGAGTGAGCATGAAGGGGATCGGTTCCCCGCATCGGTGCGTTGCGCCAACGTGATCGGCACGCAGTTCCATCCCGAGAAGTCGAGTGCACGGGGCGTGGCCTTCGTGCGCGCGTTCCTCGACTTCGCGTCTTCCGTGAGGACTCCCGTATGATTGCTGTGCCCGCCGTGGACCTGCGAGGTGGCAGGTGTGTGCAACTCGTGGGTGGCGACTACGACGCGGAGAAGGTGCGACTCGACGATCCCATCGGCGTGGCGCGTGATTGGGTGCGCGAGGGGTTCAACCGGTTGCACGTGGTGGATCTCGACGCGGCGACCGGGCGCGGACGCAACGACGAGGTGATTCGCGACATCCTGCGCACCGCGGGCGTGCCGGTGCAGGTGGGGGGCGGCGTGCGCGACGAAGCCCGCATCGAGCGCCTCCTGGACGATGGGGCCCAGTGGGTGGTGGTGGGGACGCGGGCCGTGGAGGACGAAGACTGGCGCACCGAGATGGCAGGCCGCTTTCCCGGGCGGCTCATCGTGGCGGCCGATGTGCGCGAACGGTACGTGGTCACCAAGGGATGGGCGGAGACGTCGCGCGTAAACGTCGTGGACTTCGTGGAGGAGCTGTCGGGGCTCCCCCTGGCTGGCGTGCTCGTCACCGCGGTGCACCTGGAAGGCAAGATGCAGGGCACGGACCTGCCGCTCATGGAAGACGTGGCGGAGGCGTGCGCGTGGCCGGTGTTCGCCTCGGGCGGCGTGACCAGCCTGGACGACATGCGGGCGCTCGAGCACCGCGGCCTGGCCGGCGCGGTGCTGGGCATGGCACTGTACACAGGCGCGATCGACTCGCGCCGTCTCGCTGAGGAGTTTGGCGCATGACCGTCGTGGTACGGGAATCGAAGGAAACGCAGATCCGCATTGCCCTCAACGAGCCGTCGGTGACGCCGCCGACGATCGAAACGACCGAGCCGTTCCTCGACCACATGCTGGTGGCGCTGTCGAAGTATGCGGGGGTGTCGTTCGACATCCGCGCCACGGGCGACCTGCGGCATCATCTCATCGAGGATGTGGCGATTGCTCTCGGCGCCGCCTTCGCCGCGCACACCCCGGCCACCTGTGCACGCTTCGGCGAGCGCACCGTGCCCATGGACGACGCCCTGGTGCAGGTGGTGATCGACATGGGTGGTCGCCCGTACTACCGCGGCCCGCTCCCCAGCGGCATCTACGACCACTTCATGCGCTCCTTCGCCGACAACGCGAAGGCCACGCTGCACGTGCGCGTGCTGCGCGGCACCGACAAGCACCACATCGTGGAAGCGGCGTTCAAGGCGCTGGGCTTCGCGCTGCGCGAGGCGCTCGTGGAGACCGGCGCGGTGTTCAGCACCAAGGGCTCCGTGAAGCTCGAGATCACCGGACAGGCCTGAGATGCTCACCCGTCGTGTGATCGTCTGCCTGGACGTGAAGGGCGGACGTGTGGTGAAGGGGGTGAACTTCGTGGGGCTGCGTGACGTGGGCGATCCCGTGGCGCTGTCGGAGCGGTACGAACTCGAAGGTGCCGACGAGATCACCTTCCTCGACATCTCGGCCAGTGCCGAGGAGCGCGCGACCCTGCTGGATGTGGCGCGTCGTACCGCGGAGCGTCTGTTCATTCCCCTCACCATTGGCGGTGGAGTGCGTACCGCAGACGATGTGGCGCGCGCCCTGCGCGCCGGCGCCGACAAGGTGTCGCTCAATTCGGCGGCGGTGTCGCACCCCGAGGTGCTGACGGCCGCCGCCGAGCGGTTCGGCGCGCAGTGCGTGGTGGCGAGCATTGACGCGAAGAAGAACGCCGATGGGGTCTACAAGGTGTGGGTGAAGGGCGGACGCGAGGAAACGCCGCTCGAGGCCGTGGCATGGGCGCAGGAATGTGTCGCGCGTGGCGCAGGAGAGATCCTCCTCACGAGCATCGACCGTGACGGGGCCCGCACGGGGTACGATCTCGAAATCACCTGCGCCGTGGCCGACGCGGTGCAGGTGCCCGTCATTGCCTCGGGCGGTGCCGGCACGGCGGCGCATCTGGTGGATGCCGTGCAGCAGGCAGGCGCCGACGCCGTGCTCGTGGCGGGCATCCTGCACGACGGCCTCACCACCGTGCACGCGCTCAAGGCGGTCATGCGCGACGCCGGACTGGTGGTGCGTGACGCCATGGTGACGCCATGAGCGAGCGCTCGCAGTCCCTGCTGCAGGCGGCCACCGAAGTGGCCGAGTATGCCGCGCGCGTGGCCATGCGCTGGTATGGCGCCGGGGTGGCGGTGGAGACCAAGGCGGACGGCTCGCCGGTCACCATTGCCGATCGTGAGGCCGAGCGCGAGGCACGCGCATGGATCGAGGCCCGCTTTCCGCACGATGGCCTGTTGGGCGAGGAATTCGACGACGTCCGCCCGCACGCCACGCGGCGGTGGATCTTCGATCCGATCGACGGCACCAAGGCCTTCGTGCGCGGCGTGCCCCTGTGGGGGACATTGGTGGCCTGCTGCGAAGGGGAGACCGTGCTGGCGGGTGCGGCCTGCTACCCGGCCGTTGGCGAAACGGTATCGGCTGCCCCTGGTGAAGGGTGCTGGTGGAACGGGGCACGGGCGAGCGTCTCCACCACCGGCACGTTGCGGACCGCCACGGCCCTGATCACCGACAGCCGCTTTCTCGAGCGGCCGCACCGCCGTGATCCCTGGAACGCGCTGGCGGCGGAGGTGGCCGTATGCCGTACGTGGGGCGATTGCTACGGCTACCTGCTCGTGGCCACCGGCCGCGCGGAGATCATGGTGGACGACATCATGAACCCGTGGGACTCGGCCGCGCTGCACCCCATCATCACCGAGGCAGGTGGCCGTTTCAGCGACTGGCGTGGGCGAGACACCGCGTTCGGTGGTGATGTCATTGCGACCAACGCGGCGCTGGCCAACGCGACGCGCCGTTTCCTGCTCGAAACCCCAAATCACTGATGACCACGCGCACGCTCCTCGATCTCGATGCCCTCGACTTCACCAAGGGCCAGGGGCTCGTCACGGTCGTGACGCAAGACGCCGGCACCGGTGTGGTGCTCATGGTGGCCCACGCCGACCGCGAGGCGCTCGAAGAGACGCTGCGTACCGGCGAGATGCACTACCGCTCGCGCAGTCGCGGGTTGTGGCACAAGGGCGGCACCAGCGGCAACGTGCAGCAGGTCGTGTCGCTCACGGCCGACTGCGACCGTGATGCCGTTCTGGCGCGTGTCGTACCGGCCGGGCCTGCCTGTCACAATGGAACCACCTCCTGCTTCCGCGAAACCGCACTCGCCAGCGATGCGCTGTCGACCCTCGACGTCATCATTGCCCAGCGCGCGGCCGCGCCGGCGGCGGACGGCGAGCAGCCCAGCTACACACAGAAACTGCTGGCCGACCGCAACCTGCGGCTCAAGAAACTCGGGGAAGAAGCGGTGGAGCTGGCCACCGCGTGTGTCGATCTCGACCGCGCGCGCGCCGTCGAGGAGACGGCCGATCTCGTGTATCACGCCCTGGTGGCGTTACGCGCCGTGGGTGGGACACTCGATGAGGTGCGCGCCGTGCTCGCGGCGAGAGCGCGCTGACGAGCCCCGGGTGGCAGTGACGCCTCCGGGCACGATCGATGCACACCGTTGTGGTGCACGATGACCCGGAGGATCTGATGCGTACCAACCTGCGTCAGCAGGACGAGGGACGGCTGGGGTCGCCAGGCGAGGCGGTGGCCCACGACTGCAGCCAGCGAGGGCCCGGGTAAGGGGACTCGAATCGCTGTACGACCTGTTGCTCGACGAACTCCGCGACCTGTACCACGCCGAACTGCAGATCGCCAAGACCTTGCCGCGGCTGGGCAAGGCGGCGCGAACGCCGGCGTTGCGCGACGCGCTGCGTCATCATCGCGAGGAAACCGAGCAGCAGATCGTGCGTCTCGAGGAGGTCTTCAACCTCCTCGGTGTACGCGGCACGGGGCGGAAGTCGCGCGCGATGCTGGGCTTGCTCGATGAGGCCACCGACCTCATGGATGCGGGGGGATCCGATGTGGTGCGTGATGCGGCGCTCATTGCCGCGCTGCAGCGGGTGGCACACTACGAAATGGCCACCTACGGGACGGTCATCGCGCATGCCCGGATGCTGGGGCACCCGCCCATCGCGCAATTGCTCGAGCCGTCGCTCAACGAGGAGCAGCACATCAACGCCGTGCTCACGCGAATCGCGGAGCAGCAGGTGAACCGCATGGCGGTGGACGTTGGCCGCTATGCCGAACGCAGCGAGCGTCTCGTTGCGCCCGCCCCCCTGCCACGGCCGTTGGGGCATGAGGCGCACCATGGGGAGCATGCGGTGCACCGGCCTCCGTCACGCGATGTGGCGGAACCCACCATCGACCACACCCACGGTTCAGCCTAGAGTTCCCACCCCTTGCGGTAGGCGCGCGTAAGGAACGGATTGGCGTCGGGCGCATTGGTGAACGTCATGTTGGCGGCATCGTACAACACCTTGCGTCCCTGACCGGCGCGCAGCGCGGCTATACCCAGCAGCATCGTTTCGGTCAGCGGGGCCGCCTGCGAGAAGGGCGAGCTGGTCTGCGCCTGTCCCTTGGCGGCTTGAATCCAGTTCTGCTCGTGCGACACCGTGATGCGCGGAATGGTCTTGGCCACCGCTTCGGCACGCTTGGCGGTGCCCTCGGGGTAGATGCGCGGACGGTTGCCGTAGGTTTCGTGGATGAGCAGGCCCTTGTCGCCCACGATCATTGCGCCGCCGCCGTCGCTGCCGGGGTTGGAGATGGGCGCCTCATTGGGGAGCATGGCCGGACGCGGCGGCAGCAATCCGCCATCGTACCAGTAGAGATCCACCGGTCCGCGCTTGCCCACCGCGGGATACTCGAACTGTGCCGTCATGGCCAGCGGGTAGGTGGCGGGGTTCTGCGCCCCGCCGCCCCACGGACTCGAACTGGCAGTGATGCTGGTGGGATACGTGAGCTCGAGCGCCGTGTACGCCTGGTCGATGAGGTGGGCCCCCATGTCACCGATGGCGCCGACGCCGAAGTCGAGCCAGCCACGCCACGCGAACGGATGATAGGCCGGATGATACGGGATTTCCGGTGCCGGTCCGAGGAAGAGATCCCAGTTGAATCCCTCCGGGGGCGAGTGATCATTGCTGGCCATGGCCGCGCGCACGGCGTTGTCCACCGTCCCCATGTTCCACTGCGGGCGCGGGTTGGTGTTGAGCACGGCGGCGCCTGCCGCGCGCGGACGCGGAATTCCCTGCGCCCAGTAGCGTACCGGTCGATCGGTCCACACGTGCACCTCGTACACCTTGCCCAGCACTCCGGAGCGCACGATCTCGGTCACGCGATGCGAGCCGTCCATGGAGTGCCCCTGGTTGCCCATCTGCGTGGCGAGCTTGGGGTTCTCCGCCGCCTTGCGCGCCAACAGTCGGCACTCGTGCACCGAATACGCAAGCGGCTTCTGTACGTACACGTGCTTCCCCAGCGACATCGCCGCCAGGGCAATGGTGGCATGCAGATGATCGGGCGTGGCAATGAGCACCGCGTCGATGTCCTTCTGCTTCTCCAGCATCTGCCGGAAGTCGGTGTACTTGGCGGCCCTGGTGTACGCTTCCCCCAGCTGCACGTTCTGCGCGGTGGGCTGACCTTCGCGGGGCTTGAGGCGCCCCTGCAGCGAGCGCTCCACGAATGGGAAGTCCACGTCGCACACGGCCACGATGTTCTCGGTGAGCATCTGCGACATGTTGCTCATGCCCATGCCCCCGATGCCGACGCAGGCGATGTTGAGGGTATCGCTCGGTGCGCGGTACCCCTGACCGCCCAGTACGTGGCGTGGCACGATCATGGCACCCATGGCCAGGGTGGCAGTCGTGCCGACGAAATCGCGACGGGAGAACGTCTCGGACATTGTCAGGTGGGGTGGGAAACAGGTGGCAGGAAGCAGGTGGCGGGGCGCGGACTTCGCCGGAGGCGTCAGTACCGCAGGCTCGGGATCATGATATAGCCTTCGCGCCAGCATCCGTCGAGGCGAAAGGGCGGCAGTCCGGCAAGCGTGACGCGCTCGATGTCTCGCTGCGCCCACGCGAGCGGGGCAAGGCCGCCGACGACCGCCTGCAGCTGGTCGTGCGTGGGGGTACGATCCAGACGAATCGGCACGCGCGCCATGAGCCGGGCGGTGGCATCGCGCAGCGCGTCGGGCGTGGTCCGCCCCTTCCCCGGCACCGGCACGAGGCCCAGACTGCGCCACGCCGCCGTGGGAAAGGTTTCCGTGACGAAGCGCGCCGCCCGATCGCCGATTGCGCCCTGTTTCTCGGGCGCAGCGTGCCCGCTGCCCGGCAGCGCGTACCCGTACCGTGAGGTGAATCGCTCGAAGAGCGAAATGGAGAACTCGGTGAACGCGAGATAGCCGCGCGGCTTCACGCCGTCGGGCGGCAACCCTGTCTTCCCCGGCGCGCGCACCGCCTTCTCGCTCACTCGGCAATGCGGGGCATCGGTGCCGGGGGCCTTCCAGCCGAGTGGCCCGTCGATGGCGATGCCGGCCACGTGGTGCCGTGCGGCGAGCGCATGCAGCCAGTCGGCCAGCGTGTGCGCGTGCGGCGGGTCGGCGAGCGATGCGTCAACGATGGTCGCTTCGATGCCGGCGTCGCTGGCGTCGAGCAGCACGACACCGATGTCGCGATGGCGCTTGTAGGCCAGATCGACGGACAGAACGCGCGTCACCTTGGGTCGGGGTCGGGGGGAAACGCGTGACCACGGAGATCACCGAGGTGGTGGAGGGCACGGAGCACCGCGTTCATTCGAACAGCTCCATGCATGGGGCGGGCGTGAGCCACGTCACCTGGAGTTCGTCCGGTGAACGGAGCGCCTCACGTAAAGGCAGTCCCGCATTCGTTGTGGCAAGTCTCCTCTTTTCTCCACCACCTCGGTGATCTCGGTGATCACGCAGTGCCCTCCTCACCACGCACCACGCACCACGCACCACGAGCCACGAGCCAGCGGTCCATGCGCCGTGCCGCTCGCCCCGGGGCCTCTTGCTCAGAAGCGCAGCAGCCGCGCCGGCGTGACCTTGGCCGGGTCGCCCACGTAGGCCCAGCGCACCTTACGCATGTAGGTGCGCGCCGCGCGCTGGATGTCCTCGGGCTTCACTGCGCGCAGCTCCTGCACGAAGCGATTCGCGCGCCGGAAGTCGCCCTGATACAGCTCGGCGCGCGCGAGCATGTTGGCCTGGTCGGCGTTCGTTTCGTTGTCGAGGAAGTAGGTGACGATGAACTGCTGCACCAGCTGCTCGAGCCCTTCCTGCGTGATGATGCCATCCTGCAGCGCCTTCACCTGCTGCAGCATGATGGTGAGTACTTCGTCTGGCTGCGTGGTGGTGACGTACAGCCCGCCGAGGGAGAAGGCCCGCTCCACGAACGGCGCGTTCACCGAATACGACAGGTTGCGACGCTGCCGCACTTCGCCGAAGAGACGCCCCGACAGCACCGCACAGGCAAGACGCAGGGCGGCGTAATCGTTGCTCGTGGCCTTGGGGCCGTGGAAGTAGCCCTGCAGATAGTTGGTGGGCAGCTGTCGCTTCTCCACCACGTAGCCGCCGGGGAGATCGGCCGGCGGGTCGGGGAGACTCCACGCGTACGTGCCACGTGGGAGGCGCCCGATGGTTTCGCGTACGAGCCGCTCCACCTTGCTGCGCGACACGTTGCCCACCACCACCAGCATCATGCGCGACGTGACCATCTGCGTGACCTGATACGCACGAAGCTGCGCCGCGGTGATGTTCTTGAGCGAGGATTCGGTGCCCGTGGGCTCAAGCGCATACGGATGGCCGGAGAACGCCATGCTGTCGGCCAGGAAGTCGAGCAGGGCGTCGGGGCTGTCCTTGCGCTGGCTCACGGCCGTCACGAACTGCTCGCGCACGAACGCCACGTCGGCCGCTTCGAGGCGCGGGGCCATGATGCGGTCGGCCATGATGGCCCACGTGCTGTCGAAACCCGTGGTGGTGGCACGCAGTCCCACACTCGTGAAGTCGGCGCCGGCGCCTACGCCGATTGCACTGCCCAGCGCCGCCATCTTGGTGCGCAGCAGATCACGCGGATACTTCTTCGTACCACGCTCGCTCGTTTCGAGCAGCATCAGTTCAATTCCCTGCGTGGCCGGCGTAAGCTGTCGCGCACCGCCGAGCAGGTAGAGGTTCGCCGCCACGACATTGTTGGCCATGACGCGCCGCAGGATCACCGGAATGCCGCTCACCTCGAACTTCATGGTGAGCGAATCGTCGCCCATGATGGCTGGCGACGAGGGCGGCTCCACCGGCTTGGCGGCGGCAGGCCGCGCCACCGGCCGTTTCGCCGGCGCGCGTGTCGCCTGCGCCTCCAGCGCGGTACTCGCGGCCAGCAGGAGGGGAATGCATCCACTCACGACTCTCGACACACGACCCTCAACCCCGAACGGGCGCCAGCGCCGAGCCGTTTGCGTAGTTGCAGTGCTCACGGCTTCACCCCCGACTTCGCAAACGGCTTCAGCAACTCCGCTTCGGTCAGTCCGATCGCGCGCCGGGCCTCACCCGACAGCAGCACGTTCGTCACGCGCGGCTTGCCCACGATATACGTGCCGGTGTACCGCATGAGATCGGTGATGCGCTGCTGGGCCATGCGATCGGTGTAGCTCATGAAGTAGTCAAGACTGGCCACGCTCCACCAGAAGCCGATCGTGTGGGCGATTTCGCTGGCCTTCTCGATGCCGAAGGCGCTCGACACGGCCCGCTGCGCCTTCACCGCTTCCAGCTCACGCGACAAGACATACGCGGGATCGCTGAAGCGCGCGATCTCGCGCTCCAGGGCGGCCATGGCCGCGCGGAACTTGTCAGGGGTGGTCTGCCCGCTGATCGAGATGGGCCCCACCTGGTTGAGCGTGTAGTAGTTCACTCCCACCCCCAGCCAGAGTCCGGAGTCCACGAGATTCTTCTGGAAGGTGCTGCCTGGGGTGTTGAGCACATCGCTGAACACGTCGGCGGCGAAGGTCGCGCCGGGGTCCTTCCCCACACTTGGCCCCTGCCACTGCAGCAGGACGGCCACGGCGTTGATCGGCTCCTCGCTGATCTGGGCCTTGTTGCCGTCGAGCGGCGGAATGGGGGGAATGGGATCGGCGACGAACGGATCGGCACCACGCGGCCACGCGCCGAACACCTGCTCGGCCAGCGCGAAGATGCGCTCGGGGTCCACATCACCGGTGACGATGAGGGCGCAGTTGTTCGGCACGTAGTACTTGCGCTGGATGGTGCGCATCTGCGCCGGCGTGACATTCGCGATGACCGTGCGGTCACCGATGGTGTTCTTGCGGCTTCCCTGCCCCGGATAGAGCAGCTCGTTGGCCTGCTGCTGGAATCGGAAGCCGGGCTGGGCTTCGTTGCGGTCGTACTCGCCGAGGACCACTTCCTTCTCCCGCGCCAGTTCATCCTCGCGGAACAGCGGATTGATGAGGGCACTCGCGAGGAAGCGGAGCCCGCCCGCCACCGAGTCGGCCGGCAGCGTGAGGTAGTAGTTCACCCGTTCTTCCTGCGTGGTGCCGTTGAACACCGCCCCCAGCTCGCCGGCGCGGTCGTTGAACGCCTGCGCGTCGGGCAGGTCCTTGTTGGCCTTGAAGAACATGTGCTCGTACATGTGCGCAAGCCCCGCATACTCCGGCGGCTGCGTGAAGGCGCCGTTGCGCACATTGATTTCGAGCGTGGCAATGGGCACCCCATGATTCTCCACGACGATGACTTCCATGCCATTGGTCAGCACCTTGCGGCGCAGCACCTTCTCCAGCTCGGCGCGGGACTGGGCGTGCGCGGCGGTGGGCGCGGCAACCACGGCGACCGCCGTGAGGGCGCTGGCGCACCAGAGCGCGCCGGCGAGCAGGCGTGGGCTCAGACGTGTTGGTACGAACGGCATCAGGCGCCGACGAAGACGCGCACGAACTCGGGCAGCAGAAACGGGCATGCGGAGACCGATGAGGACCGGTGCGAAACGGCGGAACGTGTACGATGCCATCGGTGGTCGTCGCTTCGCCAGCGCCTCTTACCCGTCCTGTGCGTCGATCTCCTCCTGCAGCGCTTCGAGTTCCGCGATGACTTCGAGATCCTTGGGGCGCCCAGCAGCCCGCTTCACACGCACGAGCCACGGCAGGTCGAGCAGCTGCACGTCTTGACCGAAGATCGTGATGGTGAGGGTGTGCGGGAGCAGATCCTCATAGCCACCGCCGCCGGTGATCTCGCCAAGGAGATCGATGGCCCCGGTCGTCGTGGTGAGCGTGAAGTTGAGCCCTGCGCGCAGCGTACCCACCGACCACTCGAAGGGCAGCCCGGGCGGCGCACCACGCAGATACGGGTGGAATGGGGCCAGGGCCGCCACGACGCGTGCGAGGTTGGCGGGCGAGCGCCCGTACGAAATGTCGAGGTCGTCGGTGAGCCGCGAAGACCCATGCGCACGGGCCGCGACGCCGCCGACCACGATGAAGTCCACCCGCGCCTCGTGTAGCGCCGACAGCAGCCGTTCGAGTTGCGTCATGCCTCCGGCCCCCCGGCGGTACGGCGCGCGCGCTTCGCCTGCGCCATGGCCGCTTCGAGGGCGCGCCCGTTCTCCTGCCACTCGGCGAGCGTGCGCAGTCGTTCATTGACCGAGCGACGCAGGTTGTCCCGCAGGAGGGTGCGATCGACCCCCTCCTTGTAGACGGCGATGACCGGGTCGGGTGGCGCGATCGGGACGAGCGTCACCTGCAGGGTGAAGCCCGCCGCGGCCGCGCAGCGCGCGAGCGTGTCGACCGTGGGATTGCCGTCACCGCGCTCCAGCGCCGCAATCGTCGACTGCGAGGTGCCGACGCGCTCGGCCAGTTCGCGCTGGGTGAGATACCCGGCGCGGCGTGCTTCGCGCACGACCTTGTGGACGGCACGCATATCGTACATCGTATCAATATAGCGTATACCGTATACCACGCAATGCACCTCGACTAACCCGTCTTCTTCTGCAGCCGCGCCATGCGCTCGCGCACGTCCTTCACCAGCGGTTGCAGCGCCGGGTCGGCGTTCTTCAAAAGTTCGACGAAGTCGGAGTAGCGCTGAATAGCCCGCCTGGTGTCGCCCTTGGCTTCGTAGAGTTCGCCGAGGCGGCGGTAGGCGCGGGGGATCTCGTCGACGCGATCGGCCAGACGGCCAACGTTACTGGCGAGCGCTCACTCGTACCAGAAGATCACGGAGTTGGGCTGCTGGAGCTTGTCAAACGCGCGCGCGAAGCGCATGAATGAGCAGGCCCGGCAGGGAGATACGTCAGCAATTCGGAACTCGTGCAGTGCGCTCCGTCCGTCACCGTCGGCAAGCGCAATCTCGCCTGCTTGCGCCGGCGATGATCCACGACTACGGTTTGGCCCGTGCGCTCGGCACATCCTGCTGCCACGCCGAAAGCAGCTGTCGCGCCGTTGCGAGATCCCCTGCGGCCACCTTTGCCATAATCACGCGATCATACGCTCGATCAAGCACCGGTCGCGTATCCCAACGCAACGCCTTCAGGGCGGAATCCAGCAAGATTTGCGCTCCTCGCGCATCGCCGATCACCATGGCGCGCAACATGGCCTTCTGGGCGACGCTCACGACGGCAATGCGTGTCTGCTGCGCTTCCAGAACGATCTCCCGACGCCGCCGTTCGAACACGGACGCGGAGTCCAGTCGCCCAGCGAGGCGCATCCCATGCGCCACCGCGACGTAGCCTTCGAGCTTCTCTCGATCCGTCTTGAAGTGCGCCAGCTGCTCGCGACCGACCGCCAGGGTGGTGTCGATCTGTAGCATTGAGCTGGCCAATCGAAACTGACCGGTATACACAGCCGCATTGTGCGCTCCGAAAACCGCGGATGACCGTGCAATCTCGGAGCGCATCTCCGCGAAACGCGTGTCGTCGAGGAGCGCCTTGAAACAGTTCGCCACGCGCACGCAGATCGAAGATCTCCGCGTAGGCGCGCCCGCTCTGGCTCGGGAGACGATCGCGCCACCGGGTCGCGTTCTCCAGCGCTATGAATCGCTCCTGCTCACACAGCCCGCCATTCCCAAGTGCGGCCTTGAGCCGACGCCACGCCATGGCAAAGCTTGAATCAGCGGCAAGCGCTCGCCGCAACAGCTCGGCAGCGCGTAGGTGATCTCGGGTACGCAACACCTCGCCCGCTTCGAGATATAGCGTTGCGGCAACGGGCGTCGTGCCAAAGAGTCTGCCGCTGACATCCGGACGCGCCACGCGCCCGTGCGAGGCAACAAGCGACGTGGCGGCGTCGCGAACGACCACTCCGGATTTCTCCGGAAGCTCTGCGACGTTGTTCATCGCGGCCTCGAAGCGAAACCACGCACGGTCCGTGCGTGTCGCGAAACCCTCCGCCACCAGCAGTAGCCCGGCCCCAGAGCGCGCCAGCGGGTGCTGCACATACGCGTGAATCCCGAGATCACGGTGTAGCTCACGCAAAGAATCCGGCGTGCTCACGGGCAGGCCGATGTCGGTGGCCACCTCGCGAATCGCTCCGGCGTCTGCAGCAGGACGCGCCGATCGTCCTGCAAACTGCGGATGGGCGCCGAAAGCAATGCGCGCGCGAGAATACGGTCCTGTGGGTCAGCGATGGCAGGAAGGAACGCCACCTGCAGTCGAGCGGCGTCTGACAGTTCGGCAACGGCGCGCGCATCGCTGGCAGCCGCAGTATCCATGCGACCAAGAAGAAGTGCCGCGCCACTGGCGACGAACGCGATCAACACGAGTGCGCCGAGCAACGCGCGGCGCCGTCTCGTACCCTGCTTCGGCAAAACAGGCGCCCGTGGCGTAGTGACGGCAGCGCCACTTTCAAGGCGTGCCAACACGTCCGCCGCACTCGCGGGCCGAGCGGTCGGAGCTTTCGCCAGGCAGAGCATGAGCAGATCGGCGAGTGGCGACGCCACCTCCGCGCGCTGCGACTGAATCGCCGTCGGTGGCGTCGCGATATGCGCCGCCATCCACTCCGCCGGCGTACCCACCACGAAGCCCACGCCAGTGGCGCTCGACGTGCCGCCGCTCGTGCTCGCACTCACGGCTTTCGCCACGCCGAAGTCGAGCGTGACGGCGCGGCGGCCGGTGAGCATGATGTTCTCGGGCTTGATGTCGCGGTGTACGATACCGCGACCATGCGCGTACTCGAGCGCTTCCAGCAAGTCACGCCACCGCCGCACCGCTTCGTCCACCGGCAGCGGCGCACGCGCGAGCCGCGTGCGCAACGATTCGCCCTCCACATACGGCATCACATACCACAACAGATCCCCACCGGCGCCCGCCGTCAGCAGCGGCACGATGCCGGGGTGCTGCAGCTATGCCGCCAGCTGAATTTCCCGCCGGGAGCGCTCGGCGCGTACCCCGGCGGCCAGCTCGGGTGGCAGCACCTTGACGACCACCCGCCGGCCAAGGGCGACTTCTTCCGCGAGGAACACAGCGGCGGGCTGGCGGTTCGCGTGCAGCATACGCCACGACGGCGAACTGGGCCAATGCGCCCTGCGAGCGTCGCGACTACATAATGGCGTTTGTAGTCACATGTGACTACATTTATTTCCATCTCGTGATCGCGTTCGCACGAACCTCAGACCCATCACACCATGCGCACCGTCGGCGTTCGTGAACTCAAGGCGCACCTGAGCCGTGTGTTGCGCGAGGTACAGAGTGGCGAGACGGTGCTCGTCACCGATCGCGGCCGGGTAATCGCCGAGCTCCGGCAGCCGGGGCTGGCATCGTCCAACCTTTCGCCCGTCGAACAAAAGCTTGCCGAGCTGGCGGCGAAGGGAAAACTCAAACTCGCCGAGAAGCCGTGGGTGGGGTACACACCCAGTCCGGTAGAAGTGCCGCCCGGAACACTCCAGGCCATGATCGACGACATGCGTGACGAACGGTGATCGACCGGGCTCACACCATTCGGTATCTCGAAAGCAGTGCGATTGTCGCGTTGCTGGTTGATGCCGAAGCCGCGCATGAAGCGATTCGTGCGCTGGCCGAACAACCGCAGCGCATGGTGACCTCCGTCATCACGGTGGTCGAGTGTCGTCGCGCGCTGGTGCGTGCCCACGCACAAGGGCGGATCGGTCGCGTCACCATGGACGCCGCCCAGCACCAATTCACACGACTGCTGGAACAGTGCGACCTTTTCGAGGTGGACGAGATCATCGTCGATCTCGCCAGTGAATCCTTGGGCGACAACCACCTTCATACACTCGATGCGCTACACGTCGCCACGGCGATGATCGCGCGCAACGCGTTCGGCTACCTCAGTTTCGTCTCGCTCGATGCGCGGGTACGGTCGGCCGCCATCGCCAACGGTCTGTCTGTGCTGCCCGCCGCTCTGCCGCCTCTCATTCCTGCACCATGACGTCGATTCCGGCCGCGCTCACCTCGTTGGATGCGTCGCGCCTCACCGCCAACGCGCCGCTTGCCCCGTACACCACCTTCCAGATCGGCGGCCCCGCCGACTGGCTGTACGAGGCCAACTCGGCCGACGATCTCGCCGCCGCCATCACGGCGGCGCGCACCGCCGGCATGCCCTGGTTCGTGCTGGGTCTCGGCGCCAATGTGCTTATGGGCGACAAGGGCATGCGCGGTCTCGTGATCCGCAATCGCGCCGTGGCCCATACGATGAGTGACGATGGCGTGCTGTGGAGCGAGAGCGGCGCCGTGATTCAGGACCTGGTGCTCGATACGGTGCGCGCGGGCTGGTCGGGGCTCGAGCACTATATCGGCATTCCCAGCACCGTAGGCGGCGCGCTCTGGCAGAACCTGCACTTCCTGTCGCCGGCGCCGGAGCGTGAACGCACGATGTTCATCAGCGAAGCCTTTGCCGACTGCGAGATTCTGTCGGCCGAGGGCGAGCGGAAGGTCGTGGATGCGAACTACATCCAGTTCGGCTACGACGACACGGTGTTCCATCACCGCCGCGACGTGGTGCTGAGTGCGCGCTTCCAGCTCACCAAGGGCGACCCGTTCCGCCTGCATCAGATTCTGCAGGAGAACCTCAGCTGGCGTGGTTCACGCCACCCGTGGCTCGGCATTCACCCCAGCGCCGGCTCGATCTTTCAGAAGATCGAAGGCGTGGGCGCCGGTCGTCTCATCGACCAGTGCGGCCTCAAGGGTTTCCGCGTGGGCGACGCGCAGATCTCGCACATCCACGCGAACATCATGGTGAACCTCGGCCACGCGACGGCGGCCGATGTGCGGGCGCTCATTGCCCACGCACAGCGCGCGGTACAGGATAAGTTCGGGTACGAACTCAAGCCGGAAATCGGTTTCATCGGCGAGTTCTGACGTTCGTGTGATTGCTGACGGCGCGGGTGAACGACGCGCGAGGGGACGCGCGAGGGGACGCGCGAGGGGACGCGCGAGGGGACGCGCGAGGGGACGCGCGAGGGGACGCGCGAGGGGACGACGCGCGATCGACGACGCGTTGGCGGGGACGCGTTGGCACCAACGCGTTGGCGGGGACGCGTTGGCAGGGACGCAGAGGAGCGCAGGCACCCACGCGGGCACCCACGCGGGCACCCACGCAGGCACCCACGCAGGCACCCACGCAGGCACCCACGCGGGCGGGGGCGCATCGCAACCACGCCCCCGCGACGGCCGAAGGCTCGTCGCGCCCGTCGTTGCCCCGCGTCCCCACCCGCGTCCGTGCCGGCGTACGCGCCCGCGTTTCTCCCGCGTCCTCGCTGATGCGTCCCTGCCAACGCGTTGGTGCCAACGCGTTCCCGCCAACGCGTCGTCGATCGCGCGTCGTCCCCCCCGCGTCGTTCCACCGCGCCGGGGGCGGCAACGCAACCTTCCCCCCTCGTGTCGAAACGGTTGTCTGCCTTCGTCCGTAGCATGGACAGACCATACCCTCGACATTCCCGACGTGCCCCATCGTTTCGCGTTCGTCACGTTGCTGCTTGCCCTGTTCGCCCTGACGGCGCCGGTGGCGCGCGCCCAGCAGGTCGATGTCATTCGCGGCCGCATCACCGGCGAAACCAACGAACCGCTCGAGAACGTGTCCATTCTGGTCACCTCGCTCTCGGGCAACGTCAATCGCACCGCTCGCACCGATCGGGCCGGTCGCTTCACCATCACCTTTCCCAATGGCGATGGCGACTACATGGTCACGGTCGCCGCGGTCGGGTACGCGCAGAAGCGCTTCGAGGTGAAGCGCGCGGCCGATGAAGACGTACTGCTGGCCGATGCGAAGCTCAGCAAGGTCGGTACGGTGCTCGATGCCATGAAAGTCACCGCCGACCGCCAGCGCGTCTCGCGCGGCGAGCTGTCCCAGGACGTGGGTGGCACGGAGCGGACCATCAGCAACCTCAACGCGCTGCCGCCCGACCAGCTCACCGACCTGGCGGCACTCGCGGCCACACTCCCGGGGGTGCAACTCGTGCCCGGGCAGGATGGCGGGGCCAACGGCTTCTCGGTGCTGGGCCTCGGCGCCGACCAGAACAATACGACCCTCAACGGCATGATGTTCGGCGGTGCCGGACTCCCGCGCGACGCCGGCGTGTTCAGCTCGCTCGCCACCTCGCCCTACGATGTGTCGCGCGGTGGCTTCAGCGGCGGACAGTTCCAGCTGCGCACCCGCAGCGGCACCAACTTCAGCAACCGCGGCCTCAGCTTTGTGGGCGACAACCCGGCGCTGCAATGGACCGACGCCGCAGCGCGCGCCACGGGACAGCAGTTCAGCAACGCCTCGCTGGGGGGCAACGTCTCCGGCCCGCTCGTGTTCGACAAGGCGTTCTACTCCCTGTCGTATCAGCTGGGGCGGCGCAGCAACGACCTGCAGACGCTGCTCAACACCTCCACCGAAGGACTCAAGGCCAGCGGCGTGGCCGCCGACTCGGTGTCGCGGCTGCTGGGCATTCTCGGCAGAAACCAGGTGCCCATCACCAGCGGCGGCGTTCCCGGCAGTCGTCTCACCGACCAGGGCTCGATGCTCGCCGCCATCGATGTGGCGCCTCCCTCGAGCGCCAGCGGCGCGGCGTACAATCTCACGGTCAACGCCAACTGGAACCGCCAGAACCCCGCCTTCACCCCGCTGACCACCGCACTCCCCAATACCGGCGCAGAACGCGTCAACTGGACCGGCGGGGTGCAGGCCCGGCACAGCGGGTACTTCACCCTGCGGTCAGTGGGGGTGCTCACCGAAACGAGTACCGGCCTCAACGCCTCCAACGCCACCGGCGATCCGTATCTCGATCTCCCCGCCGGTCGCGTGCGGGTGAACTCCGCGTTCGCCGATGGCACGAGCGGCGTGCAGCTGCTCAGCTTTGGCGGCAATCAGTTCCTCAACACCACGCAGCGCACCACCTCGGCCATGGCCATGAACACGCTGTCGTGGTTCAGCGGCAACAACAAGCACCGGCTCAAGCTGGGCACCGAGGTGCGACGCGAGGGCAGCGCGCAGGACCAGACGATCAACCGGCTGGGAACGTTCACCTACAATTCGCTTGCCGATCTGCAGGCGGGGCTGCCGCTGTCGTATACGCGCACGCTGTCGCCGCGGGAACGTGACGCAAGTCTGCTCATTGGCGCGCTGTCGCTGGGCGATTCGTATCGTCATTCGCCCACGCTGCAGGTGCAGTACGGCGTGCGTGTCGACGCCAACCGTTTTCTCGAAGCGCCGGCGCGCAACCTGGTGCTCGAGGAGCGGCTGGGGGTGCGCAACGATCGCGTTCCCAATGGCGTGTTCGTGAGCCCGCGCATCGGCTTCTCCTGGCAGTACGGCACCGGGCCGCAGATCGGGGCCTTCGAGGGCGCCTTCCGCGGGCCACGCGCCGTGGTGCGCGGGGGCATTGGCGTCTTTCAGAATTCGCCGCAGCCCACCCTCATCGGGAGCGCGATCGACAACACGGGGCTGCCGAGTGCCATTCAGCAGCTGGCGTGTGTGGGCGGGGCCGTGCCCACGCCCGACTGGACAGCGTATACCAGCGTCAGCCGTATCCCGAACCGCTGCGCCGATGGCAGCACGGGATCGGTGTTCGCGGTGGGCGCGCCCAACGTGACACTGTTCGGCGGTGGCTTTGCCCCCTCGCGCAGCGTGCGCTCGAATCTGTCGTGGAGCGGGCCGGTGTTGTGGAACCGACTCAACGCCAGCCTCGACGCCACCTGGTCGATCAATACGCAGCAGCAGAGCTTCATCGACCGCAACTTCGCCGGCACCACGCGCTTCGCGCTGGACAACGAAGGCGGGCGCCCCGTGTTCGTGCAGGCGTCCAGCATTGTCCCGCTCACCGGGGGCATCGCCGCCGGCGACGGTCGGGTGGTGCCGCAGTATCAGCGTGTCACCGAACAGGTGAGCGACCTGCGGTCGCGTACGGGGCAGCTGAGCCTGCGTCTTTCGCCCATGACCTTCAGCACCAACTTCGGCTGGAGTGCCAGCTACACCTACGGCAACGTGCGAGAGCAGTTCCGCGGCTTCACCAGCACCGCTGGCGACCCGTTCGCGGTGGACTGGTCGCGGGCCGGGTTCGACTCGCGGCATCAGATCACCTATACGTTCAACTGGAACGCCTTCGACCTGGTGCGCATCGGCTGGTTCGGGCAGTTCCGGTCGGGGACGCCCATCACGCCCACCATTGGTGGCGATGTGAACGGTGACGGCTTTGCCAACGACCGCGCCTTCGTCTTCGACCCGGCCACGGCGGGCGATCCACTGGTGGCGAGCGGCATGCGCGCACTGCTGGAGAACGGATCGCGTGTGGCACGGCAGTGTCTCGTCGGGCAGCTCGGCACGCTGGCGGCACGCAACAGCTGCCAGGGGCCGTGGGTGAGCAGCGCGAATCTCAGCATCGGCTTCAATCCGCTCAAGCTGCGGCTGCCGCAGCGCATGAATCTGACGCTCAACGTGGCCAACCCCCTTGGCGCCGCCGACCTGCTGCTGCACGGGCAGAAGAATCTGCGCGGCTGGGGACAGCAGCCGTTTCTCGATCAGTCGCTGCTGTACGTGCGAGGCTTCGACCCGGTTGCCCGCCGCTACCGCTACGAAGTGAACGAGCGCTTTGCCGCCACCAACCCGCAGTTCCAGCAGTTCCGCGCCCCTGTCACCGTGACCGCGCAGCTGCGCTACGACATTGGTCCCACCCGCGAGCGGCAGGTGCTCACGCAGGCGCTCGATCGCGGCCGGCGCACCGAGGGCGTCAAGGTCAACGCGGCCACGATCAAGGCGCAGTTCGGCAACGGTGGTGTGCCCAACCCACTGGCCACGATCCTGCGCGACCAGGATACCCTCAAGTTGAGTGCCGACCAGGCCGATGCCATCGCCACGATGAACCGCCGGTATCTGGTGCGGCTCGACTCCATCTGGTCGCCCATTGCGACGCAGTTCGCAGCGCTCCCCGACGGCTACGACAAGGAGCGTGTGTATTTCCAGTATGTGCGCGCGCGCGAGGCCAGCATCGACATTCTGCGCGGCTATGCGCCACAGGTGAAGCGGTTGCTCACGCCAGCGCAGCGCCGCCAGTTACCACAGTTCATCGCGTTGGCGCTCGACGATCGCTATCTCACGACCATCCGCTCCGGCACTGCCGGTGGCGGCGGCGCCGGCCTCATGGGCGGCGGCATGATGATGGCCGGCGGCATGGGCGGCGGCGCGCAGACGATCATCATGCGGCAATAACCCAACGGCAAAGAAGCAGGGGGCGGGTGGCAGGCGGCGGGCAGCAGGCTCCCGGCTCCCGGCTCCCTGCCCCCTGCTCCCTACCCCCTGCCTCCTGCTTCCTGAACCAACCCACCGATGAAACGCCTCTTCGCCACGGCCACACTCGCGCTGACCAACGCGCTCACCACCGCTCACGCCCAGCCCGGCAGCTCGACCTCCCGCCCCCCCATTCGCCCGCTCGGTGCCACGGCCGCCGCCACGAAGGACTCGCTCGGGACCATCACCAACGTACGCGCACTCCCGGGCGGGCGCCTGCTGGTGAACGACATCAGCGCACGGCGTGTGCTGCTCCTCGACTCCACGCTCGCCATCGTGAAGGTCGTGGCCGACACCACCCCCGGCAATCCCAATGCGTACGGCGGTGGCATGGCCAGCCTCATTGCCTTTCGCGGCGACTCCACGTTGTTCGTGGATGCCCAGTCGCTGAGCATGCTGGTCATCGACGCCGACGGCACCGTGCAGCGTGTCATGTCGGTGCCCCGCGCGCAGGATGCCATGATGCTCGCGGCGGGGGGCGTGGGCGCCGGCGCTTTCTACAGCAATGGCCATCTGGTGTATCGCGGCATGCCCAACATCCGCATGAACATCGTGAACGGCACGCCGCAGATGTCCGGCATCCCCGACACCATGGCCGTGACGCGCGTGAATCTGCAAACGCGCGTGGTGGATACGGTGGGCTTCGTGAAGATTCCCCGCTCGCTGCCCACCATCACCCGTACCGACGACGGCAAGATGAACGTGTCGATCGAGGTGAATCCGTTGCCGGTGGTGGATGAATGGACCGTGCTCCCCAACGGTGACGTGGCCTTCGTGCGCGGGCGCGACTATCACGTGGATTGGGTCGAGGCCAACGGCACGCGGCGTTCGTCGCCCAAGATGGCGTTCGATTGGAAGCGCCTTACCGACGAGGACAAGGCGAAGCTCGTGGATTCGGTAAAGACGCTCCTGGACCAGCAGGCGGCCGCGAATCCCGGGCAGGGTGCGGCCATGGCCACGGCCTTCGGCAGCATGATGGGCGGGGGGGCAGGCGGCGGGGCACCGCGCGTGCAGGTGATGATTCGCGCCGAAGGCGGGCCAGTGGGTGCCGGTGGTCCCGTGCGCGCGCCGCAGGTCACCCCGCCCAAGATCAACGTCGTCTCACCGAGTGAATTGTCCGACTACCAGCCGCCATTTTTCGCCACCAGTACCCGAGCCGATGCCGACGGCAATCTGTGGGTCCTCACCATTCCCACCAAGCCGCAGCCGGCCGGCAGCGTGTACGACGTGATCAACGGCAAGGGGGAAGTCACCGAACGCGTGCTCGTCCCCGAGGGGCGCCAGGTACTGGGCTTCGGCCCCGGTGGCGTAGTTTATCTGGGCAAGCGGGACGGTACCTCCTCCGTCATCGAGCGCGCCCGCGTGAAGTGAGACGCCAGGACATGGCGCGGCGCGGTGCGCTTACGGTGTGAAGCGCACCACGCGCCGCGCCGTCCGGCAGAGTTTCTCGCCCGATCGGCAGTAGCTGGTCACCAGCGTTCCCTCGAGCGGCAGGTCATCGGGGACCAGCGGCAACATCACCTCTCCCACGAAATACGCGCTGTCGTTCGTCACGGCCGCCCCGCGAAACGCGAGGCGCCGGCCGTTGCGCGTGGTCAGCACCGGCGGCTGCAACGCATTGATCTGATCGCCCGAATCGGGAAGCATCACCACGCGCCCCCCCTGGGCCGTGCGGTCGAGACGCACCGGCGGACCGCTGTCGATTGCCACGGGCCCCACCTTGGGCAGCGTGGGAATGGCGGAGAGGCGTGGCGCCGCGCGCGCGACCGCGCTGTCGGCCGCGGGCG
>VYLE01000441.1_pt1 | contig 23783 bp, 16 predicted proteins | sample 5114391 | NCBI WGS metagenome assembly VYLE01 (sample SAMN12291771, study PRJNA351875) | freshwater metagenome | isolation source: freshwater lake | place: USA: Michigan, Kent Lake | collected 2013-08-15
GGAAACCGCGCGCGCCGTCCGGAACGCGCGGGCGTCTGACCCGCTGACTCGCTGAAAACCCGAACGCCCCGGAGGTTTCCCCTCCGGGGCGTTTGCTTTTGGGGGACGGTCGCCAACTGCGTTTCCACCCTCACCTTTCAGCGATGTAAGTTTTGCGAAAGGACGCTGCGAACCATGTCGCGTCAGATGGACCATAACGGACCCGGCCAAACGATGGCCGGGGCAAGAGAGGCTGGCTTGAGCCGGGATGTGATCCATTGCTGTGAAGCAAAATGGGATGATGTGAGGAAGGAATAGATTGGCTTTTATCTATTCAAGATAGTTTTGCTTAAAACTCAAAATCCGCCGTCACCGGGCGGTGAGAGTGCTGGCAATCTGAGGCGCTCACCCAGGATAAATGGGATTCAGTACTCAGATTATGTTCTTGATTTGTTCCCATCATTATGCTTGGATGCTTTATCACCTTTTGAGATTTCCGCCATGATACCGGTGTCCAAGCCATTCCGAATACCTCACAACGCAATCGGACCAATTAGTTTATTCTTCGCGATCATGACTCAAAGAGAAGATAGCGTTGAATTCTCAACCTGCTTCCAAGGCTTTCAGAAGACTTATCCGTTTCGCGGTAAACCTATTGTGGCTGATCCATTACATTTATCTGTATACGGCGTATACAGAGATGATGATTTGCTCTGCGACATAGTCCAGGCTGCGATCCAAACTGGCGATGCGATCAAGTTTGCCCCCTTCTCCCTCACATTCAACACGGCTTTGACTTACCGAGACCGGCGATCAAAGAAGCCCTTTGTTCTCGCCGCACAAGCAAATTCGGAAGCTGTCAGTGGACTTCGCTTGCAGATTGCGAATGCCTTCTCAGAGATAAGTGAAGGTGCTTGCTATAAGCATAATCCTATCGGCCCCCACGTACGCTCACCTGGGATAAGAACCATCGTCCCGAAACAGGCCATAAAACCTGTGAATATGATTATTCAGAAATTTCTCCTGATTCACAGTCGCATTGGGAAGCTCAGATACGATGTTTTGAAGCCATGGCAGCTAAACGCTTCATAGCCCATTACCGGCCAATTAGCTTTCGGATTTAAGCTAAAAATGTTTTATCGGTGGATGAATAAACCGACATCTAAATTATCCCTATACGGATCAATACCTTTAATGAGAGCGTCAACCATCCGGCTTCCGCCCGAACGCTTAGAATGATTGTTAGGGCTCATCTCACTTAGCGCCAACTCAACGAAGGGCAATAGTGAAGAAAAGTTATGCTTATGGACCTTACCACACTCATATCCAAAGGCCTCATCGGCCCGCTGAACAGCCCGCAGGCAGGCCCCGCCGTTTTCCCCTATGAGCTTGGCACACGGGGTTTGCACGAAGTGGTGGAGGGGGCCTATGGCGACATGGCCGCCGCGACAGGTTTTGTGCTGAGCGCCTCGAGGCCTGCCCAACAGGGCACGCTTCTGTGGATTTCGCAAGCCAGCTGGCGGCGCGACGCAGGCAGCCCTCCCGAAACCGCGTTGCGAGAATTAGCCGGCAGAAACACACGGCGGCTCAATCTTGTCGCCAGACAGGCAAGCGACGTGCTCTGGGCCACAGAAGAAGCCATCATTTCCGGCGCGGTCAGCCATGTGATTGCCGAGGTGAACACTGCCGACTTTACGGCAACAAGGAGATTGGTGCTGGCATCGGCGCGCTATGGGGTGCCTGTCACACTGATACTTCCATACGGGCGCGAAGGCGCAACGGCAGCCGCTACACGCTGGCGCATCGCCGCACGCCCCTCCGCCCCCAATTCTTATGACCCAAGGGCTATCGGCCGGGCGCGCTGGCGCGCCAGCCTCGAGCGTTGTCGCCTCAGCCCTTCTTCTGCCGGCAGGACTTTTGATCTTGAGTGGAACGATGAGACGCTATCTCTCAGTGTGGTTTCCGGAATGGTCGCTGGACCGGCTGCGCCGCGTACGACGTCAGTCCATGCGCAACCTGACCGAAAGGCCGGCTAAAGGCCGGCCTTTCATTCTGTATGAAAAATCTGCCCACGGACTGGTTGTCGCCGCGACAAATCAGGTAGCACGCTCTTACAGCCTTCAGCCGGGCCTACGCCTCGCCGATGCGCGCGCCACATTGCCGGAACTGACTGCCGAAGAATTGGATCGCGAAAGCGATGAACAAAGCCTGAGGGCGCTTGCGTGCTGGCTTGTCCGTTTCTCTCCGCTTGTCGCTCTTGATGGGAACGATGGGCTTATCCTTGAAACAACCGGTTGCGACCATCTGTTTGGCGGCGAAGCCCACATGGCAGCAGATCTTTCGCTGCGCCTGAAGGCAGCAGGATACAACCACCACCTGGCCTTTGCAGGCACTCGGGGCGCTGCCTATGCACTCGCACGAGGGAAAGCACGGCAGGATGCACCATACATCCTGCAATCCGGAAACGAGAAAGAAGGCCTTGAGAACCTACCCGTTGACCTGCTGCGCCTCTCAGATGCGGCGATCACGCTGCTGCGGCGCTTCGGCCTGCCCCGGATCGGGCAGCTCTACCAGATCGACCGCAAGGCACTCGCCCGGCGATTTCATTCGCGCGAAGCGGCAGATGCTGTCTGCATGCGCCTTGATCAGGCCCTTGGCTATCGCAACGAGCCTTTCACCCCATTCCGTCCGCCATCCGATTATGTCGATTACCTGCCTTGTCCGGAGCCTCTCACAGAGAGCGCTGGAATCCATGCTGGCCTTGCCCTGCTTTCAGCCCGGCTATGCGAGACGCTCGAAGCTGCGGGGCTCGGCGCACAAAGCTTTGTCTTCAGCGCTTTTCGTTCGGACGGGGAGATACTGAGCCTCCGCGCCAATGCGGCACTGCCTGTCCGCGCACCCGATCATGTCTTGCGGCTGTTCGGTGACAAAGTGGACCGCATGGATCCGGGCTTTGGTATAGACCTTTTGCAGATCGAAGCCTTTCGCACCGCTTCGATGATAGCCGGCAGCCGCCCTCTTTCGGGAGAGCTGGTTCAAAATGATGTTGATGAGGCCGCTCTTGCCGCACTAGCAGACAGGATAAACGCCCGCCTTGGCGAAGGAAGTGTCACAGTCACGATGCCGGTAGCGCGCCATGCGGTAGACATGTCCGAACAGACCCAGCCTTATGCGGGAGTTATACAAGATGCCATACCCCCGGCCATCCGGGGCCAGGGGCTTCGTCCTATCCGCATGCTGGACCATCCCGAACGGATCGAGGTCATGGCACAGGTGCCTGATGGACCTCCCTTGACCTTCGTGTGGCGGCGGCTTGTGCGCCGGATTGTCAAGGCAGACGGACCGGAACGCATCGCCCCTGAATGGTGGACTCATCTCCCATCCGCAGAGGGTGAAAACCAGTCCTTGCCACGCGCACGGGATTATTACCGGGTCGAAGATGCAGAGGGTCGGCGCTACTGGGTTTTCCGGGAAGGGCTATACGGTGACGATCGCGGCGCCGCGCCAAAATGGTTCGTACAAGGACTGTTCGCATGATGGGATACGTCGAACTTGCCGCGATGACGAACTTCTCCTTCCTGCGCGGAGCGAGTCATGGCGCCGAACTTGTCACACGCGCAGCTGAGCTTGGAATCGCGGCGATCGGAATTGCCGACAGGAATACGCTCGCCGGCGTAGTCCGGGCGCACGTCGCAGCAAAGGAAGCTGGTCTTCGCCTTCTGGTAGGCGCCCGGCTCGCGCCGACTGAAGGACCGGAGATCATTACTTATCCGATGGACCGCGCCGCCTATGGGCGGCTTTCCCGGCTTCTTTCTGAAGGCAAAATGAAGAAAGCAGCCGAGAAAGGGGAATGTCTCATCACGCTTTCGGATATCCTTGGTGCAAGCGAAGGGCAGATACTGATCGTTATCCCCCCGGAACAGCCATCCCCAGGTTTTGCGGATACTCTCAGCGTGATTGCCTCAGCCGCGCCGGGCCGCACGTTTCTGGCCGCGCGTGCCGCCTATGCCGGCCGCAACAGGGAACGCCTCGCGCGGCTGGCTGAGACCGGCGCTTCAGCTGGTGCACCTATTATCGCTGTGAATGATGTGCTTTACCACATACCCGAACGCCGCCCGCTACAGGATGTCCTGACCTGTATTCGCGAGCATTGCACACTGGACACTGCTGGTTTCCGCCTGGAAGCAAATGCAGAACGCCACCTGAAAAGCCCCGCGGAAATGGCCCGCCTCTTCAACGGCTTTGAGCCAGCCATCGCCCGTACATTTGAAGTCATGGAGCGCTGTCACTTCAGCCTCGACCAACTTTCCTATGAATATCCGGATGAACCTGTGCCGTCAGGCTCAACGCCGCAGGCCCATCTCGAAAAACTGGCGTGGGAAGGTGCACGCTGGCGCTATCCGGAAGGTATTCCGGAATCGGTGAGGACGCAGATCCAAGAGGAACTGGGCGTCATCGCGCAACTCTCCTACGCACCTTACTTCCTGACTGTGAATGACATAGTCCATTGGGCACGAAGCCAGGGCATTCTCTGCCAGGGCCGGGGATCGGCTGCAAACTCTTCGGTGTGTTACTGTCTGGGTATTACGAGCGTGGATCCCGCAGTCAGTAAGCTTCTATTCGCTCGCTTCCTCTCCCCTGAGCGGAAGGAGCCACCAGATATTGATGTCGACTTCGAGCATGAGCGACGCGAAGAAGTCATTCAGTATATATACAAACGGTATGGCCAACATCGTGCTGCGCTCACTGCCACCGTGATTACATACAGATCCCGCTCGGCCATTCGCGAGGTTTGCAAAGCACTTGGACTAAGCGAAGACATCGCGGCTGCGCTGGCACGCGGCGTCTGGGGGCAGTGGGATGACGGTCTGCCCGGCAAACGAATCTCAGAAGCGGGGCTAGACCCCGCCAATCCCCTGATCCGCCGCGCCGTCCAGCTTGCCCGCCAGTTGCTCGGTTTTCCGCGTCACCTTTCACAACATGTGGGCGGGTTTGTGCTGACGCGAGGACCGCTCATCGAAACCGTGCCCATCGGCAACGCAGCTATGAAAGACCGGACCTTCATCGAATGGGACAAGGATGACATTGATGCGCTCGGGATCATGAAGGTGGATGTGCTCGCACTCGGGATGCTTACCTGCATCCGAAAGGCCTTCGACATGCTCGAAAGTCACAAGGGGAGCCGTCAAAGTCTTGCAAGTGTCCCGCAGGAGGATGCGAATACCTACAACATGCTGTGCCGGGCCGACAGCCTCGGCGTGTTCCAGGTGGAGAGTCGTGCGCAGATGGCGATGTTGCCGCGGCTCAAACCCATGACCTTCTATGATCTCGTGATCGAAGTCGCGATCGTTCGACCCGGCCCCATTCAGGGTAATATGGTGCACCCCTATCTGCGCCGGCGTAAGGGGATTGAGCCTGTGAGATTTCCAAGCCCGGCGCCGGATGCGGGCCCAGAAGATGAACTTCGGTCCATACTGAGCCGCACGTTGGGTGTGCCACTATTTCAAGAACAGGCGATGCAAATTGCCATCGATGCGGCAAAGTTTTCTCCCGAGGAGGCCAATGGCCTTCGCCGAGCCATGGCGACGTTCCGAAATGTCGGCACTATCCACAAGTATGAGGATATGTTCACTACGCGGATGATCGCACGGGGGTACGATCCCACCTTTGCAAAGGCCTGCTTCGACCAGATCAAGGGCTTCGGCGAATACGGCTTCCCGGAAAGCCACGCAGCATCTTTCGCCCTCCTCGTCTACGTTTCCTCATGGCTCAAATGTCACCACCCGGACATTTTCTGCGCCGCGCTCCTGAACAGCCAGCCGATGGGATTCTATGCACCGGCGCAGATCGTACGCGACGCGCAGGAGCACGGCATCGAGGTCCGCCCGGTGGATGTGAACTATTCTGACTGGGACAATACCCTGGAGCCCATGGAAGATCGCGAGGGTATTTTCGCCGTGCGCCTCGGCTTCCGTCAGGTAGGCGGATTGTCACGAACTGACATGGAGCGCCTGATGGAAAGGCGGAACGAGGGTTACGAAGCGCTGGATGCCTTGCGGCGGCGTAGCGGCCTGCAACGGAGCGTTCTCGAGCGCCTCGCCACTGCGGACGCCTTCAACTCCATGGGGCTTTCTCGCCGGGAAGCCCTTTGGAGGGTACGCGGTGAAGCTCCCGCTCCCACCCTACCCCTGTTTTTGGCTGCGGACATTTCTGAAGAAGGCGGAGACACCGCCGTAAGCCTCCCGGAAATGCCGCTCTCGGAGCATGTTATCCAGGATTACCAAACAACACGCTTATCGCTGAAGAAGCATCCGATGCATTTCCTTCGCAGCCTGCATGCTGGGCGCGGCATCTTGAGCACGAAAGAGGCGATCAGCCTGCCCAGCGGCCAGCGTGTCCGGACATCAGGCGTCATCCTTGTGCGCCAGCGCCCCGGCACCGCAAGCGGCGTCGTGTTTATTACACTCGAAGATGAAACCGGGATCGCCAACCTTGTCGTCTGGCCGCGCGTGATGGAACGCTATAGGCCGGCCATCATGCGCTCGAGGATCATTCAGGTTACAGGCCGCGTTCAGACTGCGGATAATGTTACTCATATAGTCGCCGAACAGTTGATCGACTGTACGGCGGAGCTAAGTCTCCTTTCAGAAGATGTAATACGCGATCCCTTGAAAAACATTCTTGCCCGGTCGGATGAAGTGGCACGGCCTGTTCCCGAACGGCAAGCTCCAACCCGAAAGCCAGCAGGCGCAGGTCACCCCCGCAACGTCCGCATTATCCCACCCAGCCGGGATTTTCACTGATCAGGACGGAGCCGGCACAAAGGCCTACAAGACCGGAGCAGGTTCTGGCTCCGCTGCAGGCCAAAACTTCCTGCCCTATCGCTGACAAGCTCGCTCCTTTAACGATACCAACGTACAAAACGATCATGCAACACAAAGCGGCCGAAAAAGAGGGACTGAAATATCCGGAATCCAGCAGCCACTAAGCCGTGTCCGGACTATGCGCCGAGCGTAAACTCAGCTTGGAGTCCGGCATCCGATTGGGTCGCCACCCAAAGACAAAACTTTCCGGGCTCCGATCCGAATGAGCCATCCCGCCGGTAGAAGGACAAATCATCGGCGCCAAGTTCAAATTCAACCAGCTCAGTCTGACCTGGCTCGAGCCCAACACGTCTGAATGCCTTCAACTCTTTCACCGGGCGCGTAAGGCTAGCTGCGATGTCCCTTATGTAGAGTTGAACTGTCTCGAAGCCGAAATTGGCACCTGTGTTTTTGACTGTCACCTTTACCTTCAGCCGGTCACGCAGCCCGATTGCCGGCCGGCTCAGTTCAAGGTTCGAGAGTTCGAACTCGCCATAGGATAGCCCGAAGCCGAATGGAAAGAGAGGATCGGATCCGTCGTCCAGATAGAATGCCGACATGCCCAGCGATGTTTGCCGGGCGCCGACTTCGATATCGTCGATAAGGATCATGTCCGAAGGGTTGGGTGGGCGGCCGGTATTCTTGTGATTGTAGTAGATGGGAATCTGGCCAACCGATTTCGGGAAGGTCGCGGGCAACTTGCCCCGAGGCGACTGATCACCAAACAGGACCGCCGCAATGGCTGGCCCGCCCATGGTTCCCGGGTGCCACGCATAGAGAAGCGAGTCTGTGTGCGGAAGATTCTCGGTCAGAACCAGCGGGCGTCCGGCAAGCACGACCGTGACAACCGGTTTGCCAAGAGCCTTGATCTGCGCCAGCAATTCGGATTGGGCTCCCGGAAGTGTGATGTCGGCGCGGCTATGAGCTTCTCCCGAGAGGATCGATTCTTCCCCAAGGAAGACCAGCGCCACATCGCTCTTTTTTGCCGCTTCCAGAGCCGCTTCGAAAAGGTGATACGACCTTGAGCGCGACGTCTCCAGCCCCGGCGCATAGTTCACATCGATCTTGCCGCTGAATTGCTGGCGAAGCGCCTGAAGCGGCGTGACCGTGTCGGACTTCTGTCCATCAAACACCCAGGTACCCATCTGCTCATGCGGGGCATCGGCGAGCGGTCCAATCACGGCAATAGAAGAAATGTCAGCGGCTCTTAGCGGCAAGACGGGTCCGTCATTCTTCAACAGGACAAGACTCTCGACGGCGGCCTGAAACGCTACTCCGAGAGCGTTGTCGGAGACGAGCGGGGCAAAGGCCGCAGAGTCTGTATAAGGACGTTCGAACAACCCAAGCTTTTGCTTGAGGCGGAGGACCCGGCTGACCATTGTGTCGATCAGGCTCATCGAGAGGACGCGCTCGTCGATCAACCTTGCGATGTTCCTGGCATAGGCGTCGCCCGCCATTTCCATGTCAACGCCGGCCAGGACCGCTTCTGCGGCTGCGCTACGGGGGTCTTCGCACAGGCCGTGAACGATCAGTTCGTTGACCGCATTCCAGTCACTGACAACCAGACCGCCAAAGCCCCACTCTTGCCTGAGGACTCCGTTGACGAGAGCACCGTTGGCAGTAGCCGGTATGCCATCAAGGTCGCTGAATGACGTCATTAGCGTTGCGACACCGGCTTCGACAACCTTGCGGAAAGGTTCGAGATAGATGTTGCGCAATTCGTTGGCCGGAATATTCGTTGCGCTGTAGTCGCGCCCACTCTCGGATGCCCCGTAACCGACAAAATGCTTCGCGCAGGCGAGGATCGCTCCGTGGCCGGAGAGATTTTCCGTCTGGAAGCCTTCGACCATCGCGCTTCCAAGCAGGCCGGTAAGAAACGGGTCCTCGCCAAGACTCTCTGCGATCCGCCCCCAGCGCGGATCTCGCGAAATGTCGATCATCGGAGCAAAGGTCCAGTGCACACCCTGCGACCGCGCCTCAAGTGCCGCAATCCGCGCGGCCTCCCGGACAAGGTCTGGGTTCCACGAAGCGGCTTGGCCGAGCGGAATCGGAAATATGGTCCGGAACCCGTGGATAACGTCCCGCCCCATCAGCAAGGGTATGGAAAGGCGCGATTCCACCACAGCAACGCGCTGCAGTCGGTTGCAACCATCGGTGTCGGCGAGATTTATTACCGAACCGATGCGCCCTGCGCGAACCCCTTCGATCAGGTCATCCGGAAGCGGATCTGCGCTCGCATCGACCTGCTGCAACTGGCCGATCTTTTCTTCAAGCGTCATCTTCGACACGAGGACATCAACCGGATCTTCAAGGACGGGACGGCCGGCACTGTTTGCAGTGAGGGTCAGGGACGGTGTGTTCATGTGTCTTCGTTCGTGCAGGAAGGTTTCAGACAGGAAGAGGATCAGGCACGCCGCGCCGGGCGTCGAGCGCCTCACGCGTTTTCTCGGCGGCTTTCTGGTCGATGCCCAGAGTTGCAACCGCCCAGATTGCGATTGCTGAAGCAACGACCGGAATGAAGGCATCGCATAGGCGAAGCAGTGTGATCGTGGACTCAGCCTGCGCCCCGCCGAGTTCGACCTTGAAACCGGTCGCATTCAGCAGGAAGCCGCCTCCGGCGAGCGCCGCCGTCATACCAAGCTTGACCACCCACCAGTAGATCGAGCCGTACATGCCCTCTCGCCGCTCATTGGTTTCAAGTTCATCAAGGTCGACGATGTCGGCCATCATGGACGGCATCAGCGTGAACAGGCCGCCCAGGCCGAATGCAAGAAGCGGAGCAGGCAGCACGACGAGCCAAGGATTGTCCGGCTGGTAACAAAACCATTTGAGGACATAGCCCAGCATCGAGATGCCGGTCGAGATCGCGAAGGTCAGCCGTTTGCCGATACGGGTCGCAAGCCAGGTGACAAAGGCAATGACGAGGAATGTCGAAAGTGTCCCGAGCGTGCCGGCATAAGCCGCGTACTCTGCGCCCTTCACGGTATCTCCAGCGCAGACGTAGTAGATGATTACATAGGTCGAGAATGACGCGATGAGGATAAAGCCATTGAAGACAAGGAATGTCGCCACGCAAAGCTTCAGGAAGGGTTTGAAGCTCAGTGCTTTCGCAAACCCTTGAAAGAAGTCGCGCACACGGTGCACCGCGGTTTGCATCAGCGACCAGCCCGGTTGGCGGGCCGGCATCGGCATTTCCGCCATGGCGGCGATGGGCGTGCGCTCTCGCAGGAAAATCGCAGGCAGGACGCCGCCGGCGATCATCATGACACCAAGCGCGATCGCAAGGCCGCCCGCGCCGTCGACCATGTTGTCGAAGTACCGGGTGTCCTGCATCAGAGGCAAGAGCCAGGGGGGAATGAAATAGGCCAGCTGTCCGATGAAATTCTGCGTGCCCATGAGCCGCGTGCGTTCATGATAGTCTGGCGTGATCTCATACCCGAGAGCGACCCAAGGCGTCGCAAAGATTGTATACGCCGTGTAGAACACGAGCGAGCCAATCAGGAAGAACCAGAAATAGAACATCTCGCTCTGACCGTCCGGCAATTGCCAGATCGCCATGAACACGATCCCGACGCTGATCGCTCCGACGAAGATATAAGGCCGGCGCCGGCCCCAGCGGCTGCGGGTATTGTCCGAAATATATCCCATGATGGGATCTGTCAGGGCATCAAAAAAGCGCGGGATAGACGCGACCAGGCCGACCAGCGCAGGGTCCATCCCCAGCCCGAGATTCAGGATGATCATCATCGCGCCGAACGCACCCGCGAGAAGGTTGTTCACGAAGGCGCCGGTGCCGTAGATCAGCATGTGGCTGAACGGCACCCTGTCTTCGCTGCGTATCGGCGAGGTGGTGATCATCCCCTAATGTCCTGCCCCGTCTGCAGGCTTCTGATAGACGCGCACCCAGTCGATCTCGAACGTCTTGGGAAAGCCTTCGAGGGATACACCGCCCTCGTTGGTGTCTTCGGCGAGATTACCGCCAATCGCAAGATTCAGGATGAGATAGAACGGCTGGTCAAACGGCGCGCTCTTGGGCAATTTCGAGAACATCGCCTTGGGGCCCCAGTCTTTCTGGGTGAGGGTCGAGTACAGTTGTCCGTCTACGTACCAACGGATCTCGCCTTCCTGCCATTCGACGGCATAGACGTTAAATCCGTCTTCGCTCGCAGGCCGCGGCGCGTCCTTGCCCTTGTACTTGTTGCGTGGCCACTCGCCGCCATAGTGAATGGTGCCGAACACGCGGTTTTCCTTGCCGCCTTTGCAAGACTTGCATTCGGCGCCCTGATTGACGAGTTCGAGGATGTCGATTTCGCCCGACGCAGCCCAGGCGCCATAGCGCTCCTCGCTCGGCAGCATCCAGGCAGCAGCCCAGGCGCCCTGCCCTTCAGGTGCGCGGGCGCGCACTTCGAACCGGCCATAGGTCCAGTCAGCCTTGCCCTTGGTCGAAAGCCGCGCGGAGGTAAAAGGCTTGGCGGCAAGCTTGCCGCGTTGCTTTTCCGGCAGGGCGTCGTCGAGGTGAGGCGGCAGAGCCGGCCCGACCGCATTTTCGCGGCGGGCTACAATCTGCAGAAGACCATTCTGGACCAATGCATTCTCGGGGCGCGCCGTATAGCACTGACGCTCTTCGTTTCCCCCGCCCCAGCAGTCGACTTCGAAGTCCCATTTTGCGGGATCAATCGCATCGCCGTCGAACTCGTCGGACCAAACGAGGGTCCATCCTTCAGGGTTGGAAGCCTGCGGCGCCGCGGGCCCGGCGAAGAGGGCCGCAAGGATTGTCAACGCAACACAATGGGCGAGGCGCATCATCGTATGGTCTCCTCCTTTAGGCCGGCGCCAGGCTTGCCGAGCTTGACCGGACTAGATTTCGTCCCCCGGTATCAGCGGGAGGCCTGCCTGAGCCGCCTCCCGCCATGACAGAAGGTCAGAATTGGACCCGGACGCGCGCGCCAAAAGTCCGGGGACGGTTGAAGAAGCGCGTATTGTCAAACTGCGTGATGATCAGGCCTTGCGGCTCTGTCACATCTGTCAGGTTTGCTGCATAGACTTCAAGACGCCAGTTACCTTTGTCAGGCGTAAACCCTGCACCGGCATCAAAGGTCCAGTAGCCATCGACTTCATCGTCAAGCCTGAGGGCCGGATTGGTCGGGTTGGCATAGTCGATACCGTTGAAGATAGTCAGGTGCTGCGAGGAACGGTACCCAAAAGACACGATACCATCGAAGCTTCCGAAGTCTGTGTCGATCACTTTGGAGACCGAGCCATTCAGCTGGATCTCCGGCGTACGCGGCAGCCGATTGCCTTCGATCGACCGGTTGACCGAGTTCACCGGGTCAACGTCCGCCTGGAAGCGAGCATCCTGGACGAGGACCGAGTTCACCACCTTTGCCGTCGGCATCAGGAGCAGTGTTCCCTTCAGGGTCCATTGATTGGGCAGGTCAAGTTCACCTTCCAACTGAGCACCGAAGATTTCTGCGTCCGAGGCATTGAAGTTGAAGCCGACAACTTGCCCGCCAAGCTGGGCAAGCTGGTCAGGGGTCAGCTCGATGCCTTCGAACTGCAGGACCTGCGCTGTCGACAGCAATGTGAACAGCTGGAGGTCCTTGTAGTCATAATAGAAGGCAGAAGCGTTGAGGACCGCCGGCATGCCGCCGATCTCGAAGCTGTTCTTTGAGCCGATCTCGAAAAGGGTCAGCGTTTCCGGATCATAGGTCGGCGCCAGCGTGTCGGTATCGAAAGCAGCAGGCGCGCTTCCGGCTGGGCTGGCAAGACCAAAGCCTTCCGTTCCCGGAATGTTGTCGTTGAAACCACCGGACTTGTTGCCGGTCGAGACGAGAGCATAGACGAGGTTGTCGTCCGTCAGGTCGTACTCCGTGCGCAGGCGCCAGTCGACGAAATCGTTGTCGAGTGAGCCGTTCTGGAGCGCGATCGCGTTGCCGCCAAGAACGGCAAATGAGATGCGCCCATCAAGTGCCGGCACAAAGGTGTTGAAGCACTGACCAGTGAACGCAAAGCCCTGGCACAGCGGGTGATTGGCGGGCGGCGCGTCGCCCGTCACGATGCCGTTGCCGTAGATATCATCAAGACCGTCGCGCGCGCCAAAACTCCGGACACCATTGAAGAAGAATGCCAGGACTTCAGTGTCGCTGAGCGTTCCGTTGCCATCCGCATCGGGATTGAAAATGGTCCGGTCGAGGCCTGCAAACTGGAACCCTTCCGTGCCATGGCCGGTGCCGAAGCAGCATGAGAAGTTGCCGCCACCGATGATGAACTGGTAGCGTGCGTTGACACCGAACCGCTCTTTTGAATCGTCCGTGTGACGAATGCCGCCGGTGACGCGAAACTTGTCGGTGACGTTGAAGGTCGCATCACCGTATACGGAGAAACTCTCGGTATCGGTTGTCTGGTTGAATTCCACGCCGGTGAAGAATGGGTTCCGGTCGCCTGTCGTTCCGAGGAACGTGCGCTGGGCTTCGGTGAAGTAGAAGGCGCCAGCCGACCACATCAGCCGTGCATCTTCTTCAGAGAAGATTCGGGCTTCATGCACGGTCGATTCCGAGTCGGTGATAAAGCGGACGCGGGAGAAGTTGTCGATGTCGAGCGGACCCAGCGTATCGAACACGCCGTCATAGTAAGGGCCAGCCGGCGTCACGAACTCATAGTCATAGACCAGGTCGCGGATCGATCCGATATACTCGGCATTGATGCCGTCGCCATCGTATTCGACATGCCCCTTGAAGCCCCAGTGTTCTGTGTCTTCGCGGGGAGTGAAAGCCCGGCCGATGACTTCGCGCGGATTGTCGATATCTTCGGGGCGCACCCCATTGCCGAGCGGATTAGCAAAGTTGACGCCGGTATAGCCCGAACCTTTCTGCTGGATCTGGTCGTAGGTCAGCGTGACCGTGAAATCTTCGAGCGGCTCGATGAGGTAGGCTGCGCGAAACCCGAAATCATCGGCCGCCTCAGCAACGCCTACGCCTTCGGCTTCGGAGGTAGGCACCGAGAGCCCAAGCTCAGTGCTGCGCGGCGTCACGTTCTCAAGATAGCTGTCATGCTCCATGGCGAAGCCGGCGATCCGGAACGCGGAATTGTCGGTCACAGCGATGTTTGCAACGCCTTCAAGCCGCCACTCATTGTAGTTTCCGATCGAGCCTTCGATCATGCCATCGGTGGTGCCGATGCCGGGTCTCCAGGGAATGATATCGACCGAACCAGCAGTCGCATTGCGTCCGCGCAGCGTGCCTTGCGGCCCGATATTGACCTCGACGCGCTGGATATCAAAAAAGGCCGCCCCGAAGCCCGACGGACGCGGAACATAGACACCGTTGAGGTGGGTCGCAGCAGCCGGATCACCGAGCTCTGTGTTGTTCGACGAGCCCACGCCGCGAATATAGACTTCGATATTGCCCTGGTTGTTCGAGACCGAGAGGCCGGCAATCTTGCCGTCGAGGTCGTTGAAATCCTGCAGGCCGAGGAGCTTGAGATCCTCGCCGCTTATGGCGGCGGCGGTGCCAGCATAGTCCTGAAGCGACTGCTCGCGCCGGTCCACGGTGATGACGACGACGTCCTGTCGGCTTTCTTCCTCTTCCGCAGGCGCGGCCGGGCTTTCCTGGGCGAACGCGGCGCCAGCCTGCGCTGCAAGCACGCTCATCGATGCACCCAAGAGAATGGTTCTCAGGCCTTGTTTGCGAAACATGTGTTCCTCCCGTTTCCTCCGGCCGGTCTCTTCGCGGACTGGCACACGGCGGATAATTCACGATTGTCCATCGATGTCAACGATGTCTGACCAAAGGGACAGCCAAAAGCCCGTATCGGCGACGCCCGCCGTTCAGTTCGGAGCTTGTCCGCTGGACCCGCGGGCGATCAAACCGTGCGGAAGAATGTGGATTTCAGAGGCGGTGGCCGGGCGAACGCGTTTGCCCGCCAGCAATGATACGGCCATTTCGCTTATTTCGTCGAAAGGTTGCGCAACGGTGGTCAACGGAGGCCATATCGATCGTCCCATGGGCGTATCATCAAAGCCCGCGACGGACAGATCCACCGGCACTGAAAAACCCATCTTGTGGGCGCTCATCATGACGGCAACGGCCATGTGATCATTGGCAGCGAAGATTGCCGTGGGACGCTCCGGTCGCTGAAGCAGGTCTTCGGCACAATCGAGCGCCTGCTTGAACGAAAAGTTGCCCTTTACGATCATTCCCTCACAGGAAGCCGATAGTCCGGCAGCCAGGATCGCATCCTGATATCCGAGACGCCTGAGGACCGTCACAACGTGCTCGTCGCGCCCTGTAATATGCGCGATCCTGCGATGCCCGAGCGATATGAGGTGTTCCGTAACTTCTCTTGCAGCACGCCGGTCATCCATCGCGACCGCGCTGGCGCCCGCCACCGGCCCTGTCGGCGAGACGAGCACGAAACGCAGACCGCGCTCGCGCAACAGATCGTGGATATCGTGAGAGTCGCAAATCGGCGGCACGAGGATCATGTTCGCAACCTTCGAGCGGTCGAGAAACTGCGCCACCTGGCCGCGCCAGTCAGGGTTCTCCTCATCAAACAGCTCAACCGCGAGATAGCGGTGTGCCTTCGAACAGGCTTTGAGCAACGAATGATTGAGCTGGGACTGATAGCCACTGCTGGGATCCGCAAGCAGGACACCGATACTGAGATCGTCCCCGAGCCGCATCTGGCGGGCAATCGCCGAAGGAGCGTAGTTGAGCTCCCGCATCGCCTGTTCGACCTTCTCGCGAGTCTTCGGCGAGATATGCTCATGCCGGTTCATGACCCGTGAGACAGTCTTGACCGAAACTTGCGCCTTGCGCGCAACGTCCTGGATCGTAGCCATGTCGATAGGTTCCTGCGAATTGTCCTTCAGGACAATCTGTTAGGGCTGTTCCGGTACCAAAGTCAAAGTCTCAGGGCCTGGTCAGCGCAATTCCCGGTTGTCGGGGGTCTCTGAGATGCGGCTGCCGATACTTTCAGTATATGCGAACTCTCATCCCCTATTTGCGGATTACTAAGTGCCAGAAAACGAGAAGTTCGCGCTATTCGCGAACGGCGGCGCCCCGCAGCGAAATGAAGCCGGGCCTCCTCTCGATATTTCTCTGATGATTGAAATGATTGCGTACAAACGAATGCATGAGGCGAATTTCTGCAAACTTCGAATTCGCATGTAGCTCGACATTGCTCGCTCTCGTCGGAGAAATTGTTGGTGAGAATCTCCGGCGCGATTGTTCAAATGAAGGCCTGCCTCCTGGCGTCCGCCGTTCCCAATCACCTTCATCGCAGCACGATAGTAAGGGCAATTGCCAGGCACCACGACTTCCGAGTTTCCAAAGCGTATCATACCCCTTCTCAGAAACTTCAGTGCCGCAGCCTCATCCTGTTTCTTCGCGACGTAAGCTTCGAGCACCTCGCCTTCGTCGTCTACAGCGCGCCAGGCTAGTACGTTTCGTCCAGATTACTCACGAAGATCTCGTCCAAATCGGCGTCACTTGAATTGAAGAAGCATTGGGCGCGCGGCATGAGCCCAACAGTGCTCGCAACCATATGCACCCCTTTCAGCCGCCAGCGGTCTTCCGCTCCCGCTGACGCGCCGATCGAAGTCAGACATTGGGTGGGGGACTGTTGCCTGGTCTTCTTCCGGCAGAAGGGTCTGTGGCCTTCTGCCGCCGGTATTCCGGAAATGCCGGGACGGGCACTCGGTGCGTCAGCGGGTACAGGCGAACTACGCGGAATACTGAACCATGGACCGCCTGACATGAGGACAACGTTTCGGCAGCGCGGTCTATTCTCGCCGAGGCGAAACTTTTTTCTCTTGGCGGTTCAGTTGTGCTCAAGCTCGTCCGGTGTAGGGACCAGGCCATATCCATAAACGTCGTCGCGGCCGGGTGCGCCGATATCCCGGGCGAGCGCACGGAGCCCCTCCCTGTGGTCATCCGATGGCGTGGCATTCATCAACCAGGCCGCCAGCGCGACCACTCGCGGAACGGCAAACGAGGTACCGGAAAGCACATCGGAATCCGGCGAAAGGCGAATGCCGACGCCTTGCGCCGACAGCTCCACTTCCTCTCCGCGCGCTGCGTAAATATAGGGCGCGCCATTACTGGAAACAGCCGTTACCCCAACAACGGAACCATAGGCAGCAGGATAACCGGGGCGCGAAGCGGGGCCGGTGTTTCCGACGGCCGCAAACATCAATACACCGTCATCCTCAAGGCTCTCCAAAACAGCAGCGAGCACCTGGTTCGGCGGTCCCGCGAGGCTGATGTTGATAATGTTCGCCCCTTCCGCGGCGGCCCAGTCCAAAGCGTCCACAAGATTGTAGGCCGATGCCTGCGCGCTCGAACCCTCGAACTGTTCGGCTACGTCGGCGGCAAGCAAGCGCTTCGGCTGCCCTTCCCCCATGAGCCGGAGATCATTGAGCAAAACCGACATCACTTGCGCGCCGTGTTGAAGATCTGACCGCCGCTTCACAAAGGACTTCAGCTCGACGCCGTCAGGCAAGCTGCCATTCGAGAATCCGTCGATCACGGCAATGCTTACATCCGAGCGCCGGTCATCAAGCTTTTCAGGAAGTGCCTGCACCGCGCCGTTGTCTGCCGGCCCGGAACTGGCCTTGTACACATGGCTGAGATCGATCGCCGCAGACGGATAAAGCCGGCGGACTTCTGACACGGCGTCGGGCGCCTTGATGTCCTCGGCATATCTAACCCGGATCAACAGCCCGCCATCGCGGCGGAGTTCGCGCTTCTCGATGACAGTGAAGCCGGCCGCGCTCAGACGTTCGAGTTCGTCTGGTTCCGGCAGAAGAACAAGAACTTCACGGTCCCGGTACTGGTGCCCGTCATCGCCGGAGATCAGATTGGCAGGGGCCTCGCTGTCGTCTCCTTCTTTGTCGTCTGAGCCGTCGTCTTCTTCGTCGTCGCGCTCGTCATCTTCTTCGTCGTCACTGTCATCATCCGACCCCGAATTATCTTCGTCCGAACGCTCGTCATCGTCCCTGTCTTCGGAACCGGATGAATCGGACTCGTCCTCCAGCGCATCCCTGCTGCCAGAGCCGGAGCTGTCCGATCTTTCTTCGGCGCTTTCGCCGCCATCATCGTTTTCGTCCGCACCGCGATCTTCGCCGGTGCCGGGTTGAGTTGCGCCTTCGGCCGTGCGCAGGTCACTCGCAGCCCCGCCATCCGAGCCTGAACCGCCGGCCTCAGTATCCCGGTCCTTGTCGGCGCGCTCACTCGCCTTTTGCCTGTCGCGCTCGAGGTCCCTGGATATCTTGTCGGCATCGCGTGCACGGTCGCGATCTGCGCGCTCGGCACGTTCAGCACGCTCGCCCCTGTCCGCACGCTCTGAACTGTCGCCGCCATGGGCGGCGGCTGTACCCGCCAAAGCCAGGCACAGTGCGATCGCCGTGAGGGAAACAGATGGACGCAACATGTTGTTATATATAGCATTCTATTTCGCTGAGCCGTAGCAGATTATTTGCTGCGAGCGCCAGAATAGGTTTGGCGCTTCGCACGTTGTTATCGTTGTGTTGATGGACGGTCGCCCTTCAAGCTTCAGGTCGGAACTGATCCTGCTCCTGCCGCGCCTGCGGCGGTTCGGGCATGCTTTGACGGGTTCGGCGGACGCTGCGGATGATCTCGTCCAGGATGCACTGGAACGCGCGATGCGCCGGCAGGCGCAGTATGAGCCGGGCACCCGGCTCGACAGCTGGATGTACAGGATGATGCAGACGATCTGGATCGATGAACGCCGCAAGCAGACTGTCCGGCGCCAGCACGCCCCAAGCCTGCCGGACGTAGTTAAGACGCATGGCGAAGACGGACGGATCAGCTTTCCGGCCCGGATCGAACTCGAAGACGTCCGCAAGGCGATGCAGCTCCTGCCGGATGATTGCCGCGCCGTCTTGGCCCTCGTTAGCATCGATGGGCTTTCCTATTCCGAAGCGGCCGAAGCCCTCGCCATACCGGCCGGCACCGTGATGAGCCGCCTCGCGAGGGCACGTCGGCTGCTCGTTGCCATTCTGGATTCAAGCAAGAAAGACGTTTCCGGCGATGACTGATGAACAGTTTGAACTGCTGTCGGCCTATGCGGACGGGGAACTCAGCGAAGCCGGGCGCCGGCAAGTCGAGCAGCTTCTGGAAACCGATCCGGCGGCCAGGGAAGCCTTGGCCGCCATTGAGGGATCGCACAGCCGCCTGAGGCAAGCGTATCTTGCAACGTATCATGCGGACCCGCCGGAACGGTTGATGCAGGTGCTGACCGGGCCCGGCGAGCGCCGCCAGCCGGCATTCGGCATGCGTTGGCTGTTCGCAGGCTCGGCGGGAGGCGCCGCGCTGGCAGGCATCCTCGCGGGCTGGTTCGGTGCCGTGAGCCTTCAAATGGCAAGTCTGGAGTCGCCCGTGATGATGGCGTCTGCCGAAGGCCTTCTGGCCGGCGAGCCGCTGGCTGCCTTCCTCGCAAACGCCTCATCGGGAATGGTGAGTGACGTTGCGGGCCAGCCGAGCGCGGTGCTGCTCAGCTTTCAGAGCAATGACGGACGTGCCTGCCGGCAGTTCCAGACCGGCGCCATCGTGGCAGTCGGCTGCAAACAGGGCGCGGACACCTGGACGATCGAAGCAACCGCCCAGGCCAAACCGATCGCCGAAGATGGATACGCGACCGCGAGCGGAGAGGTTCCGGCCGGGATCGAAGCGGCGATCTCGGCGCTCGGCGTGAATGAAGTCTATGATAGCGCCCGCGAGCGCGATGCCATTGCAAATGGCTGGAACTGAACCTGCCTCTTCTGCCATCAAGAAAAGGCCGGGCAGCTGCCCGGCCTTTTTGTTTGTACCCGGATGGCCGGAAACTCAGCGCCGCTCGAACGGCCGGCGGAAATTGGTGCGCCAGGTGATGCCAATGCCAGCCGCAAGATCTGCGCTGGCGTCGCTCAATCCCTTTTCAGCGAACAGCGACAGGCGGACCGAGTCCGAAAGGCGGAAGCTGGTATAGGCCGTCGCTGACGACAGGTCTTCACCGCCCACAGTTACGGCTTCCGCCCAACTGACATCCGCGCCGACGAGGATTCCGTCCGACAGCCGGGCGTAGCCGCCAACTAGAGCAAGTGCGCCATCTTCGCGCGTTGCGCCGCCGCGCTGCTTGTAGCCACCCTGAATGTAGAGGCCGCCCGCATCAGTGTCCGTGCCAAGTTCGGCGAGGAAGGCAAAATCGGTCTCGCCCGTGCCAAGGTCCTTTTCTTCGTCGCCGGTCGGCAGCGTCGCCTTGGCGGTGGTGTCGAGATAGGTGTTTTCTGTCAGATTGAAGGTGTAGGTTCCGGACAGTGTTAGGTCTGCCAGACCAAATTCGTCGACCCCCGGAATGGTCGTCGGATCGTCGTCATCATCACCGCCGCCGCCGCCAGAGCCGCTATTGTCGCGCTCGCCGCCATTGTCGTCCCCCGGAACGACCCCGCCCGGACCATCAACCGCCGCCAGCGGCACTTTCGCCCGGAAGGTCCAGTTGCCGGTCTTCAGGCGGACCGAGAACGGAACCTCGTAAATCGTTGTGTCCTCAGTCGCGCCGAATTCGCCGGTGGCGTATTCGAAGCCGGTGCCAAACTGAACGCTCGTGTCGGCCATGGCCGATGGCGCCGCGATGATACTCGCCAGGGCGGCCGCCAAGGCCGGGCGAGAACGGAGCAGGTGTTTCATGATCTGGTTTCCCCTCATTTCCTTATGTTTCTGCATTAGAATGGGCTGACGGGCGCAGGAACCGGATTCGTCTATCCGGTAACCTGCACCCGCCAGCTTTCTCATTTCGGTTCAGTCGCGGTCGCCCCGATCACGATCCCGGTCCCTGTCCCGGTCGCGGTCCCTGTCGCGATCACGGTCGCGGTCGCGGTCACGATCCCGGTCACGGTCTCTGGAGCGTTCACGCTCACGGTGCTCACCGTCATCGTCGCGTGTCCGGCTCTCACGCCGGGTTTCAGACCGCGAGTCGGAACGGTCGTCAGACTCGGAGTTGTCGTCGTCCGAACCGCCACGACCGCCGTGATCATCATCGTCGCCGTCGTCATCGTCATCGTCGTTGCCGCGGCCGCCACGAACATCGTCGTCGTCCGGGCTGTCTTCGCTGTTATCGTCGATGGAGCCGTCGCCACGGCGCTTCAGGCCATCCGGGCCAATGTCATCATCCGAGCTGTCATCGCTGTTGTCATCGATCGAGCCATCACCGCGGCGTTTCAGGCCGTCCGGGCCGATGTCATCATCCGAGCCGTCATCGCTGTTATCGTCGATGGAGCCGTCACCGCGGCGTTTCAGGCCGTCCGGGCCGATGTCATCATCCGAGCCGTCATCGCTGTTGTCGTCGATGGAGCCGTCACCGCGGCGTTTCAGGCCGTCCGGACCAATGTCGTCGCCGCTGACAACCGTGCCCGATCCTTTTGCCGAGTCTGTTTGTGCAATCGCCGGCAGGCTCATGAGCAGCAGTACCGAGGCTGCAGACATCAGGCCCTTCATCCATGTTCGTTTCATTCCGTCCTCCTTGGGATTTCGAACAGGACAACGGCCAGCCACCTCCCGGTATTCTCGGCCAGGGAAGCGGCGGCTGATTAAATTGCATTGGGAAAACGGAACGCCCTTGTTGAAATCCGAGGTCAGAGACGCAGGCACACCGGCGCCCCCTGGAAAATCGCACAGATAGACGCTGACTCGCAGAGACAGCCGAGCGCCACACAGCCGAATTACCCTTTGTTTTCAGGTAGAAGCCGACAGTCCATGGCGGTGCTGTCAGTCTAATGCGAACCCGTCTCCGCTTTTCGCGGGTCAGCAGGTGCTACACAACAAGAAGTTCGCGCCATTCGCGAAGGGCGGCGTCTCGTAGCGATTTGAAACCGGCCCTCCTCTCGATATTTCTCTGGTGATTGAAATGGTTGTGTACAGACGAATGCATTGAAGCGAACTTCTGCAAACTTCGCATTCGCCGAAAACGTGACATCGCTCGCTCTCGTCGGCGGAAAGGCTGGTGAGAATTTTCGGCGCGGTTGTTTGAGTGACGGCCCGTCTCTTGGCGTCCCTCGTTCCCGATCACCTTCATCGCTGCGTGATAGGAAGGGCACTTGTCAGTCACCACGACTTCGGGATTTCCGTAGCGTTTCATGGCTTTTCTGAGGAATTTCAGCGCCGCAGCCTTGTCGCGCTTCTTAGTGACGTAGGCTTCCAGAACCTCCCCCTCATGGTCCACCGCGCGCCAAAGGTAGTGGGTCTCACCGCGGATCTTCACGAAGACCTCATCCAGATGCCAGCGCCACTGCTTGACCCGGCGCATAGCCTCGGACCTCCGCTTACGGATCTTATCTGCGAAGTATGTACCGAAGCGATCGACCCAGAGACGGACGCTCTCGTGACACACATCTACGCCACGCTCGTGAAGCAGGTCCTCTACGTTTCGCAACGAAAGCGGAAATCGGACATACATCAGCACGCCTAGCTGGATGATCTCGGGCGAGGTCTTGAAGTAGCGGAACGGGTTCTGGCTCATTTTCCAAGGCTAACCGCTCTGACCAGTAGCCTCAAGACCCGGTTCCGCTGACATCACCCTAGTGCCAATTAGAGAAATATCTGGGCTAGCCGGGCACGGGGTCGTACTTCCGAGTTGGCGGATGTTGATGCATGTCGTGATCGTTGCCGGTCAGTTGGTCGACCAGTGCTTTCAGTTCCACCAGTCGGACCTGACCGAGCTCCCTTGGCGTCAAACCATGCTGGTTGCAGAGTACCGCCGCGGCCGCCGCAGCGACACCATGCTGCGCTCCATTCCCCATCAACTTGGTTGATGAACCAGCAACGTGCGTAACGCTGATATGCTTACCCGCGGCCAAGAGGTTGCTGATGTTACAGGAATAGAGGCAGCGGAATGGGATCGCATAGGCTTGCTTGTCCCGGCCGTCGAATATCCAGTCCTTGAGCCGGAAGTCGTACTTTCCTTCTCCTGGCTCCCATGCACAATGAATACAAAACGAGCCATCATTTGCGATCAGTGCATCCTCAAAGTGTGCGTGGTTTCGGATATCGTTCTCGGTCAGGATATGGTCGCCCTTGTACCGCCTGAACTCGCCTTGCGCTGCGACATAGGCCATCCACTCGAACTCCAGATTGGCGTAATCGGTCGGCTCAAGCCTCTTGACGTTTGAAAACGTTCCAAAGAGAGCCCGCATCAGATAATCCCGGACGAGCTCTCCATTCGTGTACGGATCGAGCCACTGGCCATATTCCCAGAAATGCGTGGCCGGAAAGTCCGTAAGCGCCTGGCTGTAATGGAACTCAGGCGTATTGGGGTTGTTGCCGGCTTTCGGGCCCGGACCGTTTTCGAGACCGGGTACAACCAGCTGACCGCTGAGGTTTGCATAGTCTTTCGAAACTTCGGTCGCCCAGGGCACATCCGGGAATTCAACGGGGTCGTCCGCCATGCGCGTACGGAAGAACAGCGTATTGCCATGATGCATCTCGTCGGCGGTTTCCGGCGCGTAGGGCTCATTGAACTCACAGCGCGCCTCCCGCCCGAACAAGGTCTCGGCCCCTGCAAGAACTCCCAGGATGGCGACGCCGCTCGCATCGATCCAGATCGCGCCGCGGATCCGGCGCTCCATGCCGGTCCTCGCTTCCACGGCATCGATACTGTCGATCCGGTCGCCGTGCCGAACCGCAGAGATCACCCGGTGCTCAAGAAAGAGCGTTGCGGTCGGCTCTGCCTCAAGCAGGGACTGAGCCCTAAGCTCTCCAGCCGCGTTGCGCTCGGAGAGCTCTTTTAAGAGCGCGCCCTGGGTGCCACGCGGCATGAGTCCGATTTCTGTGCTGGCGTTTCCCCCAAGGACAGGACGGTCGTGGATGAGCGCAACCTTCTGACCGAGGCGCGCGGCCGCGAGCGCTGCAGCGCAGCCTGAGATCCCTCCACCCACAACCACAACATCGT
>VYLE01000442.1_pt1 | contig 23778 bp, 21 predicted proteins | sample 5114391 | NCBI WGS metagenome assembly VYLE01 (sample SAMN12291771, study PRJNA351875) | freshwater metagenome | isolation source: freshwater lake | place: USA: Michigan, Kent Lake | collected 2013-08-15
GCAACGGCTTGGCGCCAGCAACCGGACGCCAGGACCACACGATTTTGCCGTACGCCGGTTTCATCGCTCGTTGTGCGCGAGGGTCCCGCTCACGGCTCAGCCGCCCTGCAGGACCAAAGATCGCGCCGATGAAACCCGCGTCCACCGCCATCCGGCCCGCGTGTCGTGACGATCGCGATACGCCCCTCTTCCTTGGGCCGGAGTAAGCGACACATACGACAATTCCGAATTTCGGTAAAGCGGAATATTTTTGCGGGCGCGGCTTGACCCAGCTCTCGGGTGTGTTGCCCGACGGGCAGCGCAAGGGATTGATGCGTAGGCGGCTATGCGGCGAGTGCAACGATGCACAAACCGCTCGCAACCACCGACGCCACCGTCCGGACGTGATTCCAGAACACCCAGTCCTTCAGATAGGCCGCCCACACCTGACCCGCCTCCGGCGCTGACGGCCGTACCGCAGCGAGCGCATTGTTCAGCGGCACGTTGAACACCATCGTCACCACGAACATTCCCATCACATAGAGGCCTCCCGCGACGATCATGCTCGCCGCGCCCGGCTCGCCGAGGCGCATCGCACCGATCACGACGAGCGCCGCGCCCGCCACCGTCGTTCCGAGGAACAGCGGCATGAATAGCGAGCGCACGATGGCGACATTGATGGCGTTCATCGCCGCAATGCCGGCGGCCTGGTCGAGGCGACCCAGCGCGCTCATGACGAAGGTCGAGAAGGCGAAATAGACGCCCGCCATGAGGCCGCAGCCTATGGCCGAAAACCAGAGCATGCCCCCCGCCAAAACCTGCCGCATGCCACACCCAAAATGCGATAATTTATCGTAATTGATGAAAGCGATAAACTCTCTTATTTATGTCGTCAAGCGCGGATGTCGGGCATCAGATGCCGGAACGGAACAGCATGACAGGCAAAGCCACGCGCGCGGCCCGACGGCGCATGCCGCTGGTGCCGACGCAGGACCGCAGCCGGGAGCGTTTCGATCGAATTGTTGCCGCCGCGACCGAGATCCTCGCCGAGAAGGGCAGCGACGCATTCCGGATGAGCGACATCGTCGAGCGTACCGGGATCGCCTTCGGCTCGCTCTATCAATATTTTCCGGACAAGAGCGCCCTGATCGGGACGCTGGCCGAGCGCTGCAACGCGATCGGACGTGACTGCGTTGCGCGCGACCTCGTCGACATGAAGAAGCTGTCGGACCTGCACGCGGCGCTGTGCCGCATCACCGACGGCTATTACCGGATGTTCCGCGATCATCCGACGATGCATCACGTCTGGCAGGCGACACAGGCCGACCGGAGCTTGCAGAAGATCGACGCCGAGGATTTGGCTCATCTCGCCGGCCTGTTGCGCGAGGCGCTCACACGCGTCGCGCCGCACAAGTCCGCCGCCGCCCTCTCCTCCTTCTCGCAACTGGCGATGATCCAGATCGCAGCCGCGGTACGCCACGCCGTCGCCTTGCCGCCGGGCGAGGCGCGGCGAACGCTCGACCTGTTCAAGCGCATGCTGCCGAAAGATCTCTCCGCGCTTGGCTGAGGTGAGCTGCGTAGTCCGGGCTACGGCTCCGGCGAGCCGCTGCCCGCCTGCTCGCGCAGCGCTTTCGGGGTGATGTCGTAGGCGGCGCGGAAGGCGCGGTAGAAGCTGGAGACATCGAGGAAGCCGCAGCGAAAGGCGACGTCGGAGATCGACAGATCGGCATAGATGGGATCAAGCAGATAGACCCGGGCCCGCCGCAGCCGCGCCGCCATCACCACCTGCGAAAAGCTCTCGCCGGCCTTGGCCAGCATGTGCTGCACGGTGCGAGAGGGCATGCCGAGCCGCCGCGCCACACGATCGAGGCTGATCTCGGGATCGAATGCCTGCTTGCTGATCGTCTGCCTGATGAAAGCGAGCCGGGCCCGGTAGACCGCCTCCTCGCCCTCAGCGCCCCGAACGCCGTCCTTCGCGCCGAGCCAGCGGCCGGTGAGCTTGATCAGATGCCGGGTCGCGTCCGCCGCGCCGCTCGCATCCAGCCCACTGCCGTTGGCGACCAGCAGGCGCGCATAACCGGTGAGAAGCTGGTAGTCGGCGGTGGTGCAATCGAGCGGCCGGCAGGCCAGATCGACCGGGGACAGCCCCCATTCCCGGAAGATCGCATTCGGCAGTTTCAGGCTGACGCAATGACCGTTTTCCGGAGCGATCGCGTCCAAGCTTGCATCGAGCACGAGCAATCCGGCCTGGCCGGGGCGAACGTCGATCTCGCGCCCGAGCTGCCGAGCGATCTGACTGGTCGCGCCGATGTTGAAGCTCAGATAGACGTGGTCCTCGTCGTCGCGGTTGATGTGTTTCCTGGTCCGCATACCCACGAAGGACGACGAGAACATCTCGCCCAGCGCGACGGTCTCGTTGACGAGGAATTTGTGGGTGCCGATGATGCGGGGGTCGTCCTCGACGAACCCCATGTCGATCCCGGTGACGATCTGCTCGAAGCATTCGGCCCAACGCCTGGCCCGGACATCAGGATCTGCAATTCCGCCGAGCATGGTGGTGTCGAAAGCCAGACTCTGAAAGACCGACATCGATCGCTCCAAAGTTGCAGTCAAAAAAAACCTCTCGGACCCGAGATGATCGGAATCCGGCAATGATTTGCAATAGACGCAATGCGCTTGCGTGCCAAGCGGTAGAGGCGGCCCGACAGAGGCGTTAGTCATGTCTTTGCATCGGTTGGAGCGGATGACGGAGACTTGCAGGTTTTTCCCTCCGCCGACTGTTGCAAGCCGCCGATCGGCGTCGCGGGAGGCGAAGGCCTGGTCCGAACAAAGGGCCGGTCTGACTGCTCGCGATCTTGGACCAGGGTTGGACAGACGATGGGCGTGCACGATACGGCCGGCCGAATGGAGAAGATCAGCGCGCCCCCGCGGCGAGCTGCGTTCGCCTGGGGCTGCCTTGTGATTGCGCTGCTCGCGGCCATGCCAGGGTCGCGGCCTGCCCGCGCGCAATTCGTCTGCCAAAGCACCGACGGAACGGGGCAAGGCGGCTTCGCCAACGGAGGCACCGGCAACATGGCGTGCGGCCACAACGCCAACTCCAACTCCACTCTCGACGCGGCCAATATGGCGATCGGCGCCAACGCCGATGCCAGCGGCGGCGTCAGGGCCGGATTGCTGGTGATCCACAACATTGCCATTGGCGGCTCCGACTCGAACGGCTTCGCGGCGGGCGCAAATGCAAGCGGCGACGCCAGCAACAATCTCGCGGTGGGGTCGGCCAGCAACGCGACCGGCTCGGTCTCCGCAAATGTCGCGCTCGGCTTCGGCGCTCGGTCCGCTGCCAACTCCTTCGGTCAGAATATCGCCATCGGCGGCGGCGCGTTCCTGGCTGGTGCGCCGGATGCTTCGGGCTCGATCGCCTCCAACATCGCCATCGGAAGCGGAGCGTCGGCAACCGGCAGCGGCGACTTCGGGCGGGCCGGCGGCTTCGCGCCGGCCGTCAATACCGCCATCGGCTTCAACGCGAGCGCCAATGGCAACGGAGCCGTCAATGTGGCGACCGGAAACAATGCCAACGCCAGCGGCGACGGCAGCGGCAACGTCGCGATCGGTAACACCGCCAACGCGAGCGGCGTCAACGTCTCCAACACGGCGGTCGGCAACGGGGCCACCGCAACCGGCCCAAACTCCGCCGCCTACGGCGCCAGCACGCAAGCCCTCGGCAGCCAGAGTGCGGCGTTCGGCCAGACCGTCATCGCCAACGGCAACAACAGCGCCGCAATCGGCTCCAACAACACCGTCACCGGCAACAACAGCGGCGCGTTCGGCACCGGGCAGACCGTCAACGGCAACGGCACCTTCGCGATCGGCGATCCCAACACCGTCAATGGCAGCGGCTCGTTCGTGCTCGGCAACGGCAATATCGTGAACGGGCCGAACACGGCCGGCAACGGCGACAACGTCCAGATCGTCGGCTCGAACAACACCATCGCCGGAACCTCGAGCGCCGCCGGATCCTCGGTGTTCGGCAACGGCAACACCGTCAACGCCACCAACGCCGTGGTGATCGGCAACACCAGCACGGTCTCCGGCGCCTCCGCCATCGCGATCGGCGGCGGCACCGCCGTCGCCGGTGCCAATGCCATCGCGATGGGCACCGGCGCCAGCGCGAATTTCGCCAATTCGGTCGCGATCGGCAGCGGCGCGGGGACGACGCGCGTCAACCAGGTCGCGGTCGGCACCGCCTCCAGCACCTACACGATGAGCGGCATCACCTCCGCCGCGAGCAAGGCCGCGCAGTCCGGCCCGACCCAACTCGTGACGTCTGACGGCGCCGGCAACCTCGCCACCACCACGCTCGCGGGCCTCGGGCTCGCGTCCAACGCGGACGTCAACGGACTCAACGCCCAGCTCGCAACCTTGAGCACCCGCATCGACAGCCTGACGCGGGAAGCCCGCGGCGGCGTTGCGCTGGCGCTGGCGGCCTCCGGCCTGCAATTCGACCCCCGTCCGGGCAAGCTCTCGCTCGCCGGCGGCTTCGGCAATTTCCAGGGGCAGTCTGGTCTGGCCATCGGCCTCGGTTACGCGCTGTCGAATGCCGTGCGCTTCAACGCCGCCGTCACGGCAGCCCAGCAAGGCACGGTCGGCGTCCGCGCCGCGGCATCCTGGACGCTGAACTGACGGCGCAAGAGACCAGGGCCCAGTGGGGCTTCGCCGCGCCCGGATCAGGAGCGCCGCGAAAATGTCATCCGGCCCAGGGCCCGGGGCCGAAGCGTAATGCCGTAGTCGAGGCCGACGGCCACGCTGTCGTTCGTGACGGAGAACCTGCGAAGGAATGCCTTCAATCCCTCACGCAGTTCGAGACGGGCGAGCTTGGCGCCGCCGCACATGCGCGGTCCGGCGAGGAACGGCAGGAACGCACGGCGGTTGTAGCTGTCGGTCAGGAATTCCTTTCGCGACGCGTCGAACACGTGCGCATCGCCCCATGCACGGGGATCATGATGCAATCCGACGATGGAGATCAGGAAGGCCTGTCCCCTCGCTACTACGGCGCCGCCCAGCCGGGTCTCCTCGACCGCTTGCCTCACGACGAACGGAACGGTGGGAAAGCAGCGCAGCGTCTCGTTGATGAAGCAGTTCAGATGGACGTCGGTGTCGTTCAGGATGTCCTCGTGGAGGCGATCCTGTACGCTCGTGCTCAGCCCCAGCCTGTCGATGGCGAAGCAGAGCGTGGCGGCCGTCGTCTCGATGGCCGCGAAGAAGTTCATCAGCAGTTCATGGACGGGATCGAACGCGGCAATGTCCCGCGCCGCGGCATCAAGCGATGCAAGCAAATTCAGCATGCTCGGGGATTGTCCGACGATCTGCCCAAACGCGCGTGTGATCGCCTGGCTCTCCTCGCTCAACGCATCGCGTTCAGCGGCCGAAGGCGCGCGCCAGGTGAAGAACTGGAGCCGCTTCACGTGCGGACGGGCCCGCTCGAAGAGCTCCAGCAGTCCGACGAGATCGGCTTCGCAATCGAATGCCGCCAGAAATGTCTCGGATGCGGCCAACATCAGGGCGCGCTGGATGCCTGCCAGCGAGACGTCCGCCGCCGCCAGTCTGGCGTCGTAGATTTCCCCGACCTGACCGGCCTTCTGTTCGGCGCCGGCCGACAAATAGGCCCGCTGCGTCAGCGCCCGACGCAATTCCCACTCCGCGCCATGCGTGTTGAACCGGCTATCGCCCCAGGCGCCCAGCAATCCCAGCGATTTCACAAATCGCGCCTGATCGCCCAGAACGGCATGAACAGAGACGGAATCCGACAGAACAGGAATCGGGAAAGAATGGCACGAGCCAGCAGGTCTCGTCATGTCGTAGAGGCTCAGAACGATACTGCTCAAGAACTGGTCAATATCGCCGCTTGAGAGTGAATTTTGGTGCATCGACAGGTTCAATCGTGCGCGGAGTGAGAGTTCGGCGGCGGCGAGCCACCGCAGCATGTCTCCCCCTGGCAACACTGCGCGGGAAACGGTGGTGAGCGTTTGTCATCCCGGAACCGCGATGTTACCACTCGCGGCTGGTAAGGGAATGCATTCAATGACGATTTCGAGGGTCTCAACGGTTTCGGCATTACTTGCTTCAGCTGCAGCAGCCAGCCCCGTCGACGAAGCCGCCGCGCAATTCGCGCCCGCTGTCCCGGGGACGACGACCTACTCCGCCGAGGGCGGGTTTTCCTTCTCGCATCTGTCGAACACCACTTTCCCCGGGGGCGCCATCCCCTACATCCCGGCTTCGTTCGACAAGACCGGCCTTCCTCCGCAGTCAACCGGTGGGTCGCACAATGGCTGGGTGGGCGGCTGGTATGGCGCGTTTTCCGTGACCCGCAACTTCGATGCCGTCAATGACTGGAGATTTTCGGCCGGGTTCTACCTGTTCGGCTCGAGGCTCAACACGGCGTCGGCAACCCAGGAATTCACCGATTTCGTCGGCTTCGACGTGATCAATTCCGCCGCCGTGTCCGAGCGAAACAGGTTCGCCCTCTACACGGCTGATTTCGACTTCGGTCGATCGTTCAATGCGGGCGTCTTCCAGGTTCGTGCCTTCTCGGGATTGCGCTCCGCCTATATGCGGGACGGATACGACGGCACGGTTCATACCGAAGGCACCGATGTCCTCAACGGCACGACGATCGCCGACACGCTGTCATGGGGGCGCGCGTCGTTCTACGGGATCGGACCGAGGATTGGTTTCGACTATTTCACCGGCTCGACCTACGGAATGGTCGGCGGCCTGTCGGGTGCCGTGCTCGGTGGATACCGGGAAGCCAGCTTCACGACCAGTTTTTCGTCCGTGACGGACGGCACTGCAGCGCCCCTGGTGCTCTCGTATCGGAACCAGAACCAGTTCAGCTACGTCGCAAACCTGTCGGGAAACATCGGCTTTGCCTGGCAGTTCATCCCCAATGGCCAGCTCGTCGTCGGCTACAAGCTGGATCAATGGTGGAATGCGCGTTCGAGCTTCGATTTCGGGGGCCTCAGCCGCAGCGAGGATCTTCTGATTCACACCGCCTTCGTTCGCCTGACCTACCGTCCCTAGCTCCAGTCCCCCGTGCTCCAAGTCGCGGCCTTCCCTGCTTCGCCCGTATCGTTCGGCCTGATCTGCGATTTCGTATCGAGATTCCCGCCCTTCGATGCGTTCGAATTCCGGCAGATGGCGGTGACGTTGCGCCATCAGCTCGAGGCGCAATCTCATCTCGTCGCCGGGCTCGACGACGACATCGTCGCCTATCTCGGCTGGATACGTACCAGCAGAGACATCGCCGAGGCCTGGATGAGCAACCAGGGGCCGCTCACGGCGCTGGCGCAGGACGCGAACGCCATCGTCGTCACGGTTCTGGTTGCGTCGGATCGAAAACACATTCTGCCTCTGCTCCGGAAGGCCAAGACCGAAAACCCGGGTCTTCCGGTCTACTGGAAGCGACAGCTTCCCGACGAAGCAAGGACGGCGAAACGCAGCGTCCGCAAGAAGGCGGATTGATGCAGGACGAGGACGACCTGCTGGTTCGGTTCGGCGACGCCTTCGCAACCCTGCATGTCCGTCTCTGGCGCGCGAAGGAGCCGCGCGGCACGGTGTTCTGCGTGCACGGTTTCGACGGCAACGGCAGCGATTTCGATTTTCTCGCCGCACGTCTGCAGGAGCGCGATTTCACCGTCGTTTGCCCCGATATGATCGGACGCGGCAAAAGCACATTCTTCCATGATGCCGCCAGGTACGATTTCCGCATCTATGGAATCTGCATGGCGGCGCTGTCGAAATACGCCGGCGCACGTAACCATTTCATCGGCACCTCCTGGGGCGGCGCGATCCTGATCGCCATGCTGGGCGGAACGCCGATCAAGGCGGACAGGCTGGTGCTCAACGATGTCAGCCTGAGGGGCGGGACTGCGGTCGACGAGGTCGCCAGACTGATCCGCCTGGAATCGAAGATGACCTTCGCGCACATCGACGAGGCCTATGCGCACCTGCGCAACAGCCGCAGCTTTCTCTCGCAATTGGCAGACGAGACGAGGTCGAAGGTCCTGCGCAACCGCGTCCGCAAGGACGGCGAGCGATACCGGCTCGCCTATGATCCGTTCGCCGTGCCTGCGTTCCGGCAGGAGCGGTTCGACCGCGTGCCGCTGTTGAGGTGCATCAAGGCCGACATTCTTCTGATGTACGGGGCTGAAAGCGGCTTTCTCGATCAGGACGCGATCGCGGCTGCGCAGGCCGGCATGACCCATGTTTCGTTCCTCCGCGTAGACGGTGCCGGACATCCGCCCTCGCTCATGACGCCCGATCAAGCCGACATGGTCTGCGCGTTTCTGGCCTGACGAGGCGCCCCGCGACCCGGCACGCGCGCACCCCGGTCACCGCCGTTTGCATCCTCCACATCCCAACTGGTATAATTCGTGCAGGCGTTGGAGCCGCACATCCCCATCACATGATCGAACAATGCCAGACTCAAGACCCGACCGCATCCGCACGCTGCTCGCCGACCTCGTCGGCTTCGACACGATCAGCGACCGCAGCAATCTGCCGCTGATCGCGCATATCGAGAGCTATCTCGCCGGACTCGGGGTGACGAGCGAGCGGATCGTCGACGAGACCGGTCAGAAGGCCTCGCTCTGGGTCACGATCGGGCCGGAGGATCGCGGCGGCTACGTGCTGTCAGGCCATACCGACGTGGTGCCGGTCGCGGGACAGCACTGGACCCACGATCCGTTCAAGCTCATCGAACGCAACGGCAAGCTCTACGGCCGCGGCACCACCGACATGAAGGGCTTCGTGGCGGTGTGCCTTGCGATGGTGCCGGAGATGCTTGCGGCGAAGCTCTCGACGCCGATTCATCTCGCAATCTCCTATGACGAGGAGATCGGCTGCGTCGGCGTGCGGCCGATGCTGCGCGAGGTCGCGAAGAAACGCATGAAGCCGCGCGGCGCCTTCATCGGCGAGCCGACATCGATGCAGGTCATCATCGGCCACAAGGGCAAGCACGGCGTGCGCGCGACGTTCACTGGCCTTGCCCGCCACTCCTCGATCGCGCCCGAGGGCGTCAATGCGATCGAATATGCCGCCGAGCTGATCACCGAGATCCGCCGCCGCGCCGACAGGCTGGCGACGACGAAGGCGTCTGGCAGCCTCTACGACGTGCCGCATTCGACCTTGCTCACCAGCATCGTGCATGGCGGCGCCGCGCTCAACATCGTCCCCGACAGCTGCACGGTGGAATTCGAGTGCCGCGGCATCGGCATCACGGAATCGCGCGAGGTGACGGATGCGATCGTCGCCTGGGCCAAGGCCGAACTCGCGCCGGCGATGACGGCACGGCATCCCGACTGCGGCATCCGCTTCGCGGAGATCCTCGACTATCCCGCGCTCGACACCGCCGCCGACGCCGCCATCGTCACGCTGGCCAAGAGCCTCGCCGGGCGCAACGATCACGCCAAGGTCGCGTTCGGCACCGAGGCGAGCCTGTTCACGGCGATTGCCGACATTCCATCGGTGGTGATCGGCCCGGGCTCGATCGCGCAGGCGCACACGCCGGACGAGTTCGTGGAAATGGCGGAATTGGAAAAGTGCGCGGGGTTCGTGGCGAAGCTGATCGCGCATTGCGGGCAGAACTGAGCGGCTCGTAGCCCGCCTTGAGCAAAGCGACACGGGGGCCACCGCCCCGGATATCGCTGCGCTCATCCGGGCTAGAGCCTTTTCGGTTCTGATGGAATCAGAACCGAAGCTCTAGACTCTTGCCCTTACGCGTTTTCTTCACGCGAACCGGTATCCACTTCGCTCGAAAACGCTCTAGTAGGACGCGTCCTCTCCCGCCGCGGAGCTGCGAATGGGACACGCATGGCCTGCCTCCTCGTCATTGCGAGCGCAGCGAAGCAATCCAGTCTTCCCCCACGGCAAGATTCTGGATTGCTTCGCTGCGCTCGCAATGACGGAGAATGTTGAAGCAGCGGGCGTCAGAAACAAAAAGCGCGGCCTCACCGACCGCGCTTTCGCAATTTCTACACCGCGCCCGCCTTCTGCGCGTATTCCCATGACGCCTTCGACAGCGGCACGGTGCGCTTGGCGGATTCCAGGGCCTTGGCGTTGGCGGCGGTGCCGTCGCGGACGCGGCCGGCGATGCCTTGCGTGATGCCGGCGAGACGGAACAGATTGTAGGCGAAGTACCAGTTCAGATCGGGCACCGTCATCTTGGTGACGTTGCAGTAGATCTGCGCGGCTTCCTCGAGCGTCGGGATGTTCAGCGCCTTGAGGTCGGCGCCTTCCAGGCCCGGCATGATCCACTGCATCAGGAGATAGGTGAAATCGGCCATGGGATCGCCGAGCGTCGACAATTCCCAGTCGAGCACCGCCTGCACGCGCGGTTCCGTCGCGTGGAAGATCATGTTGTCGAGGCGATAGTCGCCATGGACGATCGAGACCCGCGCCTGTTCCGGCACGGTCTTCGGCAGCCATTCGGCGACCTTCTCGAACTCCGGAATGTGCTGGGTCTCGGAGGCGCGGTACTGCTTGGTCCAGCGATCGATCTGCCGCGCGAAATAATTGCCGGGCTTGCCGAACTCGCCGAGGCCGATGGCGACGGGATCGAACATGTGCAGCTTCGCCAGCGTCTCGATCTTGCTGGTGAAGATGGCGCGGCGCGAGGCGGGATCCTGGCTCGGCAGCGTCGGATCCCAGAACACCCGGCCCTCCTCCATCGACATGATGTAGAAGGCGGCACCGATCACGCCATCGTCCTGGCACAGCGCATAGGCGCGCGCGACCGGAAAGCCCTGCTTGCCGAGCGCGGCGATGACGCGATATTCGCGATCCACCGCATGCGCCGACGGCAGCAATTTGCCGAACGGCTTGCGGCGCATCACATAGGAGCGCTTCGGCGTGTTGAGGCGATAGGTCGGGTTGGACTGGCCGCCCTTGAACTGCAGGACGACCAGAGGGCCCTCGAATCCCTCGACATTGTCGCGCATCCACGCTTCGAGCCGCATCTCGTCGAAGCGATGCCGCTCCTCGACCGGCTTGGTGCCGGAGAATTCTTCGTCTTTTCTGACGCCGTCAGCCACGGTGACGCTCCCTCTTCAGTCCTGACCGTTTCAGGTCGAGCGTGATCCTAGCGGGTGCTGCCTGACGCACTTGCGTCAAGCGGCCGTTTCGGATCACGCCGTGTCGCTTCTTCAAGCCGGGATCGCCTCCCGGCTCGCCCGCCTAGTGCTTCGGGGAGTTGGCATACTTCCGAACCTCGAGCCTGGCAATGGCGCGATTGTGCACCTCGTCCGGACCGTCGGCGAGACGCAGCGTGCGGATGCCGGCGTAGTCCTTGGCAAGACCGGCTTCGTCGGAGACGCCGGCGCCGCCGAAGGCCTGGATCGCCTCGTCGATGATCTTCAGCGCCATGTTGGGCGCCGCCACCTTGATCATGGCGATCTCGGCCTGCGCGGTCTTGTTGCCGACCTTGTCCATCATGTCGGCGGCCTTGAGGCACAGCAGGCGCGTCATCTCGATGTTGGTGCGGGCCTCGCCGATGCGCTGCTCCCACACGGAGTGCTCGACAATCTTCTTGCCGAAGGCGGTGCGCGACATCAGCCGCTTCACCATCTTCTCCAGTGCCTCCTCGGCCTTGCCGATGGTGCGCATGCAGTGATGGATGCGGCCGGGACCGAGGCGGCCCTGGGCGATCTCGAAGCCGCGGCCCTCGCCGAGCAGGATGTTCTCCTTCGGCACGCGCACGTTCTCGAGCAGCACCTGGGCATGGCCATGCGGCGCATCGTCGAAGCCGAACACGGGAAGCATCTTCTCGACCTTGATGCCGGGGGTGTCGAGCGGAACCAGGATCTGCGACTGCTGCTGGTGCTTGGCCGCGTTGGGATCGGTCTTGCCCATCAGGATCGCGATCTTGCAGCGGGGATCGCCGACGCCCGACGACCACCATTTGCGGCCGTTGATGACATAGTGATCGCCGTCGCGCTCGATGCGGGTCTCGATGTTGGTCGCATCCGAGGAGGCGACCGCCGGTTCCGTCATCAGGAAGGCCGAGCGGATCTCGCCGTCCATCAGCGGACGCAGCCATTTGCGCTTCTGCTCCTTCGTGGCATAGCGCATGAAGACTTCCATGTTGCCGGTATCGGGCGCGGAACAGTTGAAGACTTCCGAGGCCCAGGAGATGTGGCCCATCTGCTCCGACAGCAGCGCATATTCGAGATTGGTCAGTCCCGCGCCGCGGAATTCGTCGTCCTCATGCTCGTTCGGCGGCATGAACATGTTCCAGAGGCCTTCGGCCTTCGCTTTCTTCTTGAGGTCTTCCAGAATGGGGATGACCTTCCAGCGATCGCCGGCCTTGTCCTGCTCGTTGTAGATCGGAACCGCGGGGCGCACGTGCTTGGTCATGAAGGACTGCACGCGGTCGAGCCATTCCTTCTGCTTGGGGGACAGATCGAAATCCATGGGATGCTCCTCGTCTCTCTCTTTGCGAACTTTTGGCCGGACTGTCCTCCCGCAACGCGCGGCGCGCAAGCGCAGAAAGCGCCGCAGGCGCGCGCCGTTCGGACCGCTGCAGTTGCGAACGGATCCCGACAAGCGGATTGACTTTCGCCGACCTTCAAACGATAGTTTCATACAACTGTTTGAAATGCAACTCCCTCCCCCGCGTGCATCCATGGCCAGCGATCATACGAGGTCTGCCATTCTCGCCGCCGCCGAACGGCTCTATGCCGATCGCGGTTTCGGCGACGTGACGCTGCGCGACATCGTCGCGGAGGCCGGCGTCAACCTCGCCGCGGTGAACTATCATTTCGGCTCGAAGGACGAGTTGATCGCGGAATTGTTCGTGACGCGGTCGATCGCCACCAATCGCGAGCGTCTGCGCGAATTGAAGGCGGCGGAAGAAGCCGGCGGCGGCCGCGCGCCGATCGATGTGATCCTGCGCGCCCTCGTCGGCCCGACCTTGCGCGGCTGCCTCGGCCCGGAGAACCAGCGCTCGACCGCCGCGCGCTTCATGATCCGCGCCTCGATCGAATCCGTGCCGCCGATCCGCCGCATCAAGAACCGCGAAATCGACCATCTCAGGAAATTCGCCGGCGCGATGCGCAGGTCCCTGCCCGAGCGCAGCGACGTCGACATCTATTGGGGCCTGAACTTCGCACTCGCGATGGCGCACCACACCATCCGCGAGAGCGAGCGGCTGATCAAGCTGTCGGACGGGCAATGCGATCTCGACGACGTCGAGGACGTCGTTTCGCGCGTGGTCGGCGTGGCGACGATGGCGCTGACGGCGGGAGGCGCCGAAGCGAAGCCGGCATCGAAAGCCGCCGCGCGGTAGACTCACATCATCGCGATGCAGTCGATCTCGACGTCGAACGGACCGAACCATTCGGGCGTGCAGACGAAGATCCGCGCCGGCGGATCATGCGGGAAGTAGCGCGCATAGACCGCATTGAAGGCGTCGAAGTGCCTGGTCGAGGTGCAGTAGACGTTGCACTTCATGACGTTGTCGAGCGAGGCTCCCGCCGTCTCCAGGCAGAGCTTCATCTGCTCCATGACGAGCTCGCCCTGCCGCGCGATCGGCACGACCGCGATCTCGCCGGTGTCCGGATCGAACGGCGGCAGACCCGACACGAAGATCATGTGGCCGGCACGCGTCACCGGCGAGACCGGCGCACCGCGGCGGTCGAGCCAGGACGAGATCGGTTCGACGCGGAGCGCTTCGCGTTTCATCGGGTCACCACCTTCGGTTCGAGCGAGACTGACGTCCGACTACACCCTCGCGCAGCCGGCATGCTTCGTTGAAGCTCGAAGTGTGGTTTGCGGGATCAGACTGTCTGCGGCATCTCCTCGGCCTCTTCCTTGGCCAGCAGCAGCAGCATTTCAATTCCCATCTCGCCTTCCTGGGGCGAACGGATGAACTTTATTTCGTCGGAGCTCTGCCGCAGCGCGGCAATGATCGCCACCGCCTGATTGGCCGTCGCGGCCTCGGTCGCCATCACGGCCTTCTGGTTCTTGGCCTGGAACCCGATCGTATACGACATGCGCCTTCTCTCTCTCGAACCCGGTGGGGAAATCGAATCAGAGTCGGAGAGCGAACGGAAGTCAGGTTGATTACGGATGCCGAACGTCGCACAAGCCTCGGGCAAGCTCGGAGGAACGGGCCATCGGGATCCTGTGCGGGCGGTGCATCTTCAGACCTGGTCGCGCGCAGCGTCGGCGCCGCCGGTGCGGCGCGGCAGTCCGGGATAGAGTTTCCTGATGCGGGCAGCGGTCGCCCGCCCCACCACGAAGGGCTCGGCGCAGCCGTCGAGCCGAAGATGCATGGTATTGCGATCGATCATCTCGATCTCGCGCAATCGGTCCGTGTTGACGATCAGCGAACGATGGATGCGCAGAAAGGGCGGCGATGGCAATTTCCATCTCGAACTTGCCGAGCGACCGTCCGACCAGGATGGCCTGGCCGTTGGCCACGAACACGCGCGAATAATCGCCGTCGGCCCGCAGCGCCGCATGAAGGCGATCCATCGTCCGCTTCCGGCTCAGGATGCTGCAATTCCCACCATCAGTTCCATGGCAACGCAAGCGCCGCTCCAAAACCTGCAACCTGGGCGATGATCATCCTCGGTTTCGCAGGTGTTGGCTTCATGGCGTATCTTGGCAAGCCGGACTGGATGCACATTCGCATCGCTTGATCGACGACGCCACGGCTCGGCTGGAGAGCCGCCTTTCGGCGGCTGTTCAGCCGTGTGGCCTCCAATCCTTCGATGTCGCAGCTGGCCCAACCCGGACGTCGGGCCAGGTGCGCCATCGCGCCGGCGGCGGGACAACGGATCTCAGCGAAAAGCCACGCCGGTGATGGGAGAGACTAGATGATCCCCTGCTTCTTCAGGGCGGCGATCTTCTCCGCGTCATAACCGAGCTTGCCGCCGAGCACCTCCTCGGTGTGCTCGCCGAGCAGCGGCGGCGCGCGGTAGGTCTCGATCGGCGTGCCCGAGAAGGTCAACGCGTTGCGGATCAGCGACAGCTCCGGCTCGAAGTTGTGTTTCGTCTTCACCCGCATGCCACGCGCCTGCACGTGCGGGTCGGCGAAGACCTGCTCGAAATTGTTGATCGGACCCGAGGGCACGCCGGCCTCCTCCAGCTTGTCCAGCCAGTAGGCCACAGGCTGCTTCAGGAACAGGCCGGCGAAGATCGCCATGATCTCCTTGCCGTGCACGACGCGGTCATTGTTCTTGACGAAGCGCGGATCGGTCGCAAGTTCCGGCGCGCCGAGCACGGCGCAGGTGCGCTGGAACTGGCCGTCATTGCCAACCACCAGCATCAGTTCTCCGTCGGTGCAGCGGAACACGCCAGCGGGCATGCCGCCATTGCCCCAGGTGCCGCGGCGCGGCGGGGTCTTGCCGTTGACGAGGAAGATCTGGAGCCAGTGGCTCAGCGAAGCGATCACGGTGTCGAACAGGCAGACGTCGAGACGCTGCCCCTCGCCGCCATTGGCGTCGCGATGATAGAGCGCCGAGAGGATCGCAATCGACGTGTTCATGCCGGTCATGTAGTCGACGATGGAGGGGCCGACCTTCATGGGGCCCTCGCCCGGCTCGCCGTCCATGTGGCCGGTGACGCTCATCAGGCCGCCCATGGCCTGGAGGATGGCGTCATAGCCGGCGCGCGGCGCATAGGGCCCGGTCTGGCCGAAGCCGGTCACCGAGCAATAGATGATCTTCGGATTGATCGCCTTGATCGAATCGTAATCGAGGCCGTAGCGCTTGAGGTCGCCGACCTTGTAGTTCTCCATGAAGACGTCGACGTCCCTGGCGAGTTCGCGCACGATCGCCTGCCCCTCGGGCTTGGCGATATTGACGGTGACCGACCTCTTGTTGCGGTTGGCGCAGAGATAGAACGAATTGTTGTTGTTGGCCTTGCCCTCGGGATCGTTCAGATAGGGCGGGCCGAAGGCGCGTGCGTCATCGCCTGTGCCGGGGCGCTCGATCTTGATGACGTCCGCACCGAGGTCGCCCAGCATCTGGGCCGACAGGGGACCTGCGAGCACGCGCGTGAGGTCAAGGATCTTGATGCCTTTGAGCGGCAAGGCCGACATGGAATTCCTCCGGAGACTGGATCTTGGCGCAGGTGCGATTTGCGAGCATCGCACCGGTGACGCTTCCTGCGGATACACTATTTTGGCGCAGTGAGCACTGCACTGGGGACATAAGGGCATCCCTTGCCCGACAGCAGTCGGCTATCTTCGCCCGAATTCCGCACCGCGAAGATTGAGGAGCGGCTTCAGGTATCCGCCGCCACCTGCGGCCGGCGGCGGCCCAGCAACAGGAGGAGGAGCACGGTGGCGCAGGAGAAGGCCAGCGTGAGCCCGAGCGCGCTGCGGCTGCCAAAATGGCTGAGCAGGCCGACGAGCAGCGGCGGCGAGACCGCGGACGCAAGGTTCAGCGGCAACGCGATCATCGACATCGCCTTGGCGAATTCGGCCTGATCGTAGAAGACCAGCGGGATCGTGGCCCGCGCCACCGCCATCGCGCCGCTGCCGGCGCCATAGAGCAGGATGAAGGCGGCGACCGCCCAGGTCATGCCCTCCGTCGTCATCAACAGCAGCATGGCCACCGCCATCGCACTGCTGGCGACCAGGCCGGTCGAGATGCCGTCCCAGCGGCCACCGCCGAGGAAATCCAGCCCGCGGGCGCTGACCTGGATCACGCCGAGCATCGAGCCGAAGGCCAGCGCCTCCGCCGGCCCGAGCCCTTCGGCGCGCAACAACTCGATCAGGGCGGCGCTGAGACCGAAACTGACGAAGGCATTCATGGTGATGGCGGTGACGACGAGGCCGAAGGTGCTTCGGGGGACAGCCGCGCGCGGCGGTGCCTTGGCCGGCTCGCGGCCGCCCTCTCCCGCGATGATCCGCCGCGGCGCCAGGAATGCGTAGAGCGGGAAATTGACGAGCAGCATCATCGCTGCATAGACCAGACACGTGCCGCGCCAGCCGAGATGGGCGCTGAGAAACGAAGTGGTCGGCCAGAAGATGCTGCTGGACAATCCCGTCACGAGCATCAGGGCGCCGATCGCGCTCTTGGCGCCTCGTCCGGCGACCTCGTTCAGCATGATATAGGCCCCGGTCGACAGCGTGGCGCTGCCGGCAAGGCCGAGGACGATCCAGGCGACGAAATACAGGATCGGGTCTCGCGCGACGGCCAGCAGCAGAAAGCCGGGTGCGGCCACGACCGTCCCCGCCATCATGACCTTGCGCGCGCCGTGCCGCGTGAAGAACCTGGCCAGCCACGGCGCGCACAGCCCCATCGACACGTAGAGCACCGATGTGCCGGCAAACACCGCCGGCAGGCTCATGCCAAGATCGGCCGCAAGATCACGCCCGATGATGGCTGGAAGCCCGATCGTGCCCCAGCCGATCAGCTGGGTGATGGCCAGCACCAGCAGCACGCCGATGTGCCTGCCACCCGATTTCAAGACCCGCATTCCGCTCGTCGCCTGCCCGGCAGGCGCGGGACCGCGCCTGATCGGAGCATGTGTTATCCGGGGACGCGGCCGATGGGAATATCGGTTCCGGATGGCCCGGCGGCGCCCACTGCAGGACAGATCGGCAAGCAAGCGCGCCGATCAAGCCCTGCCGGCAAAGCTCGTCATGGCCTTGTCGACGATCACGGCCCCGGCTTCCTGGGTGAAATGTCCGGCGTCAGCCAGTTCGAGCGGCGGCGGGCAGTTCCTGATGTGCCGGTGCAGATCACGCATCACATCGGGCCCGAGAACCGGATCCTGCATGCCGATGGCCATGAAACTGGCCCCGGCCCAGCGCGTCGACCAGAACTCACGCGCCCTCCGCGACAGCGCGGCTCCCTCGGCATCCGGCCGGTCGGGCACGAGATTGGGAAAACGCCGGACCCCCGCCTTGTAGCTCGCGTCCGGATAGGGAGCGGCATAGGCCGCCGCCTCGGCGTCTGCGAGAGCGGGGACCGCACGCCGCATCAGGGCCGCAATATCCATGTCGGGCCTGCTGTTGCAGAAGGCCCGCCAGCTCTTGAACCCCTCGGTGAGAGGCGCATCGCCGGTCCCGAGCGCGGTGTTCATGACCAGCAGCCGCTCGAACCGCGTCTCCATGTCCATCGGAATCGTCAGCCCGATGAGGCCGCCCCAGTCCTGGCAGACCAGGGTGATGCGCCCGAGATCCAGCGCCTCGATCAGAGAGATGATCGAATTGCGGTGAAAATCGAACGTGTAGGTCGCCTCCTCCGCCGGCTTGTCGGACTTTCCGAAGCCGAAGAAATCAGGCGCCACGACACGCAGGCCGGCATTGACGAAGGCCGGTATCATCTTGCGATAGAGATAGGACCAGGTCGGCTGGCCGTGCAGGCACAGCGCGACCGGTGCGTCCGGCGCGCCCTCGTCGAGATAATGCATGCGCAGCCCGTTGCCGGCGACGTGGTAGTTCGGACGAAACGGATAATTGGGGAGATTTGCGAAATTCTCCTCAGGCGTTCGCAACACGACCAATGTTTCCTCCTGCTGTTTTTCCTGGTCCGGCCTCGGGCGACGGCGGGCCGGGCTCTGCGGCCCTTCACGCTAGGAAACGGAGCGTACGGACACAAGCTGAAAGCAGCCGTGAGCCGGATGTGCGACATTTGCGCTCTGCGCCGTCGCGCGTCCCCGCAGTCGCGCGCACCATCGCCTCGCCTGCTCTCACCTTGTCGACAAGGCCAATGGCCGCCTGCAGCGATCGCTGCTGCGAACGCGCGATGAGATCGGGAGCTAGTGCGCCGACGCCGGCTGAGTGGCAAGATACGCCTCATAGGCGCGCCGCAATCCCTCCTCCAGCGAGGTGGTGGCGCGCCAGCCGAGGCTGGCGAGACGGCTGACGTCGAGCAGCTTGCGCGGCGTGCCGTCGGGCCGCGACGCGTCGAAGGCAATCTCGCCGCGATAGCCGACCACTTTTGCGACCACGCGCGCGAACTCGGCGATACTGATGTCCTCGCCGGTGCCGATGTTGATGAGGTCGGGAGCCGAATAGGTTTTCATCAGATGCACGCAGGCATCCGCCATGTCGTCGACATACAGAAATTCGCGCCGCGGCGTGCCGGTTCCCCACACCAAGACGTTCGCCGCGTCCGCAAGCTTCGCCTCGTGGAAGCGCCGGATCAGCGCGGCGACGACATGGCTGTACTCGGGATGATAATTGTCGCCGGGTCCGTAAAGATTGGTCGGCATCACGCTGATGAAGTCGCTGCCGTACTGGCTGCGATAGGCCTCGGCCATCTTGATGCCGGCGATCTTGGCAATCGCATAGGGCTCGTTGGTCGGCTCGAGCGGCCCCGTCAGCATGGACTCCTCGCGCAGCGGCTGGGCCGCCAGCTTCGGATAGATGCAGGAGGAGCCGAGGAACATCAGCTTTTCGGCGCCGCTCTGATGCGCGGCGTGGATCACATGGGATGCGATCGCGATGTTCTCGTAGATGAACTCGGCCCGCAGCGTGTTGTTGGCGACGATGCCGCCGACCTTCGCCGCCGCAAGGAAGACGATTTGCGGTCGTACCTTCGCGAACCAGTCGAATACGGCGGCCTGGTTGCAGAGATCCACCTCGCGCCGGTCCGCCGTGACGAGATCGACGTCCTCTTGCGCGAGCCGCCGCACCAGCGCCCCGCCGACCATGCCGCGATGGCCGGCGACGTAGACGCGTTTGCCTTTGAGCTCAAACGGTGCGCTTGCCATGGCTCCCATCCCGGCTCGCATCCCGCTTCGCCTCGGCCAGATCGCTCGCCATCATCTCCTCGACCAGTTGCTGGAAGGACCGCTTCGGCGCCCAGCCGAGCACCTTGCGCGCCTTGCTGGCATCGCCGACCAGGATATCGACCTCAGTGGGGCGGAAATAGGTCGGGTCGATCTTCACGACGGTCTTGCCGGTTGTTTCGTCGACGCCGGTTTCATCGACGCCCTTGCCGCGCCATGAGATGCGGCGGCCGACCTGCGCGAAGGCCAGTTCCACCATCTCGCGCACCGAGCGCGTCTCGCCGGTGGCGAGCACGAAGTCATCCGGCTTGTCGGCCTGCAGGATCCTGTGCATGCCCTCGACATAGTCCTTGGCGTGGCCCCAGTCACGCTTGGCCTCGAGATTGCCGAGATAGAGCGTCTGGTCCAGCCCGACCTCGATGCGCGCGACGCCGCGCGTGATCTTGCGCGTCACGAAGGTCTCGCCGCGGATCGGGCTCTCATGGTTGAAGAGGATGCCGTTCGAGGCAAACATGCCGTAGGCCTCGCGGTAGTTCACCGTGATCCAGTAGCCGTAGAGCTTCGCGACGCCATAGGGCGAGCGCGGATAGAACGGGGTTGTCTCCTTCTGCGGAATCTCCTGCACGAGGCCGTAGAGTTCGGAGGTCGAGGCCTGATAGAACCGTGTCTCCTTCTCCATGCCGAGGATGCGGATCGCCTCCAGCAGCCGCAGCACGCCGATCGCATCGGCATTGGCGGTGTATTCCGGGCTCTCGAAGGAGACCGCCACATGGCTCTGGGCGGCGAGATTGTAGATCTCGGTGGGGCGGATCTGCTGCACGAGACGGATCAGGTTGGTGGAGTCCGTCATGTCGCCGTAATGCATCAGGAACGGCACGTCGCCGACATGCGGGTCCTGGTAGAGATGGTCCACCCTTGCGGTATTGAACGAGGACGACCGCCGCTTGATGCCGTGCACGACATAGCCGAGCGACAACAGATATTCGGCGAGATAGGCGCCGTCCTGCCCGGTCACGCCGGTGATGAGAGCGATCCGCTTAGCCATGGTTACTGCCGTCTCCCGAAGATCACGCCACGCCGGAAGCAACCCCCTGGGTCGCAATTCTCACGCGCAGCCTTTCATTGACAGAACGGCCGCCGCCGTCAACTGCCGTGACAGCTGGTTCGCGCAATCGGACGACAGGCGGATGACAGGGGGAATTGCACCTTTCCCGCAACGATCTCGTGCCGCTCCGTGACGAGGAGCCTGCACGATCTTTCACGCCCGTTTTCCGGCTTCGGGATACGGCCGTGGTCGGAAGGAGCTATGCGTCGAGCGGGCCAGCCGGGGCCAGGGCCTCGGGCAAACGGCCCTCCCGCGGCGGCGGCAAGCGGCCGGTTGCGGCCAGCGAGCGCCTGAGATCCGACACGAGGGCCCAGGCCAGGGCAGCCACGAAACTCAAGAGCAGCGACAACAGATAGACCACAGACGCGCGCGGCCAGCTCACCCGGAGCGGCTTGGCCGCCGGCGACAGCACGCGGCCTTCGGTGCTCGGGAACGATTGCTGCTGCAACGTCTCCATGTGGCGACGCATGAACTCGTCATAGATCGTGCGATAGGTCTGCGCCGTGCCTTCCAGCTCGCGCATCGTGACCTGCGCGCTGTTGGTGGTCCCGGACTGGCTGATCGCGGCGGCAAGCTGCCGGGCCATGTCGGTCTCGCGCTGCTCGGCGATCTGATAGTCGCTCCGATAGGTCTCTGCAATCCGGCGCAGTTCGGCCTGGATGGAATTGCGGATTTCGCGCATCTGGTCCCGCAGGCCCATCGTGGCCGCATGGTTGGGCCCGTAGCGGGTCGACCATTCCGCCTCGCGATTGGAGAGGTCCAGATACTGGGTCCGCAGCCTTGTGATGACCTCGCTTCGCAGCGTATCCGCGACCGTGCCGTCGACACCGCTCGCCTCATGGGCCGGTTGGGCGAGGATAGCGTCAATGCGCTCCAGTCGCGCCTTGGCTTCGGCCTTGAGACTCGCCGCGACGACCGTCTGGCTGTTGAGTTCGGCGATCTGCTGTTCCTGAACCAGCCGCCCGCCGGACGCGACGATGTTGTTGCGGGTCTTGAAATCGACCGCGGCACGGTCCGCAGCCAGCGCCTGGGCGCGCAGACCGGCGAGACTCTCCTGCAGCCATTCGATGGCGCGGCGGGTGGCGTCGGTGCGGGCGCTCTTCTGGTCGTCGATATAGGCCGAGAGGACGGCGTTGGCGATCTGGGCGGCGAGATCCGGATCGCCGGCGCGATAGGTGATCTCGATGACGAAGGACAGTCCGATACGCCGGGCCGTGAGCCGGCTGGAGAACGTCGCCAACGCCCTTTCGGTCAGTTCGAATTCGGACAGCGGTTCGTTCAGTCCGACGAGCCGTCCGGCCGACTGCAGGACATCCCCCAACAGACCACCGGTCGATTTGACGAATTCGGGACGCTCCGTGAGCTTCAGCCGACTGATCACGGCGAGCGCCACGGCCTTGGACTTGATGACCTCGACCTGGCTCTCGACGAACGCGGAATCCAGCGCGAGATCGTTCACGATGGATTTCTGCTGGGCGAACTGCACGTTGCGCATGTCGAGGATGAGCTGCGCTGCCGCAGTATAGGTCGGCGCCGTCTTCCACATATAGACGTTGCCGGCGAGCAGGCCGAGCAGCAGAAACACGTAGATGGTCTTGAAGTGACGGCGGAGAAAGCCGCTGACCGTGACGACAACGTCGAGAAGCGACAGCGGCGGCGGCGATCCGGTCTGCTGCTGCGCCTGCGACATGGGACTCTCACTCATCAGGTTCAGGACTCGAGTTCGGCGTTGGAGTATCACTCGCCATCGTTTTGGCGATCGCGTGATCGCGAGACGGCAGCGGGCCTGCCGCGCGCTCGACTTAGCATCGATCCCCTGCACTGCCAACGATCGCCACCATGCATCGCGATTCATAGAACTGTCGCAAAAAATCGCGATAGCAACCGCGACGATGTCAGGATTGCCTTTCATGCCGGTTGATCGCGTCGCGCCTGTCATCATGGTCGGTCCACTGCCACCGCCTATTCATGGCGCGTCGGTCATGACCGCGGCGATCGCCGACATGCTGACCGCTGCCGGGCTGGCGCAGATCCGCTGCAGCACATCGCCGAGAGCAAGGACCCGCGGCTGGCGCTGGCATGTCAGCCGGATGACATCCTATCTCGCCGCAAGCGGCCGCATCCTGATCAGCACCCGCGATCGTGTCGTCTATCTGTCATTATCCGGCGGCAACGGCCTCGCCTATGATGCCATCATCGCGCTCGCGGCGCGGCTGGCGGGGCACCGGCTGCTTCTCCATCATCACAGCTTCGATTATGTCGACCAGACGCGCCCGCTGTTCGCCGCCCTGCTGCGCGCCGCCCCCCGGGACCATGTTCACGTCGTGCTGTGCCAGGCGATGGCGGAGGGACTGCAGCAGCGCTATGGCCGCCAGCTGCGCTGCATCACCGTGTCGAATGCCGGATTTCTGCCGCCCTCCGCTGCCCCAGCACCGCGAAGCCAGTTGCGCCGGATCGGCCTGCTGTCCAACCTCTCCGCCGACAAGGGCCTCGATCGTTTCCTCGATCTCGCGGCCCATTTTGCCAGCCGGCAGGATCTGGCCTTCGAACTGGCCGGCCCTTGTGCCGATGACGCGGCCCGGCAGATGATCGAGCGGCATCTTGGCGCCCACGGCAATCTTCACTATCACGGGCCGCTGTTCGGGGCCGACAAGACGGCCTTCTACGAACGCATCGACGCGTTCGTCTTCCTCTCCCGCTACGCGAATGAGGCGGAGCCCCTCGTGGTCTACGAAGCCATGGCGGCCGGGCTGCCGGTGATCACGACAATGCGTGGCTGCCTGTGCGACATGGTGCGCGAGACCGGCGCTGCGCTGCTCGATCGCACCGGGTCCGACATCGAGACGGCGATCCGGCAGATCGAGGAATGGCTCGCCGCCCCTGACCGTTATGCCATGGCCAGCGCCGCCGTGCTCGCCCGCGTTGCGGCGCTGCGCGGCGAGGCGAGC
>VYLE01000443.1_pt1 | contig 23665 bp, 23 predicted proteins | sample 5114391 | NCBI WGS metagenome assembly VYLE01 (sample SAMN12291771, study PRJNA351875) | freshwater metagenome | isolation source: freshwater lake | place: USA: Michigan, Kent Lake | collected 2013-08-15
CGCGCCCCGAGCGCGAGGCCGCTCCGGCCGCCGCCGCCACCAGCGATGATCTCGCTCCCGGCGAGTAGACCTCTTTGAAATGTCCTGACCTGACATCGTCCCGGCCTTGCCGGGACGATTTTTTTCAGCTCCGCGTCGCCGTGGTCGAGGACGGCACCAGAACCGGCTTCGCCAGCGAGGGAATCAGGCGGGCCCGTTCGCGTTTGGCGGGAATGGCGCGGTAGACCTGCTTGGTGGCCTCGACGATGTGGACGCCCGCAAAGGGCAGCGACAGCGCCGCGCCGGCACGCTCCCACATCTGAGCCGATTTCAGCACCCAGCCGCCGGCATAGGGCGGCATGAACAGCGCCTCGCCCCAGGCCGTCGGCGTGAACCAGGTCTGGCGAAACAGTTCGGTGATCTGCGAGCGCGAATAGGGCCGGCCGTGACCGAACGGCGTGTTGTCACTGCGGGTCCATACGCCGCGCCGGTTCGGGATGACCGCGATGACCCGGCCGGACGGCGAGAGGATCCGCCACACCTCGCGCAGCAGCGCAGCCGGATCGTCCGACATTTCCAGCGCATGGACCAGGAGGATGCGGTCGACGGCGGCGTCGGGCAGCGGCAGCGAGAATTCATCCACCAGCGCGGCCAGCGCCGGGCGCCCGGTCGGCCATTTCAGCACGCCCTGGGCCGCCGGCATGAAGGCGATGCACCGCTCCGCATCCTCGCGGAACAGGCCGAGATAGGGCGTGGGATAGCCGATGCCGAGCACCCGCTGGCCCGCGGCGTTCGGCCAGCGTTCCCTGATGCCGCGATTGATCATCTGCCGCGCCACGATGCCGAGGCGGCGAGAATAGAACTCGCGGAGGTCGACGACGTCGATGCTCATGGAGGCAATGTAACATGCGCGAGGCTGCGGCTGCGCGCGGAATATTGCGTTGCCTGCGCAACGTTAACGCCATATTGGTCTGGCGGGGCTGAGCGCGATGGAGAGGTCATGGCCGCCGAAATTCGTACTTTCACCTGTTTAAACGACAATTTCGGCTACCTGATCCACGATGTGGAAACCAAGGCGACGGCGTCCATCGACGCGCCCGAGGCCGGCCCCATCCTGAAGGCCCTCGCGCATGAAGGCTGGCAGCTCACCGACATCCTGATCACCCACCACCATGGCGACCATGTCGGCGGTGTCGCCGAACTCAAGCAGAGATTCAATTGCCGCGTCGTCGCACCGCATGACAAGACGACGAAGATCGCGAATGTCGACCTGCGCGTCGCCAATGGCGACGTCGTCAAGATCGGCAATCTGCTCGGACGCGTCGTCGAAACGCCCGGCCACACGCTCGACCACATCTCCTACGTGTTCGACAACGAGAAGACGGTGTTCGCCGCCGACACGCTGTTCTCGATCGGCTGTGGCCGCGTGTTCGAGGGCGACTACCCGATGATGTGGGAGTCGCTGTTGAAGCTGCGCACCCTGCCGGACGATTTCAGGCTCTATTGCGGCCATGAATATACCGCCTCCAACGTCAGGTTCGCGCTCACCGTCGATCCGGACAATGCGGCGCTGCAGGCGCGCGCGGCGGAAGTGACGAAGCTGCGGGCGGAGAACAAGCCGACCATCCCCTCGCTGCTCGGCGAGGAAAAGCGGGCCAATGTGTTCCTCCGCGCCGACGATCCCGGGATCGCGGCCCGGCTCCACATGAAGGGCGCGGATGCCGCCGCCGTGTTCGGCGAACTGCGCGAGCGCAAGAACAAGTCCTGAAGAACGAGCCTGATCGAGATCGATGCCGACCGCAGCCGAGATCATCGCCCGCCTCGAACTCCGTCCACATCCAGAAGGCGGGCACTATCGCGAGACTTTCCGCGATCAGATCACCGATAGCAGCGGCCGATCGCGCTCGACCGCGATCTATTTCCTGCTGGCGCGCGGCGAACGCTCGCACTGGCACCGCGTCGATGCCGTCGAGACCTGGCACTATTATGCCGGAAGCCCGCTCGTTCTGCGCATTGCCCATGACGGCTGCTCGCAGCATGAGCTGCGGCTCGGCGCCGACCTTGCGAAGGGCGAACGGCCGCAGGCGATCGTGCCGGCCGATGCCTGGCAGATGGCGGAGACGACCGGCGACTGGACGCTGGTCGGCTGCACCGTGGCACCCGCCTTCGAATTCGCGACGTTCGAACTGGCGCCGAAGGGCTGGGAGCCGTAACGAGATCCGAAATCGGGTGGGTTCGATCCGCGTGCCCCGTTAGGACAGCGCTTCCAGTCAACAGGAGCGCACCATGCACGGAACACACGGCCCCGCAGCGGTCCAGATCGATCCCGCCATTCTCTATTTCGGTACACCGGTCGTGCTGATCGGATCGACCAATACCGACGGCTCGAACAATCTCGCGCCGATGTCCTCGGCCTGGTGGGTCGGCTGGCGCTGCATGCTCGGGCTGGCGCGCAACTCCAGGACCACGGAGAACATGATCCGTACCGGCGAATGCGTGCTCAATCTGCCGTCGGCCGATCTGGTCGCGGCCGTCGACCGCCTCGCCCGCACCACCGGCTCGGACCCGGTGCCGCCCGGCAAGCTCTATCGCGGCTACCGGCACGAGAAGGACAAGTTCGGACTCAGCGGACTGACCGCGCTGCCCGGCGAGACCGTCGGCGCGCCGCGCGCGGCCGAGTGTCCGGTACAGATGGAGGCGAAGATCGCGCATGTGCATGACATGGCGCAGGACGACGCGGTCTGGCGTGGCCATCTTGCCGCGATCGAGGTGCGCATCACCCGCGTGCATGCGCATCCCGGCATCATGATGGAGGGCGCTAGCCATCGCATCGATCCGGACAAATGGCGGCCACTGATCCTGAGCTTCCAGGAATTCTACGGCCTGACGCCGCACCGCCTGCAGCGCTCCGAAATAGGGCAGATTCCGGAAGCGATGTATCGGCCGCCGGGCTGGCAGCCGGCCCCCTGACGAAGCTTCATCGCTTCCTCAGCACCATGTCCTTGGCCGCGATCAGGCCGCCGCCGGCGATCAGGATTGCGGCGATGGCGATGTTGGCGCTGGCCTTGGCAAAGCCGGCGGCGATGAGGAAGCCGGTCGAGAGCAGCGGCGTTGCGTAGGAGGCGGCGCCGAGCACGCGGATGTCGCCGCGCTTCATACCGATGTCCCAGGCGTAGAACGCGGCACCGACGGGGCCGATCCCGAGCGCGATCACCGAGAGCCATTGCAAGGTCGTCTCCGGCCAGACCGTGGTTTCGAGCAGGGCATGCATCAGCGCGGCGAGCACAGCTGTGGCCAGGCAGAACCCCGCGACAGCGTCGGTCGGGACCGCCTTCAACCGCCGCGACAGCACAGAATAGGCCGCCCAAACGAACGCGGCGATGAAGGCGGCGATCAGGCCCGGGACCGCGCCCGGCGCGAAGCCGCTGGTGTTGCCGGAGAACAGCAGCACGGTGCCGACCAGGCCGAGCACCGCGCCGACGATGTGATGGATGGCCAACCGCTCGCCAGGAAGAAACGACGAGAACAGCACGATCAGGAGCGGCCAGAGATAGTTGAGCAGTCCGGCTTCGGCCGGCGGCGCGAAGCGCAGCGCCAGGAAATACAGCGCGTGATAGCCGAACAATCCGCCGACGCCGACGAGCCACACCACCGGCGGCTGGCGCAGGCTTTTCGCCGCCTCGCCGCGGCCGATCCAGGTGAGCAGGCCGACGAGGCCGCCGATCGCAAAGGTCATCGCGGCGAGCTGGAAGGCCGGGATCGTCCCTGATGCCACCGTCATCACGGACAGCAGCGACCACATCAGGATCGCGGTCAATCCGATCAGCGTCGCGGTGCGGGGAGTCATTGGTCAGATGCTTCTGTCATGGCCGGGCTTGTCCCGGCCATCCACGTTCGTCCGTGGCGACGGCAGTTGTAATGACGTAGATGCCCGGGACAAGCCCGGGCATGACGCTGTCTTGGAGATGTGGACGAGGTTGATGCGTCCGCATCACACCATGTACTGGCCGCCATTGACGCTCAGCGTCGAGCCGGTGATGGCACCGGCCTCGTCGGCGGCGAGGAACACGACGGCGCGCGCGATTTCCTCGGGTTCGCCGAGGCGGCCGATCGGAATCAGCGGCAGGATGGACTTTTCCAGCACGTCCTTCGGCACCGCCTGCACCATCTCGGTATTGATGTAGCCCGGGCAGATCGCGTTCACGGTGACGCCGCCCTTGGCGTTCTCCAGCGCCAGCGCCTTGGTGAAACCGATCTCGCCGGCCTTGGCCGCGGAATAGTTCACCTGGCCGAACTGGCCCTTCTGTCCGTTGATCGAGGAGATGTTGATGATGCGGCCGAACTTGCGCGCCCGCATGCCTTCGATGACCTGCCGCGACATGTTGAAGAGCGAGCCGAGATTGGTGCCGATGACGGCATTCCACTGCTCGAGGCTCATCTTGTGGAAGGCGCCGTCCTTGGTGATACCGGCATTGTTGACGAGCACGTCGACAGGGCCGACCTCGGCCTCGACCTTCTTCACGCCCTCCGCGCAGGCGTCGAAATTGCTCACGTCCCATTTGTAGACGGCGATCCCGGTCTCCGCCTTGAACTTCTCCGCTGCCGTATCATTGCCGGCATAGCTCGCAGCGACCTTGTAGCCCGCCGCCTTCAGCGCCTTGCTGATCGCAGCGCCGATTCCCCGCGTACCACCCGTCACCAATGCAACACGTGCCATGTCGTATTCCTTCCCTTGGACTCTTCGGACGCTTTTGAGTGATTGTTTTTTACTTGCGGATTATGCGGCTGGTTTGACGGACATCAAGAACAAAACGCCCGGCATCGAGCCGGGCGTTTTCTCTTTAGTCGAGGCTGAAGCGGTTGCGAAGAATATTTGATTTGCAACCGCCGCCTTTTTAGTCGCGTGCAACGCACTCAGTCACGTGTGCAACGCACGCGCGACTGACACAGTCAGTCGCGCGCCAGACACATTGCGATGCCCATGCCGCCGCCGATGCACAGCGTGGCGAGGCCCTTCTTGGCATCGCGCTTCTGCATCTCGTGCAGCAAGGTCACCAGCACGCGCGCACCGGAAGCGCCGACCGGATGGCCGATCGCGATCGCGCCGCCATTGACGTTGACCTTCGAGGTGTCCCAGCCGAGGTCCTTGTTGACGGCGCAGGCCTGCGCCGCGAAGGCCTCGTTGGCCTCGATCAGGTCGAGGTCGCCGACGTTCCAGCCGGCCTTCTTCAGCGCGGCACGCGAGGCCGGGATCGGGCCCGAGCCCATGATCTTCGGATCGACGCCCGCCTGCGCCCAGGACACGATGCGCGCGAGCGGCTTCTTGCCCTCCTTGGCGGCCTGCTTCGCCGTCATGAGCACCACGGCTGCGGCGCCGTCGTTGATGCCGGAGGCGGAGCCCGCCGTCACCGTGCCGTCCTTCTCGAAGGCAGGCTTGAGCTTGGCCATCGCCTCGAGCGTGGCGCCATGGCGCGGATATTCGTCGGCGCTGACGACGACGTCGCCCTTGCGGGTCTTGATGGTGACGGGCACGATCTCGTCATTGAACTTGCCGGCCTTCTGGGCGGCTTCCGCCTTCTGCTGCGAGGCGACGGCAAACTCGTCCTGCTGGGCGCGGGTGATCTGCCACTGCCGCGCGACGTTCTCGGCGGTGTTGCCCATGTGGTAGCCGTTGAAGGCATCCCACAGACCGTCCTTGATCATGGTGTCGACGAACTCGACAGCGCCCATCTTGACGCCGCCGCGCAGATACTGGGCGTGCGGGGCCATGCTCATGGATTCCTGGCCTCCGGCCACCACGATCTCGGAATCGCCGTTGAGCAGCGCCTGGTAGCCCAGGGCGACCGTGCGCAGGCCGGAACCGCAGAGCTGGTTGACGCCCCAGGCCGGGCTCTCGACCGGGATACCGGCAGCGATCGAGGCCTGCCGGGCGGGGTTCTGCCCCTGGGCGGCCGTCAGGATCTGCCCCATGATGACCTCGGAGACCCGGCCGGGCTCGATGCCCGCGCGCTCCAGCGCGGCCTTGATGGCGACGGCGCCGAGATCATGGGCGGGAAGGGTCGCGAAGGCTCCGTTGAAGCTGCCGACCGGTGTGCGGGCGGCGCTGACGATGACGACATCGTCTGACATGGGCATCTCCTGGGGGTTGAGTTTCTGAAGAAAGGGGCAGACGGGCGCCGGGAAATAGGCCCGTCAGTCTCGGCTGGCATCCTGTTAACGTCGTTGAGGCATGTCAATCGGAGGGTGACCGAATTCATGCCGCAGCGCATTCAAAATAGCGTTCCTGACGCTTTCGCAAGCACGTTTTTGCTGTGCGATTAACCGTGGCGCACAAAACGGTAGCGTGACCCCTTTGAAAATGCTTATTTTGTTGCGTTGCGTACTCGTCCCGCGCCTTGCGGCAATGCCGCAGGTTCCCGTTCTCAGCGTCTTGCAAGTGAGAGCCCATGGCGAAATCTGACCAACCGACCACGATCAAGAAATACGCGAATCGCCGGCTCTATAACACCGGAACGAGCACCTATGTGACGCTCGAGGACCTCGCCGCCATGGTCAAGGACGGGGAGGACTTCCTGGTCTACGACGCCAAGACGGGCGACGACATCACCCGCTCCGTGCTGGCCCAGATCATCTTCGAACAGGAAAACAAGGCCGGCCAGAACCTGCTGCCGACCACGTTCCTGCGCCAGCTGATCCGCTTCTACGGCGACAGCATGCAGATGGTGGTGCCGAAATATCTGGAACAGTCGATCGCGACCCTGACCCAGGAGCAGGAGAAGTTCCGCAAGCAGATCGCCAATACGCTGTCCGGCACGCCCTTCGCGCCCCTGGAGGAGCAGGTCCGCCGCAACATGGAGCTGTTCCAGCAGACCTTCTCGATGTTCAAGCCCTTTGCGCCGGGGGCACGCACCGGGACCACCACGGAACCGGAGCCCGAAGCGGGCGCGGAACCTGCCAAGGACACCAACATCGACGATCTGCGCCAGCAGATGAAGGAAATGCAGGAACGCCTCGAACGGATGTCGAAGAAGGACGAATAGTCTTTCACCCGCCGATCGATGCAGCCATGCGAGGGTCGTCCCGGCCAAGGCCTGGGCGGCCCTTGTCGTTTCAGCACCGCTGATCGCAACACGGCGCGGAGCCCACGCCATGACCGACCGTAGCCCTCACTGGGAGAACGTCTACGCCACCAAGGGCGAAGCCGAAGTGAGCTGGTTCCAGGACAACCCTGCGATCTCGCTCGCCATGATCCGGGCGGCCACGGCGGATCACAGCGCCGGGATCATCGACATCGGCGGGGGCGCCTCGCGGCTGGTGGACGCGCTCCTGCACGAAGGCTATCGCGACCTCGCCGTGCTGGATCTCTCGGCGAAAGCGCTCGAGACATCGAAGCTGCGGATCGGCGCTGCCGGCACGACAATCGACTGGATCGTGGCGGACGCGACCACATGGCGGCCGCAACGGACCTACGACGTCTGGCACGATCGCGCGGCGTTTCACTTCCTGACCGATCCTGAAGACAGGGCCGCTTATGTCGAACGGCTGCGCGCTGCGCTCAGGCCCGGCGGGCAGGTGATCATCGCGACCTTCGCACCGGATGGACCGGAGAAATGCAGCGGATTGCCGGTACAACGGCACGACAGCGCGAGCCTTGCCGCCGAGCTCGGGACTGATTTCGCGCTGGTCGAGACGCGGCGCGAGACCCATCACACGCCGTGGCAGTCGACGCAGGCGTTCCAGTTCAGCCGGTTTCGGCGACAGAATTGAGCCGCAGTCGCCCCGCTGCGCTGGGATATCTATGGCCTTCTGCGCCGCGAAATGAAGGCCTTCGCCAAGCCTCGCGGGCTTATGCCGCCAGCTTCAGCGCGTGCGCAAAGTCCCAATAGAGCTTGCGCGCCCTGGTGTAGAACGGGCCGGGCTTCATCTCGCGATCGTCGATGCGGATGACGGGAGCGACCTTGGCGAAATTTCCGGTTGAGAAGATCTCGTCGGCGGCGACGAAGTCGGAATAGCGCAACGTCTTCTCCACCACGGTGACGCCGTCGCCGCGCAGCAGGCTGATGACGCGCTGGCGCGTGATGCCGTTCAGGAAAGTGCCGTTCGGAACAGGCGTATAGACGACGCCGTCCTTGGCCATGAACACGTTGGAATTGCCGAACTCCGCGACATTGCCGAGCATGTCGAGCATCAGCGCATTGTTGAAGCCGCGGGAGGCGGCCTCCGCGAGCGCACGCGAATTGTTCGGATAGAGGCAGGCCGCCTTGGCCTCGACCGGGGCGCACTCCGCCGTCGGCCTGCGGAACGGCGACAGCGTGATCGCATTGCCGACCGGCTTCGGCATCGGCGCCTCGTAGATGCAGAGGCACCAATTCGTGGTCTCGGGATCGAACAGCACACCGCCGCCCGAACCGTTCTCGGCCCAGTACATCGGCCTGACATAGAGCTCGGCATGGGTCGCAAAGCGCGCGATGCCCTCGCGCGCCAGTGCGAGCCAGGTGTCGGTATCCACCACGGGCTTCAGGCCGAAATTGATCGCGGATTGATTGGCGCGGGCGACATGACGATCGAGATCTGGCGCGACGCCTTCGAACGCGCGGGCACCGTCGAACACCACCGAGCCGAGCCAGGCCGCATGGGTGCGCGGCCCCATGATCGGCACATTGCCGTCGTGCCATTTGCCGTCGAAGAAGGTCCAGCTCGGCGAATAGGCGATCGGCTTCCTGATCTCGGCCATGACCGGCCTCCCTTGATTGGAACGGGGCACTATGGTCGCAATTTTCTAAAGGATTTCCTGCGACGACACCGTGCGTTACCCTCTCTCACGGGAGACAAGGACAACGACATGCCGCTCGATCCGCTCGCAAAGCGTTTGTTGACCATGATGGCGGCGGCCGGGCCGCAGGCGCGAAGCCGGCCCAGCGTGGACGCCCGGCGACAATCGCTGGCCAAGCTGATGCAATTCGCGCGCGTCGAGGCGCCCGACGTGACGGCGTCCGACGGCACGCTGCCGGGTCCCGGCGGAGCCCTGCCCTATCGGCTCTATTCCCCCGCCGGCGTCGACGCGGACGTCCCCGGCTTCGTGTTCTTCCATGGCGGCGGGCTGGTCGCCGGCAGCATCGCGACGCACGACCGGATCGCTGCGGCGCTGGCGCATGCGACGGGCTGCCGGCTCGTCTCGGTCGATTACCGGCTCGCGCCCGAGCACAAATACCCTGCGGCCGTGGACGACGCGATCGCCGCGACTGAATGGGTGGCGCGACAGGCCTCGACGCTCGGCATCGACGCCGGACGTCTCGTCGTCGGCGGCGATTCCGCCGGTGCCACGCTGGCTGCGATCGTGTGCCAGGAGGCCGCGCAGACCGCCGGCCTCTCCATCGTCGCGCAATGCCTGATCTGCCCGGTCATGGATTTCGAGGAAGTTTCACCCTCGCGCGAGGAATTCGGCGAGGGGCATCTGATCGATCGCGCTACCATCGAAGCCGATCTCGCGGATTACCTGCCAGATGGCATCGACGCCGCCGATCCCCGCATCTCGCCACTGCGCGCGACACGGCTCGCGGGCCTGCCGACCGCGATCATCCACACCGCCGAGTTCGATCCGATGCGCGACGAAGGCAACGCCTATGCACGCAAGCTGCTCGCCGCGGGGGTCACCGTCGAGCACGTCTGCCATGACGGCATGGTTCACAATTTCCACGCGATGGGCGCGATCCTGCCGCAGGCCAAGCTCGTGCTGTCGCAGATTGGCGAGCAGGTCCGGCGGGCAACGGCGCGGTGAAACGCCTCGCCTAGCCTTCGCCTCGCGCATCGATCACGGCGCGTGCAGCGGCGATGTAGTCCGGCCAATACGCATCCGCATAGCGTTCGGCCTGCCGCGCACAGGTCAGGTCGGGCGCATGGGCGGCGGCGATCATCCGCGCGAAACGCTCTTCGGCGACCGTCGTCCCGTCGCTCGCAGGCACCGGCGCAGCCCCTGCCGCGTTGGGTACGATGGCAAGCCCCGCCAGGCCGGTAAGCAGGATGCGGCGTGACGTATTCATGTTCATTCTCCGTTGTCCCAGCATGTGGCCGACGAGTGTGTCGACCGAGTCACGGCAGATTAGTCCCGCAGATTCAAGCCGTCCATTGCATGCGGATAGCGCTTGACCCAACCGGCGATCACGTTCCATCTAGCCGCAGGTTCCGTTTCCAGTGCCGCGCCGGATTGTCCCGTGTTGCTTCATAGCCCATTATCCGGCCCGGTCGCCTGTGCCCTCCTCATGGGGCTGTGCTGTGTTGCCGCCAGTGCGGCCTCCGCCGCGGACAGGGACGAGGACGCTCCGTCCAAGCCGGCCTTTCCCAACCTCTATCTCGACCTGCGCACCACCTACGCCACGATCCCGGCCGGCACGCTGGCGCTCGGCTTCGGCGACAGCTCGATCTCGAACGCCTTCGAAGCGCTGGCGGCGCGACGCGGCGCGACACTGCCGAACGGCCTGCCTGCGGCAAAATCGATCGCCGCCGATCTGCCGCTGACGGTCGACGTCAGCGATCGCGTCTCGCTCTATGGCGGCATATCGGGCTCGACCACCGACATCGGCGCCGGCTGGTCGACGTTCGACATCACGAGCTGGAACATCGGCGTGCAGGCCGATCTCTACCAGCAGAATGGCGGTCGCATCCCGACCGTCACGCTGCAATCCACCCTGACCCAGTCGGTACCGAACGACCGGGGCATGACCAATACGTTCAACAACATCCTCGAACTCGATTACGCCCTGGACGAGGACGAAACGCGCGGCTGGCTCGCCGGCATGCAATACACCATCACCGACGTCGCGAGTGCGCTCGCGCGCGTCAGGCCCAACACGATCCTCTATGCCGGCGGCTATTACCAATGGCCGAGCAACTGGAAAGTCACGGGACGGCTGGGCATGCAGTCGTTCGGCGGCGCGCAATTCGGCGGCCGCACGGTCGCCGAGTCCTTCACCCAGCCGATCCTGCGGCTCGACCTCGATCGCCTCGACGACAACGACAACCGCCTGTTCGGCATCACCGCCCAGGTCGCGTGGATGCCGAAGCCGTCCTATCAGCTGACCTTGCGGACGCCGATCTACGCCGTCAGGAACTAGGCGACGGTCAGTCCGGCACCGGCACGTCGAAGGTATTGAGCGTGACCGAGACCATACAGTAGACGCCGACGAGATAGGACAATTCGGCCGCGCCGTGCTCGCCGAATTCCTTGACCGCCGCGCGCCAGGTCAATTCCGGCAACACGCCGCCGCTCACCAACGCCGACGCCATGTCGTAGGCCACGGCCTCCTGTTTGGTGAGGTCCACCGGACGCTGACCGGAGACGATGGTAGCGAGCTTGTCGTCCGAGAGGCCGCGCTGCTCGGCGACCAGCACATGGGCGTAGAGTTCGTAACCGGAGCGGAAGTGCGAGCCGGTGACGAGGATCGCGACCTCGCGGACCGGCGCCGGCAGCAGCGGGTTCGACGCGATCGCCTTGACCAGTTCCCACACCGGCTTGCCGAAGCGCGGCTCGCGCAGCCAGGGATTCCAGGGGCCGAGCAGCGCGCCGTCCTCGCGCATGTTCACGAAGCCCTTGAAATGGTCCGTTATGCCGGCCCGCATGTCGTCATAGAGCGGCTTCTGTTCGTCGGTCAGGTCTTTCGGATCGAGAATGGGAAGGCGCACGGGACTCTCCTCGTTGAGACGAGGCAAACGTCGCCCGCGTATCCGCGCAAGGCAAGTGAAGTTGCCGTGACGGTCCTGCTCAGAATTCCAGCGGCGCGTTGTCGACGACTTCCTTCATCACGAAGAAGGTGCGGGTCTGACGCACGCCGGGCAATGCGATCAGTAGTTCGCCATGCAGGCGATTGAAATCCTCCATGTCGCCGACACGGATCTTGAGGAAATAATCGAAATCACCGGCGACGAGGTGACAGTCGAGGATGAATTTCAGCTTTGCGATGGCCTGCTCGAAGGCCGCAAAGCTCTCGGGGGTCGACCGGTCGAGCACGACGCCGACCATCACCAGCGTCCCCTTCGCCACCTTTTTCGGGGCCACGAGCGCCCGAACGCCGGCGATGAAGCCGTCCTCGAACAGACGCTGGGTGCGGCGATGACAGGTGGCGGGGCTGATGGCGACAGTCTCGGCCAGCTCGGCATTGCTCAGCCGGCCGTTATTTTGCAGCAATCTCAACATCTTGAGATCGATACGGTCAAGCCGAAGCGGCACGGAAGATCCTTTCGCAAAATACGATCTTTATGGAATTAATTTTATCAAAGCTGACATCTTCTGCAACTTATGCTGCAATATGGCTGCAACATTCGAGAGCACATTTGGTCGTGAGGATGCTAGCCGAGAGGTAACGCCAACGCCAATCGGGATGCCTCCATGAAGCTCGACAAGTTTCCGCGCTATCCGCTCACCTTCGGCCCGACGCCCATCGAAAAACTGGACCGCCTGTCGAAGCATCTTGGCGGCAAGGTCGAGATCTACGCCAAGCGCGAGGACTGCAATTCCGGCCTCGCCTATGGCGGCAACAAGCTGCGCAAGCTCGAATACATCATTCCCGACGCGATCGCCTCCAATGCCGATACGCTGGTTTCGATCGGCGGCGTGCAGTCCAACCACACCCGCATGATCGCGGCGGTCGCGGCCAAGATCGGCATGAAGTGCCGGCTGGTACAGGAAGCCTGGGTGCCGCACGAGGATGCGGTCTACGACCGCGTCGGCAACATCATGCTGTCGCGCATCATGGGCGCCGACGTGCGCCTCGTCGACGACGGCTTCGACATCGGCATCCGCAAGAGCTGGGAGCAGGCGATCGAAGAGGTGAAGGCTGCCGGCGGCAAGCCCTATCCGATTCCGGCCGGCGCCTCCGTGCACAAGTTCGGCGGGCTCGGCTATGTCGGCTTCGCGGAAGAAGTGCGCCAGCAGGAGAGGGAACTCGGCTTCAAGTTCGACTACATCATCGTCTGCACGGTCACCGGCTCCACCCATGCCGGCATGCTGGTCGGCTTCGCCGCCGACGGCCGCGCGCGAAAGGTGATCGGCATCGATGCCTCGTTCACGCCCGCGCAGACCAAGGCGCAGGTGCTCGAGATCGCGCAGAACACCGCCAGGCTGGTCGAACTCGGCCAGGATCTGGTCGCCGACGACGTCGTGCTGATCGAGGACTACGCCTATCCCGCCTATGGCGTGCCGTCGGAGGAGACCAAGGAGGCCATCCGTCTCACCGCACGTCTCGAGGGCATGATCACCGACCCCGTCTATGAGGGCAAATCCATGCAGGGCCTGATCGACCTCGTCGCGAAGGACCATTTCGAGAAGGGCGCGAAGATTCTCTACGCCCATCTCGGCGGCGCGCCGGCGCTGAACGGATACGCTTATGCGTTCCGGAACGGGTGAGGCTGCGTAGCTCTCGCCGCCTCTCCGCTGTCGTCCCGGGGCGCGACGAAGTCGCGAACCCGGGACCTATAACCACAGGCAGCATTTGGCGAAGACTCGTGGTGACCGGCTTGCCATAACCACATCGGCCTGTGGTTATGGATCCCGGATCTGCGCTCCGCTTCGCTTCGCTGCGCTTGTCCGGGATGACGAGAAGCCCTACCGCGTCCGGATGATCTGCAGCAGTTCGTCGCCGTAGTGCTCGAGCTTCTTGTCGCCGATCCCGGGCACGTTGCGCAGTTCGTCGAGCGTGGTCGGCCATGCCCGCACGATGCCGTCGATGGTGGCGTCGTGCAGCACCACATAGGCGGGGACGCCGCGTTCGCGCGCGATGTCCGAGCGCCAGGCGCGCAGCCGGGCCCGCAATTCCGGATCGAGGTCCCCCTGCACCGCACCGGGCACCGGCGCAAGATCGCCGCGGCGGGATTTGCTCCGGGTGGAGCGGACGCGGGTGCCGGGCGCTTCCTCGCGCAACCAGACCTCGGTCTCGCCGCGCAGCACGCCGCGCGCGGTCTCCGTCAGCTTCAGCGCGCCGAAGGCTTCGCTGTCGCTCTGCAGATGTCCCATCGCGACCAGTTGCCGCAGCACGGTGCGCCACTGCTTCTCGTTGAGCTCGCGGCCGATGCCGAACACCGAGAGCTTGTCGTGGCCGAACTGCGTGACCTTTTCGGTGAGGCGGCCGATCAGCACGTCGATCAGATGCATCGCACCGAAGCGCTGGCCGGTGCGGTAGACGCAGGACAGGAGCTTCTGCGCCAGCACCTTGCCGTCGCGCATCTTGGGCGGGCTCAGACAATTGTCGCAATTGCCGCAATTCTCCGCGGTCACCGCCTCCCCGAAATAGGCCAGCAGCCGCTTGCGCCGGCATTGCGCGGTCTCGGCGAGGCCGACCAGCGCATCCAGCTTGCCGATGGAGACTCGCTTGAACTCCTCCGAGGCGCTCGACTCGTCGATCATGCGGCGCTGCTGCACGATGTCGGAGAGGCCATAGGCCATCCACGCGGCCGACGGCTTGCCGTCGCGGCCGGCACGTCCGGTCTCCTGATAATAGGCCTCGATGCTCTTGGGCAGATCGAGATGGGCGACGAAGCGTACGTCCGGCTTGTCGATCCCCATGCCAAAGGCGACGGTCGCGACGATGACGATCCCGTCCTCGTTCAGGAAGCGATCCTGGTTGCGGGAACGGACGCCGCCGTCGAGGCCGGCATGGTAGGGCAACGCGGTGATGCCCGTTTCGTCCAGCGCGGCGGCGACCTCCTCGACCCGGTTGCGCGACAGGCAGTAGACGACACCGGCATCGCCGTCATGGCGCTCGCGGATGAACTCCTTCAACTGCGCCACGGCGTTGCGCTTGTCGACGATTTCATAGCGGATGTTGGGGCGGTCGAAGCTGGAGACGAATTGCGGCGCGCCGTCGAGCCCGAGCCGTGCGACGATTTCCTTGCGCGTCAATTCGTCGGCGGTCGCCGTCAGCGCGATGCGGGGCACATCGGGGAAGCGCTCGGCGATGATGGAGAGGCCAACATATTCGGGCCGAAAATCGTGCCCCCATTGCGAGACGCAATGCGCCTCGTCGATCGCGAACAAGGCGACCTTCGCCTGCGCCAGCAGCGACAGACAGCGCGGCGTCACCAGACGCTCCGGAGCGACATAGAGCAGGTCGAGATCGCCCGCCAGCAAGCGGCGCTCGACCTCGGACGCCTCCTGCAGCGTCAGCGAGGAGTTCAGCGCCGCGGCGTTGACACCGGCCTCGCGCAGGCCTGCGACCTGATCCCGCATCAGCGCGATCAACGGCGACACGACGATGCCGCAGCCCTCGCGGAGCAGCGACGGCAGCTGGTAGCACAGCGACTTGCCCCCGCCGGTCGGCATCAGCACCAGGCAATTGCCGCCGCTCGTGACGTGCCGGATGATCTCGCCCTGGGCGCCGCGGAACCCGGGCAGCCCGAACACCGAATGCAGCACCGACAGCGCGTTGCGCTCCTCGGCCGACGCAGGCAAGGGAACGGTGGACGGGATGGACATGGGGATGCGACCGGAGGCGTGGGATTCGTCACAAGGCCAGTCGCATGGCGGCGCGGGCGTGGCAAGGCCGTTCGACGCCTTGCGGTCCGCCTCACCACAATCGCGATCCGTTCGGGGAGCCTCCTGAGCGGGACGAGGCGGAACGCCCTACGCCCCGATCCTTCGCAGCGCTTCCGCGATCGTGACGATCGGCATGTTCCGCGTGCTTGCCGCCTTCAGCGCATGGCGCAGCAGTTCGGGCGTGCAGCCATAGGGGCTTGGCGCATCGACGACATCATGGCTGTAGAAGATGAGCCAGCCGCCGCTTTCGACCGCTTCGTCGAAATACCGATCGATGCCTGATGCATCGATCTCGCAGTTGACCAGCGGCGCAGCGCGCAGGAACTGGAGATCGATGACGTCGCGATTGACGCCGGGCAGGATGCCGCGCGCCGAACGGAAGGACTTCGCCAGTTGCGGCTTGCGCCAGACCGAGGCCAGACCATAGGGGTAGGCGAAATTCTCCAGCGCGATCGACGGATCGAGGCCGTGAAAATAGCCGCGATTGCGTTCGATCTCGCGCGCCATCGCGGCCTCGTCGAGATCGACCGCCCGTGAATGCGAGAAGGTGTGACAGGCGATCTCGTGGCCGCCACGATGCAGGCGCAGGATTTCGTCACGCGACAGGCCGTGCCAGTGCTCCGACGGCTGGTCAATCAGGCTGCCGGCGAGATAGAACGTACCGCGGCCGCCAGACTCCTCCAGCAGCGTCGCGCCCTCGTCTGCGGCGCTGTCAGGCGCATCGTCGAAGGTGAAACTCACCATGGGCGCATGTGCCGGCAAAGGGTGCGGTGCGGCGAGGAAATGCCGTGCCAGCCGATTGCTCACGCGTCCGTTGAGTGTCGACCACACGATTGCATTCCCCGTGACTAGACAGACGCGACTGAAACATTCGAAAACCTGACCCGGCAAGCTGAACGCCCGGTTAAACCTAACGGGCCGTCACCGCCGTCCGGCTAGGGTGCAAGCAATGGTGCCTCAGCGTCCGCGCCGAGATCGTGCAGCCAGTTGCGGAAAAGTGCAGCTGCAGCCGCCCCGGCGGCGATATCGGTACGCAGATTCAGCGCCGGAATGTCGTTGGCAAGAGCCGGATGGCGCTCGTGCCTGGCTCGCTTCTCGAAGCGATCCAGCTTCTCTTGCGTGGCTGCGTCGAAATAACACACTGGCAGGCGCGGATAGGACTCGCGCTCGCGTGCCAGAAATCGGCCGATGTCGCGCAGATATTCGCGTTGCAGCGACAGCGCATCATACTCCGGGTGCCCCTGGAAAAATACGAAGCGGCTTGCATATTGTCGCACGAAGATATCGACGCCGGCCTCCGCCGAGCGCGTCAGCACCTGATAACCCGCCTCGGCAAGGTCGCGCTCGGCGATCTCGTTGAGGCGCGAATGCGAGACCTTGAGCGGAGACGGCGCATCGCGAGTCAGCGTATCGCGCGTCACCGTTTCGCAATCGAAGATGCCGTGACATTTGGCGGGCAACTTCCGCCGCTTGATGCCGTCGAGATGCAGCACCGCGGCATGCGCGGCAAGGCACGACCAGATCGTCGAACGCGTATTGGTCCTGGCCCAGTCGATCAGCTCGGTGAGATCACGCCAATAGGGCTCCTGATCGAGCTCCGGCGCGATCGGTTCGGCACCGGTCACGATCAGCCCGTCGAACCTCTGCCGGCGGAGATCCGACAGGTCGCAATATTCGCTCTCGACGTGCCATTTCGCCTCCGGCGACCGCTTCACCGTCGGCAGCGAGAAGCAGTGGAGGCGAATTCGCCGCGGACCCGCCGCCGCCTGCAGCAGCTTGACGAACTGCCGCTCGGTCGCCTTGAGCGCCGCATCCGGCATGTTGTTGATCAAGCCGATGGTGAGTTCGGCGTCGTCCTGATCGCGCGCAATGTCGTCTCCCGGCACCAGTGCCGGGCTCGATAGGCCTTGATCCCTGTCGATCAGGATCGTCATCGGGGCCGCCGCCTACTCCGCAGCCTGGAGGCGTGCCGACGGGCAGGCCTTTTCCAGCGCCTGGTCGATGTCTTCGATGATGTCGGTGGAATGTTCGATGCCGATCGACAGCCGGATCGTCTCCGGCAGCACGCCGGCGGCCCGCTGCTGCTCGGCCGACATCTGGCGATGCGTGGTCGAGGCCGGATGGCAGGCCAGAGACTTGGCATCGCCGATATTGACGAGACGGGTGATCAGCTTCAGCGAATCGTAGAAGGTCTTGCCGGCCTCCATGCCGCCCTTGATGCCGAAGGTGAAGAGCGACGAGGCCTGGCCGTCGAGATATTTCTGCACCAGCGGAAAATAGGGGCTGTCCGGGAAGCCGGTGTAATTGACCCAGGCCACGCGCGGATCGCCGCGCAGGAATTCGGCGACCCTGCGCGCGTTCTCGACGTGGCGCTCCATGCGCAGCGCGACGGTCTCGATGCCCTGCAGCAGCAGGAAGGCGTTGAACGGCGACAGCACCGAACCCATGGTGCGCTGGTAGACGCTGCGTGCGCGCTCGATATAGGCGGTTCGGCCGAAGCGCTCGGCATAGACGAGCCCGTGATAGGACGCATCCGGCTTGTTGTAAGCCGGGAAGCGATCCGCATGCTTCGCCCAGGGAAAGTTTCCGGAATCCACGATGGCGCCGCCAAGTGTGGTGCCGTGGCCACCGAGGAACTTGGTCAGCGAATGCACGGCGATGTCGGCGCCGTAGTCGAACGGCTTCAGGAGGATCGGGGTCGCGACCGTGTTGTCGACGATCAGCGGCACCCCATGGGCATGCGCGATCTTCGCAAGCGCCTCGATGTCGCAGACATTGCCGGCGGGATTGCCGATGGTTTCGGCGAAGACGGCGCGGGTATTCTCGTCGATCAGACGCGCGATGGCGTCCGGGCTGTCGCTCTCGGCGAAGCGGCCGGTGATGCCCTGCCGCGGCAGGATGTGGGAGAGCAGCGTGTGCGTGGTGCCGTAGAGCTGCGGCACCGAAACGATGTTGCCGCCGTGGTCGGCGACGTTGACGAAGGCGAAATGCAGCGCGGCCTGCCCGGTCGCGACCGCGAGTGCGCCGACGCCGCCCTCGAGCTGGCTGATGCGCTTCTCCAGCACGGCACTGGTGGGATTGGCGATGCGGCTGTAGCGGTAGCCTTCGGCTTCGAGATTGAACAGCGCGGCGCCGTGGTCGGCACTGTCGAAGGCATAGGCGGCGGTCTGGTAGATCGGCACGGCAACCGCGTGCGTGGTGGCTTCGGGCTCGTAGCCGGCGTGAATAGCGATCGTCTCATTGCGCATCGTGCCACCTCCACGTGGAGCGGCCGCACTCATTGGCCTGTATGAGGCATGTGCGTTGTCCGCCGTCCTCCTGTTAGAGCCGGGTGGTAAAGCGGACAATAATTCGCCTAGAGATCGAGGAAGTAACCCTAACGATTGCCGGCAAAGCCGCTAAAATTTGAATCGAACTTGATTAATCAATCCGGTCGGTGCGGCGACGCAGCCCTATCCCGCCGGACTCACCAGGAATCCGGCGCGCGGGAAATGGACGACGATGTCACCGGCAATGTCGTCATGCCGACGGATGGCGATGGTCTGGGCCGACAGGGCGACGATGCGACCGCGCACGGCGACCTTGCCATAGTCGTCGGGCCTGACCTCGACGAGATCACCGATCTTGCGTCCGTTGGGATCGTGTGGATCGGCCATCTCGACCGTCCGAGGTGTCGCAGCACGCCCGATCTCCAGCGCCGCGGCGGTCGACATCTCGGTCCGCGTGCCGTGGCCTATCGCCCGCACACGATCCTCCCAGGCCCGCACAGCCGGATATTCGGCCAGCAGGTCATTTGCAGCGGACGGCAGGCTGGAACGGACGTACCATAGGTTCATGTAGGCATTGATGTCGAACAGGCTCGGCGCCTTGCCGGAGAGCCAGGGACCGGCGCCCGCGAGCTGAGTCTCGATCCAGCCGACATGAGCGCGATACTGGTCGCGCATCTGCGGGATCGCGGCCGTCATCGCCGCGACGTCGAACCTGGCGCCGCGCAGTTGTTCGCGATCCTCGATGAAGCTCTGCGGTACCTTGTCGGCAAGCGAGCCGAAAACCAGGTTCACCGTGTTCTGGAAGAACGAGCGGTCGGTCCACATCGCACTCGCGCAGGCGAGTCCCGCGTTGCCGCCCGGAAAGAGGCTCGGCTCCGGATCGCGGCGCTCCAGCTCACGGATGATGCACTGGGTATCGCAATAGATGTCGGCCCCGATCTGCAGCACCGGCGTGCGCCGATAGCCGCCAGTGAGCGGCATCAAATCAGGCCGCGGCATGATCCGGGAGATGCGCACGGACGTCCAGGCGATGGCCTTGAGGCCGAAGATCAGCCGGATCTTTTCGGAGAAAGGCGACTCGTCGAAATGGTGCAGGATGATCCTGGCGTCGTCCGGCATCGCGCTTCCTCCCACTCAGAGTTGACGCGTGCCTGCAGGGCACGCTTTTCGGCATGTTGAATTCAATTCCCCGGCACTGGTCAAGCGTCATACCCGTAATACTACCGGCTCGTTCCGCGCGATGCACGAATCCAGCGGCTTCTGACGGCCGTTCGGATCGGATCACGACATGATCTGACATGGCAGGACACGCAAGTTCACACCGAGATCAACGCTTGCGTAAGCCTGGCAGTGTTAGCGTCCGCGCAATGATTACCGCTCAGGATTGTTCATCTTGAATACGACATCCGGAAGTCTTCGTCTGCTGGTGAGGCGTTTTTCCGACGACCGCCGGGGCAATATCGCCGTGATCTTCGCGATCGCGCTCGTGCCGCTGATCTCCTTCGTCGGCGCGGCGATTGATTACTCCTTTGCTGCCCGCGCCAGGACCAAATTGATCGCAGCGCTCGACACCGCCGTCCTGGTGGCCACGGCCAAGAGCGAGATCACCAAGAGCACGTCGGCCGCTCAGAGCGATGCCCTGAACACGTTCAGCGGGCAGATGTCGGCACTGGGGTTGACGACGAACTCGGTGACCATCAACGTCACCGACAGCGTGACCACCCGCACCGCGACGGGAACGGCGACGTCGGTGGTGACAACCTATTTCATGGGCCTCGTGGGCTACAAGACGCTCATGGTGTCCGCAACGTCGACTTCCGCAGCCTCGCTGCCGGCCTATGTCGACTTCTACGTGCTGCTGGACAACTCGCCTTCGCAGGGGCTGGGCGCGACCACGACCGACATGGCGGCGCTGCAGAAGGCGACCTCCGACAGCTGCGCCTTTGCCTGTCACGATACCTACACCGACAGCTCGAAGAAGAAGCTTCAGACATCCAGCTATTACTCGATCGCGAAGAAACTCGGGATCAAGATGCGGATCGACCTGGTCCGCGACGCCACGCAATCGCTCACGGACACTGCCACCGCGAGTCAACTCGTCAGCAACCAGTATCGCATGGCGGTCTACACCATGGGCAGCGATTGCAGCGCGATCAGCCTGACCACGGTCTCGGCACTCACGTCGAGCCTCTCCTCGGTCAAGACGGCCGTCAGCAGCGTCGATTTGATGACCATTCCCTACAGCAACTACAACAGCGACCAGTGCACGGACTTCGACGGTATCCTGTCGTCGATGAACAGCACCATTCCGACTCCGGGGAGCGGCTCGGCATCCTCGCCGCAGAAATGGCTGTTCTTCATCTCGGATGGCGTGGCCGATTACTATTATCCGTCGACCTGCAGCAAGAGCACGATCAGTCCGGGACGCTGCCAGGAACCGCTCACGACGACCATCTGCGACACGATCAAGGCGCGCGGCGTCAAGATCGCGGTGCTCTACACCACCTACCTCACCATGACCGACAGCTGGTACAACACCTACATCAAGCCGTGGCGCACCGAGATCGCGACCAAGATGCAGGCCTGCGCCACCTCGGGCTACTATTACGAGGTCTCGAGCGACGCCAGCATCAGCGACGCCCTCAATGCATTGTTCCAGAAGGCCGTCGCCTCCTCCCATCTGACGAACTAGCCGCCCGCCGCGGCAAGGGCTTCGCGGCACTGGTGCGAAGCCCTTGCCAGACGGGTCAGGCCATCGACTCCCAGAGCCGACGACTGAGCACGCCCGCGCGCTTCTCGATCGCCGCGGCGGCGTCCAGCGCGAGGTCTTCGCGGTAACGTCCGGCGATGAGCTGCACGCCAATGGGCTGGCGCCCATTCAGCGCCACCGGCACCACGGCCCCGGGCAGGCCCAGCACGTTGATCGCCGAGATGAAGCGAATCTCGCCCCAGAAGATCTCCTGCACGCGCTCGGCGCTGACGGTGTCGTCGCGCGGCCCGGGCGTCGGCTTCACGGTCGTGGGCGCCAGCACAACGGGATAGTCCTCGAAGAACAATTGCCAGGCGCGAATATGGGTGCTGCGCGCGGCGCTGGCGCGCATCCAGGCCGCCAGATCGAGCACATTGGCCTTGGACTTCATCCCGCTCCAAGCCTTGTGGAAATCGTCGGAGGTCACCTTCAGCATGCCGGCCTCCTGCAGCACCACGGTCTCGTTGGTGATGATATCGCACCAGGTCTGCCAGACACCGTTGATGTCGGGCACCTCGACCTCGCTGACGCGGTAGCCGGAACGCTCCAGATGATCGGCCGCCGTTCGCAGCGCCGCGGCGACGGCGGGATCGACCACCATGTCGTCGGGGATCCTGGCCAGCGCGACCTTGATCGGCCCCTTCGGCTTCGGCCCGACCAGCGGCGCCGGCACCCACCAGGGATCACGCGGATCGCGCTGGCTCATGACCTCGAGCGCCAGCCTGACGTCGGCGACATGGCGGGCGAGCGGCCCCTGCGCCGACATCAGATGGGCCAGCATCGGACGTTCCGCCGTCGCGCTGCCGTTGAAGGCGGGGATGCGGCCCTGCGTCGGCTTGATGGTCGCAACACCGTTGCAATGTGCGGGCCAGCGCAGCGAGCCGCCGATGTCGTTGCCATGTGCGATCGTGCCGATGCCGGCGGCAACCGCAGCGCCGGCACCGCCGGACGAGCCGCCACAGGTGATATCCGGATCCCAGGGATTGAGCGTCAATCCATGCAGCGGATTGTCGGTGAAGCCGCGGAAGGAGAATTCCGGCGTGTTGGTGAGGCCGATGACGATCGCGCCGGCCTTCTTGAGGTTGCGAACCACAGGCGCATCCGACGGCGCGACCAGGCCCTTGTTGGCCGGAACGCCGTTGAAATTCGGCCGCCCTTCATAGTCGACGTTCTCCTTGATCGTGACGGGCACGCCGTGCAGCGGGCCGAGTTCGCCGCCCTTGGCGCGCTGCTTGTCCGCCGCATGCGCCGCCTTCAGCGCCTCCTCGCCGAGATCGACCACGACGGCATTGAGGGCAGGATTGACCGCGCGCATGCGTTCGAGATGCGCCTCGACGGTTTCGACCGCGGAGATGGCGCCGGAGCGGATGGCGGCCGCAGTCTCCACCGCCGACCATTGCCAGGCCGGCCCCTTGGGCGGGCGCGGCGCGGAGGTCGCGCGGGACGCGCCCGTCGTAACGGCTCTCTCAGTCATTTTCTTGGGTGTTGGCTTGTTTGTTCGCTTGGGACTTTTCCCGGCCGCTGTCTTGGCCGGCCGCGCGGCGGCCGCCTTGCGGGCTGTGCTTGTCTTGGTCGAGGCCTTCGCCCGCCTTTTGGAAACGCTGGTCCTGGTCGCCGTCTTCTTCGCCACGTGAATCTCCTGAAGTCGCGCAGCGGAGGTTAGAAAGAGCAAGGCAGCCTGTACAGCCGCGTTTGTGCATGGCCAGTGCGACATGTCTCCGGACCGTCGTGATCATGCGTTGGAGTTTCACGCGACGTCGACCCGGTCCGCGTGAAAGCTCGCCCTTGCGTGGGGGCGCGTCCTGGCGATCTCGCGGCGCATGTCGCCCGAGCTTTGCCTGGGTCTCTCCGCCCTCTCGATCGAGAGGGCACAGGGAAGGCCGGGTGCCGACCGGCACCCGCGGTCCGCTGCGCGAAATGCACACGCAGGAAGAACCGCACAGCAGCATACAGGTGTGGCCGAACACCCGGCCTTCCCTGCGCGATGGTCGGACGGCTTATGCCGTGCTCTCCCGGGAGCCGAATTTCCTTTGGCCTCCCTCACCCTGATGGAAGTCACCAGGCGCCGCACCGGTTGGCGCTGCGCCCGCATCCACAAAGGCTTGACCGTGGCGAACGACGGCCAGGACCACACGGTTTTGCCGT
>VYLE01000457.1_pt1 | contig 23665 bp, 15 predicted proteins | sample 5114391 | NCBI WGS metagenome assembly VYLE01 (sample SAMN12291771, study PRJNA351875) | freshwater metagenome | isolation source: freshwater lake | place: USA: Michigan, Kent Lake | collected 2013-08-15
ACGAAATAGAGGCTTTTAAAGACTGCGTACATGGAGAATTAAAACAAGAATTACCCTCGAAAAGCCTATTTTTCCACTAAGTATTTATGCTCATTGCAAAGGTGAGATGCTCCCAGCGTTTAGCGTTTAGCGTTTAGCGTTTTAGCGTTTGTAACAAATTATTAAATTGTATCCTATGATACGAAATTTTAGCGGAGTGGTGTAGTAGATTCCTAATGTAACTGAATCTAAGAATCAGGAACAAATAAGACTTTAGGGTTCAGGCATAGATATTGAACTGACCTAGTTTTTTAGACTGTGTTTCAGTCTCACTTCTGAAACTCAAGTCCGAATAGGTTGCTTCCCAACCTTAACCCTTGGGATTCAGCTAGTTCAGAACTTCTCAAAAGCCATCAACAAACTTCTTAAGTCTTTTGGTCAGTCTACTAAAGGAAGATGATAAACAATGAGTGATGCCAATCCAGGAAAACCGTTAAACAGCAAAGAGAAAGTCTGCGAAGTTCCATTAGCTTCAGTCTTGCAAGCAGACATACCCCCTGGATGGAAGCCGGTAGGTATTGGTCGTTTAATTGTCTTGTTAGTTGTTTTTGTAATCGGGATAACTTACCTGGCTTTTCCCGCTACGGCTGCTACGGCCCAACCTAAGCCGATTTTAGTTTCTCTGGTTTCCCCTTCAGGTGAAACGCCGGTCTTAAATCCCACATTTGATAAGAATGAAGTCTACCTGGGAATTACACCCACAGGTTGGAGCAATGGTGATGACCCTAGTATTGATCTGAATCCTCCAATCAGATACCAGCAAATTCTCAGTGAAATGGCACTAGCTGGCTTTCAAGGTTCGCAAATGTCAGGTAAATTTCCCCAAGAAATCTCAGAATTAAAAAGTGAGTTAAAACTTCGTAATTTGAAGATTTCTGAACCTTGGGTAGGAACCAAATTCACGGAGGGGAAAGAATCTGAAACCTTGCAGGAATTCAACAAACAAATGGATTTCATGAAGCAAATCGGCGGTACACAGATTGTGGTTGCTGAATTGGGCTATGCCGTTCACCAAGATAAGAGCAAAGATCCTTTAAAAGATAAACCAACGTTTACGAATGAGCAATGGGATCAAATGACTGAAGGATTAAACAAACTTGGTTCAATAGCTAAGTCAAAGGGGATGCAGTTGTGCTACCACCCCCATGTGGGGACGGGAGTACAAGACCTCGAAGATATCCATCGATTAATGGCCAATACCGATTCGGACAAGGTTAAATTGCTTCTCGACACCGGCCATTTATACTATGCGGGAGTTGATCCTTTAGCTGTTACCAAGGAATATGCTAACCGGATCAAGCACGTTCACCTAAAAAATATTCGCGAATCTGTTTTAAAGGAATCCGAAAAAGATGGTATTAGCTTTCTAGATTCGATCCAGAAGGGGGTGTTTACCGTTCCGGGAGACCCCAAAGGTGCCATTAATTTTGATCCCATCTTACAAGAGCTTGCTAAAGCCCATTATCAAGGATGGCTAGTGGTCGAGGCAGAACAAGATCCTAACAAAACAAATCCTTTGGAAAACGCGGTAATTGCTCGCACTTATCTGCGCGACCTGACGGGTTTATAAACCCCATCCACAGGGAAAACTGTAGTTTTGTTTTTGCGGCTAGGATGCCTGCCTAGCAATACTTTTAAAGCTTAGGGACTTGCCTGTGAAATTCCAGTTCTCTGGACAGGTTACGGTTTGACTTGGCCATTGCGGGGGAGATGATCAAAAGATGATCAAAGGGAGCATCCCATTTTCACCATTGCCTTTTACAGATGGAAAAATTTCTCCTGAAACTCTCTCATGCAGACGCTCCCCCCATCCAAAATCCACAATCCAAAATGGGATACTCTCTCATGGAATCTAGTGATCACGCAAAAATCAGAAGCGTATTTGAAGAAGTCTATCCCACCAATGTTAGGGAGAGAGGGCTATCTGCTTACGCCGATATGTACACAAAAGATGCCCTTTGGATGGCACCTGGAGTCCCCGATCGATCGGGAATTGCTGAAATAGTTGAAGGGTTTGCCGAACAGATTGCACAGAACGACATCGATCCTATTTTCACTGCTGAAGAAATCGAGGTTATGGGCGATTTCGGTTATGTCATAGGAATTTCTCGAGCCACAATTCGCCCGAAAGATGGCAGCCCATCACGGTCTGTTAAGTTTCGGGCATTATGGTTAATGAAAAAAGAGCAAGATGTTTGGAAAATTAGTCGCCAGATCTGGAATAATAAACCGGAATAATTTTGTAAACCTTTCATTTTTGGAGACAGCTAAAATGGATAAGGAAGAATATCGCCACATTATTGACAACTACTTCCGTGCCTTCGGAACTGGCGATTTCTCTGAGGTGCAGTTCTCTTCTCAGATACAGTTTCTTAGCCCGATCAGTGAGAGAACTATCAACGGGACGGAAGATGTGTCAAACTTTGTAAGCGGTGTTGCTACTCGCGTCTCAGAGGTAAATGTCCTGTCAATTACCATTGAATACCCGAGGGCAAGTGGGGTCTGGCAGATGAAAACAACAAAAGGCACTCTATACACCCTGCACAATTTCTTCCGTCTTGACGAAGAAGGACTTGTCTATATTTGGCCGATGTTCGATCCCAAAGCGGTCATCGATAATCCAGCGGGATTGATTCAATGGCTTACGGGCAACGGCTATTAATTCGTTTTTCAATTCACACTGACTTTTGAATCAAAAAAAATCATCATCGGGAATAGCAAAAATGAGCAAATCTTCCTCCTTGTCTCAGCCTGATATTTACCTAAGCTTTTTCATGTTTACTACCGATCTAAAGCCCGATAACTCGGAATATCGAAAAACGGTTGTTGAACATATCAAAAAACTGCAAGATTTTGGTTACACTGGTTTCGAGTTTCCCATTGCACCTCCGCCTCCAGGAACTACAAATTATGCTCAGGATGATCTTAAAAACTATACTGAACTAAGGTCATATCTAGACAGCGAAGGATTGACAGAGGTAAAAATTTCTACTAATGTGGGGGCTACCCCTAGCTTCGATCCCAGTTCTCCCGACCCTGACATAAGACAAGAAGCTCTAGATTATCTTAAGTCACGGGTTGATATCACCGCCGCTTTAAGGGGTAATATCATGATGGGTCCAATTGTTATCCCTTACGGTCTTTTTCCAGTTACAGAATCCACCAAACAGCCTATCTGGAGTGATCAACTTCAGGATTATTTAAAAGGTCGCTATGAGAACGCTCAACCGATTCTTAATCAGTTAGGTGAATATGCAAAGGGCAAGAATGTCAAATTAGCGATCGAACCGATCACCCACTGGGAAACATCTGGACCGAACAAATTATCGCAATTAATTGAGTTTTTGAAGGGGGTTCCTAGTAAACAAGTAGGAGTGGTCATCGATAGCGCCCATGAAACTCTCGATGGCGAAGGTCCTGAGATTTTTGAGCAACAAGTTAAGGATCTTGCTCAACAGGAAAGACTCCACTATATCCAGGTGTCTCCTCCAGATCGCGGTGCCATTCATACCAGTTGGCTACCTTGGCAATCTTTTTTAAAACCAGTTCTCAAGGTTTATCATGGGCCAATTGCGGTTGAGATTTTCAATGCTATTCCTGCTTTTACTAACTCATTGCGCCTGACTCGACGCAAGTTTTGGATTCCGGGAGAAGATGCAGCCAATGAATATCTCAGTGCCTATGATATTGCTGATCTTGCTATTAAAGCGACACGCCAAAAAATTCTTGAAACAATCAACAGCTATCGTTAAACTTAAGAGGTAATATGGGCTTTAGTTTATCTGATCAAAAAGCTAAAATTATCTCAGTCTTTCTGGTATTTGTTTTAGCATTAGGAATTGCCATTTGTGGCTTGGGAAATGCGATTGCCGCTCCCTTAAAAGGAAACCCAGAAATCATGGGAATGTGGGAAACCTTGCCCATGCCACCGCCAGAAAATCGAATGCAGTCTGTCCATACTATAGTCTTACCCAATGGTAAGGTTTTGATGGTCAATGGCAGTAGTTTTCGCAGTCTGCTAGTTAAAGAAAATGGAGAAGATCAATTTACGCAATTTACCGAGGGAGTGGATGTCAAAAACGACGACGTAGTCGATAATACAGGGCTGCTCGATCCCGAAACAGGTAAAGTTGAACGCATTCCCTCACCCCCAGCCATACAACACAAGACAACTAACGATCTCTTTTGTGTGGGTCATGTACAGTTAGCGAACGGAAACGTTTTATTTGTGGGGGGAACAGGACGTTATTATCCCGGCGGTGCATTTACGGGAACAAAACAACTCAATTTATATGATTGGAAAACCGGTAAATGGAAAGACTTAGGGGAAATGAAAGAAGGACGCTGGTATCCGAGTTTAATTTCCTTGAATGATGGTAAAGTAGTGATTCTTTCCGGTTTAAAATGGGGAAGTCCTAATCAAATCAATCCCAGTATCGAAATTTACGATCCCAAAACCGAAAAACTCTCTTATTTTGATCCTACAACTATCAAAAACAGTCCCTTTAATACTAAAGTAGAAAATGGAGATGTTTATGATAGTATAGACCTCTATCCCCGGGTTTTTCCTCTAGCCGATGGACGGCTGTTGCTCACAGGAGATGAAGCCGGTATTGCCGGAGTTTTAGTGCCACATTCCAGCAAAAAAAGCTATTTGATGAGCATTGAAGAAGACCCAACTGGAAAATTATCTATTAGTTTTGAAGTAGGGCCAGACCGGGCAGAAACCAGCAAGGCTTACGGGACCGCCCTACAAGTGCCTAACTCCGAAGATGTCTTGTTACTAGGAGGCATCATTGGTACTAATAGTATTGCCTTTGGCCGAGGAGGTAATACTTCGGGTTTTCCAGGCGCTAAAGTCGTCGCTAGTTTACAACATTGGGTTTCCCCGGCAAACAGTCGCGAAAAGAATGGTAAATGGGAAATATTCCCCGATTTCCTCAAGACCCCCAGAGCTAACTTACAAGCGGTGATTTTACCCACTAAAGAAATTTTAGTGGTTAATGGAGGTCAATATCCCGAATACCTACCCGTTTACGAACCTTTATTGATGACTCCCGATGCAACCGCAGCAGCCGGGTATAAAACCCAGAGCTTGGAGCGGGCGAAATTGCCCAGGTTATATCATAATGGCGCAGTTTTATTACCAGATGCCCGTGTCCTAGTATTAGGTGGCAATGCTAACCGCGCTGCCAGGGAAAAAGATGGCACGGTTCATGTAGACGTTATAGGGGATCAGACTAGCTTTTTTAAATTTGCCAAGCTGCATGATCAATCAGGAAAGCCTGAAGAATTTGACCTCAATACTTTTTATCAAGATCCTCAGCATTATTTCGTGGAAAATGATAAAGAACCTTTTGTTCCAGCCGAAATTTGGCAAGGAGAGATCTTCAGTCCTCCTTATTTATTTAAGTCTGGTCCTCGCCCAGAAATTGTCAAAGCTACTGAAGAGCTTAACTACGGCCAATCTGGTAGCATTTCTGTAAAGAACGCCACGGAAAAAGGCTCTCTAGTTCTAGTTAAACTCGGTTCAGTCACTCATTCTTTTGATTTTGGGCAAAGATTAGCTGATTTGGCGGTAGAAAAGGTCACTTTGGGGGATGAGTCTGCCATTGACTTTAAAGTGTCAATCAGTCCCAATCTTTACCCACCGGGCTACTACATGATGTTCTACCTTAATGATGTGGGTAAGCCATCTCACGCCAAAATGGTCAAGCTTGGGGCTTGAGGTGCTAAAAATCGGCAATCCAAGGCACAATAATCAAGGAAAGTTTTCGATTAAAAAAAATACTCTTTTTGATCAATTGGGAGAAATTCTGCTGATGAAATATCTATCTGATAGCTTAGAAGTAGTGGCAGAATTGCCCTTTGCTCCAGGTAACATAACCCTAACCCCAGATGGCCGGCTTATTCTTAGCCTGCACCAATTTTATAACCCTGAAATGCGGGTAGCGGAATTAACTAAAGAGGGTTTAATCCCCTTTCCCAATCAGTCGGGTGGGACAATCATTACCTTTGATACCGTCTTAGGTATCAAGTCAGATGCTAAGGGAACTGTGTGGATGTTAGATAATGGCAATCAAAGCCAGTCAACCCCTAAAGTAGTTGCTTGGGATACCCAAAATAATCAATTAGCGCGGGTAATTTATTTGCCCCCACCAATCACTCTCAATAATTCTTTTGTTAATGATTTGGTCATAGATCTGACCCGTAATTTCGTCTATATTTCCGATCCGGCTCCAGAAAAATTAGCGGCTTTGATTAGGGTTGATTTGAAAACGGGCTTAGCTTCTCGTATTTTGCAAGGATACCCCGGTATTATACCAGAAGATATCGATCTGGTGATTGATGGAACACCAGTACAAATTAAACAATCTGATGGCAGTTTGATTCGTCCTCATTTGGGTGTCAATGGCATTGTTTTGGATGCAGCCAATGAATGGGTTTATTTAAGCCCAATGCACCATACCAGTATGTATCGTATTCGGAGTGAGGATCTGAGCAACCCCAATTTAAGTGAAGCTGAACTGGGCAGTAAAATTGAACGATATAGCGATAAGCCAATTTGTGACGGTATTACTATTGACCAAGACAACAATATTTATCTGGGAGACTTAGCAGCTAATGGCATCGGGGTGATTACACCAGATCGCCGCTACCAACTGCTAGTAAATGATGAAAGATTGTCTTGGACTGATTGTTTAACCTTGGGATCCGATGGTTATTTATATGTGGATTGTAATCAATTAAATCGTTCACCACCTCTCAACGCAGGGGAAGATTCTTCCCATCCACCTTATTATATTTTTCGTCTAAAACTTTCGCAATCGTGAGGTATAAATCGGTAAAAATATTTAGTTTCAACTTGTCAAAACTGTAACCTAAATAGAGGAGTTAATCGATGGCACTTACAGAAGCAGACTTAAACACCTTACCCGAAAATGGCATTGATCCTGAAGAGCTTGGTAAATACCAGATTTTACTGGAAGATTTACAAGGCAATATTCTTCGGGGACATGGACGAGACTATAGCACCCATCTGTTTTTACAATTCAAACCAGATCTGACTAATCCAGTCAGAACGTGGATTCAAACTTTTGCCCAACAATATCTAAAATCTGCCAAAGAACAGTCAGATGAGGCTCGTCTATACCGAACCCAACAAGTATCGGGTGGCTTGTTTGCCAATTTCTTTTTATCTCGTAAGGGTTATGAATACCTAAAAATCGAACCCTACCAAATTCCCTCAGATCAGCCATTTCGCATGGGGATGAAAAATGATGACATCAGAAGTTTTTTAGGAGATCCACCAGTTGACCAGTGGGAAAACGGCTTTCAAACTCAAATTGACGCTTTAATACTGGTGGCCGATGACAGTAGCCTCGATTTATCGGAAGCCGTCAAGAAAATAGAGGCACAATTGTGCCAAATAGCTGAAATTGTTCATCGAGATAATGGCTTTATCTTAAGAAATCAAGCCGGACAAATCATCGAGCATTTTGGCTTTGTTGATGGTGTGAGTCAGCCTTTATTTTTGAAGCGAGATATTGACAACTCACTACGCGATGACCGGGATTTTAAACAATGGGATCCGCGGGCATCTCTAGATGTTGTTTTAGTCAGGGATCCTAATGGACGAACTGAAGATAGTTATGGTAGTTATTTGGTTTATCGAAAACTTGAACAAAATGTGAAAGCATTTCGCCAGGATCAGCACCAACTAGCTCAAACTCTAAACATCAACGATGACTTAGCAGGAGCCCTGATTGTGGGCCGTTTCCAGGACGGAACTCCAGTTACTCTCTCGGATATGCCAACTTCTCCAGTTACACCCACTAACAACTTCAATTACGATCAGGATCAAACGGCGACAAAGTGCCCATTTCACGCCCACATTCGCAAAACAAACCCTCGGGGAGATACGGGGATAGTGGAGTCTTCTCCCGGTTTTAACGAAGCCTTAAAGATCGAAAAAAACCACCGAATTACCCGCCGGGCAGTTAGTTATGGAGAAAATGATGCCACAAAAGAACCCGAAAAGGACTCAGGATTACTGTTCATTTGCTTTCAATCTAGTATTGAAAATCAATTTAATTTTATGCAAGCAAGATGGGCTAATCCGAAAAACTTTGTCCAAGTCAATGTTGGTCCCGATCCCTTGATCGGTCAACCCGAAGGCACTCAGAAATGGCCGAAAAAATGGGGCAAATCAGAAACAGAAGAATACAAGTTCAAACTTTGGGTTAACATGAAAGGCGGCGAATATTTCTTTGCCCCTAGCCTGAGTTTTTTGAAAGAATTACAGCCTTTGCCCGAAGGGTGAAGCCACGAGTAATCATTGCTAATCAAGTATTGCGGATGCGAGAGCAAACCTCATCTATCGGAGCAACGTTGTAGATCCGAAACTTCCACCCTTGAACCGCAAAAATACCTTGAACATTACCCAGTCAATTTGATTTAACCCCATCTACGATTACTCCCATGAACCTGAAACGTTGTTTATTAGTTAGCTTAATTGCCCTTTGCTCTGTTCTCTTCTTAGGAACAAACCTTGCTTGGGCAGTTGGCGGAGGGGTAGCACCTGGCGCCCCCGGTGTTCCCTCCCTTTGGTCCTATGCCGGAAAGCAAGGCATTGGCACTTCCTATGAGCAGTATGTCAATAGCAGCTATAAAGATGATGGCCCGACGAATGCCATCTCCAAGGTTTGGTTTTCCATCGCTCAAGGCATTGTCACGGAAACTGCCTATGGAGAAATTGATCGCGCTCAGATCAACGACTTACAATTCTTGGTGACGGGCAACGGTTTTTTCAATCAAGAAAAAACTGATACTAACAGCAAGGTTGACTATCTCGATAAGGATAGCGGCGGTCGGCCTCTGTCTCCCGCCTATCGTGTCGTCAATACTGCTAAAAATGGCAAATACACCATTGAAAAGCACATCTTTACCGACCCCGATCGCCAAACTTTGTTTACGAAAGTGATCTTGACTGCCAATGAGGATAATATTACTCCCTATATTCTCATTAATCCCCACCTGAATAATACCGGGAGTCAAGATGTGGCTTTTGTCAGAAACGATAGCCTCAATGCTCGCGAAGGTGAGACTGTTTACCTGAGTTTAAAAAGTTCATCTCCTTTTGTTAAAACCTCGGCTGGATATGTTGGTAACAGTGATGGCTATCAAGATTTAATGAAAGATGGAGTCATGGACTGGACCTATGATTATACCAATCAAAATCAGCCAGGCAATGTGGCGATGATGGCCCAATTGCCTACCCTCAATCAAGGTCAAACCTCCACTTTTAATCTTGTCGTCGGCTTTGGCAGCAGTTACGCTCAAGCAACAGCACAAGCAGACGCTTCTTTAACTGAGGGTTACGACAGCTTATTGGCGAAATACAATGGCAAAGGTAGTGCCGTAGGATGGGAAGATTATCTAGCCAGCCTTAGCAATATGCCCGCTATGATTGCCAACACTGGCGACAACGGTAAACAGCTTTATGCTAGTGCTTTTACCCTGAAAACAATGGAAGACAAAGAAAATGCTGGGGCATTAATTGCTTCTTTATCTGTTCCTTGGGGAGATACCGTTAATGCTGATGGCTTTGCCACCGGCTATCGGGCAGTTTGGCCGAGAGACTTTTATCAGGCGGCTATGGCTTTGTTAGCTTTAGGAGATCGAGAAACCCCCTTAGCGGCTTTTAAATATCTGCCAAAAGTCCAAGTAAAATCAGACACTCCGGGTAACTCCGGCGCTACCGGTTGGTTTTTACAAAAAACCCACGTTGATGGCGAATTAGAGTGGGTAGGAGTCCAGATGGATCAAACGGCGATGCCCATTATGTTAGGTTGGAAATTATGGAAAGCCGGAATTCTCTCGGATAGTCAAATCAGTAACTGGTATCCCACGATGTTGAAACCCGCCGCCGAATTTCTCGCTAATGGCGGCCAGGTAAATATTAGTATCAATACCAGCAGTGGTTATCAATCAAATCAGCGCCAGATTAATCCACCCCAAACCCATCAAGAACGCTGGGAAGAACAATCGGGCTATTCCCCTTCCACTATAGCCGCAGAGATTACTGGGTTAGTGGCAGCGGCTGATATTGCTCAAAATGCAGCTAATGATCCCGGTGCGGCCGCATTCTATTTGAAACAAGCAGATGAATATCAAAAGAATGTGGATAACTTTATGTTTACCACCACTGGACGGGCTACCCCCTGTCAAGAATCTGGTCAATATCTGCTCAGAGTTAGCCCTGACGCCAATCCTAACAATGGCAGTGTCATCCACGACAATAATAGTCTTCTTAAAGCTGATGAACGCCAAATCTTAGATGGCGGTTTCTTGGAACTGGTGCGTTATGGTGTCCGAAAAGGAGATGATCTGCACATTGCTGAAACTGTTTGTGCCTTCGATAATGCTAATCTCGAAGAGAGTTTAAAGGTTAAGTACAACTTCACTTTTGATGGTAAGGAGTATCCAGGATTCCGACGCTATGGCAATGACGGCTATGGCGAACAAACCAATGATGGTAGCAATTTTCGTGATGTTAACGATGGTCTAAAAAATCTTCGCCGCGGGCGGGTTTGGCCTTTCTTTACCGGCGAACGAGGACATTATGAACTTGAGTTAGCCAAAGCCCAAAATGGAGGCAACCTTAGCGATCAAGATGTTGCCAAAATTCGTGATACTTATGTTCGAGCTATGGAATATTTTGCCAACGAAAGCTTCATGCTTCCCGAACAAGTTTGGGATGGTGTCGGTGATAATAGCACCCATAATTACGTCACGGGAGAAGGGACTAATAGTGCAACGCCTTTAGCTTGGACTCATGCTGAATATATCAAGTTAGTCAAGTCACTGACCGACAAGAATATTTGGGATTCTTACTCGATCGTCAAGGCGAGATATCAATAGATTTGTTGCCCATGAGCTAACCAAAAGTATAGTCATTTCAGATAAGTCTGATACATTCTAGACCGACAAAATCCTTAGGAACTCTGGGATTGATATTCTCAATCTTAATTGAAATGACTATAACTGTTGCGGGGGCAGGAGAGAATCGGCTTGTGGCTTAAACCTCGAACCTGCTTAAGAAGCTCAAGGCTGCAATACCAGTAAATTCCTATCCCGCGTCAACTCTTACTTAGGGTTTGTGGCAAAAAGTTTTTCATGGGGGCAGGGTTTGGGGTGTAGGGTTTTAGCGATTTTCAGGTGGTCAACTACCTAATTTTCAGGGAAAAAGTCCCTGAATTTTCCCCCCGATCACTCCCAGAACTGGTACTTTTTGATTGACAAAAAATCTAAAAGGCTTACCCAACAAGGTTTTTAGATTTATTCAGCAAACCCTACTTATTCATTTTGAACAACCCCCAGAGAAACAATGAAGTTATCATTATTAAACCAATTTTTTCAAGAAAACAATGGACAGTTCTCTTCTGTGAGAGCGCAAACTTGGCTAGTTATCCTCTGCTTTTGTGCAGATTGGATTGTGCATATCGTCAGAGATCAAGCATTTGTTCCTGATATCTCGATCGTCGGGATTGTTTTGGGAGTTCTCGGATTGAAAGTAACTCAGAAATTCGCTGAGGATAAACCTCAACAATAGAAAAATATTCAAATTTTTGAGGAGAAATTTGATGGCTGATCACTCTTTTCAAAAACCAGACAACAACCAATGTAATAATAGCGATGTCTGGAAAGATGACCCTTATAATGCCACTGTTAAAGTTGACATTATAAGTGACAAAAGGCACTTTTCTTTGGAGACAACTGCACCATTTGAAAACAAACTATCCGACTCTCAGAGGGAAATTTATCAAGATTATCTGCCTAACCCAAGAACAATTGAAGAATTGCCCTCCAGTCCCAATCTCCAAAGCAATCGGCTCTGGTTTGATGCTCTCTATGCTTTAGCTTTACAAGAAGTGCGGGATGCTTCAGTTAACCAGATCAGTGATGGAGCTTTCAATGATGGAAACCCATTACCCGCACCAGAAGGCGGCTTTTTTGAGACGGGCTTGTTTTGGACCTATGTTTGGACAAGAGATACTTCCTATGCTGTAGATCTCGGTTTAGGAGTTCTCGATCCAATTCGGGCTTTAAACTCTCTCAGCTTTAAACTCTCCGAACGCCGCGAAGGTGGCGGACTGCAAATTGTCCAAGATACCGGCACTGGGGGAAGCTATCCCATCTCAACCGATCGCGTGGTTTGGTCTTTTGGGGCGAGGACTCTGTTACGACAACTACAAGGTGAGCAAAGAGATAATTTTGCCAAAAAAGCCTACGAAGCACTCAAGAATACGATCGAACAGGATCGTCAAGTTATCTTTGAACCTCAAGATGGACTTTATCGGGGGGAACAGTCGTTTTTAGATTGGCGGGAACAAAGTTATCCCCAATGGGTAGCCGAAGATCCAGTACAAATTGGAATGTCTAAAGCTCTCTCTACTAATGCTTGCCATCTTTCAGCTTTACTTTTAGCGGCATCTTTAGCCGGGGAGTTAGGGGAAACCGCAACCAAACAAAAGTATAGTAAATGGGCCGAGGAATTGCGTCAAGCTATCCGCACTCACCTGTATTTGCCGGATCAACAGCTATATTCAACTTTCATCACCACAGCTTTCGATGGTGGCCCGGCTCACCAATACGATTTATTGGGCAGTTCCCTGGCCATTCTCCTCGATATTGCCGATCAAACCCAAGCAGCCCAAATTGTCGCCAACTACCCTCATCTACCACAAGGCGCTCCGGTAATCTGGCCTCAACAAAGGGATATACCAATTTACCATAACCAAGCTATCTGGCCCTTCGTCACTGCCTATTGGCTTAAAGCCGCCAAAAAAGTCAAAAATGATGCAGCCGTTAATCTGGGAGTTACCTCTTTAATCCGAGGAGCAGCACTGAGCTTATCCAATATGGAAAATTTTGATGCCGTGAGCGGATTAGTTGAACTGCAAAATCAACCAGCCAAAGAACCTGTGGTTAATTCACCCCGTCAGCTTTGGTCGGTGGCCGGCTATCTGTCTATGGTCCATGAGCTAATTTTTGGATTATCTTGGACCGATGCGGGATTTAGTGTTTCTCCTTTTATCACAAGAGAGTTACGCAATACTCTCTTCCCTGACTCCCAGAAATTAGTTCTCAATCGCCTGCCCTATCGAGGTCATCAAATCAATATCGTGATCAATTTACCCCCGATTAATGGGGAAAATAAGGGGGCATACAGCCTAAGAGAAGTCTATCTCAACCAGGAGTTAGTTGTCGGAGAAATTGCTGAATCGATGCTGGCATCTGAGAATTTTATTGAGGTAAATTTAGTCGATCAAGATGTGCAAAGTGCCTCAATTAATTTAGTTGATGATTTACAAGACTATCGAAAAAGATATGCTCCTCGCCCACCAGTAATCGAAGCGATCACCGCTAGTCAAGGTAACTTAGAAATTTTCTTTAATTTGAATCAGGAAAATACTGACGAGGTGGTGGTAAATGTTTATAGGGATGGCCGGTTGGTGGCGGAAAAAATTAAGATTTCTGACCCCAGCGGCTCCTGGCAAGATCCAGATGCTAAAGGCAGCCAATCGCCAAGCTACTGCTATACAATGGAAAGTGTTTATCTTAACAGTGGAACTATTTCCCAACGGGCTAAACCTTTTTGTTATTGGGGAGTCAATTCTGAGCGGGTTTATTCGGTTACAGCCCAAGACTTTAGGGCGATTGGCGGTAATTGTTCCCAAGCGCATGGGCAAGCACATTTTGATAATTGGGGCAGGCCAAATGATAGTTTAACCGTCGATATCAAGGCCAAGTATAGCGGCCCTCATGGTATTCAGGTGATAGCTGGAAATGGTGCTGGACCAATTAATACAGGAGTTACTTGTGCCGTCAAACGACTGCAAATAAAAGATTCAGAAACTGATACAATAGTTGCTGATAGTTATCTGGTGATGCCCCAGCTTGGCAACTGGGATCGCTGGCTAGAGTCATCCTTAATTTTGACTAAGGTTGACTTGAGTGCTGGACATAGTTACACGATTAAGATTTTTAGCGACGAGCAGGCAGTTAATATGTCTAGTTTCGCTCACTATAAAAACTACACAGGCAATAATGGTATTGGAGGTGTAAGCGGGAGTTATAATTATGTCAATATCGCCGCAGTTAAACTTCTTTCCTTCTCGGGAAAGATTATCTAACAAAATGACTTAGAGATTTGAAAAGCAACCCTTCAGGAGTAACATAATGAGTCAAAGTCAAACTGGTGTGAAATTAGTTGATTGGCAGACCGTCTCTCAAACAAACTACGATGCTGTCATCGTCGGCGGCGGAATCGCAGGAGCGATTACTGCTAAACAATTAAGTGAACAGGGAAAGCGCGTTTTAATTCTGGAGGCGGGAACCGGTGAAGGTTTAACCCTTGAGGGCTATCAAAGTTACCTTGAAACTTTCTACAGTTCGGTAATCAAGCACGGTAACTCCCCCTATCCCTTGAATCCTAATGCCCTTAGTCCGACGGATGATGTTGTTCGCTACTTTGAAGAGAAAGGCAACCTACCCTTGAGCGGTTCCTATACCAGGATTTTAGGGGGAACCACTATGCACTGGGAAGGAAAATCCCTACGGATGTTACCCGATGATTTCAAGTTACGCAGCAAGTACGGACAAGGTCTTGACTGGCCAATTACCGATCAAGAGCTTTGGAAGTACTACCGCCAAGCAGAGTACGAGATTGGGGTTGCTGGAAATGCAGCAGAAGAAAGGGAGTTAGGCATCACTTTTGAACACGATGACTATGTCTTTCCCATGCGGGAAATGCCCCCTTCTTACTTGGATAAGAAAGTGCGTCAGAAAATTCAGGGGACGACAGTGGAACTCAATGGCAAAAAGATCGAATTAAAACTTAGCACTTTTCCCCAGGGTCGCAATGGCATACCTAACCCTGATTACAAAGAGTACGGCCATGATAACGACTTCGTTCCCACTGGATTGAGTGGTAAAAATCCAGTGGAGTATGGAGAACGATGCCAGGGAAACGCCAATTGTGTTCCCATTTGTCCAGCTCAAGCGAAGTATGATGCCAGGAGGACTCTGACTACAATAGCCTTTCCCGAACGAGTGCATCTTCTTACTCAGGCGGTCGCTTCCAGGGTGGAAATCGATCCCGAAACTGGCCGTGTTAGTGGCATCGAGTATAAGCACTATCGGGATAAGAACTCTCCTGCTTATACGGTTGGCACGGCTAAGGGTCGTTTATTCGTCCTAGCCGCTAATGCGGTAGAAAATGCCATGCTGATGTTGTCCTCTAATTTGCCTAGTACCAGTGGACTGATGGGTTGCAATCTCATGGATCATCCCTTCCTGTTAGCTTGGGCTTTGATGCCCGAAGTGACGGGGACGATGCGAGGCCCCTTGGTGACATCGGGAATTGGCAGCTTCCGTAATGGTGAATTCCGCAAAGAACAATGTGCCTTTGGCATTGACATCCACAATGATGGTTGGGGATGGTCAGGCACTGGTGTCCCCGATGTGGTGCGAGAAGCGATCGATAATAATAAAAAGTATGGCTCCGAACTTCGCCAGGAACTAATTAGCCGAATCTCACGGCAGCTACTACTGGCTTTCATGTGCGAATTGCCAGCTAATTCCAGTAACCGAGTCAGCATCGATCCCCAATATAAAGATCAACTCGGTAATTATCGTCCGGTTATCCATTTTGATGTCCCTGATTACTGTAAAAAGGCGATGGCTTATGCCCGTAATCTTTCCCGAACTATCTTCGAGCGCTTGGGAGCAGAAGATCATACCCACTACGATAAGTCAGATCCCGCCTATTTTGAGTATGAGGGTCAAGGCTACTGGTTCCGAGGAGGAAATCACTTTTCAGGAACCCACGTAATGGGAACGACTAAATACAACTCCGTTGTTGATTCCTATTTGCGTTCTTGGGATCATGAAAATCTCTATCTACTCGGTGCCGGCAGTATGCCTTCTATTGGCAGTTCTAATACAACATTGCCTCTTGCCGCCCTGGTTTTCCGAGCTTCTGAGCAGATGCTTCAGGACTTAGCTTGAGATTGACACAACAGACTACTAATCCTACCACTGGAGGTATTATCGATGACTGATCGTTTAAGGTTAATTCAAACGGTTGACGACCTGCATTACTATCTGATTCAGGGCATGATGATAGAACACGCAACCATACCCCCTTACATGACCGCCCTTTACTCCCTCAAACCAGGAAGCAACCTAGAAGCTTTCCATGTTATTCGCGCTATTGCTGTGGAGGAAATGCTGCATCTCACCCTAGTCGCCAATGTATTTAATGCCGTTGGGGGAAATATAAAAGGAGTGCTGACAGCCAATAATTTTATCCCCACTTATCCGACTTACTTACCTACCGGAGCCCGTGATTTTCAAGTTGGCCTAGCCAAATTTTCCCCGGAAACAGTAGAGACGTTTCTCAACATTGAACGGTCTAAAGAAGTACCTGACGATGCACCTTTAGTGCGGCCTCGACGGACACAAGGCTCATGGTTGCAGATTCTTGGTTACGATCGAACCTACACCTATCACAGCATTGGGCTGTTTTATGCGGAGGTCATCCGAGGCTTAGAAGCGTTGGATCGAGAGTACAAACAAAAGGGGCAGAATCTATTCTCTGGCGATCCGAAAAAGCAAATTACCCGGGAATATTACTACGATGGTGCTGGCGAGATTATCCCGGTATATAATCTCAAAAATGCCAAGCGTGCTTTAAAGGTAATTCAAGAACAAGGTGAGGGATCGCGCCAGGGAACTATCTATGATGCCGAACGGGAACTTTCCCATTACTACCGTTTCCAGCAACTAAAATTAGGTCAATACTATACGATCAATAAAGATGATCCGCTGAAGTCAGATATCCCCGATCACCCCACCGGAAAAACCTTTACCGTAGATTGGGACGCGGTTTATCCCGTCTTGGAGAATGCCAAATTGAGTGATTATCCCCAAGATTCAGAATTATATACCGCCGGACAGCAATTTCAGCAGGCTTACGCTCAGTTCCTCGCCCAGATTGAATTTTCCTTTAACGGCCATCCTGAGGCATTACTGCCTGCGGTGGGGGGAATGTTCAAACTCAGAGACTTGGCTAATCTGTTAATTCGCAATCCCATTCCGGGAAAAGACGGGGTTAATGCCGCCCCGATTTACTAAATGTCAGCACCATGAAGTTCAAAATGGAGTTCAAAATTTTGTGGAGGTCAATCACCAGTGAATATTGATAAACCTGAGTTTACTGGGTATTTCTTGGAGTTCTCGGCAGCGGTTACTGGATTTTCTCAGTTTCATCTGCAAGGCACAGGCCAAGCTGCCCTTTACTTTGATACAGTTCGGGGTGTCGTTGGTGGCCAAATATTTGAGGAATTACTGCAAACCTTTCATGATCAGGGTGTGGAGGCGGTTTTGACATCAGGAAAACTAGGACCCATCGCCCGTAACATTATCAAACTCTGGTACATCGCTACTTGGGAACAACTTCCCTCCGCATGGCGGGAACGGTTTGGGATTCCGGTAAATGATAGCACTTTTATTGCCGCTCCCTATGCCTATCCTGAAGCACTTGTGTGGTCGGCGATCGGAGTTAATCCCCCCGGAGCGAAAGCACAAGGGTATGGGACTTGGAGTGATCCTCCCTCTGTCAAACTTAGTTAACTAATGGGCATTGCTGAATGAAGAGATGAAAGTAGGATTAAGGAAACAGGGAACAGAATAAAGTCAATATTGACAAGGCGTTCTCACAATCTAAAATCGACAATTATCAATTCATCCCCTAATTCAGCAACGCCAAATAATTTCGGTTGGCTTGAAGTACTGCGCTGTACCTGAAAGATCGGTGTCAGCTAGTGCGCCTCTTATTGTCCAAAAAAATGCTTAATTAGAAGTGAAAAATGAACAGGAAATTTTGGTTTCGTCAATTGTCGGCTGTGGTGATCACAATTCTCTTTTGTTTAACCCTCTTTAGTTTGCCTGCCAATGCTTTCGTTGCTACGGATTACTCGAAATTGCTGCTGACTAACGAATGTAATGGATGCGATCTATCGGGAGCCGATTTATCGAATAAATATTTGTATGGTAGTGCTCTGATTGGGGTAAATCTTTCGGGAGCCAATCTATCAGGAGCCTTACTTAGACAGGCAAAGCTGGGAAAAGCCAATCTAACAGGAGCTAATCTCTCCAAGGCCGATCTCTCGGATATCACTTTATCAGCGGCTAATCTAACGGCGGCCGATCTCTCAGAAGCAGTTTTGTCTAATGCTGTGATGGATCAGGCAATTTTGGTAGATGCGACTTTAACAGAGGCTGATCTAGAATCTGCCATCATTTCTGATGCGAATATGTCCAATGCCGTGGCCAAAAATGCCCAATTCAAAAATGCGATTTTATCCAGATCTAATTTATCGGGGACGGATTTTTCGGAAGCAACCATGAGATATGTCAAGTTAGCCAAGGCTGATCTGAAGGGGGCTAAGTTTGTTGGAGCAGATTTATTTAAGGCAGTAATGCCTAACGAGACTATTTATAATGGAGATGTCTCTAAGTTTGGTGCCTATCAGTAGTTAAACTTCACACCTAGACCCATTTTAATGATCGTCGCCGAAGATGTTGTCACAAAGGCGGCGATCGCTCTCTTCTACTTCGGGGTTATGCTGTAAATAATCCTTTAACCACTTGCAAGCGTATCTTTGGATATCTTTAGGTGTTAAATGGCGAGCCAAATCCCAAATAATTACTGTTTTGTTGCTGCTCCCGGAGACAAGAGTTTTACCGTCTCGACTAAAATGGATGGCGTTAACATCAGCCCCAAACCCCGGCAGCATATTCACTAAAGTACCGTCAAGTTGCCAAATTCTAATGGTATCATCAGCACTAGCCGAAGCAATTTGTTGTCCGTCGGGGCTAAATTTAACGTCCAACACCGAATTAGAATGTCCTTCGATGGTTCTAACAGAGGAAGGAAGCCATTGTCCCTTTTCATCAGTCTTCCAGAGTTTGATAGTATTGTCGCCACTTCCAGAAACGAGCATTCGACCGTCTCGGCTAAAATCAACCCCTAAAACGGAACTTGGATGTCCTTTGAGAGTGACAATACTTAGCAAAGTGCCATGGCCATCTATCTGCCAGATTTTGATGCTATTACTCGCACTTCCAGAAGCAATAAACTTGCCGTCTGGGCTAATCGCCACTGCTTGAACACCATCAGTGTGTCCTTTGAGGTTATTCAGTAATTTCCCATCTAGCCGCCAGATTTTAAGCGTTTTATCCCAATTTCCTGAGACAATTAACTTACCGTTGGGGCTAATTGCTACAGAGTGAACACCACCAGTATCTCCTTTCAAGGTATTGAGCAATTTACCATCTAGCCCCCAAATTCTGACAGTTCCGTCTAGACTTCCTGAAACAATAAATTGACCATTAGGACTAATTTTCACACTGGTAACTAAACCTTCATGTCCTAGTAGCTCCCTCAGTGTACCATCGCGCTTCCAGAGTTTGAGCGTTTTATCCGCACTTCCTGAGACAATTACATCAGCATTTAAATCTACAGCCGACACCACATCGCTATGGCCAAAAAGGGTTGTTACTAATTTACTGTAAGGTTTCCAGAGTCTAACCGTTTTGTCGTTACTACCTGAAACAATTTCCAGGTTGTTACCGTAGTTACGGACATCAACTGTATTAACTGCATCGCTATGTCCCTGGAGAGTCATCAATAAAGTACCGTCCAGTTTCCAGAGTCTGACTGTTCTGTCATAACTTCCTGAAACTATTTGCTGACCATCTGGGGTAAAAGTCAGCCCGTAAACAGAGGCTTCATGGCCACTAAAAGTGATGGTCGGCGAGGTATCGTCTAGCTTCCAAAGTTTGAGCGTTTTATCTCGACTACCTGAGACAATCGACTGACCATCGGGGCTGAAAGCGACCACCTTAACTGTATCCCCATGTCCTTCCAGCGTCCTCAATAGGGTGCCATCTCGTTTCCAGAGTTTGAGCGTTTTATCCCGACTACCTGAGACAATCAACTGGCCATCAGGGCTGAAAGCGACTGCCTTAACTGCCCCCCGATGTCCTTCCAGCGTCCTCAATAAGGTGCCGTCTCGTTTCCAGAGTTTAACAGTTTTATCGTTACCACCAGAGGCAATCAACTGACCATCAGGGCTGAAAGCGACTGCATTTACGCCATCTTTATCCCCTTGAATAGTTTTCTCTAAGGTTCCATCGCGCTGCCAGAGTTTAATCGTGTTATCCACACTGGCGGAGGCCAGCAGTTGCCCGTCGGGGCTGAAAGCCACTGCATTTACTGAACCTTTGTGTCCACCACGCTTTTCACCAAGAGTGGCTAATAAACTCCCGTTTCTTTTCCAGAGTTTGATCCTGTTATCTGCACTAGCGGAGGCAATCATCTCACCATCGGGGCTAAATTTGACTCCTAAAACATCGCCATAATGTCCTGAGAAGATATTAGCTTGTTTGATGCCATAGAGGGCTATCTTGAGCATCTCTTTCAGATCATCTTTCCGCTCGGGCGGTAGATTAACGAAAGGTATTGACTCTAAATCCGTTCGTAGCCGCTGGGCCTTCATAGCTGCTGTCAACGCTTCCAATTGTTCATTTAAGGCAAAGGAAGCTTGACTGGTTCGACCGACTGCGACAATCTCGCTAATGGCTGCTTGGCGATACTCTGAGGCGGCAAAAAACCCCAAGCAAGTCGCCACCGCCCCGAATAAACTGACGACGACTAACCACTGCTTTTGCCGTCTGGCATTTTTTTTCTCTTGTTCTAGGCGTTTTTCTACCTCTTGGGTTCGTTCTTGCTGAAGCTTGAGTAACTGTTGTTGTCGTTCTTTTTCTGCTGTTTCCGCCGCTTCAATGGCTGTCTGACTAGCTTGAATAAATTCCTTATGTAACTCGGTTGCCGGGGGTTGTTTATTTTGTTGCTCAATTTTCTTTAACCAAGTTTGAGCGAGGACAAATTCACTGCCCCGGAGTAGTAAGTCAGCACTTTTTTGGCTATTTTCCCATTCTTTGGCTCTCTGTAACCATTTGCTATGGTTATGAACGTGATCTCTGTCTGTATGTATGGTTCTAACTAACTGAGTAAAATTGGTCAGAAAGTCGCCGCCATGCTGACTAAAATCAAGCCACTGAACACTAGCTAAGGCAGGGGGCAAATCTTTGGCCGCAACTTTTTGGTGTAAGATCGTGATAATTCGCTTATTTAATTTTTTGGCATATTCCACTTCATCATAACAATAAGGTGAATTGATTGATTTGGGAGAAATGATAAATACAAAGTTGTCGGAAATTTCAATGCCTTGATAAATTTCTCGCCGAAAATCTTCTCCCGAAGCGATACTTTCTTGATCGAACCAAGTGAGCTTACCGAGTGAAGTCAGAGCCTCATTTAATCTTCTTGCTAAATCTGAATCGGCACGAGAATAAGAGATAAAAACTTCTAAAGAAGATGGTTTATGTTGATTGAGACTAGCGATAATAAATTCTTCCTGTAGCGGTAAGGGAGGGGATTCTTTTCGCTGTTTAGCTACCTTCAGCCAAGCTTCAAAATGTTGGAGATTATAGCCTCGCAATAGGACACTAGGGTTGTGGGTTTGCTGCTGCCATTTCAAGGCTTTGACTAACAGCACTTTATGACTTTCATGATAAGCAACATCACTGTTTAATTCCTTCAATAATTTATCGATACTACTGCGATATTTTTCCCGATCTTCATATTCAGTTAAGTCAATAAATTGTAATTTCTGTAACTGGGAGGGGATTAACTCAATATCGGTCTTTTCAATCAGCAGAGGAATAATGCGTTTGTTGGTAGCAAAAGCGTGAGCAAGTTCTAGATAACAGTATGATGATTGCAGGGCTTCTGGAGATATTAAATAAACAAAGTTATCCGCCCCTTCAATACCTTTATTAATTTGCTCCTGAAAGGCAGTTCCCGTTTTAATATCCGTCTGATTAGTCCAGACGGTAAAGCCTTCGCGCATCAGAGTCTTGCGAATTTTCTCCTTGATGGCATTATCTTTTTCTGACGATGACAGGAAAACCTGTGTCATCAAATTATTAGCATTTTTACTACTTTCGCTAATAAATTCGCAGTGTAAGTCCGTGGGCAAGCAAGGCGGCTGTTCCTCAGTAAATCTATGTTTTAACCACTTTTCTGCTGCCTGTCTCTCTTCGCCAATTAACAGATAATTAGTTTGCTTCTGATTCCTTAACCAATTTAAGGCTTTAACTAAAAAAATACTGTGCTTCTGGACATAGTGTTGCTGCTGATCAATCGCACCGATCAAACCAGCAAAAGAGCTTTCAAAATCATCAATTTCTTCTCGGAAATAGATCCAGTTGATTTTGCTGATCGCTGGGGGCATATTCGGAAAACTAGAATGCCTTCCCTCGGCTTGATATGTTTGCCAGTCAGCTTCAGTTTTATCTGGGTTTCTTTGCCGCCAAGTTTCTTGGCTAATTTGTTCAACATGAAGCAGAGGAATAATGCGCTTGTTGTACTTAATCGCTAGATTAATTTCTTTGAAGCAATATTGCGAATTAACCGAATGAGGGGCGATGATAAAAATAAAGTTATGTGTCCTCTCGATGCCATCATTAATCTGTTCTTGATAGTCCACAGCCAAGGGAATATCTTCTTGGTCGAACCAGACGTTTAAGCCTTGTGCTGCCAACCTTTGATTAAGCTTAATAGCAAAAGTTTTACTATCAGCCCGTCCATAGGAAATAAAGACATCAAAGAAATTTTTCATTTTACTCCCCCTGTGAACTTTAGAAGAACTCTTGCAAATTAATTATATGTTATAATGATGGGTTAACTAATTTTCCCCAAAAAATTAGTTAATCAGTACATTTGTCCTGAATGAAAACTTGAAGTTTAACTTTTAACTACGAGGTCTATACTGATAGTTTCTTCGACAAAATAGTCCTAAAAGTGTTGCCCGATAAGCATTTCACGATTACATAAGCAAAAATTATCACACAAAGTCGAGAAGAGCCATCTCTTTAACGCTAATCTCAAAGGAGCAGACCTTTCGGGAACTAACCTAAGTAATTCTAATCTCGGAAACGCCAATTTTGAAGGAGCTAAAAATTTGAGTATAGAACAAGTTAAATCTGCTTGTTTTTGGCAAACAGCTAAATTTGATCTTCCATTTCAAAAGTTACTGTATCAAACGCCAGAATCCAGTGCTCACAGGAATCTTTGCTTGAAACTATGGTTCTATATACCCAGCACCTCCACACAACAAAAGAATCAATAGCTAGAACCAAACCATACTCGATGTCCAGTGCGAATCGAGGTTACAGTAGTAATCTCCTTACGATTACCAGAGCGTTTTTAGATCGGATATCTCACTGGTTTTCTTGAGGTCATCCGAGGGAGAAAACCCCGTCAGGGATAGAAGTTGTCGTTTAGCGGTTTCCCGTTCGAGACGGTAACGGTTCAACTGAATCTCTAACTGTTCTCGTTGGGCGATTCTTGTTAGATAGGTTTCGGTGGATGAACCGCCCAGACGGTAATCGATCTCGGTAATTCGGGTCAAGAGGTCGTGATTGGACA
>VYLE01000444.1_pt1 | contig 23599 bp, 22 predicted proteins | sample 5114391 | NCBI WGS metagenome assembly VYLE01 (sample SAMN12291771, study PRJNA351875) | freshwater metagenome | isolation source: freshwater lake | place: USA: Michigan, Kent Lake | collected 2013-08-15
GCGGCCGCGACACCGGATCACTGGCCGCATTCCATTCCGGATGCCATTGCACCGACAGGGTGAACCCCGGCGCATCCTGCACATAGATCGCCTCGGGTGTCCCGTCCGGGGCCACCCCGTCGATCACGATCCCCTGCCCCGCCCGAGCGATCCCCTGCCCGTGCAGCGTGTTGGTCATCACCTCTTCCGCCCCCATCAGGCGATGGAACACCCCGCCTTGGGTGAACCGCACCGGATGGCGCAGGGCGAACTTCTCCTCCATCGTCCCGTCGGGCGGCATCCGGTGGTTCATCCGCCCCGGCAGATCGCGGATCTCCGGATGCAGCGTGCCGCCCAGCGCCACGTTCACCTCCTGAAACCCCCGGCAGATGCCAAGGAAGGGCTGCCCCCGCGCCACGCATTCCCGCACCAGGGGCAGCGTCACCGCATCGCGGCAACGGTCGAAACTGCCATGCGCAGGCGTCTCTTCCTCGCCATACTCGCTCGGATGCACATTCGGGCGGCCACCCGTCAGCAGGAACCCGTCGCACAGCTCCAACAGCTCCTCCACCGCCACGAAGGCGGGGTTCGAAGGGATGATCAACGGCAGACAACCCGCCACCTTCGCCACCGCCTCGGAATTCATCGTTCCTCCGGCATGGACGGGATATTCGTTGTTGATCATGTTCATGTTGCCGATGATCCCGACAACGGGTCGGCGGCCTTGGGCTGTCATGGCGCGGTCATCCTTCCTTCATCCACAGGATAGGCCGCCGCGCCGCACAAGCAAAGGCCCCCTGCCGCCTCCACCTGTGCAACCGCGCAGGGCCGGGGTGCGCCTGCCCTATCGGGCGGCAGTCCGCTTAGGAAAGGGCAGCCCGCGAACCCGTCACGCCGCCGTGTCTTGCCTTCCAGCAAGGGGAAGCTTGCATGCTTGTTCGAAATCATACCAACCGAGGCCCCCATGACCCGCTCCCTCTCCCTCGCCGTCCCCGCCGCCCTCGTCGCCCTGACGCTCGCCCTGCCGCTTGCCGCGCAGACGACCGATCATTCCGGCCATGACATGACCCATGGCAGCGCCCATGGCGCGATGGAGGACAGCCCCGCCACCACCGCCTTCCGCGAAGCGAATGCCCGCATGCATGCCGGCATGGACATCCCCTTCACCGGCAATGCCGACGCGGATTTCATCCGGGGCATGATCGCCCATCATCAGGGCGCCATCGACATGGCCCGCATCGTGCTGGAACACGGCAGCGACCCCGAGGTGAAGTCACTCGCCACCGAAATCATCGCCGCGCAGGAAGCCGAGATTGCGTGGATGCAGGACTGGCTGGCCAAGAACGGCGGCTAGACCACCGCCTTGCCCACCACCTCCGCCGCGGCGGCAAGTCCGCCGGGGCCGAAGGGGATGCCAAGGCTCACCATCCCCGCCTCCATCACCGCCAGCGCGCCCAGCGTCATATGGGCATTCACATGCCCCATATGCGCCACCCGCAGAAAGCCGTGATAGGCCGGGTCCCCCGCCGGGGCCATGCCCAGCCCAATCCCCAGCGTCACGCCCGCTTTGTACTCGGTCCATTCCCGCAGCCGCGTCGCATGGGGGGCACCCATCCGCGCCGCCGTGACAGACCGGCCCCGATGCACGGGGTCCGCCACGTTCAACCCGATCGCCGGATTGCCTGCCGACCAGCAGTCGAACGCGGCCCAGACCGCCCGCGCCAGCACCTCATGCCGCGCCCAGACCGCCTCCAGCCCTTCTTCGTCCAAAATCATCGTCAGGCTCTCACGCAGCCCGAACAGGTGATGCGTGGGGGCCGTGCCATTCCAATACTGCCAGAACTCCGTCGCATCCGCGCGCGGGGTCCAATCCCAATAGGGCGTGCGCAGGTCCGATGCCTTGCACCGCTCCCGCGCCTTCTCCGAAAACCACACGAAGCCGATCCCCGGCGGCACCATCAGCCCCTTTTGGCTGGCCGCCACCATCACATCGACGCCCCACGCATCCATCCGGAATTCATCACAAGCAAGCGACGCGATGCAATCCACCGCCAGCAGCGCGGAATGACCCACCGCATCCATCACCGCCCGCAACTGCGCGACATCCGTCCGCACCGTGCTGGCCGTATCCACATGCGTGGTCAGCACCGCCTTGAACCGATGCCCGCTATCCGCCCGCAGCGCTGCCTCCACCCGCGCAAAATCGACGGGTGAGGATTTGCCGAAATCCAGCACCTCCACCTCGACCCCAAGCGCCCTGACCGACTCTGCCCATGACAGGCCGAACCGCCCTGTCGCCAGAACCAGCGCCCGGTCCCCGCGCGAGAACAGGTTCATATTCGCCGCTTCCCAGACGCCATGCCCGTTCGCGATGTACAGGGCCACGTTCTGCACCGTCCCCGCCACCCGCCGCAGATCGGGCCAGAGCGTTTCCACCATCTCGGGCAACCGCCCCTCATAGATGTTGGGCGCCGCCCGATGCATCGCCGCCAGCACCCGGTCGGGCATCACCGACGGGCCCGGAATCGCAAGATAGGGGCGGCCGTTCGACAGGGTCATCGCTCTCTCCTTCGGGAAACGCCTCATGGCTATGCCTGCCATCAAGGAAGGTCAACCAAGCCCCTCCGCCCAGTCCTGCCACCCAGTCCTGCCACCCAGTCCCGCCACCCAGTCCCACCGCTTGCCGCCCTGCCCCATTCGCGCTAGTCACTTCCCTCAAGAGGCCCCGCAGGCAGGGCCGCATCCAAAGGCCCAGCCGCTTGCCCGAACCCCACCAAACACAGCCCATCGACCGGACCGGAGACGGCGACCCCGCCTATGCCTCCCGCCCCCTGTTCCGGCGGCTCTGGCAGGGCTACCTGCGTCCGCATCTGTGGCTGATGATCGCGGCCTTCCTCGTCATGGCAGTGGAAGGCAGCACGCTCGGCCTTCTTTCCTGGATGATCGAACCCCTCTTCGACCGCGTCTTCGGCCCCGAAGGCGAGGGCGATATCCTCTGGGTCGGCCTTGCCATCCTCGGCCTTTTCGTGCTGCGCGCGATCACCACCATCGTCTCGCGCTCGCTCCTCACCATCGTCTCGGTCCGCATCGCCTCGGCCATGCAGGTGGACATGCTGGCCCATATCCTGCGTCAGTCGGGCGGCTTCTTCCAAGCCAATCCCCCCGGCGCGCTGATGGACCGGGTGCAGGGCGACACCACCGCCGTGCAGGGCATCTGGCAAACCGTCATCGTCTCGGCAGGCCGCGATATCGTGGCCCTCATCGGCCTCTTCGCCGTCGCCATCGCCATCGATCCACAATGGACGCTGGCCGCCCTCGTGGGCGCGCCGCTCCTGATCCTGCCTGCCGTGATCCTGCAGCGCTACCTGCGCCGCAAATCCGTGCAACTGCGCGAGGCAACCGCCGCCCGCTCCACCCGGCTGGACGAGATCTTCCACGGCATCAACGCGATCAAGCTGAACCGCCTCGAAACCTACCAATCCGGGCGTTTCATGACCACCGTCCGCGCCCTGAACCGCGCCTATTCCAAATCCATCGTCGCGGCCCAGACCATGCCCGCCATGATCGACATCGTCACCGGCATCGGCTTCTTCGCCGTCCTCATGCTCGGCGGGCGCGAGGTGGCGTCGGGCGACCGCACAGTGGGCGAGTTCATGTCCTTCTTTACCGCCATGACCCTCACCTTCCAGCCGATCCGCAGGCTGGGAGAGGTCGCAGGCACATGGCAGATCGCCGCCGCCTCGCTGGAACGCATCTTCCGCCTGCTGGATACCGATACCGAAGAACGCCGCCCCGCCGCCGCCCCGATGCCCGCGCAAGGCGGCAGCCCCGGCATCGAATTCCGCGACGTGCAGTTCTCCTATCCCGGCGTTCCCGTCCTGAACGGCCTCTCCTTCACCGCCCGGCCGGGCCAGATGACCGCCATCGTCGGCCCCTCCGGTGCCGGCAAATCCACCCTCTTCCACCTGCTCACCGCACTCGCCGAACCCGATGGGGGCGAGATCCTGATCGACGGCCGCCCCGCCACCACCCTCTCCCTGCCGGATCAGCGCGCCCTCTTCGCCACCGTCTCGCAGGACACCGCGCTTTTCGACGAATCCCTGCGCGACAACATCCTTCTCGGCCGCCCCGGCATCCCCGCCGACCGCCTGACCCAAGTCACGCAGGCCGCACAGCTGTCCGACCTTCTCGCCACCCTTCCGGGCGGCCTCGACTCCCCCGCAGGCCCGCGCGGTTCCGCCCTCTCAGGCGGCCAGCGCCAGCGCATCGCCATCGCCCGCGCCCTTGTCGCCGATGCCCCCGTCCTGCTGCTGGATGAGGCGACCTCCGCCCTCGACAGCCGGTCCGAGGCCGCCGTGGCCGGGGCGCTGGCCACCCTCGCCAAGGGCCGCACCACGCTGGTGATCGCCCACCGCCTTTCGACCGTGCGCGAGGCCGACCACATCCTCGTCCTCGACAAAGGCCGCGTCGTGGAACAGGGCCGCCATGACGACCTGATCGCGCAAGGCGGGCTCTACGCGGGCCTGCACGCCTTGCAGTTCAAGGACTGACCCCTATCTTGGCCGCCGAAAGGATACCGCAGATGCAGGGCGAAGAGGCCACCGACCGCAGGATCATCGCCCTCGACGGCGCGGATGCGCTGACCTTCCTGCAGGGCCTCGTCTCCAACGATGTCCGCCCGCTGGAGAAAGGCCCCGGCCTCGTCTGGGCGGCCCTCCTCACCCCGCAAGGCAAGTATCTGGCCGATTTCCTGATCGCCCGCCTGCCCGACGGAACCGTGCTTCTCGACCTCCCCGAGGCGCTGGCCGATGCCACGCTGAAGCGCCTCACCCTCTACCGGCTGCGCGCCGATGTGCGGCTGACGCCGTCCGCCCTCCATGTCCAGCGCGGGCTCGGCCCTGCCCCGGACGGCGCCTTCCCCGACCCACGGCACCCGGCCCTCGGCTGGCGGCTCTACACCGCCACTCCCGGCCACGCGCCACAGATCGACTGGGACGCGATCCGCGTCGCCCATGTGATCCCCGAAGCGGGCCGTGAACTCATTCCCGACGACAGCTACATCCTCGAAGCGGGATTCGAACGCCTCCACGGCGTCGATTTCCGCAAGGGCTGCTATGTCGGGCAGGAAGTCACCGCCCGGATGAAGCACAAGACCGAGTTGCGCAAGGGCCTCGCCCGCGTCCGCATCGAAGGCGACGCCCCCTTCGGCACCCCGATCACCGCCGAAGACCGCGCCGTCGGAACCCTCTTCACCCGCTCGGGCGACCGGGCCCTCGCCCATCTGCGGCTGGACCGCGCCGCAGGCCCGATGCAGGCGGAAAACGCCACCATCACGCTCGACACCGACGATGTGGCATGACCTTTGCCCTTGTCACCGTGACGTGACGGGAAAAAGGCACAAATGCGTTGAAGATTTTTGAAGCTTGCCTATATCCAGCGGGCGATAGAGGGCCTATCCGACGATATATTGTATCGATACAGGAAAGTCTTGCACCACATGCATGCCTGACCTGCTAAAAGGACAATACCGAATCGTGACCAAATGGTCATATTCGCCGGACGCCAGAAAAGACAAGACAAGAACAGGACAACGACGAGATGGTCGATTTCGTTGATGGCACCGCCTTCAATTACGAACAGGGTCAGCGGGCGCGCAAGCTCTTCGCTGCCGTGGTTCTCGCTGCGCTCGATGATGCGATCGCGGATGACAAGAAATACGGCAACGGGCCGGAACAGATCGCCCGTTGGGCGCGGTCTCGTGACGGGCGCGAAGTGCTGTCCTGCGCCGGGATCGACCCGAACGAACGGGTCGTGAAAGGCCTGATGGATTTCGTCGCCAAGGGCGTGCGCACCTCCGTCGCGCTCTCGCGCGAAGAATCCGAACGCCGCCACGCGCTTGAGGCTGAACAGGCCGAAGCCGCCTGATCACCGCCGCAACGGCAGGAATGCAAAACGCGCCCCACGGGGCGCGTTTATCATTTCAGGATCGCGCTGAGCGCTATTCGAAATCCCGCACCGCCAGCGCCCGCGCGATCTCCGCCCGCACCAGCTTGCGCACGTTGCGGGTGATCCGCTCGCCCAGCGCGCCCTGCAATTCCTCGCGGATGATGTCGCGCACCAGATCACGCAGCATCTCCTCGTCGAAATGCCGCTCGTCGTGATCCTCGTCGTCAAAGCGCGCAAAGACCGTCGCCGTGGCGTCATCTTCCAACTCGCGCCGAATCTCCGCCTCGGCGGCATCGGCCCAACCGGCATCCTGCTGCGGCGCTGCCGAAGGCCCGGGTGCCGCGCTGGGGCCCGGGTCGGCCATCTCCTGCGCCTCCGTCTCCATCCGCGCCCAGTCGGGCAGGTCGGCGGGTGCATCGCCCGTCACGCGGGCCTCTTCCTCGGTCGGGTCCAGCGGATCGGGCATCGCCCCGCCCTCCTCGTCACGCAGCGCCACCGGCTCCAACCGCTCTGCAGCCGGGCGGTCGATCGCCATCGGCTCCACCTCCGACCAACCCGGATCTTCCGGCTGCTCGGCCTCCATCGGGGCCTGCGCGCCCGGATCGGACCAATTCGCCTCGGGCACATCCGATGCGGGCCAGTCCTCGGGCGCGCTCGCCGCGGCCTCGTTGCCCGCGTGCTCTTCCGCCTCGACCGCGGGCGCGATCATCGGATCGGCTGGCTGTTCCACCGGCGCGACAGGGGCCTCGGACCATGCCGCCCCGGCCGCCTCGACCGCCGCCTCGGCCTCGGTCGCCCAATCCGATCGCGGCGAAGCAGCGGCTTCCGCCACCGGTTCCCAATCCCCTTCGGGCATGGCCCGCGCCAACCGATCCACCACCGAAGCGCCCCGCCCCTGCCGCACCGACTGGAAGGACGGCATCGCCGCCTCCGCCTCGGGCGCCGTGGCCACCGCCTCGGCGTCCGGCCCGATCCGCAGCGCAGGCGTCAGAATCAACTTGTCCGCCCCCGCAGGCTCCGCCGCAGGAGGCGCGCTCGGGGCCGCATCGGGGGCCGCAGCCGCAGTTGCCTCCGCCTTGGCGCCGGGACGCAGATCCTCCGACACAAGACGGCGGATGGAGGACAGGACATCCTCGATCTCGACAGAACTCAGCCGCTCGGACATTTCGGTGCAGACCTCTCGGATGCGCGATGCATGGATGCGATTCTATCGCCCACAACAGTGGCGATATCAAGGAAAGGCGTCAGGCGGCCCCGCAGCGCCGCCCGGCCGTGGCCCGGTTGCACGGCCCTCAGTCGCCGATCTTGTCGAGGATGCGCTGCAGCTTCTTGCCCTGCGGGCTGGTGATCGGGGCGTTCTTCACCGCGTTGTAATACAGCGCCGGATCATAGGTCGGCACGCCCAGCCCCAGATGCTCCACCGACAGCAGGCCCATCGCCGACAGCAGGCTGTAGACGCCGATATAGCGCTGCGCCTCGGCCTGCAGCTTGGTCGCACGCGCGTCCAGCAGTTCCTGCTCGGCGTTCAGCACGTCCAGCGTCGTGCGCGCCCCCAGCGTCGCCTCCTCGCGCACACCTTCAAAGGCGGTCTGCGCGGCTTCTACCTGCAGCGTGCCCGCCTGAATCGAGGCCGCCGCCACTTCCAGCGCGGACCACGCATTGCCGACAGTCTCGCCCACGGTGATCGTGGTCTGCAGCAGACCCGCCTCTGCCGCTTCCTTATTGGCCAGCGCCGCACGATGCGCCGAATGCAGCGCCCCACCCGCATAAAGCGTCTGGTTGAACGACAGCGACAGGCTGTCGCGCCGTGTGCTGGTGTCGATATTCTCCGCGATCCCGCCTTCCAGCGTGATCGACGGGCGCATCTCAGCCCGCGTCGCCTCGACCCCGAGGTTCGAGATCGTCACCTGACGCTGTGCCTGCAGGATATCGGGATGGGTGCGCAGCGCGATCATCCGCGCCTCTTCCATCGACGAGGCGGTCTTCGGCAGCGGCGGCAGACCCGCCAGATTGCCCGGATAGTCCCCCGTCACCGCGCGATACCGTTCCCGCGCCACAGCGAAATCGCCCTGCGCCGCCGCCAGCCCCGACCGGGCTGCCGCCAAACGCGCCTCGGCGATGGCGACATCGGTGCGCGTCACCTCGCCCACCTCGAACCGATCCTGCGCCGCCTGCAATTCCTGCGTGATCAGCCGCACGTTGTTGTTGCGCAGCGACACGATCTCGGCCTGCAGCCGCACATCGACAAAGGCGCTCACCGCCGAAAGCAGCACCTGCGCCTCAAGATCCTTCAGCGCCTCGCGCGTCGCCAGCACCGTCTCCTTGGCGATCTCGACCCCCGCGCGATTGCGCCCAAAGTCGAACACCGTCCATTGTGCCGCCAGCGTGAAGGTCGTCTGCAACTCATCCGCCCCGACCGTGTCGGGGTCCGTGTCCGATGCCTGCGCCTCGGCCACAAAGTTGATCACCGGGCGCAGCGCGGCCACCGCCTGCGCCACATCCTCGTCCGCTGCCCGCAGCAGCGCCTCGTTCTGATCAAGCAGCTTGGAATTCTTATAGGCCGACACCAGCGCATCGGCCAGCGTCTCGGCCTGCACGGCCCCCGCACCCAGCCCAAGGACGGACACCGCCACCGCCGAAAGGAATCTGCGCATCATTTCCCTGCCTCTCTCGTGGCGGTCCGCTACCCGGCCCGCTCGTCCTGACCTCCCCGCGACATACATTGCGGGGCAAACACCATCACGTCACAGAACGAAACCGCGCGCCGCGGCAAATCCCGGCAACACCGGGGCCGAAGCGTTGAACACCTGCCGCCATGTCACGGCGCCATCGATCTTGTATCCCACACGGGCCACGCCCAGCGCACCTTCCATGAAGACCGCGCCGATCCGCCCGCCATCCTTCAACTGGTCAAGGATCGCCTGCGGCACCACCTCGACCCCGCCCTGAATGGTGATGACGTCGAACGGCGCATGCCGCGCATCCCCCGCCGTCAACGTGCCCACCACGACGGCGGCATTGTCCACACCCTCGGCCGACAGGCTGCGCTGCGCCTCGGCGGCCAGCGCCTCATCCTCTTCCACCGCAACCACCGCATCGGCCAAGCGCGCGATCACCGCCGTCGAATAGCCCAGCCCGCAGCCCAGATCGAGCACCAGCTCCGTCGGCTGCACATCCAGCGCATCCAGCATCTTGGCCAGCGTCCGCGCCTCCAGCACCACGCGGCCCGCACCGATGTCGAGATTCTCGCCCACATAGGCCGCCTCGCGCTTGGCCTGCGGCACGAAAACCTCGCGCGGCACGCTCAGCATCGCTTCGATGATCGGAAACTTGGTCACGTCGGAGGGGCGCACCTGCGTGTCCACCATCATCACCCGCCGGGTCGCAAAGTCACTCATCGGTCTGAACTCATCGGTCTGGACGTAATTGTGAACACCTCTGCCATACTTCCCCCGGGGGGGCAACGGGCCAAAGGTCCGACAGAGTCCAAGCCGTTGCATCTTGTCGCCGTGCCGCAACGCTTTCCAACCCGCAGGCAGGGCTTGCAAATCCAGAGCAACCGGGGTTCCCTGCCCCCGCGTCAAAGGGAGGAACGGATGAAACTGTTGCGCGTGGGTCAACCCGGGGCCGAAGTGCCGGCCATTGTCGATGCGGCGGGCCGCATCCGCAGCCTGCAGGGCATCGTGCCCGACATTGCAGGCGCGACGCTCACCCCCGAGGGCCTCGCCCGGCTGCGGGCCATCGACCCCGCCACCCTGCCCGAGCTTCCGGCCGATGCCCGCATCGGCCCCTGCGTGGGTCAGGTCGGCAAATTCATCTGCATCGGCCTGAACTATGCCGATCACGCCGCGGAATCGAATCTGCCCGTGCCGAAGGAACCGGTGATCTTCCTCAAGGCCAACTCCGCCATCGTCGGGCCCAATGACGATGTGCTGATCCCCCGTGGTTCGCAAAAGACGGATTGGGAAGTGGAACTCGGCGTGGTCATCGGCAAGCCCGCCTCTTACGTGTCCGAGGCCGAGGCGATGGACCATGTCGCGGGCTATTGCGTCATCAACGATGTCTCCGAACGCGAATTCCAGATCGAACGCGGCGGCACATGGGACAAGGGCAAGGGCTGCGACACCTTCGGGCCCCTCGGCCCCTGGATGGTCACCGCCGACGAGGTGCCCGATCCCCAAAACCTCGGCATGTGGCTCGAGGTGGACGGTCACCGCTACCAGAACGGGTCCACGAAGACGATGGTCTTCGGCGTGCGCCATCTGGTGCATTACGTCAGCCAGTTCATGACGCTGCACCCGGGCGACGTGATCTCGACCGGCACGCCTCCGGGCGTCGGCATGGGCCAAAAGCCCGCGCCCGTCTACCTCAAGGGTGGCGAAGTGATCCGTCTCGGGATCGAAGGCCTCGGCGAACAGCGCCAGAAGGTCGGTCACGCCTGACACGGTCGGATGGGCGGTATCGCCCATCCTACGCATCGGCCTGCCCCGTAGGATGGGCGATACCGCCCATCCTCCCCGCTTGCGTCAGACCAGACGCAGCCCCGGTCGCGCCACCTCACGCCGCCCGGTCGCGTGGCGTACCGTGGCCGCGATGTCCTTCGCCGACAAACCCGCCCATTCGTACATCTGCGCGGGGCTTCCCTGATCGATGAACCGGTCGGGCAGCGTCATGGTGCGGATCGCCCGCCCCTTTTCCAACCCGCCCGAATTGGCCAGATGGTGCAGCACCAGCGCGCCGAAGCCCCCTGTCGCCCCCGTCTCCAGCGTCACCAGCGCGGGGTGATCCTCGACCAGCAGGTCGATCAGTGCCGTGTCCAGCGGCTTGGCAAAGCGCGCATCGGCCACGGTGATCGAAATGCCCTCGGCCTCCAGCAGCTCCGCCGCCGCCAGCGCCTCGGCCAAATGCGCGCCATAGGACAGGATCGCCGCATCCGACCCCACCCGCAGCACGCGTCCCTTGCCGATGGTGATCGGAATCCCCCGTGCGGGCAGGTCCACCCCCATCCCCTCGCCCCGCGGATAGCGGAAGGCGATCGGCCCCTCGTCATGCGCCATCGCCGTGGCCACCATATGGACCAGTTCGGCCTCATCGCCCGCCGCCATCACGGTAAAGCCGGGCAGATTGGCCAGAAAGCCGATGTCGAAGGCCCCCGCATGCGTCGCCCCGTCCTGCCCCACCAGCCCTGCCCGGTCGATGGCAAAGCGTACCGGCAGGCCCTGCAGGGCCACATCATGCACGATCTGATCGTAACCGCGCTGCAGGAAGGTGGAATAGATCGCGCAGACGGGTTTCAGCCCCGCCGCCGCCATGCCCGCCGCCAGCGTCACGCCATGCTGCTCGGCAATCCCCACGTCCAAAACGCGCGACGCAAAGCGCCGCGCCATGATGTCGAGGCCCGTCCCCGACGGCATCGCCGCCGTGATCGCCACCACCCGCGGGTCGCGCGCGGCCTCATCCGTCAGGGCATTGCCGAAGACCGTGGTATAGGACGGCGCGTTCGACTTGGCCTTGGCCTGCTCGCCCGTCAGCGGATCGAATTTCGACACGCCATGATACTTGTCCGCGGCACTTTCCGCCGGGGCAAAGCCCTTCCCCTTCACCGTCACCGCATGAATCAGCACCGGCCCCGTCGCCCGCGCCCGCGCCGCCCGCAGCGTGGCCAGCACCTGCCCCATGTCATGCCCGTCGATCGGGCCGACATAGGAAAAGCCCAACTCCTCGAACAGCGTCCCGCCGCCCGGCATGCCAGTCACCAGCGCCCGCGCCCGGCGCGCGCCGTCCCGCACAGGCCCGGGCAGATGGGTCTCGAACTCCTCCGCCGCCGCCTTGAACAGCGCCAGCGGCCCCTTCGCCGCGATCTCGTTAAGGTATTTCGACAGCGCGCCGACAGGGGGCGCGATGCTCATGTCATTGTCGTTCAGGATCACGAACAGCCGCTTGCCCAGATGGCCCGCATGGTTCATCGCCTCATAGGCCATGCCCGCCGTGATCGCCCCGTCTCCGATGACGGCGATGGTGTCGCCCACCGGCATCCCCATCTCGCGCCCGACCGCAAAGCCCAGCGCCGCCGAGATAGAGGTCGAGCTATGCGCCGCGCCGAAGGGATCGTATTCGCTCTCCGACCGCTTGGTGAAGCCGGACACCCCGCCCCCCTGCCGCAGCGTGCCCATCCGGTCGCGCCGCCCGGTCAATATCTTGTGGGGATAGCACTGGTGCCCCACGTCCCAGATCAGCTTGTCGCGCGGCGTGTCGAAGACGGCATGAATCGCCACCGTCAGTTCCACCACGCCCAGCGACGATCCCAGATGCCCGCCCGTCCGGCTGACCACCTCGATCGTCTCGCGCCGCAACTCTCCGGCCAGCCGCGCCAGTTCGGCATCGGAAAGCCCCTTCAGATCGGCAGGCCCCGCCACGCGGTCGAGGGTCGGCGTCCGGCTGTCGGTCGTGGTCATGGCTGTCCCCTTTCCGGGAAGAAAAAAGTGCCGTGTGAGGTCAACCCACACGGCACCAGGTCCCTGTCGCCAACAGGAAGGGAACCGGGCTGTGGTTGCGCCCCGGATCCGGGCCGGCGAGTTGGCCCGAATGATGGCGGTCCGGGCGGGCGTTCTCCGCCCGGACCCAAGTCTCGATCAGGCGACCTCGGTCACGGCGGGGGCCGTGATCAGGAAGGCATTGGGATCAGGCGCCTGCTTGCTTTCTTCCGGCAGCAGGAGACCGATCCCCCAGACCGCCAGAAGCAGCGCCGCGACCGACAGGACGAACATCGCCGCCCATCCCGCCCCGGCCATCATCTGGTACAAAGCCCAGGACCGCAGCGCCGCACCCGGCTTCTGTTGAAGGAAGTCGTTGTCAGTCATCATTTCCTCCTCAATCCAGCGGCGCGTAGCCGTGGTCCTGTGCCCAGACGTACCAGTTGTCCACGACCGTCCCCGTGATCAGGATGCCGATCCCGCCCGTAAGCGTCACCAGCACTGCAAACCACCAAGCCCAGCGGTGAATACCTTCCATCGTCGCGTTGAAACCCATGGTCCAGCGCCAGAACAGTGCCGCGCGTTCGGACGCGGTGCCCCGGTCTGCGATCTGCTCCAGTTCCCGGTCCCCGCCAAAGCGCGACACCGCAAGAATGGTGGCGCCGTGCATCGCGAACAAGAGAGCCGAGCCATAGAGGAACACGATGCTCAGCGCGTGGAACGGGTTGTAGAACAGGTTGCCATAGGTCAGGCTGAAGTTGTTGGTCCAGTCCAGGTGGCTGAAGATGCCGTAGGGCACTGCCTCCGACCACGACCCCATCAGGATCGGCCGGAACAGGCCCAGCACCAAGAACAGCCAGATCGCCGACGCGAAGGCCCAGCTGACATGCTTGCCCATGCCAAGTGCCTGCGCCCGCAGATAGGTCCGCACCCACCAAGCGCAGACTGACACCAACAGGAAGAACGAGGCGATGATCCAAAGCCCGCCTTCCGCGATCGGGGCAAAGCCCAGACCGTATTCCGCGCTTGGCGGCTCCAGCGAGAACCAGAACAGATCCCGCAGGAACACCGCCGGGTTGAACCCGGCCTGATACCAGAACCACGCCCCGCAGAGCATGAACCAGACCGCGCCCGACATCAGCGAGATCACGCCCATGGTGCCCAGATAGACCGGCCCCAGCTGCGCATTCCCGAACCAACCCGCAAGCGTCGAGAAGGACGCCCCCTTGGTACGGTTCGACAGTTCCACCTCTTCCACCATCCCCATCTCGGGGGCGGCCTGCACCTGAACTTGGGTGAAGATGTTCTGATACTCAGCCATTTACGCCTCCTGCGATGTCGGCCCACCACGGCAGTTGCAGCCACCAATCCCACCAGACAACCCACTGGTCGAACCAGATCGTGCCCGAGATGATGATGCAGACCGCGCTCCAGAACCCGGCGTTCAGCGCCAGAAGAAGCCCCAGACGGTGGATGCCCAACGTGCCGACCGAATAGCCGATCAGATCACGGAAATAGGTGTCCTCGTGATCCGGCGTCCGCATCTCCTTGCCCTTCTCGGGGTTGGCGGCGGACAGGATCAGGGCCCCGTGCAGCGACAGCGCCAGCGCGTTCGTGAAGAAGAACGACACCGCGATCATATGCGCCGGGTTGTAGTGGAAGTTGCCGTAGGTATAGCCCGTGTTCGACACCCAATCGAGGTGCGTCCAGATGCCGTAGGGGAAGCCGTAGCCCCATGCCCCCATCATCAGCGGCCGGAAGACCACAAGTGTCGTATAGGCGAAGATCGCGACGGCAAAGGCGGCGGGCACATGAAAGCCCATCCCCAGCTTGCGACAGATCTCCACCTCGCGCAGCGCCCAAGAAATGAAGGCACCATGGGCGCAGATCGTGATCAGCTGCCACAGTCCCCCCTCCATCAGGGGCGCAAAGCCCAGCCCGTATTCCACGGGCGGGGGATCGATTGAAATCAGCCACGGGTTCCAGACACCTTCCATGGCCGTGCCGTAGAAGATGAGGATCGTGCCAAGCGCCGCGAAGAAGAATGTCGTGACGCCAAAGAAACCGACGTAATACGGCCCGACCCAGAAGTCGAACAGGTTCCCGCCGATGAGCGTGCCCCCCGGCACGCGATATTTCCGTTCGAAGCTGAGCAGTGCCATGCTTCCCTCTCCGCTGTGTTGCGACCGGCGGTCGACTTGATGCCGTCGGATTTGCCCGTTCGGGTCGCCGCGGGCGAAGGGTCCTGCCCCCCGCCCGCAGCAAGTGCCTTACGGCGTCACTCGGTTGCCGCGGGAGCGGCGCCACCGACGGCGGCAGCGGTCTGGAACCAGTTGATGCCGTTGCTCAGAACCACCAGGTGGATCATCGCAGCCAGCAGGAACAGGAAGACGCCCTGCGCGACGAAGACGCGACGGGGATCGAAGATGAGCCAGATCTTGTAGAATTTGGACATGTTTTGATCCTCCTCAGAACCACGGGCGCCAGATGTACGTGGCGATATGGGCGACGACTGCGATGGCCGTGAACAGCCAAAGCCCGCTCATATACACCGAGTGCAGTTCCTGCGCCTGCTCGTCGGTAAGACCTGTGAAGCTCAGGTCAGATTTATCAGCCATTCTATCCTCCGGATGGGCAGACTGACGCCGCAATCCCTGCGGCGGGGTTCACGGTCAGGCGGAATGCCTTTCCGAGTTCTCACCACCCCGCGATCGTCTGCGGGAGGGCGAAGGGGTGACGGGTCGGGCGCAACCCTGGGAAAGAGGTCCCTGCCCTTGGGCAGGGCATCGGGCCTTACGGCCGGAAGATGTTCGGCGTGATCGACCCCGCCTCGCGCCAGGCGCGCGCCAAGGGTCCATGCACCGGCAGCCGCCGCTCAAGGATCGTCTGCACGATCCAAGCGATGGCGGCGAAAGGGATCGCCACAAGGAAGATCAGGGCGAAATAGACATAGAACTCGGCGCGCGGCGCGCGGTGGACATGATGCCCGTTCTCGCCTGCGGTATGATCGCTCATGCAGTCCCTCCTTGTGCTGTTGTTGTGAGTGGCGCGCCACGAAGGGCTTCCACCGTTTCCTTGACCACCCGCTCCGCCCCCTGATCGAGCGCGGCCTTCTCGGCCGCATCCCGCAGGGTCCGCGCAGCGGAAATGCGCGTCAGGATCGGATGTTCAGAAACGATCCGGTCCAGTTCGGCCTGCGCATCCGCATCCCATGGGAAGTCGCGGCGCAGGGTGGTGGGGGTCGCCGCAGCCGAGTCCATCTCGGACCCCAGCGGCAGGATATGGAACAGCGCCTCGAAGAGGCCGTTGCAAACCTCCTGCAGCAGCCAGACGCAGCCGGCATAGCCCATGACGGGCGTGCCAGTGTGGCGGCGGATCGCGGCGCCCGGAAAGCTTGCCGCGATGAAATGCGGCTGCGGGCCATGACCGGCCTTCAGCTCGGCCAGATACATCTTCTCGTTGATCGACCCCATCAGGATCAGCGGCCGGTGCTGGCGGATCATCGCCCGCACCTGCTCATTGTTGGTCTTGGCCCCCGCCTGCCGCGCCACGGCAAAGGCGCAAGGCAATCCAAGATCGCTTTCAAGGTAGTGCCGGATGCCCCGCGCATAGGTCTCGTTCGCCACGATGGCGAAATTGGCCGTGCCAAAGAAATCCTGCGTCACGCTGCGCCACAGGTCCCAGACCGGCTTCAGCGTCGAATGCTTTTCCTTGGCGATGAAGGGCTCCGGGTCCAGACCCAGCAACTCGCCCAGCTTGCGCAAGAACTTCGTCGTGCTGTCCAGCCCGATGGGCGCCTGCAGATAGGGCTTGCCCAGCACTTCCGCCAGACCGCGCCCGAATTCCCGATACATGACGATGTTCACATCGGCATTCACGAGGTTGCGCATCTCGGCCAGATGCGCGCCCAAGGGCAGCACCATGTTGACCTCGGCCCCGATGCCTTCCACCAGACGGCGGATTTCATGCAGGTCCGACGCCATGTTGAAGACGCCATACATCGGGCCAAGGATGTTCACGCGCGGGCGGTCGCCATCCTCGCGCTTCTTCTCCACCGGCATCCGGCCTTTGGTCATGCCGAATTCCGTGAATATCCACGTCATGGCCCGGTCTGCCGCCTGCCACTGATCCTCGTCGATCGTGCGCGGCAGGAACCGCTGGATATTCGTCCCCATCGGCGTGACGCCGCCGCCGATCATCTCGGCGATCGACCCTGTCACCACCACCGCAGGCAGCGCCGGGTCCAGCGTCTTCCACGCCCGCCGCATCGCACCTTCGGTGCCGTCGCGGCCCAGTTCTTCCTCACCCAAGCCGGTCACCACGATGGGCAACTCATGCGGCGGCAAAGCGTCCGTGTAATGCAGCACCGATGTCACCGGCAGGTTCTCGCAGCCCACGGGGCCGTCGATCACCACCTGCAATCCTTTGACGGCGCAGAAGGCATAGACCGCCCCCCAATAGCCGCCCGCGCGATCATGATCCTGGATCAGCATGCGCCACCTCCCGCGGTGCGTGCGAGCACGCACCCTACGGTGGATCGGTAGGGTGCGTGCTCGCACGCACCGTCCATCACGGGAAGAAAAGCGGGACGCGTCATATCATCGCCTCCGCCGCAGCGGCCTTGGCGGCCTTTTCCAGCTTCTTCTGATGCGCGGCGCGGAAATCCGGCCGCAGGTTCGGCGCGCCTTCCCAGATGCCCGCCGTATCGCCCTCACCGACGCCTTCGAAGAACTCCTTCATCCCGTCCATGCGCGCCTTATTCGCCATGGCGGCATTCACCACCTGCGCCAAGGACCCCGCCCCCGCAGGCCCCATCAGGGGCCGCGCCGAAATCAGGTTGGTGAAATACAGCGCCGGGATGGCCAGCTCCTTGGCCTTCTGCACCACCGGGGTCGTCCCGATGGCCAGATCGGGCCGGAAGGCCTCCATCGCCGCGCAATCATCCTCAAGGCTGGCGCGGTACTTCACCACCACGCCCCGCGCTTCCAGCCAGTCGCGATCCGCCGCCGACCACTCGGTCCGCGCACAGGCGCTGCCCACATAGGCCACATCCGCCCCGCTCTCGACCAACAGCCGCGCCACCAGCAGTTCGGACCCTTCATAGCCCGACAGCGTGATCCGCCCTTCGATCCGGTTGTCCGCCAGCGCCGCCTTGATCGCCGCGCCGAACCCGTTCTGCGCCGCAGCCACTCGGTCCGCCGCCACGCCATAGGCTGCGCCGATGGCTGCCAGCCACTCCATCGTCCCGTCATGGCCCACCGGGGCCGATCCCACCACCGGCCGACCCGCCGCCTGAAACTCGCGGATCGCCGCCGTGTAGAAGGGATGGATCGCCGCCACCACGCCGCAATCCAGCGCGGCATACAGCTCGCGCCATTCGCGGCACGGCACCACCGGCCCCGCCGCCAACCCCAGAGGCGCCAGCATCGCGCCGATCATCATCGGGTCCGCCGGGAACATCTCACCCAAGAGCGCCACCGTCGGCCGATCCGACCGCCCGCGTTCGGGCGCGGCCACCGGGCCTGCTTCAATCTCGCGGCGCGCATAGTTCAGCATCGCGCCCGCCAGCACATCCTTGGCCTCGGCATGGGTCGGCACGCCGAAGCCCGGCACGTCGATCCCCACGATGCGCACACCGTTGATTTCATTGGGCAGCAGCTTCAGCGGCACGCCGCTCGCCGTCGGCACGCAGAGGTTCGTCACCACCACCGCGTCATAGCGTTCCGGGTCCGCCAGCTCATGCACCGCATCACGGATGTCTTCGAACAGCTTGCCGGTCACCAGCGTCTCGGAATTGAAAGGCACATAGCCCACCGACCGCCGCGCCCCGTAGAAATGGCTCACAAAGGTCAGCCCATAGACACAGCAGGCCGATCCCGACAGAACCGTCGCCACCCGCCGCATCCGCAACCCCACGCGCAGCGAACCGAAAGCCGGGCACATGCTCTGCGGCTTGTCATGCGGCCCTTGCGGATAGTCGGCGGCATAGCGGTCAAGGATCTCGGAATTCCCCGCCGCCCGCGCGGCAGCCTCCATCTCGGCGGCCCCGGCATGGCAACCGAACCCATCCGCCGCAACCGGTGCGCCCTCGCCCACCTCAGGGCGAAGCCCCTCGGTCACGGGCGTCTCGGCAGCTTGGTCATAGCGGATTTCGCCAACCATCACTTGGTCCCCTTCCGGGCCAGGGCGCGCAGCGCCTCTTCCAGTTTCTCAAGGGCGGACAGGTCAAACATCGTCGTAGACCACTTCCAAGGACTTCACCTCGCCCGCGAACTTTCCGCGCATGTCGGCATCGTTTGCAGGTTCCAGAACGAAATCCGCGCCCGTCGTCTCGGCGTCGAACAGGCCCAGAAGGCCGTCCTGAGTTAGCGGCTTCGGACGCAGCGGCGGCGCTTCGGCGACGTTGTCTGCCAGTTCGGTGAACAAGCCACCCCATTGCGTCGCATGGGTGCCCACGATCTGGTAATTGGCCGACTTGCGCCGCAGATCGTCATCCGCCGGGATGCTGGCAAGGATCGGGATGTTCACAGCCGCTGCAAAGGCCGCAGCCTCGCCCGTGCCGTCATCCTTGTTGATGACCATGCCCGCCACGCCGACATTGCCGCCCAGCTTGCGGAAGTATTCCACCGCCGAACAGACATTGTTGGCCACATAGAGCGACTGCAGGTCGTTCGACGCGACCACGATCACCTTCTGCGCCATGTCCCGCGCGATCGGCAGGCCGAACCCGCCGCAAACCACGTCCCCGAGGAAATCCAGCAGCACATAGTCGAAGTCCCAATCATGGAACCCCAGCTTTTCCAGCAACTCGAACCCGTGGATGATCCCGCGCCCACCGCAGCCGCGGCCGACCTCAGGCCCGCCAAGCTCCATCGCGAAGACGCCGCCGCGCTTGAAACAGACATCCCCGATCTTCACCTCTTCCCCCGCCAGCTTCTTGCGGGTGGAGGTTTCGATGATCGTCGGGCAGGCCTTGCCGCCGAACAGAAGCGAGGTCGTGTCCGACTTCGGATCGCAGCCGATCAGCAGCACGCGCTTGCCGTTCTCGGCCATCATGTGGCTCAGGTTGGCCAGCGTGAACGATTTGCCGATCCCGCCCTTGCCATAGATGGCGATGATCTGCGTCTTCTTCGTCGGCGGGTCCGAGGGCACCTCAAGCGAGGGCTCTTCATGCGCCTCGTCGCGAAGCCGCGCGTCGAAATCCTTCAGGTTGGGAACTTCATTCATGCTGTTGCCTTCCAATCGAGGATCATTTTCAGGCAGGCCGCATCGCCGAAGGCCGTTTCATAGGCCTCGGGCGCGTCGGTCGCCGGACGGGTGTGGGTGATCAGGCCCGACAGCGACAGCGCCCCGCTTTCGATCAGCGCACGCGTGGCGGTCAGGTCGTCGGGCTGCCATTCGCTGGCAATGCGGAACCGCGCTTCCTTCATGAAGGCAGGCGGGAAGGCGAAGGAGACAGGCTCGGTATAGAACCCCGCCAGCACGACCTCGCCACCCTTGGCAAGCCGCATCACCAGCTGGTCCAGCAGGCCCTTGGCCCCCGAGGCGTCATAGATCGCCCGGTAATCCCGGCGCGGGTCGTCTTCGGGCGCCACGCAGGCATAGCCTGCCGCGCCCTCGCGCCGCGCCGGATTGGTTTCCCAAACGGTCGGCGCGGGGGCACCGGCGGCCAGCGTCAGCCGCGCCAGCAGACGGCCCAGCGTGCCATGCCCCACGATCAGATCGGGCAGCGCGGTGTCAAATCCCGCCAGCGCATGCCGCGCCGTCGCGGCCAGCGCCAGCAGCGCACCTTCAGCACCCATCCCGCCATCGATCCGCGCCACGCGATGGGCGGGTGTCACCAGATGGCGCGACGCGCCCCCGAACAGCCCCTTCACATCGCCCGCAAAACAGTTGGCCCCGGGGACAAAGACATGTTCGCCGACGCGGAACCCGCTCTCGGCCCCCGCCTCGACCACCACGCCCGCCGCCTCATAGCCCGGCACCAGCGGATAGCCCATGCCCGGGAAGGGCGGCATCGTGCCGGTGTAGAACAGTTTCTCGGTGCCCGTGGAAATGCCGGAATGCGCAATCTCGACAACAAGGTCCCCTGCGCCCGGGGCGACAAGGTCCAGCGCCTGAAGCGAAAGCTCCCTCGGGCCGGACAGGATGACTGCAGTCGTTCTCACGTTTCTTCCCCCTGCGCCGCGACTCTCCCATGAGAGAGGGCGTCCTCGGCTATGTGTAAGTGTAGGCTTACAGTCGGCAGTGTCAATTTAATTAGACACTTTTTTGTGGGCTGTCGTTGACAGACTTCACTCCCGTCACCACCGAGGTGACGAAAGACCGGAATCCGGGCCTGTATTGGCAGTCCACAAAGCCCGCTTCGCCCAGCATCCGTTCGATTTCCGGGCCCGACCGGGTCCGCCCCGTCTGCATGGCGAGGGTGTATACGGAAAAATACACATCCGTGGCCGGATCGGGCTGCGCGCCCCCCGCCATCGGCTCCGACACCACGATCCGCCCGCCTTCGGGCAGCGCAGCCCAGACCGCGCGCAGCAATTGTGTCACCGTGGAATCGGCATGGTCATAGAGAACCCGCACCAGCGAGATCGCATCCGCGCCCCCCGGCAAGGCGTCGTCGCGAAAGGAACCGGGCACGATCTTCACCCGCCCGCGCAGCCCCGCCGCAGCAAAGCGCGCCTCCGCCCCCGGCACCACCGCAGGCAGATCGAACAGCGTCATGCGCAGATCGGGGCAAGCCGCGCCCACGGCGGCCAGAAAGGCCCCCGTCCCGCCGCCCACATCCATAAGATGCCGCACGCCCCGAAAATCCACCATGCGCAGCGTATCCGCCGCGACCAATCCCTGACTGTCGGCCATCAGCGCCGAATAGCGCGCTGCCAGCGTCGGGTCCGCCGCGCCCCCCGCGCCAAAGACATAGGGCCAAAACCCAGCTAGTTCCGGCTGCGTCTCGCCCCGGAAGAAAGCCACCGGATCCGCCAGATCGCGGTAAAGCACCGGATGATGCCGCACCATCGCCTCCAGCCCCGGCACGGCAAGGAAAGCCGCCCCCCGCACCGTCAACCGCCAGAGGCCCCGCCGCTCAGCCATCAGGCCCAGCCCCGCCCCCGCCTTGCACAAGATCGCCATCCGCTCGGCCGGAACCCCGGCAGGCCCGGCCAGCGCGGCCAAGGGCGCAGGCCCCTCGGCCAGCCGATGCAGCACCCGCAACTCGACCAGCGCCAAAAGCGCCTGCGATTGCACGAATCCCTGCACGATATCGAACAGCGCCGCGCCCTCGGCCCGCGCGATGTGCCGCAACCCCGGAACCTTGGCGCAAAACGCATGGAATCGCGGCGACAAGCCAAGACGCACCGCCCAAGGCTGACGCGCCTTCGCGGGTCGGGCCATCGGCCCTGCCGCGGCGTCGCTCATCCCCGCACCGGCTGCAGATCGACGGGGGTCATCCGTTCGGCATAGGCGCGCACCATCGCGGCCAGCATCGCCTCGCCGGGGCAGGACGGGATCGACGCGATCGCGCCCCCCAGAATGTCCTTCAGGTGGCTGACCGCCCCCAGAACCCCCAACTCCTTCACCGCCGAAGGCCGCGCATGGGCCATGTCCTGCCCCGCAGGCTTGCCCATCTCGGCCTCCGTCAGCAGCGCATCCTTCAGATCATCGGCCACCTGAAAGGCCTCGCCGATCCGTGCGCCCAATTCCTCCCACGGCTCGGCCTCCTGCCCCGCCGCGATGGCCCCCATCTGCGTCGCCGCGATGAACAGCGCCCCGGTCTTGGCGCGGTGATAGGCCGAGACATTGACCTCCGACTCGCTCTCCCAGCCTTGGCCCGCGCAGATGCCACCCGGCATCCCCGTCCGCTGCGCCAGAACCCGGATCAACTCCACCGCCCGCAGCGGCGAATCCCCTGCCGCCCGCGCCAGCACCTCAAAGGCCAGCACAATGAGCGAATCCCCCGTCAGCACCGCGATCGGCTCGCCATAGGCGCGGTGCACCGTGGGCTTGCCGCGCCGGACATCGGCATCGTCGAAACAGGGCAGGTCATCATGCACCAGCGACGCGCAATGGATCAGTTCCAGCGCCGCCGCCGCCGCATCCGTCAGATGCGGGCGATCATCGCCACAGGCCCGCGCGACAGACACCAGTATCGTCGGCCGGATTCGCGCCCCACCGGGAAACACCGCATGATCCAGCGCCGCCCGCAGCTTTGGCGGGGCCTCGGCCCCACCCAGCGCCCCTTGCCCCAGCGAAAGCGCCGCGGCCACCGCCGCTTCGATCCGCACGTCCATGCCGCCCTTCATGCTGCCCGACACGCCCATGACCGTCCCTTTCGCCATCCTGCCAGGCAGTCTGTCACCGCCGCCGCAAAGTGTAAACTAAATCTTACACTCGATTGTAATTCAGGATGGACAACTTCAAGGGCTTCCCTACACTCGCCCCATGGAAAAGGACCGGGTCATCGTCATCGGCGCCGGGATGGGGGGCCTTGCCACCGCCATCCGGCTCGCGGCATCCGGACTCGCGGTCACAGTGCTGGAGGCCGCCACCACACCCGGCGGCAAGGCCCGCGCGATTCCCTCGCCCGCAGGCCCGGTCGATACCGGACCCACCGTCCTGACCCTGCGAAATGTCTTCGACACGCTCTTCGCGCTGAACGGTGAAAGGCTCGACGATCACATCACCCTGATCCCCCAGCCTCTCCTCGCCCGCCACTGGTGGCCCGAATCGGCTGCGCTCGATCTCACCACCAACCGCGAGGCGAATGCCGAAGCGATCCGCGCCTTCGCTGGCCCGCAAGAGGCCGAGGCCTTTCTCAAATTCGACGCCCTCGCCGAAGACCTCTTCACCGCCTTCGACGCGCCGGTGATGCTGGCCGCACGGCCCGACCTTCCCGCCATCGCCCGCGCCGCCCTGTCGCGCCCGCGCCTCTGGCCCGCACTTCTGCCGGGCCTCTCGCTGGACCGCTGGCTAAAGCAGCACTTCCGCGACCCCCGCCTCGTCCAGCTTTTCGCCCGCTACGCCACTTACGTCGGCGGCCGCCCCGCCCGCTCCCCCGCCGTCCTGTCGCTCATCTGGCGGGCCGAGGCGCGCGGCGTCTGGGCGGTCGAGGGCGGGATGCACACCCTCGCCGCCGCACTCGCCGCCTTGGCCGAACGCATGGGGGTGACCTTTCGCTATTCCACTCCTGCCGCCCGGATTCA